>SXGT01929178.1_pt1 | contig 12929 bp, 10 predicted proteins | sample 3176221 | NCBI WGS metagenome assembly SXGT01 (sample SAMN11356862, study PRJNA531348) | freshwater metagenome | isolation source: freshwater sample F1-120 | place: China: Fuxian Lake, Yuxi | collected 2017-12-25
ACAACTTTACGTCGCGGCCTCCGCGAGCCCCTCTCCCTGGGGAGAGGGGCAACAAAACAGAGTTTATTCTCGGGAAGTTACACCCCTCTCCCCAGGGAGAGGGGTACGCGGGTGTCGCGAACCGACACGGGGGGTGAGGGCGCGCGGGCGGACCGCCGGCTCCGTCCCTGCTCCACTCCCTTTCGTCGGTCGGGGTCGGCGGCACGCCGGTGGGAACTGTGAACGACCACCTCGCCCGTCTCTTGCGAGGCGTTGCCTGGTGGCCTGCTCCCTGTGAATCGAACCACGTCCCCCTCGGCGAAGGGCGAAAACTTCGGCAGGACTGCCTCCTGGGATGCCCTCAGTGGGCGGGGTGGCCTTCGAGCTCGAAGCGCTCGAGCGCCGCCAGCATCCCTGGGGTCGGCCTCACGATCCGGGGGCTACCGTCCCTGTCCTGGAGTCTCCAGACCCAGCTCCCGTCCTCCAAGGTCACCCGCCGGACCTCCCCTCGCTCCTCGGCGTGGAGCATCAGGTGAGCGAACTGCTCGTCGCTCAGCGGCTTGGAGCCTATGCCGGCCAGCTTGCGGGACGCGGCGGCCTGGAGGGCGCTCTTCTTCTTTGCCATGGCCCTCTTCTGGCCGACCTCGCCAAGGACCGCAAGGCCATAAAGAAGGCAGCGCCTCAGAGCAGGTGAGCTCGGCCGCTCTTCTTCAGCTCCTCGACGACCAGGCGCACGTCCTGGGCTCGCTCACGGGGCACGATGAGCAGGGCGTCGTCGGTCTCGACCACCACGAGATCGTGGACGCCCACGAGGGCTACCTGCTTTTTTACCCCGCTCCCAAGGACACGAAACAGGTTCCCCGAGGAGTCCACGGCGATCGCTCCGTCGGGCAGCGCGTTCTGGGCGTCGTCCCTGGGAGAGAGCTCCCAGGCGCTCTGCCAGCTCCCCACGTCGTTCCAGCCAAAGCGGCCAGGGACCACGGCGAGCCCCTCGGCCCTCTCCATCACCCCATGAGCGATCGACACGCTCTGGAGCGTGGGGAACACCTCGCCCAGGGCGCTGGAGTCGCCCAGGGCCAGGCGCTCGGTCATGGAGCGTATCCCCGCCGCGACGCCGGGGAGGTGCGCCTCCACGAGGGCCTGCATGACCCTGGCGCGGAAGAAGAACATCCCCGCGTTCCAGAGGTGCCTCCCCCCCGAGACATAGGCCTCCGCCCGGGCGCGATCCGGCTTCTCGACGAAGCGGGCGACCCCTTGGACTCCAGGGGCGAGCGGCTCGCCCAGCTCGATATAGCCAAAGCCGGTCTCCGGGCGAGTGGGCACGATCCCTACTGCGGTCACCCGCCCCGACTCGGCGCTCTCCAGCGCCCGGGCCAGCACCCCCCGGAATCCCTCCTCGTCCTCGATGAAATGGTCGCTGGGGAGCACGGCCAGCGTGGCCTCGGGATCCCTGGCCAGGAGCGCCGACGTCGCCCAGGCGATGCAGGGTGCGGTGTTCCGTGGCGCGGGCTCCCGGAGGATCTGGGAGCCTGGCACCTCCGGGACGGCGAGGCGCGTGGCCTCGTAGAGGCGCTCTCCGGTCACCACGTAGACGCGCTCGGGCGGGATCAGCTTCGCCAGGCGCCTCACCGTCGCGGCCAGGAGGGGCTCGCCCGAGGAGCCCGCGAGGGCGAGGAGCTGCTTTGGCCGATCGGCTCGGGACGCAGGCCAGAAGCGGGTCCCCGAGCCACCCGCCATGATGACTGCATAGGTCGCCATCGGGCGAAGATACCACCGGTCCTTCTTTATTGGAGCGGCAGGATCAGGACCGCGCCGTCGTCGTTGCCCACCGCCCCCGCGTCGGCGTTGGTGTTGGCGCCCTTCACCCCGACCACCGCGACTCGCTTCTTGTCGGGCGACAGCGCGGCGCCCCAGAATGCATCGCCCGGGCCGCCGAGATCGTACACCCGGCGACCGAGGGGCGCAAAGGTCGTGTCGGGACTCCCGTCGGCCGTGAGCATGACGAGCATCGCGTCCCCGTTGGCCGCGGTGGACCTGCCGCTCCCCAGCAGGAGGACGCGGTTGTCCGGGAGCGTGGCGATGCTTCGCGCGTTGTCGTTCTGGCCGGCCAGGTCGACGCGAGCGATCCCGTTGGTCCCGTAGGTGAGATCGCGCTTGCCGTTGGCCAGGATCCGTAGCGAGACCCAGTCGACCGTGGCCTGGGCGTTGTCCTTGCCATACCCCGCCGTGACGAAGCGGGTCCCCTGCTGGCTCACACCGTAGATCTCCGCCTGAAAGGGGAGCACGATCTCGTTGAAGACGCCGTTCACCCCGAAGGTCGTGTCCAGCTGGCCGGCAGGGGTGAGCTTGTACAGCACAGGGCTGACCAGGCCGTCCGCGTCGCGGTTGTAACCCGAGGCCACGACGCTGCCGTCCGCGAGGAGCGTGGCCTCCTTCGGGCTCGCGCTCTGCCGGTTGATATCGAGAGTGGCCAGACCGTTGGTCCCGAAGGTGGCGTCGCGCTCGCCGTTGGCCGTGAGCTTCACCACCGCGAAATCCGTGTCCGTCCGGCCCGTGGCCTTGAGCGCCCCGGTGACCAGGAGGCGATCGTCGGAGAACAGGTTCAATCCCCACTGGGTGTCGGCCACGTACGTGGTGCCGACCAGCTCCCCGTCGCTGAGATCGAGGAGCACGACGCCGTTCACCCCGAAGGCGGTGTCCACCGTCCCATCGGCGTTGAAGCGAGCAACCGCGAGGTCACGATCCCTGGGATCGCTGCCAGGAGCCACGTGCTCCACGGTGGCCGCGATGACGATCTTTCCGGTCGACTGGACGACGAGCCCACGGGCCACCTCGCCGCCCGTCCCGACCGCGAGGTTCAGTTTGGCGATCCCGTCCTTGCCGAAGGTTTTGTCCAGCGCGCCCGTGGGCAGGAGCTTGACGACGATGGACTCGTGGTCGTCGATCGCCGCGGTGCCGGCCGCGATGCTGCCGATCGCGAAGAGGTTCCCCTGAGCGTCGAAGGTCGCCGAAAAGAGGCGATCGTGCCCTGCCGGAGAGAGAGCGTGGATCGTGGGCTTGACCTCCGCGGCCGAGTCCGAAGGAGGAGCATCGACAGGAGCAGCGTCGGCAAGGACGCCCCCCTCGGCTGGAACCTCGCTCGTGGCATCGGCTCCCGGAGCCGCAGTCCCCCCGCCGCTGCAGCCTGCGCCGACCCCGGCGAGCAGCACGAAACTCCAAGCGGCCAGAGTGAAGTTGAAAATCGTTTTCATTTGCAGCAGGATGCCTCTAACAGGATTTGTCGTCAAGCAAGAGTTTCTCTGGAGGTCCTGGCCTTCTGCTCGTCCGCCGCGAATTTCACTCGGGCGCGGTTGCCCGTTTATAGGTCCTGGAGCCTGATGAAGCGGCCCCTGCGACCCGTGCTCTGGTCCGTCCTCCTTGCCCTCCTCGGGTTGCTCGCGGCGCTGTCCTGCCTGGGGTGCCTGAGGGAGCAGCCCCTGAGGCTCATCGAGGTGAGCGACGTCGCCCCTCGCGAGATCGAGGTCGGCGACAGGCTCGAGATCCGCGGCGCGGGCTTTGCGCAGGGACGCACCGCGCACCTCACCTTCCGGGGATCCCTCCACCGCCCTGGCCGGCCCGCAGAGAGAGCGAGCGTCCGCGCCGAGGGGACCGTGACGAGCGTGGCCAGGGTGGACGTCCCGGTGAGCGAGGCGCTGCTGGCCGAGTTCGCAGGCACCGGCGAGCGCGCCGATCACACCACCTTCCGGGGCGACGTCGAGGTGGCCTTCGCCTCTCACAGCTCGAACGCCCCTCCGATCGTGGGGATCTTGAGGGACGTGGTTCTGGACGTGTGGCCAGCAAGCATGAGGCAGGACGTGGCGACCGGACGCACCAGAGAGGGCGAGCGTATCCTCGACGCTCTCGGGCTCTCGGCCTCCCCTGCTCCCGGGGGCGGCCTGCTCGTGAAGGCCGTCGCTCCTGGCTCTCGCGCCGACGATACGGGCCTCGTCCAGGGCGACCTGATCACGGGCTTCGATCAGGTGCGCATCTCGAGCTTCGCCGATCTGGCGACGAGCGGCGCCAGGAAGGCCAGGATCAGCTTCCGCCGGGGGGACGGGCCTCGCGAGGAGGTCCGCGAGATCTCGATGGTGGGCCTGGCCGGCACCCTCCCTCCGGATTTTTCGTGGGTCCTGCGCCTGCTCGCGCTCGCCGCGCTCTCCGTCGTGGCCTTTGTCGCGCCCGTCGAAGGCCGCGCCTCCAGGGTGGAGCTCGCCCTGGCCTCGCGGGTCCGCAAGCTCAGGGAGCGCGCCTCCCTCGCCTCGCTCTGGCGGGATCTCTCTCGGGGCTTGCTGGGGGCAAAGCCCACCCCCCAGCTCGCCTGGCTGCCCGTCGCCATCCTGCTGGTGGCCTCCGCGACGCTCTTCGTCCTTCCCGGAGGCGAGGCCCTGGTCGCCCAAGACTTCGATCTCCTTCTCCTCTTCGTCGCCTCGGCGACCGCCACCCTGACCGTGGCCTTCCTGAGAGAGCGCAGCTTCACGGGCAGGGTGAAGGGCGCCCTCCTGGCGCTCCTCCTCCAGGTGCCTCCCGTCCTCGCGCTCGTGGCGGCGGTGGTGATGACGGGCTCGCTGCGCGGCGGCGACGCGGTGCGAGGCCAGGGGAGCCTACCCTGGGAGTGGAACGCGTTTCGATCGCCCTCGGGCTTCCTGCTGGCGATCGCCTGGATCGCGGCGCAGATCTCGCTGGGCGCCCCGAAACATGCCCGGAAGCATGATCCAGGACACGCCCGCGAGGCTGCGCCCAGAGGAAGCTTTGGCATCGACATCGCCGAGCGGATCGCGCTCCTGTTCTCGTCGGGCGTCCTCTCGCTGCTCTACCTGGGTGGCTATCGGCTGCCCTTCTCGGACGAGCACCCGGCGGGAGCGGCTCGCCTCGTTGGAGGAGCGCTCCTCGTGGCCAAGGCCTGGACCGTGCTGGCGCTGATCCTGCTCGCTCGCTGGGGGCTGCCGCGCCTGGCGCTGGGGCAGCTCTTCCAGCTGGCGACCACTCGCCTCCTGCCCCTGTCGGCGCTGGCCTTCGCGGCGGCGCTGGCGTGGTCTCGCTGGCATGGCCGCTTCGAGCTGGAGTCCACCGTGGGGCTGGTCCTCGCCCTCTCCACGGGGGTGTTCATGGTGAGGCTCCTCGTCCGGATCCGCTTCGTGAGCGAGACCCCGACGCCCCACGTCGATCCCTTTGTCTGAGCTTGCGAAAGCCTGGCCGACGCGCGACAAAGAATCCGTGGCGCCTCACCTCCGCACCCTCGTGCCCCTGGCTACCGGCCTTGCCCTCACCCTTCCGCTCGGCCTCGTGGCCTGCAGCGACGATGCTCCCTACGGCGACGACGGGGTGGCCGATGTCCGAAAGGCCTGCGATCTCCGCGCCACCTGGTCCCGCAAATCCCAGGCGACCTGCCTGGAGTGCGTCGCCAATGCGCCCACGATCGACTGCGGCTGCCCGGTCCAGAGCGAGTTCGCCGGGCGCTGCGCCGAGCAGAGCGCCCTGCGCAACGCCGAACCCCAGTGCGACGACGCGCTCGTACGCTGCCTGGGAGCTTGCGCCGACTGCCAGTGCCAGGACGCCTGCTATACACAGAAGGACGCCTGCCGCAAGAAGGCCAGCGCCGTCGACGGCTGCGTGACCGCCACGTGCGAGCGGGTCTGTCGCTAAGGGCCTGCCCTTCCGCAGTTCAAGCCCTTCGCTCGGGGGACGTGGTTCGATTTCCAGGGAGGAGGCCTCGGGGCAACCACCTCGCGAGACGGGCGAGGTGATCATGGCTGCCTGGGGGTCTGGCACTGGGCGACGCACTGCTGCTGGCGCTCCGCGCAGTCGGCGCGGGACGCTCCTGGCGGAGAGCGAGCGAGGCAGTCGGAGTACTGCCTGTCACAGGCGGACTCGCAGGCGGCGCTGCAGCCCAGCGCTGCGAGCGAGACGAGGAGCGTCGCGGCCGCGGCGCTCCGGAGAGCCCGGGAGAGCATGGAGGCAAGCACGAGAGGAGCCATGCCGCACGGGCGACGAGATGACAACACCTGTCCCGGGCCGCCGCTTCTTCGTCCGGGACAGCCCGAGCCATCCGCCGTGCCGTTTTTCGGCTCGTTCCCGGTGGTACGGGGCTCGCTCTCGCTGCTCGCCATGAATCCCTTGCCTGCTACCCTGGACCCCATGAGCGAGCCTCGTAGGCCCCCGACTGCCCCACGCTTCTGGACGAAGCGCCCAGCCACCTACGAGGACGTGCTCGATGCCCCCGAAGACGTCCGGGCCGAGCTCATCGACGGCGTCCTCTATTGCCAGGCAAGCCCCGCCACCCCTCACGCCTACACCGCAGGTGGGATAGGGATGAGCCTTGGCCCCCCTTTCCAGTGGGGCCGTGGGGGACCGGGCGGCCGGCACATCCTCGCCGCTCCGGAGGTCCATCTCCTCGACGGCCAGGCTTCGGTCATCCCGGATCTCGCCGGCTGGCGAAGGGAGCGCATGCCGACCATGCCGGAGGCTGCGTATCTGTCGCTCGTCCCGGACTGGATATGCGAGGTCCTCTCGCCCTCCACCGCCAAGTATGACCGGTTCGTCAAGGCGCCGCTCTACGCGAGGTGCGGTGTCCAGTGGCTCTGGCTCGCCGATCCGCTCGCGCAGACCCTCGAGGTCCTTCGCCTGGGCCAGGGCGGGCTCTGGATCGTCGCCCAGGCCTTCACGGGGACCGACGCCGTGTCGGCCGAACCCTTCGACGCCGTCCCCCTCGAGCTTGCCCTCCTGTGGATCGGCGCGGCCGAGGAACCCGCGAGGGCGGGAGGGGCCGAGGCCCTCGGACTCCGGGGTCAGGTGTTCTTGATCTCGCCGCCGGCCTCCCCGTTCACCAGCGCGTTCAGCTTGGCGTTGAGCCCCTCGATGAGCGCCTTGTGGGCCTCGGGATCCTTGGCCAGATTGACCACCTCGGTCGGATCGGTCGTAAGATCGTAGAGCTCCAGATCGTTGCGCTCGAGGAGCTCGGTCCATGTGGTGGGGACGTGGTAGTCGCTCGAGGCAAAGTAACGAGCGAACTTGTAACGCCCGTCGGCGATGCCCCGGAGGAAGGGCCTCCTCGCGTCCGAGGTGGTGTCCGGAGCGCCGGGGCCCGCCAGGGAGATGTCCGTCGTCCCTCCGAAATCGAAGCACATCAGGAGATCGCTCCGGGTCGTCGGGGTGCTGGGAGAGCGCACCGAGGCCGAGAGGTCGACCCCCTTCAAGGCAGGGTATTTCTCCCGTGACTGGCCGAGTGTCTGCCCCCCGAGCGCCAGCAGCGTAGGGGCCAGATCGACGTGAGAGGAGAGGCCCCTGACGTGGGCGCCCTTGGGGATCCCGGGGCCCATGAAGGAGAGCGGGACGTGGTTGTTCTCCTTGTAGATGCTTGGGCCCTTGCCCCGCAGGCCGTGGGAGAAGGCGAACTCGCCGTGGTCGGAGGTGAACACCACGATGGTGTTGTCGGCGAAGGGGGATTTGGCCAGCGCGTCCAGCACCCGGCCCATGTGACGATCCACGTCGCGCAGGCAATTGAAGTAGTAATTGACGAAGGCCTGGCGCGCCTCGATGCCCCGGGGGCCGTCCACGTACCTCTGGAAGGTGTCGTACAGCCTGGCGTAGGCGATCTGGGCGGGGGGCTTGGACGAGAGATCCTCGTTGTAGTGGGGGGGGAGCGTGATATCCCACTGGGCCTTGTAGAGGGGATCGTCCGGCGCGTCGAAGCCGAAGGTCCGCACCCCGGGGGCCGCGAAGCCGCCTGGATAATAGAACATGACGTCGTGGGGATTCACGAAGTCGACCGACAGGAACCAGGAGGCGTCGCTGGGCGACTGCTTGCCGAGCCACTCGAGGGTCGAGTCGGCGACGCCGGGATCGTCCTTGTAGCCGGACATCACGTTCCCCTGGAGATCGCCGCATCTGTTGTAGACGTCGAAGCCATAAGGCACGAGGGCTTCTGTGGTGGGCTTGCTGCAGTTGTCCCCGGCGTCGATCGAGGAGAGGTGCCATTTGCCAAAATACGCGGTCCGATACCCTATGTCCTTGAGCATGCTGCCCAGGGTCGGGAGCTTGGTGCTCATGGATCCCTGGGTGGGCCCTATGTTGTTCACCATGCGCGTCTGCTGGACGTGCTGGCCCGTATAGAGGACCGACCGGCTGGGAGTGCACGGCATGGCGTTGGCGTGGTGCAGGTCGAACGAGGTGCCCTGCGCCACCAGCTTCTCGTGATAGGTGAGCGAGAGGTTCTTTGGAGAAAAGATCGGGCTCCTCTCCTGGTCGACGACGATCAGGAGGATGTTGGGCTTCTTCGTGCTCGAGGTCGAGGGGCCTCCTTCGGTCCCTCCAGCGTCAGGGCCGGCGTCCGCGGCGGAGCCCGCCGCCCCACACCCGACGAGGTTGCCTACGGCCGTCGCCCCCAAAGAGGCCGCGGCGAGCTTGAGGAACGAGCGACGCGATGCGTTTTTCATGAAGTTTCTCCTGAAGAGCGGGGTCGGTCAGGTAAGAAATACCCCGTGAGGGGCCGTGTTTGCACGAGCTGTTCCAGCGCAGACGAAGGCGCGAGAGCCTGAATTTCGAGGCTCTTCCCTGGACTCCCCACGGTCCAGTGGACGAGCCACCTCGTCCGGGAGGCGAAGACCTTCCAGAATACGGCGCCGGTGCACCGCGCATAAGGGCGAAGCTCGCTTCTCGAGCGAGCTCCTCCGCACGCGATGGCCTCTTGGCGTCAGCCGATGATCATGGACTCGGAGAGCAGCTTGCCCTCCCTGAAGCGACGCAGGTTCCAGCGCTCGAAGAGCTCCGAGCTCTTCTCCGTCGAGATGTGCTCGGCGATGCGCTTGCCCATCACCGGCGCCATCATGAAGCCGTGCCCCATGAAGCCCGACGCCTGGTAGAAATGCTCCACCTCGTCGACGCGGCCCACGATGGGGTTGGCGTCGGGGGTCAGATCGTAGCAGCCCGCCCACTGGCGGAGCACCTTCACCTTGCCGAGGATCGGGCATGTTCGTACCAGCGAGCGGGCATAGAGCCCCAGGAACGCGTGCGAGCTGCCATGGTTGATGCCGTGAGGGACGCGCTCCTGGCCAATCCCGCCCACGATCTCGCCCCGGGTGGACTGGCTGAAATACAGGCCGTCGCCCAGGTCGGCCACCAGGGGCTTGAGCCAGGGCTTGAGCGGCTCGGTCGAGCAGATCTCGTGGCGGTGGGGCGTGTTGGGGAGCGAGACGCCGAGCATCGCGGCGACGCTCGGGGACCAGGCGCCCGCGGCGTTGACGATCTTGTGGGTCGCGATGCGGCGCTCCCCCGAGACGGGGGCGCCGCGGGTGTCCACCTCGCGCACCCGGACACCCTCGATGCGTGGGCCGCGGGCCTCGATGGCGGAGAGCTCCGTGAAGGTCGATATCTCGACGCCCATCCGGGTCGCCGCCTGGGCGAAGCCCCACACGAAGGGCCAGGGGAAGACGACGCCGTCGTCCGGGTTGTAGCTCGCCGCCACCAGGCCCGAGAGCGAGAGCTCGGGAACGATCTTCTGCGCCTCCCTCGGCGTCAGGATGCGCGAGGTCAGTCCACACGACACCTGCACTTTGCAGCTCTCCTCGAGCGCGCGGCGCTTGTCCTCGGTGCGCGCCAGGAAGAGGTAGCCGCCCTGGCGGAGCCAGACGTTGATCTTCATCTCGCTGGCGAAATCCTGGCACATGCGGATGCTCTCCTGCATCAGCCGCACGTTGGCCTCGCTCGACCACTGAGCGCGCACCCCGCCCCCGTTGCGCCCGCTCGCTCCGCCGCAGAGGTAGCTCCTGTCGATGACGGTGATCTCGCGGTGGCCCAGGCGCGCCAGGTGGTACGCGATCGCCAGGCCCATGATGCCCGCGCCCACCACCACGATCTCGGCCCTGTCCCTCATGGCCAGGATCCCAGCGCGGCCAGCGCCAGCCCGTGGAGGCGAGGGCTCGCGGCCAGCACGCCGCCCGTGTTCTGGAGCGTGGACCGCCGGTAATCGATGGCGCGGCCCACGGCGTCGGTGAGGAGGCCGCCGGCGCCCCGAACGATGGCCTCGGGGGCGCAGCTGTCCCAGAGCATGCCCGACGGGCCGGGGTGCACGTAGATATCGAAGTCGCCGCTGGCGATCTGGACGGACTTCATGCCAGCGCTCCCGAAGGGTACGAGCGCCCTCGCCCCCAGGCGAGCCAGGATGCGATCTGTGGCCTCGCTCTTGTGGGAGCGAGAGATGAGCACCCGGCTCTCCTCGAGGGTGGCCGCGCTCGAGACCCGCACAGGAGAGCGAGCGCCGCTCGGCGAGATCTCCTCCGCGAACAGGCCAGACGCGCCGATGAAGCTCCGCCCCGCCGCGGGGCACACGACCGCGCCCAGGGTCGCCGCGCCGGCCTCGGCAAAGCCCACCATCACGCAGAACTCGCCGTTCCTGGAGACGAACTCCCGGGTGCCGTCGAGTGGATCGACGAAGAAGGCCGCGTCCGCCCGTGTGTATTCTGCAAATGTCGACGGTTCGCTCTCCTCGGCCACGATGGTGACGCCGGGGAGCACCCGGCCCAGGTGCTCGAGGAGGAGGGCGTTGGCCTCCTTGTCGGCGCGGGTGACAGGATCGTCCCCTTCCTTGAACTCGACCCGGAAATTGCCTTCTCCGTAGATGCGCATCACCACGTCCGCCGCGGCGCGAGCGGCGCCGAGCATGGCAACGACGAGGGCGCGCGCGTCCCGGCTCACGACTTGACCCCCAGCCTCTCGAGCTCTCGGTAGATGCGCACCAGATCGTCGTCGGGGAGGTAGCGAGGGCCTCCCCCGGTCTCGCGCACCAGCTGCTCCAGCTGCTCCAGGCTCCGGCAGCCGAGGACCGCCGCGGACACCACGTGGCTGGAGAGCGCGAAGCGCACCGCGGCGCCCCGGAGGGTGCGGACGTCGTCCTTGACCAGGAACCGGAGGGCTTCGAGCTGGTCGACCCGGTGCTCGAGCTCCAGGCGGGTCCAGCGGTGGGAGCGGTGATCCGTGTCCGGGAACTCCCGGTCCTTGGGCCAGATCCCCGCGAGGAGGCCATAGCTCAGGACCGAGCAGGCGAGGACCCCCGGACGCCTCACCATCACGTCGCCGGTGAGGTGCTGGAGCGGACCCGGGTGAAACAGGTTGTAGGCGATCTCGACGACCTCGGCGCCGCGATCGATGGCGGCGCGCATCACGTCCTCGCTCCCGCACGCCACCCCGAAATGGCGGATCTTCCCCTCGGACTTGAGCTTCTCGAGCGCGCCCGTCGCGTCGCCCGCGTGGATCGCGTCGGCGCTGGGAGAGTGGAGGAGGTAGACGGGGAGCGCCTCCATCCCAAGGCGCCTGAGCGAGCGCTCCACCGAGCCGCGGAGGTAGGCCTCGTCGAAGCGCTTGATGGGAGGATCGGTGCAGCGATCGGTGCCGCCCTTGGTGACGACGACCACGTCGCTCTTGCCCGCGAGAGCCCGGCCAAGCAGCCACTCCATGCGGCCTCCGCCGTAGGAGTCGGACGTGTCGAACAGGGTGATGCCCATGTCGAGGGCGGCGGCGATCACCCTCTCGGCCTCCGCCTCCTCCACGGGGCCGTAGCCCTCGCCCGAGAGCGCCCAGGTGCCGAGCGCCAGTTCCGACACGACGAGACTGGTCTTTCCGAGAGGACGCAGGCGCACGGCTCCATGCTTACCACGAGCGGGCGCGGCTGCCTGGGTGCAGGTTGGGCTTGACTCCTGCCCCGGGGTTGACCAAACCACGCGCCGGCGCCGGGGAGCGCCCCACATCCCCAGGAGACGTCGTCATGCACAAGAGCTCTATGTCACTCGTGAACAGCGCCATGGCGTTCGGCGTGCTGCTCGCAGCCTGCGGCGGGGAGCCCGTCGTCCCCCCCAAAGCCCCCGAGCCCACCTCGGCCAAGATCGATATGCCGCCCCCCCCCGAGAAGGCCCCCGAGCCTGCTCCGCCCAAGCCCACGCTCGCCGAGCTCCAGGCCAAGGGGCTCGCCACCTACGCGGAGGCGATGAACAGCCACGACGCGAAGAAGCTCGCCGCCCTCTACACGGAGGAAGCCGAGTGGAAGCTCCCCGGAGCGCCGACCGCCAAGGGTCGCGCGGCCATCGAGTCCGACATCGCGCGGTTCTTCGCGGCCTTCCCGGACATCAAGTTTGCCCCGGCCTTCGTCTTCACCAAGGGCAACATGACCGTGGTGCAGTTCGCGCTCGCGGGCACGCACAGCGGCGACCTGGGCCCCATCAAGGCCACCAACAAGCCGGTCGGCTGGCAGGCGCTCGCGGTGCACTCGTGGACGCCCGACGGCACGATCAGTGAGGAGCGCGTTTACTCGGACAGCGGCACGATGCTCTCGCAGGTCGGCGTCTCCAAGCGCAAGGCCCCCGGCATCCCGACCCTCGCCGCCAAGGCCGAGAACATCGTGGCCGCGGAGAGCGAGGCCGAGACCAAGAACGTCGATCTCCTCCGGCGCATGTACGGCGCCATGGAAAAGAAGAGCGCGGAGGACTTCATCGCGCTCACGACCGATACGACCGAGTGGGTCGACAATACCCAGCCGACCATGTCCAAGGGCAAGGGCGACGCCAAGAAGTTCTTCGACATGCACATGAAGGCCTTCCCGGACGCCAAGATGAACGTGAAGAGCTCCTGGGGCATCGGCGATTTCGTCCTGACCGAGGGGGGCATGTCGGGCACCAACAACGGCCCGATGATGGGCATGAAGCCCACGAAGAGATCCGTCACGATCGACACCTTCGACATCGTCCAGATGAAGGACGGCAAGATCGTCCGGGGCTGGAGCTTCTCCAACGGGATGCAGGCCGCCGAGCAGCTGGGCCTGATGTCGGGGCACGGCGAGGGCCACCGGGGACACGGCGGCCACAACGCCGCCCCTCCGACCAAGGCAGCCCCGGCCCCGGCCAAGCCCGCGGCCGCCCCGGCCAAGC
>SXGT01156670.1_pt1 | contig 12927 bp, 14 predicted proteins | sample 3176221 | NCBI WGS metagenome assembly SXGT01 (sample SAMN11356862, study PRJNA531348) | freshwater metagenome | isolation source: freshwater sample F1-120 | place: China: Fuxian Lake, Yuxi | collected 2017-12-25
CCCGCCCTGGTCCAGCGACGAGGCGCAGGCGCTCATGCCGACGCGCGAGACCCGGCCGTAGGTCGGCTGCAGCCCGGAGATGCCGCAGAGCGACGCCGGTTGCCGGATCGAGCCGCCGGTGTCGGTGCCGAGGGTCGCCGCCGCGAGCCCGGCCGCGACCGCGGCCGCGCTGCCGCCCGAGCTGCCGCCGGGCACGCGCGTCGTGTCCCACGGGTTGGTGCACTTCTTCCACGCCGAGTTCTCGGTGGAGCTGCCCATCGCGAACTCGTCGCAGTTCAGCTTGCCGAGGATGACGGCGCCGGCCTGGCGCAACCTGGCCACGGCGGTGGCGTCGTAGGGCGGCACCCAGCCGGCCAGGATCCGCGACGCCGCGGTGGTGACCAGGCCTTCGGTGACGATCACGTCCTTCACGCCGATCGGCACGCCGGCGAGAGGCCCGGGATCCCGACCGCTGGCGACCGCGAGATCGACGGCGTCGGCGGCGGCCCGCGCGCCCGCGTGATCGACGACCAGGTAGGCGCCGACCTGCCCGTCGTGCTCGTCGATGCGGGCCAGGAACGCGTCGGTGACCTCGCGCGCGCTGACCTCCCGGGCGCGGACGCGCCGGGCCAGCTCCTCGACCCCAGCGAACGTCAGCTCGACGCTCACGTCGCCGCCTGGCCTTGCGGCCTCATGTGGCCGCCTTGATGATCGCCGGAACCTCGAAACAGCCATCCTTCGTCGCCGGGGCATCGGCGAGCGCGACCTCGGCCGGGAACGACGGCCCGCTGGTGTCGGGGCGCAGGCGCAGCGTCGTCGGCACCGCGTGGGTCATGGGCTCGACGCCGGTGGTGTCGACCTCGCGCAGCGCGGCGACGTGATCGAGGATCGCCGCCAGCTCGCCGCGCAACGCGTCGAGCTCGGCGTCGCTCAGGGCGAGCCGCGCCAGCTGCGCGATCTCGGCGACCTCCTCCCGCGTCAGCGCCATCGTCGTCGGACTACGCGGCGGGGAGGGGCTGCGGTTGCAGCTCGGTACGGCCGCCCATGCGGGCCGCCAGCTCGGCGCCAGAGCGCAGGTGATCGTCGGCGATCTTGGCCGCCTTGTCGGCGTCGCGGGCCTGGATCGCCTCGATCAGCGCACGATGGTGCGCGCGGACCACTTCGGGCGTGGCGGTGAGGTTGGAGAGCAGCGGCATGTAGCTGCGTACGCCCTCGCGCACCGTGTTGATGAGCAGGCCCATCACCGCGTTGCCGGCGACCTGGGTGAGCGCCACGTAGAACTCGAAGTCGGTCTCGAAGACCTCGAGCGGGCTGGTCGCGGCGTCGGCCTTGTCGGCCAGGGCGGTCAGCTTCTGGGCGCCATCGGCAGGGCAGCGGAAGGCGGCCAGGCGGGCGATCTCCCGGCCGAAGATGCGGCGCAGTTCGAGCATGTCGCGGATCAGCTCGGGGTGGTTGCGACCCGCCAGGGGCAGGAGGTGCTGCACCAGCTCGATTCCGCCGGTCTCCATGAAGTTGGTGACCCGGGTGCCGTCGCCCTGTCGGATCCGGACCAGGCCGAGGTGCTCCAGCTTCTTGAGCGCCTCGCGCAATGAAGCGCGATTCACCCCGAGGCGCTTGGACAGGTCGCGCTCGGGAGGCAGCTTCGAGCCGGGCGGGTATTGCCCGGTCAGGATGAGCGAGCGGAGTTGCTCGACGATCTCCTCGGCCACCCGTTGTTTTTCGACCGGCTTGAGCAACGACACGGGCACAGGTTAGCTCGTCGGACCGTCGGCCGGAAGCCCCGGGGCGGTCCTTCGACCGGGCGTCGCCCGGCTGGTCGGGCCGGTCGCAGCTCCTCGCTTGTGGTGCGGAACGGCCGCATGATACGGCTTCCCCGATGGCCCGACCCGAGCCCACGCCGGCGGCCGCCGCGATCACCATCGCCGTGGTCGGGTCCGAGACCGGACCCTACGCGATGTTCGACGTGGTGACCGTGACCACATCGGGCGCAACGCTGCGCGGGCCGCTCCTCCTCGAGCTGGGCGAACGCCTGACCCTACGGGTCTCGCGCGGCGACCAGTCCGTCGACGTCGCGGCCCGCATCGGCAGCGTCAAGCGCGGCGACGGCCACGCCGAGCCGACCACCGACGTCGTGTTCGAAGACGGCGTCGGTGCCCGGCTGTCACCGATCGTCGGCTGAGCGCGGCGAGCTACCTACTTCTTGGTCAGCTTGGAGAACAGTCCGCCCTTGTCGGGCGGCTTCCCCGGCGGCTTGCGGCCCTCGACCGCGCGAAGCTCGGCGGTGATCTCGGCGTTGGTCGGCGCCAGCTCGTGCGCGCGCTGGAGGTGCCTCTCGGCCTCGGCCAGGTTGTTCTCCATGCGGGCGATGCGGCCGAGGTAGAGGTGCGGCGTCGCGCTCTTCTTGTTCTTGTCGGCGGCGGTGAGCAGGTGGCCGCGCGCCGCCGGCACCGAGGCCGACTTGTTGGTGGCGGCCACGTAGATGGCCCAACCGAGGAGCGCATGGTGATCGCTCTCCTCGGGGTTGAGATCGACCGCCTTCTGGAACTCGCGCACCGCGACCTCGAGCTGCTGGCGGCGCAGGGCCATCTCGCCCAGGCGGAACCGCTCCTCGGCGTCGAGCGCCTTGCGTACGGCCGCCTCGGTGGCCGCCTCGCGCGCCTTGACCGCGGCCTCACCGCCGGCCTTGAGCACCTCGGTGTAGCGGTGTCGCTTGTCCGGATCAGTGAGGGTCGTGAAGGCCTCATTCATGCGCGCGAACAGGCGCTGGGCGTCCTTCTTCTCGTCGATGACTCCGGCGGCCTCGAGGCGATCCGGGTGGAGGTGGCGGGCCAGCGCGAAGTAACGCGAGCGGATCTCGTCGGGTGCGGCGTCGCGGCCCACGTCGAGAAGCGCGAAGAAGTCGACGCCCTGCGCGAGCGCGGCCAGGCGATCGGCGACGAGCCCGCGGATCTGGTCGGCGTTGGCGCCGCCTCGGCGCGGGGCCCGGGATGCAGGGGCGGGCTTGGTCTCCGCCGCTGGTGCGGCCGCCGGGGGAGTCGCGACCGGGGGGGGCGTCACCGGCGCCTTCGGCTTCACCTCCGGCACCTTCGGGATCGGCGGCGACTTCACCTCCGGCACCTTCGGGATCGGCTGCGACTTCGCCGCCGGCGACTTGACGGGCACGCCGCGAATGGGTGTGCCCTTGAGCGCAGGCGCCGGGTCGGGCGGAGGCCCGATCACCGGCACAGACCCCGGCGGCGCGGCCACCGTCGCCTCGCCGGTGAGCACCAGCGCCAGGGCCACCGCGCACGCGACCTGCGCGTCGAGCTCCGCCGGCAGCGGCGCCAGCGACAGGGCGCTGCCGGTCATGCGTTCGAGGACGATGGTCTCCTGCGCACCGAAACCGAAGCCGGTGATGTCGGCGCCGTCGCGCAGGCGGAGCGCCGACGCCAGGCTCGCCAGCTCGCGCGACGTGCGATCGATGGTGAGGTGGGTGCGGATGCCGTTGTAGAGCACCCAGCGCGCGTCGACCGGCGTCACGGTGCCCCAGAACGGGAGCTCGTCGACCACGGTGAAGGTGCCGGTCTCCGGAGACAGCGCCCGCGACGCGCGCGCGCCCGCCACCCGCCGGGCGAGACGGCCGATCAGCTCGGTCGAAAGGCGCGCGACCTGCGCCACCACCTCGATCTCGTCATGACCGGGCGTGGCCGCCATCAGCCGGATGATCTCGCCGGCCTGGGTCGAGCTCAGCACGCCCAGCGCCACCGCGATCTTGGCCGCGCTGTCCGCGGGGTGCGGACTGCGCGCCCCGACGATGGCCCCGTGCTCCCAGGCCACGCGGTAGTCACGACCACCCGATTCGATGACCAGCTCGCCGGTGAAGGTCCGCCCTGCCAGCGTCGCGACGAGTCGCGGCGCCGACCAATCGGCGAGGGAGCCCTGGGAGACGATCGCCACGTTCCTACCGACGACGCCGCCTGCGTTGCTCGTGGACGCGGCTTCCCACGAACAGGACCGCGGCCACCGCCAGCAACCCGACCACTGCGCCCAGGACCAGCTCGTTGCCCTCGGCAAACGACCACCAGGCTCCGGCGCCGGCTGAGCTAGGCATCGCACCTAGCGTACCGCACCCAACCTCGCGATACCACGGGCCCGGTGATAAGCTCGTCTGCGGTGAGCTCCTCCTTCCCGCTCGACGACAAGCGCGTCCGTTTCTCCGGCGCCACCAACATCGGCCGCAAGCGCGAGCACAACGAGGACTCGATCTCCTTGCCGACCACGCTGCGGCTGGCCATCGTCGCCGACGGCATGGGCGGCCACGCCTCCGGCGACGTCGCCAGCCGGCTCGCCGTCGACACCGTCACCGACTACTTCCAGGCTACCTCCGATCAGCAGACGCTGACCTGGCCCTACAAGGTCGAGTCGGAGGAACGGGCCGAGGTCAACCGCATGACCCAGGCGGTGATGCTTGCCAACATGGAGATCTGGGAGCGGACCCAGCGCGAGGGCCAGGGCCGGATGGGCACCACCATCGTCGCCATGTACTTTCTCGACGACAAGGTCATCGTCGGCCACGTCGGCGACAGCCGCGGCTACCGCCTGCGCGACGGCGAGCTGATCCAGCTCACCGAGGATCACTCGCTGATCAACGACTACATCAAGATGAAGCGCATGACCGCCGAGGAGGCCGAGAGCTGGCCCCACAAGAACGTGGTGGTGCGAGCGCTCGGCATGAAGGAGTCGGTGGCGGTCGACATCCACACCGAGAAGCCGCAGGTCGGCGACTGCTACATCCTGTGCTCGGACGGGCTGACCGGCATGATCACCGACGATCAGCTCGCGGTGACGCTCGGCACCGAGCGCGATCTCGACAAGGCCGTCGAGAAGCTCATCGACATGGCCAACGACGCCGGCGGCGTCGACAACATCTCGGTGGTGCTGGCGCGCGTGGAGCACGCGTAGTGCGGCGCGCGCTCGCCGCTGCGCTGCTCGTGCTCGCCGCCGCCAGCGCCGGGTGCTCGACCAAGAAGAAGGACGACGGCGGCGGCAGTGCCAGCGGACGCGCCCCGACCATGACGCCGGCCGAGATCAAGCGCGGCGAGGACGCCTGCACCGGTTACGTGAAGCAGCTGTGCGCGTGCGCGGCGGCCAGGCCGGACGACGCCGCGTTGAAGGAGCGGTGCGAGCTCAAGCAGGCCAAGCCCGAGGCCCTGCAGCTCCTCTACGACGTCGATGCCGATCCGAGCTCGTCGGACGACTCGCGACTGCGGGCGCAGATCGAGGCCAGGAAGCTGATCGCCAAGTGCATCCAGGAAGCCGCGCAGCTGCCTGCGATGGGCTGTCGCTGAGTCACAGCGAGATATCGGCCCACAGCGGCAGGTGATCGCTGGCGCGCACCCGGTGCTCGACCTCGAAGTCGTGCACGCGCAGGCCACGCGCGTAGATGTGATCGAGGCGCATCGACAGCCACTGGTGGGTCGGGCCCGACGCGGTGACCGGGGTCTCGAACCCGCGCGAGCGCGCGAACGCCTCGAGTTTCTCGTCGTGGGTGCCGGCCGGCACCGGCACGACGTGACCCACCCACGTGAACGGGCTGGTGTTCATGTCGCCGGCGACCAACGCTGGGCCGTCCCATGCCGCCGCCGCGTCGAACACTGGCGCGAGCTGGCGCATGCGCTGGCTGGCGGTGAGCCGGTTGTCGAGGTGCACCGAGAACAGACGCACCGCCGTACCGTCGACGTCGATGGTCGCGGCCAGGGCCACCCGACGCCCGGCGTTGAAGCGCACGTTGAAGTAGGGCAGCTCGATCACCGCCAGGTCGGCGAGCGGACGCCGGCTGAGGATGGCGACGCCAAGGCTGCCTCCGTCGAGGCCGTGGCCGGGCGCGTAGGCGCAGCTCCAGCCCTGGTCGCGGGCGACGTCGCAGGCGGCCGACTGCCCATCGCGATCCTGCACGACCTCCTGGAGCAACACGATCTCGGCGGCGGCGAGGTCGGGGTCGGCGGCCAGCGCCGCGCCGAGCCGGTGCCCGTCGATGTGATGGATGTTGTAAGTGGCGACGCGCAGCGGCTCGCCGGCCGCGGTGGGCGCGGGCGCCGGTGCCGGCGCGACCACCGCCTCGACGGCGAGGTTGGTCGGATCGGGGTGCCGGCACGCGCCGGTCGCGCCCGCGAGGGCGGCAGTGATCGCGGCCAGGAGCGCGGGGTGATAGGCCATCACCGCGGCCAATGCAGGCGGCGTTCCGCGCGCGACCTCGGTGCAACTCGCTGGAACCACGATCACGGCCGCCGTCGACCGTGTCGGACCTCCGTCACTGACGGGTGCCGATGGTGAGCAACAGGTCGATATCGTAGCCCGTGTACTCGAGGTCGGTGTCCTCGGGATCCATGGGGTCGTCGTCGTCGAAGTGGAAGGCCATGGGGAGGGCGAAGTGCCCGCCCACGTAGAGCTTGCCGCCGACCGGCACGGTGATGCCGCCGCCGACCTCGGCGGCGATACCGGGGTCAGTCTCGCTGGCTTCGAACATGACGCCGAAGATCGAGCGCGAGGCGCTGTAGTGAAGGACGTCGACCCCGAGGCCAGCGCGGAGAAAGACCGTCCCCGGCCCGGCCGGCACGCGGTGACGCGCGGCGACCAGCATGCGGTAGCGCTGCACGCTGATGTCGAGGAGGCCGGTCTCGGCCTCGGGGTTGACCGGCGTGAAGTCGAGCGCGAGCTCGAGCGCGGTCGGGCCCGCGCCGCCGCCAGCCCGCATGCCGAGCTTGAGACTCTCGTCGGCGAACCCGTCGTAGTCGTCGTCGCCAACCGGGATGGCGAGGCCGACGATGCCCTCGACGTAGCCGTCCGCAGCCGCCGTCTGCACCCCCGCCGTCGTCGCCGCCGCGACCGTGAGCATGCTGATGGTGCTGGAAACGCGCATGATGGGCGCAGTCTAACATCTCAATCAGGCGGAACCGACATCGCGCCGGCAGCGGTGACGATGGCGTCACGCACAACGCCGTTCACGCGTGCGCCGGCCCACACCACGGCGCGCTCGACGACCGAACCGGGCTCGACCATCGCGCCGCTGCCGATCACCGCGTAGGGCCCGATGGTGGCGCCGGGGCCGATGGTGGCGCCGGGACCGACGCGCACCGGGTCTCGGATCACCACGTCGCCGGCGACGGCGGCGGCCGCGTCGATCCCGGTGAGGTCGGCGGGCGGCGCACTGAGCGGCGTGCCGTCGAGCATGGCCCAGTTGCTGGCCAGGTACCGCGCCGGCGTCGAATGCTCGGCGAAGTAGCCGGTGCGAGACTCGAAGGCCGCGACCTGTTCGCCGCCGCGCAGCCACGGCAGGTAGCCCTGACGGATCATGCAGGCGTCGCCGTCGGGCAAGCGCGCCACCACGCTGGGCCGGGTCACGTGCACGCCGCAGAACATGTGAGCGCCGATGCCGAGGATGTCGCGCACCCGCAGGCGGCCGGTGTCGCCGGCCTGTACGTCGACGGCGCCCCAGCTCATCGCGTCGGGCACCGGCCGCACCACCATCATGCCGAGGATGCCGGGATCGGCGGCGTGAGCGGCGAGCAGCCCGCGCAGATCGACGTCGAAGATGAGCTTGCCGTTCATCGAGACGAACGGCTCGTCGCGGCCGTCGGGATCGAGCAGGTGAAGCGCGTGCTTGAGACCGCCGCCGGTGCCGAGGATGACCTCCTCATGGACGTATGACACGCGCGCGCCTAGCGACGCGCCGTCGCCGAGCTCGCGCTCGATGACGTCGCCGCGGTGGTGCAGGTTGACGACGATGTCGCGGATGCCGTGCGCGACCAGGTGGGCGACCCCGTAACGCAGGATCGGCACGTCGCAGACGGGCAGCATGGGTTTGGGACGCTCGTCCGACAGCGCGCCAAGGCGCGTGCCGTAGCCGGCGCAGAGCAACATGGCGCGGGTCACAGGGGCGGGATCGTAGCGCGCTTGAACGGGCTGTCCTTGGTCATGACCGCGAACGTTCGCTCGCCGGTCACGCCCACCGCCTTCTCGTAGAAGTCACGGGGGCCGATCCAGGCGATCTCGGCGGTCGCGTGGTCGGCGGCGATGTCGAGGAGGCAGCCGACCAGGAGCGCCTCACCCAGCCCCTGGCCACGGTGCTCGGGCCAGGTGCCGGCGGGGCCGAACCAGCCCAGCCCCTGGTTATTGCCGTCGTGGGCCGCGAACGCAGCCGGCCGACCGGCGCGCCAGGCCACGAACACGCCCGGCGGCTCGGCGGCCAGCGCGCGCTCGATCTCGAACGGCCACGCGCCGCCGAAGCCCATCGAGATCGATGCCGACAGCGCTTCGGAATCGGCGCGGGTGGCGCGACGCACGTGGTAGCCGCGCTGGGCGCAGCGCTCGACCATCTCGGCGAACCGGGCCTCGGTGACCTTGGCGTTGTGCTTCACGTCGACGAGCAGGTTGGTGTGCTTGTCGCGGCACACGTAACCCTTGCGCTCGAGCCACGCGATCGTGTCCTTGTTGGTGAGATCGATGCCGGGCGCGAGGTAGTTGCCGGGCTCGTCGAGCAAGCGGGCTCGTCGAGCGGCGTTCTGCCAGATCTCGGCCTCGCACGCGGCCAGCAACTGCCCGCCGATGCCCTCGCCGCGCGCCGCCGGATGGACCGCCAGCACGCGCACGCGATCCCCGCAGGTGGCGGCGACGCCGACCAGGATGCCGCCCTTGCGGGCGGCGATGGCCTTGGGCAACCCGCGCGGACTGGCGCCGAACAGCTTCTCCTCGGCGACCAGGGCGGCGCGGTCGTGCGCACAGGCGGCGTGGAGCACATCGCAGGCGGCCGCCAGGTCTGCGAGCTCCAGCGTGGCCAGCGTCCCCCCCATGACGTGACGTTACCATTGCGGCCCCGAGCCCCGGCAGGGTTTTCCTCCCCGCGCTCACTGTTCGACGACGGGCTTACGGTTCTCGGGCAAGTCGAACAGTCCGAGCATGAAGGGCGTGCCGGCCAGTCGGCCGACGGCGACGCCGCACAAGCGGCCCTGGTCCCGCTTGAGCAGGTCGCCGGTGCTTCCGACCGCGAGGAACGCGACCAGATCGCCCTCGTCGGTGAGCAGCTGGCCGACGAAGACCTTGCGGCCGTCGAGATCGCGCGCCTCGATGCGCTGGATCCGGCCGCTCGTGCAGAGCCGCTTGCCGCGCTCGGCGGCGGCATCTTTCTCGATCCGGGCGACCGTGGTCTCGGGGTCGACCTCGACGTCCGACCACCGGACAGCGCGATAGCCGGCGAGCAGCGCGGCACCGCCGGTGAGCGGATCGTCGCCATCGCCGAAGGTCGGGCGGGCGACCTCCAGCGCCTCGGTGAAGCTGGCGGCGTCGGCGACGCGCTCGGAGGGGGTTGGCGGGGGCGCGGGTAGGGCAGGCGTGGGTGTGGGTTGGGCTGGCGTGGGGTCCGGGGCGCGCACAGCGCGGCTCGGTTCGACCTTGGACGACGGGTCTCGCTGCACCATGTACACGACGCCCGCGATCGCCAGCGCGGCCGACAGCCCGCCGGCGATCACGAGGGCCGCGCCCGGTGACCTCTCGTCGGTGGGGCGGCGCCGAGCGGCGAGCAGACGCTCGAGCTCCTCGACGTCGAGCGGGGGGCCGTCGTGGGCGAGGTCGTTCCGCGGCTCGAGGAGGAACTGGTCGTTGACCGACACCTGCCGAGGCGAGCGCGGTGAGTCGCCCATCGCGGCGTGCCGCGCCAGCTCGCTGGCCAGCGACTGGCCGACGATCGCCCACTGGTACTCGTTGGGCGTCCTCGGATCGGCCTGGCGCGTGTCGCGCAAGCCGTTCGACCACCGGGCGACGGCGATCGCGACCGGGCGGCGTGCCGCGAGCGCCGACACCACCACCGTGCCGCGCGCGTCGTGCTCGATCTTCCAGTGGAAGGCGTTGCGTGGCACGAGCTCGGGGTCCGGCCCGTAGGCCACGGAGTCGCGGACAACCCTCCCATGGGTGAGCTCGAGCAGGTACGACAGGAACGGTCCGGGGCGGTGCTCGGTCGTCATGGCGGCTCTGCGGTGACCACGTCGAACCCGGCCGGCGTGGCGAAGGCCTGCGTGCCCTCGGGCGCGACCACGCGCAGGGCGTCGGGATCGAGGGCGACGGTGACCCGCACCGGCTCGGGCCGCGCGGTCGGGCAGTCGATCTGGGCGATGAGCGCGGCGTCGGCCTCGAGATCGTCGCGGCGCGTGCGCGCCGCCGCGATGGCGCAGGTGCCGTCGATGACGCGGCGGTGCAGGACGTGGACGGCGCCGGCGCCGTCGGTGAGCGAGAGGGTCAGCTCCTGCCGGCGCGAGCGCGGGTTGGCCTGCGGCGAGACGTCGACGATGGCGACGGTCAGGTGGGCGACGCCGGTGGCGAAGCGCGACGGCTGCCGCGGCGGCGACGTCCGCGCCGGCGATCCGCAGGCGGCGAGCAGCGCGACCACCAGCAGCATGCGGCCGGTCATGGCGCCACCGCCTCCGGCGCGCGCAGCAGGACGAGGAACTCGACGTTGCCGGCCGGCCCGGTGATCGGCGACTCGACGACATCGCCGACGCCGAAGCCGTGGTCGCGGGCCCAGCTCGTGACCTTGTCGATCGCGCCCTGGCGCGCCGCCTCGGCGCGGACCACCCCGCCCTTGGCGATCTGCTCGCGCCCGACCTCGAACTGCGGCTTGATGAGCGCGACGATCGGCTTGCCCGCCGGCGGCCGCAGGAGCTCGGCGACCCGCGGCAGCACCAGCGTGAGCGAGATGAACGACACGTCGATCACCGCAAGGTCGCAGGGCTCGGGCACCAGCGCCAGCTCCATGGCCCGCACGTTCTGGCGCTCGAGCACGACCACCCGCGGGTCCTGGCGCAGCGACCAGGCGAGCTGGCCGTAGCCGACGTCGATGGCGTAGACGCGGGCGGCGCCGCGGCGCAGCAGCAGATCGGTGAAGCCGCCGGTCGACGCGCCGATGTCGAGCGCGACCACGCCGGCCGGATCGATCGCGAAGGCGTCGAGGCCCTTCTCGAGCTTGAGCGCGCCGCGCGAGACGTAGGGATGATCGTCCTCGCGCAGCGCGATGTCGGCCCCGTCGGCGACCGGCGCGCCGGCCTTGGTCACCACCTCGCCGCGCACCGTGACTTTGCCGGCCAGGATCAAGCTCTGGGCCCGCGCCCGGGTCGGCGCCAGGCCGCGATCGACCACCAGCTTGTCGAGGCGCTCCTTGGCCATTGGTGCAATGCCCCCTTCGACTAGAGCCTGTCCTGAGCGAGTGCCGCGCCAGCGGCCGAGTCGAAGGGCTCAGGGCGGCCGGTTATTCTACTCGGCGATGCGCTCGCCCCGAACCAGATGCTCGAGGGTCTCGCGCTCGCGGATCACGGTCCAGCGCTCGCCCTGGACCAGCACCTCGGCGGAGCGCGGCCGGGTGGTGTAGTGCGACGACAGGGGGACGCCGTCGGCGCCGGCGGCGCCGATGGCCAGGAGCTCGCCGCGCGCCATCGGCGGCAACGCCCGATCGCGGGCCAGGAAGTCGCCGGTCTCGCAGATGGGACCGACCACGTCGGTCTTGCGCGGCGCCGCCTCGCTGCGGGTCACCGGCCGCATCGGGTGGTGGCTGCCGTAGAACGACGGCCGGATCAGGTCGTTCATGGCCGCGTCGACGATGGTGAAGTGCTTCACCTCGTTGTCCTTGTTGTAGAGGACGCGGCCGAGCAGCACGCCGGCGGGGCCGACGATCGATCGGCCGGGCTCGACCAGCAGCCGCACCGGGTGATCACCGAGCACCGCCATCGCCTGCTTGACCGCCGAGCCGTACTCGCCGTGGCTGGGCGGCGGTGTGTCACCGTCCTTGCCGTAGTCGATGCCGAGCCCACCGCCGATGTCGAGATCGGTGATCTGGATGCCCTCGCCGGCCAGGGACAGGATCAGCTCGCACAGGCGCGCGATGGCGTCGGCGAACGGCGACGTCTTGGTCAGCTGGCTGCCGATGTGGCAGTCGATGCCGCGCACGTCGAGGTTCGGCAGCTCGGCCGCGCGCCGAAAGGCGTCACGGGCCGCCGCCGCGGCGATGCCGAACTTGTTCTGCGTCAGCCCGGTCGAGATGTACGGGTGAGTCTGGGCGTCGACGTCGGGGTGCACGCGCAGGGCGATGCGCGCCCGCTCGCCGGCCGAGACGATATCGGCGGCCGCGCCCAGCCGGGCCAGGACGTTGAGGATGCCGACCGACGAGTTGGCCTTCACGCTGTAGCAGATCAGGTGATCGACGCCGGCCAGGGCCGCGTCGTACGCCTTGTACGCCGCCTCGATCGCGCCGCGGCTGTAGACGTAGGTCGGGGTGCCGACGGCATCGGCCAGCGCGGCCAGCGATACGCCCTCGCAGTGCAGGGTGTCGCCGCGGTACTCGAACGCAGGGAAGGCAGCGGACGTCATGGATTTCCTGGGGCTCCTGGGGGATCTCCGGACTCGTTGGGCGCGCCGGCGCCCGTCAACCCTAGCTCGCCCTCGAGCCGGCGCAGCTCGGCCACCACCCGCACCCGCGCCGGCCCGCCCGGAAGATCGCGGCGATCGACCGCGGCCATGGGATCGAGCCAGCCGTAGACGTCCTCGCCGAAGCGCGCATCGGCGGCGCGCAGCTCGTCGAGCGAGAGCGCGGCCAGCTCGACGCCGCGCTCGATCGCGGTGCGCACCAGGTGGCCGGCGACGTCGTGGGCGTCTCGGAAGGCCACGCCCTTGCCGACCAGGTAGTCAGCCAGCTCGGTCGCCACCAGGTGGCCCTCGCCGACCGCGCGCGCCAGCCGCGCCGAGTCGAGCGTCAGGTCGGCGATCATGCCGGCCATGACCTCCACACTCGCGGTCACCGTCTCGACCGCGTCGTAGAGCGGCTCCTGCGTCTCTTGCAGGTCCTTGTTGTAGGCCAGCGGCAGGCCCTTCACGACCGTGACCAGTGTGACCCACGAGCCGACCACGCGCCCGGTCTTGGCCCGCACCAGC
>SXGT01657253.1_pt1 | contig 12925 bp, 9 predicted proteins | sample 3176221 | NCBI WGS metagenome assembly SXGT01 (sample SAMN11356862, study PRJNA531348) | freshwater metagenome | isolation source: freshwater sample F1-120 | place: China: Fuxian Lake, Yuxi | collected 2017-12-25
AGGGCATAGGACGCGGTCCATCCGTCCTTGTCCTCGACCTTGTTGGAGACCGAGCCGCCGTGCTTGTTGCAGAAGGAGTGCGCCTGTCCGCACTCGCCGCGATAGAAGGCCCACTGCTCGCAGCTCGTGCCGTCCGGGAAGGAGCACAGGTCGCCCGCCAGCGTGTAGCCCAGGGCGCCGCAATAGACGGACGAGGGGTTGGCGAGGCCCGGAGCGCCGCCGCCCGGCGAGGGCAAGGGCGTGCAGCCCGGGACCGGCGAGGGGGCGGGCGGGGGCGAGGGGGCGGGCGGGGGCGAGGGGGCCGATTCGTTCCGCGAGAGCGGGGCGTTTCCGGTACCGCTAGGGTCGGTTTCGGCGGCGCAACCGACCATCGTGGAAAAGAGGACGACGAGGCCGAGCACGAGGGCGTTCTTCATGACGAGCGACTCCAGTTTCTTCAGGGTTACGAAGCGCTCCATCTCGCGCTTCATCCCCCTGACACGGCGCCTCGGCGGCCATCCCACGGCGTCTCGAAAAAAAACGAAAAAAGCGCCGTACCGGCCCTTTTCTACTGGAGGAGGCGGGTGAGGGTGACGTCGAGCTGGCTACGCGCCTTACGGAGGACGCTCACCACGGCGGACGGCGAGAGCCTCCGCTCGTTCTTGAGGAGCGACTCGGTGGCGGTGAGCACGGCGGCCCGGGCCTCGGCCACGCGGCGCGCGATGGTGGATCTGGGCGTCTTGTAGAGGTGGGCGAGCTGATCCATCGTCAGGCCCTCGATGTAGTGGAGGCGCAAGATGGTCCTTCCGTTGGCGTCCAGGCCCTCGAGCACGCGCTTGAACGCGTCGGTGAAGAGGGCGTGGGCGTGCTCGCTCACGTACGAGAGCTCGGGATCGTGGGCCAGGGAGAGCTCGTCACTCAGGCCCTCGGTCCTCGGTCCGCTCGCCCGCAGGTGGTTGAGCGCGGCGCGGGACGCGGTGACGCGTAGCCACCCGCCGAGGGCGCCTTTCCCCGAGTACTCGGCGAGCTTGGGGGCCTTGCCAGGGCTCCCGAGGATGAGCGCCTCGCGTAGCTTCTGCTGCACCTCGTCGACGACGTCGCGCCCGGCGACGACGCGGAGGATGTAGTCGGGGACACGCGCGAGGAAGTGCTCCTCGAAGGAGGCGAGCGCGGCGCGGTCGCGCTGGCAGACGCCGCACGCGAGGAACAGATCGCTCGCGTGAATCGCCTCGAGCGCCGCGGGCGAGCTCGCGTGGCGAGCCACGTGCGCGATGAACGAGGCGTCCGTGATGGCGATCTTGGGCCACGCGAGCCGGCCCTCCGAGGCGAGCGCGGCGAGCCGCAGCGAGGGCGCCTCGAAGGGGGCGATCCCTCGAAAAATAACCGCAAGTTGACCCTCTCCCGCGCCGGTCACAGTTGCGCCTCTCCCACACCGTTCACTATACTCGCGGAGCGTGTCCTGTCCGTCCGAAACCCGCCTCCAGGCCTTCGTGGACGGCGAGCTCTCGGGGGAAGACATCGCCGGGCTCTCGGAACACCTCGACGCCTGCCACGACTGCAGGACCCTGGTGGCCCTGGCGATGCCGGTCCCGCTGGACGAGGCGAGCACGGCCGATCGCATCGGGCGCTACGTGCTACGGCGCGTGCTGGGGCAGGGCGGGATGGGCGTGGTCTACGAGGCCGTGGACCCGGAGCTCCAGAGGGTCGTCGCGCTCAAGGTGCTCCGCTCGGCAGGGGAAGAGCAGAGGCGGCTCCTGAAGGAGGCGCAGGCGATGGCGCTCCTCTCGCATCCGAACGTCGTCACCGTGCACGACGTCGGGCGCTTCGAGGGGCGCGTGTTCATCGTGATGGCGCTCGTCGACGGGGTGTCTCTCCGCCACTTCATCGCCCAGGAGCGGCGCTCGCTCGACACCCTCCTCGATACCTTCGAACAGGCCGGCATCGGTCTCTGCGCGGCCCACGCGGCGGGCCTGGTGCACCGCGATTTCAAGCCCGAGAACGTGTTCGTCGCCAAGGACGGCCGCGTGCTCGTCGGGGACTTCGGGCTCGCCGTGGGGGCCTCTGCGAGCGCGAGCGAGGTCGCCGGATCGCTCGCCTACATGGCCCCGGAGCAGCGGAGCGCGGCAAGGATCGACGCGCGCGCCGACCAGTACAGCTTCTGTGTCGCGCTCGAGGAGGCGGTGAGCGGACAATCCGTGATCCCGAGGTGGCTCACCAGGCTCGTCGCCAGGGGCAAATCGGCGTCGCCCGACGAACGGTTCTCTTCGATGGACGCTCTCCTTGGCGCGCTTCGAAGCGGACGGCGTCGACTCCGGAGAAACCGGGGGCTCGCGCTCGTGGCGCTCCTGGCGACCGGGCTCGTCGCAGGCGGGCTCTTCCGGGCCCACGGTCGAAATACGCCCGAGCGCGCGCTGTGCCGCGGGACCCTGGGCGAGATGGCCGCGATCTGGAACGAGGGCGTCGCCGCCAGGCTCGAGGGGGCATTCCACGGCACGAAGAGCCCGCTCTCGGACAGCGTGTGGAAGAAGACCCGCGCCGCGCTCGACGGCTATACGTCCGAGTGGCTGGCGGCCTGTGAGCGCACCTGCGAGGCTCCGGAGGCGAGCGGCGGATCGGGCGGTATCTTCGCCGTGAAGACGAGCTGCCTGCGCGAGCGTTTGGAGATGGTGCGCGCCGTGACGACGAGCCTGGAGCGCGTGGACGCCCCGATGCTCGAGCAGGTGCCCTCGATGCTGCAGCTCTTGCCGCGCGTGGACGCGTGCGAGGACGCGAGGGCCGTGGCGCAGCTGGCGCCCCCGCCGAGCGCGGACAAGGCCAGCGCGGTCGAGGCCTCGCGAAGGAAGATCGACGCGGCGGCTGCGACCATCGCAGGCGGGAGGTACAAGGAAGGGCTCACGCTGGCGGAAACCGCGTGGCAAGAGGCCAGCGCGACGGGCTATTTGCCAGTGCTCGCCGACGCCTACTTCTGGGTGGGCACGGCGCACGGTCGGCTGGGCGAGACGCCCGAGGCCGAGCGCGCGTTCGAGCAGGCGGCCTCCTCGGCGAGCGCGGGCCACGCCCCGGCCACCGCGATCCGGGCGTGGATCGGGCTCATGCATTTCGTGGGATACGAAGGGAAGCGGTACCACGACGGCGCGCGCTACGCCGACTATGCCAAGGCGGCGCTCGAGTCTCTCCCGGGGGCGTTCGAGCTCGAGGCCGAGCGGCTCACATGGTCGCGCGCGATGCTCCTCGACCGCAAGCGCTTCGACGAGGCCCTGGCCGTGTCACGCCAGGAGCTGGCGCTGGTCGAGCTCCGCTTTGGCGCGGCGCACAGGCTCACCGCGGCGGCGCTCGACGGGCTGGCCGGCGTGCTCGCGGGCCAATGCAAGCCTCGCTCGGCCGAGGAGCCCCAAGAGCGCGCGTGCGGGATCCTCGAGAAGGAGGTTGGCGCGCTCCACCCGCAGCTCGCGCTGTGCCTTGGAAACCTGGCGGGGCTCCAGGCTCAGCTCGGGGAGCACGAGCGCGCGCTCACCTTGAAGCGGCGCGCCCTCTCGATGTTCGAGGTGCTCCCTGGCCACCCCAACCACGTGTCGATGGGGAGGAGGAACCTGGTGCGCTCGCTCCTCGAGCTGGGGAGGCTCGACGAGGCGTCGCGCGAGCTCGAGCGCGCCGCGGCCCTGAGCCCGCGCGAGTCCGACGCGATCAGCGTGCTCGGCCTCCGCGGTGACCTCCAGCGCCGACAAGGCAAGATCGCCGAGGCCGTCCTGGCCCACGAGCTCGCGGTGGCGCGCACGCGCGGTCACGAGCCCGCGCGGCGCATCGAGCCGCTCGTCGCGCTGGCGCAGTCCCACGCGGAGGCCGAGCGCTGGAACGAAGCGATCTCCAGCGCGGAGCAAGCCTTGACGTTCGCGCGCGCGGTCCACGGCGAGTCGTCGTGCAGGACCGCCGAGCCTGAGCGTCTATGGGCCGAGGCGCTCCTCGGCGCAGGCAAGCCGAGCGAGGCGCTCCCCCACGCGGAGCGAGCCCTGGTGGCCTGGTCCTCGGCCGAGCCCGATCCGCTCGTGCGCGCGCGCGCCGAGCTCGCCGTCGCCCGCGCCCTCCCGAGCAGCGAACGAGAACGAGCGGTCCGTCTGGCCACCTCGGCGCGCGCCGTCGCCGAGCGCGACGGGAGAGACAAGGGGCTGCTCGCGCGCGTGGACCTGTGGCTCTCCGGGAATCGGTGAGGGGACGGCGACGAGCATGCTCAGGCGGAGGCGCAGCAGGTGAGGTTCTCCCCGGTCCAGGGCGGGCATCGGATGTGGATCGACGAGGTCTTCGTCGTCGACTCGGCGACGCCCTTCCACGTGACGTGCCGGCGTCACGTGGTGAGATGCAACGGGCGCTCGTACACGGTGGACGTGGCTTGCGACCTTGTGCGCCAGGCTACGGCAAGCGTTGTGCCGGACTTGGGAGGGTCAAGGGGGAGCGAAAAGGGCTGGGGAGGCCCCCGAGGAGAGGGAGAGGGCCGCCGGGTCTTGCTGGGAAAAGTCCCGGCAATCGCTTACGGTCTTGAATCGCTTACGGTCCCCAGGCACCTGTGCGCCTTGGGGTCACACTCCTTGGGTGCCGCGGCGGCGTGGAGCAAGGTCGTCTGGAAGACGACGGCGCGCGACGGCGCGATGATCGGGATCCATGCTCAGTCGTGAAGGGAGGGAACGATGAAGGTGCGTCGATGGGTGGTGGCCGCGCTCTTGGGCTCGGCGATGGTCGTCCCGAGCTGCAGTGCGGAGCGATGGACCGCGCCAGCGGCGACCGACGTGGACGCGAGCGTGCCTTTGGCGAGTGCCCATGTGCTCCCGGAGTCACCGGCGGCGGCGGCTCGAATCGCGGAGCTTCGAGCGAGGTTTCGTCTTCCTGTCCACGCCCTGCAGAACGACCGCCCAGGAGGGCTGCGCCCGGCGCTCCCTGAGCACGCGGCGTCAAGTACGCGCCCGGCGCTCGACGCTCCCGTCGCGACGCGCTTCGCATCCGCCGGACCCGACGCGGCCACCCACGTGCGTGCGGGCCTCCCCAGCGAGGCGCTCCGAGGCGTCATCCGTCCAGCGCGCGTGGCGCTTCCGTTGCGCGCCACAGGCGAGGTGAAGCTCGAGGACGAGCGCTCTCACCTGTCGGTGAGCTTTACGCTCGAGCATGCGCAGGATGCACGCGTCGAGGTAGCAGGCGGGATGGCCCTCTACCGGGGAACGCTCGACGGAGCCGACGTGGTGCATCGGGTGCACGCCGAAGGCACCGAGGATTTCGTCGTCTTCGAGCAACGCCCAGCGCGAGAGGAACTGCGCTACTCGGTGGACGTCTCTCGAGCGGCGGGTCTCCGGCTGGTCAGCGACACGCTGGAATTCCTTGACGACACGGGAACGCCACGGCTGAGGGTGGCCCCCCCGTACGTGGTGGACTCCAAGGGCCAGCGTCGCCCAGCCAAGCTCTCCGTGGCGGGCTGCTCTTACGACGCGAACCCGGCCGGTCCTTGGGGGCGTAAGGTGACCGTGTCGGGGGCAGCGCGTTGCACTGTGCGCGTCGCGTGGGGAGGAGGTCTCGCCTACCCCGCCATGGTCGACCCCGGGTGGACCGCCACCGGAAACATGGCCGTCCAACGTTCGGAACACAGGGCGAGTGTGCTGCCCTCGGGAAAGGTCCTCATCGCTGGAGGATACAGAATCGGCATTCCCCTCTCGAGCGCGGAGCTCTACGACCCAGCAGCCGGCACTTTCGCCGCCACCGGTTCCATGACTACAGGGCGTTATCGGCACACGGCGAGCGTGCTTCCGTCGAGCAAGATCCTCGTCGCTGGAGGGCGCGGCCTCACCTTGATGCTCTCGAGCGCGGAGCTCTACGACCCAGCAGCCGGCACTTTCACCGCCACCGGTTCCATGGCCACCCCGCGCGGTTCCCACACGGCGAGCATGCTTTCCTCGGGCAAGGTCCTTGTCATGGGAGGCACCAGCAATGCCGCATACCTCTCGAGCGCGGAGCTCTACGACTCCGGTGCAAACACCTTCGCTGACACGGGGAACATGCTCACCGAGCGTTCTCAGCACACGTCGAGCGTACTCCCCTCAGGCAAGATCCTCGTCGTGGGCGGGACGAAGAGCGGCGTGGCCATCGCAAACGCGGAGCTCTACGACGCGGGTGCAGGCACCTTCGCTTCCACCAGCCCTATGGCCAATGAACGCTACAATCACACGGCGAGCGAGCTTCCCTCGGGCAAGGTCCTCGTCGTGGGCGGACACAACAGTCTCACGGGCAGCGCGAGCGCGGAGCTCTACGATCCTGTGGCCAACGGTGGTGCAGGTGCCTTCTCCACCACGGGCTCCTTGACCACCCTGCGCTACCATCACACGGCGAGCGTACTCCCCTCGGGCAAGGTCCTCGTCGTCGGGGGATACGGAGGATTCGGGTACCTCGCGAGTGCGGAGCTCTACGACGACGGAACGAGCACCGTCACCGCTAACCTTATGGTCACCGGACGCCGGAGCCACACGGCGAGCGTGCTTCCCTCGGGCAAGGTGCTGGTCGCGGGGGGACACGACGGCGGATCCCTCTCGAGCGCCGAGCTCTTTGGCGGGGTATCGGGGGATCCGTGCACGACAAACGCCTATTGCCTCTCCGGCTTCTGCGCCGACGGCTTCTGCTGTGACTCCCCTTGTACTGGTGGAGGCTGCGATCGTTGCGATTTACCCGGGAAGATAGGCACGTGCAGCGTGGCCCCCGCCGGCAATCCAGGAGCCAACCCGAGCTGCGCTCCATCCACCTGCGATGGGGTGAAGGCGGCGTGCCCCTCCTCCTGTACCTCCGACGCGACCTGCGCGGCGGAGTACTATTGCGCGTCCGACGGCACCTGCCAGCCGGGAAAGAAGCAAGCGGCGGTATGCAACCCGCAGGTGAACTGCAAGCAGCCGGGCTGCCGAGAGTGCCAGAGCGGCTTCTGCGCCGATGGGTTCTGTTGTGACACCGCGTGCAACGGAACATGCCAGGCGTGCGCCGCGGCGCTCAAGCAGTCGGGGGTGGACGGCACCTGCAGCCCCACCAAGGATGGCACCGACCCTCGAAATCAGTGCGAGCCCTCGGCTGTGCTCTGCGGCCCGGACGGAATGTGCAACGGCACGGGCGCTTGCCGACTCGTGACTCCCGCAGGCGTCTCCTGCGCACCCGGCAAGGCCTGCGACGGCAGGGGCAAATGTGACCTTCCAGTGACTGCCACTTGCGATGGCGACCATACGACGATGAACGCCGACGGCAAGAAGCAGGACTGCGCCCCGTACAGGTGCGACAGCAACGGCACCTGCCGCGATACCTGCACCTCGGGCGCCGAATGCATCGCTCCGGCCATCTGTGGAGCGGGCGGCAAGTGCGTGCCTCCTCCCTCCGACGCGGGCGGCGGCGATGGGTGCTCGGTCTCCACCTCCTCACCCTTTCACCCCGCGCCCGGCTCCCGAGCCCTCCCTCTTGCTCTCCTCTGTACACTCGCCGCCCTCGCCCGCTGTCGGCGCGAGCGAGCTTCGCGCCCTCTCTCCCTGCCTCTCGTCGTGGTCGCCTCCCTGGCTCTGGCCTGCTCCTCGTCGCCCACCACGGCCCCCTCTGTGCCAACGTACGTGAGAAGATCGACCCCTCCGAGATTAATGTAGCAACCCTCAGGGCGAGACAGGCATGACCCATGACGAACGTGTTGTCCTCGCCGGCGATGAAGCCGCAGACCGAGGTGACCGAGAAGGCCAAGCGGCGCCGCCATAGAAGCTCCTGTGGTTGGTTCCCCGGACCTTCGCAAGTCGAGGAATACACGGGCTTTTCAGGTGCTTCTTAAAATTCGACCTCCCCCCAGCGCTTGATCAGGGGCTAGGCTGCGCGGCGTATGACACTCCGCCTGGTTTCGTCGATCGCGGTTGGTCTGTTCTGTGCGTGCATGGTGCTGCCGGCGTGCGCCCCCGCGCCGGATGTGCCGGAGAAGACGGGCGCGTCGCGCGGCGGCATCGTCGTCGGCGGGATCGACCGAGGGGCGATCGGAGGCATCGGGCGCGCGCCGGTCGTCGAGAGCGAGAGCCTCGTCGATCGCGCGTTCTTCGTGCGGGCCCTCGGCTCGCGGTGTCTCGACTTCGGCGGCGAGGGGGGCTGGCGCGTGGGCGCCCCCGTCTTCATCTACTCGTGCAACGGGAGCGAGGCGCAGAGGGTCCGCGTGAAGGAGATCGACGCGGCCTCGCACGACGTCGAGCTCCACACGCCACTTCGTGCCGGCGGCCCCGACTTCTGCATCGGCGTGCGTGGCGGGAGCGTCGCGGTGGGCGCGGCGCTCGAGCTCCAGGCGTGCGGCCCGAGCGACGCTCGCTTCCCCTGGCAGCGCTTCGCGCTCGACGGCGACTCGATCATGATCGGCACGCAAGGAGTCGGCTCGCGCGTCTCGCGCGACTTCGTCATCGAGCCCGAAGGCGACGACACGCGAAACACCACGCCGCTCGTCGTCGGCGAGCGCGACACCTCCGACGCGGAGTACTTCCGCTTCCGCGCGGTCGACGGCTCCGGCGCGTTCCCGACGACCGGCTTCGTTCGCATCGGCCCGTCGACCGTGCCGGGCACGAGGAGCGACCACTGGCTCGAGTGGGCATCGAACCGCGGCTGGGGCACCGTCATCGAAATCGACGAGACGCGTGACTTCGTCATCACCGCGACGAGGAACATCCGAGAGGGCGTGACGCTCCGCGGATATCGGAAGCAGCGGAATCCGGGGCCCACGATCAAGTTCGACGGATCCGACCCGACGGCGATCTGGGTGATAGGAGATCGCGCGCGCGTGACCGGACTTCGCTTCGACGGTCCCCCACAGTCGGCGGGAGCGATCAGGGTGTGGGCCAACGAGGCGAACTGGCACGTCCTCATCGACCACGTCGAGATCACCCATTGGGGGCAATCGGCCATCGACATCGTCGGCAACGATCCGGGCCACAATGTAGAGTGCGAGCCGCCGACCGAGGCGCGCCGCGAGTACGCGTATCCACGCGCGCTCAACAACCGGGTCCTTCGCAGCTACATCCACGACAATCGCCGCTCCGGCGGCTACGGCATCGCCGTCGGTTACGGCGCGATCGTTCTCGCGCAAGGAAACGTCGCGTTCAAGAACCGCCACTCGGTGACGTCGGATCCGTTGCGGCACTCGTCGTACTACGCCTACGACAACATCCTGGACGACGATCAGATCGAGTCGCGCTGGCAGACGAACCAGAACTTCGACGTCCACGGCACCGAGGGGTCGGGCCCGGACGGAAGCTACGACGGCGGCAACGCCGGCGAGTTCTTCGACATCGGCTGGAACACGTTCCTCGGCCACCGACACTGGGCGTTGAATCTGCGCGGCAACCCGTGCGGCTTCCTCCTCTTCCACCACAACATCGTCCCGCAGCCGATCGAGGATGCCATCCGGAACAACAGCGGCCAACCCATCCAAGGGTATGCGCCCACGACGGCCCCGCCTCTCCGGCAAGTCTTCTTCTACGACAACAGGTTCGATCAGCCGGCGCCCATGGGCAACATCGGCTTCGGTGACTTCGACGGCGACGGACGGTACGACGTGTTCGTCGGCACCGGCGTCACGTGGTGGTTCTCGTCGGGCAACTTCACCGAGTGGCGCTTGCTCAACCGCATGCCCGAGTCCGCGTCCGAGCTCCAATTCCATGACGTCGACGGCGACGGAATTACGGACGTCGTCGCGACACGCAACGGCGACACCGTCGTGTCGTGGGCCGGCCGCACCCGGTGGCAGCCGACCGGCTTCACCGGCGTAGGCCCGCGCCCGCCCGGCCGTCGCTGATCGGCGGACGAGGCTACGCGCCCAACTTCGCCAGAACTGAACAGGTGTCTGGCGTCGTAGGAGCTCCGGGATGAGCTTGCCAGCGAGGCTCTCGGAGCTCCAGCACGTCGCGAGCGAGCTGGGATCGGTTCGCATACGTGGCGCTCGGTCGCAACCCCGCCTTGAATCGCTTGCTGTGGGGGGAGATGTCAAGGCGCAACTCCCCATGGCATCCAATATCCTCTTCCTGATATCGGACGGCACCTGGCTCCTGTCTCGGCAGAGGGTCGCAGCTCAGTGTTGAGCTTGCCCACGTAAGGCGCATCGTCGTCGACTCGGCGAGATTCGTATCCGGAAGGATGTCGAAGCGTCTCTGTTCTTCCGCAAGAGCGGGAACCATCCTGCTGTCAGGGCCTCGTTGGGCCATGGCTTCGTTCGGCTCGAAGGAGGGGCATAGCCTACAGTTGGGGACTTCGGCCTGCACTGGGCAGTGTGCCTCGTCCAGCGAATCAATGGATGCTCTCCTCCGATTCCGACCTGTCCTCTCGGTACTGCACGAATTCGCTGCCGACGCCTTGCGTATTACGTCGCTCGTTCGCTGCGTTCCGCGGGGACAAGTTCTGTAATCTTCGACTTTCGCTTCTCTGAATCGTAAGCCTCCTTCTTCCTCCACATCGCCAGCACCGTTGCGGCGAGCTTTCGCGCGAGAGTCACCTTCGCGATATTCGGCTTCGTTCCGCCAGCGAGACTTCGCTCGTAGTCCATGAATAACGTCGATGTCCGGTGTTGCTGGAGGATGCTCGTCGCCGCCATCAGGTTCTTGCTGGAGGTGCTTGCTCTTGAGTGCCACCCCCCCATGATGCCTACGGTCCGGCACGGTGCTGAACCGGAGCTTCGCCTACACGCGGGGGCTCGCCCACCCGCGCGACCTCGCGCTGTCCGACGACACGCCCGCCGCGCTGCGAGCGGGTCTCGCCAAGCTGCCGGCGCTCGCCGACGAGGAGCTCGTGCGGGGCGAGCGCGATCGCCTCATCCTGAACGATCTCGCGGTTCGCGCGGCGGGCGGAGGGGCGGAGGCGCGGTGGCGACGCCGCACCTCGGCGCTGCGATCGACGAGCTGTCCGGCATCGTGGCCCTCGCGCGCTGCCTCGTGGGGCGCGAGCCGTAGGTCAGCGCTCGTGACCTCGGACGCTGCCCCTTCAAGGGTCTTCCCGCGCCCCGGCGGGCGCGCCCCCGAGGCCACGCGTGCGCGCGGGCGGAGGCGGGGCTATGGGATGCGCCATGAAGAAGCCGGCGCCCTCCGTCCTCCGCGTCCGCACGTCCGTCCGCGCGGGGTGGGTGAGCAACCTGCTGAAGAAGATCAGCGACACGGCGAACACCATCGTGAACAACCTCCGAGGGTAGTCTCCCACCGCGTGGCCTGGCGCGTGCGCCACGTCACGGTGCGTCGTATGCGCACCGCACGCCGGCCTCGGGGCGCGCCCGGGCCCACGTCGCGCGACGACCACGTCCGGAGCTCGGTCGCCAGCGGTCGCGATCGGTTCCCACGACGACCATGGCTGGCTGGCATCGACCGTCCTGCCTGATGGGGGGTCCTCGGATACCCCCGAGGGTATCGCCTACACCCCTCGGGGCATCACCGAGTCTCGTCGGAGCATCGCCAATTCACCCAACGAACCAGGAACCCACTCTTTTGCTATGAAATCGCGCACTTAGGGGCATTCAAGACTCATCGAGGCGTATCCATCACTCGCCGAGGGGCATCCAGGACTCGCCAAGGGGCATCCCGGAGTAGCCTCGGGGGTCCAGGGATACCCCCTGGGGTATCTTCGGGTAGCTTGAGGGACCTGAGGTACCCCCTGGGTCTCCCCAAGAGAGCCTGAGGTCTGGGCTCCCTCTCGAGTTCCTGGAGACTCCCACCAGGGGCCACCGGCTACGACTCTCCAGGGACGGGCGCTCAGCCCTTGTTCTTGGCGATCTTGGCGTAGAAGTCGAGCACCGGCGCCAGCATCGACCTGAGCTTCTCGTTGGTATCACCATGGCCCGCCTCGCCTCAGGTGCGACGCGCGCGGACGGCGGCCTGGACGTTGGCGGGGAGCGTAGCAATGTACTCCTCGGAGAGCCCCCGTAGTACTTCGAGCGGAAGCGCCAGGAGCAACTCCTCAGGAGCGAACGTAGCGAGCACCTGCCCAGGCGCCAGCCCTGCCAGTCTCTGCTCGGGGGTCAGGTCCTGAAGCCTCTGCTCGGGGGTCAGGTCCAGCAGCTGGCGCCGGACGAACTCGTCGTAGCCGTAGAGGTCGGGGGTCGCGTTCGTGCTCATGTTGTCACCCTTGACGCTCCAATGATGCCTCACCCACATCCGTCCTTCCGGCGTCCGCTGCGGAAGACCTGCAAACCATCGAAGCAGATCGTCGTCTTCTCGCTCGGCCACCACCGACAGGTCGATCACCACCAGCGGGAGGATGGCGCCTGTGACCTGATGGTAGCCCGTCTGTGACTCTGGCAGCACCAGTCCAAGGTCGTCGAGTTCGTCGCGCAGCGGACCGTTGATGGACGGAACCACCAGGGTAAGCGTTCACGTGTTTCGTGGCTGCATTGGGCTACTGGGACCGGTCCCCTGGAATTTACAGGGCTGCATTGGGCTATTGTGAGCGGCCCCTGGAACTGGGACCTGGCCCCTGGAATGTACAAGGCCAAAGTAAGCTAAGGAGACCGTTCTCTGTTCCTTACCAGGCCAAAGCAAGCCAAGGAGACCGGCGAATAATTTTCGAAAAAGCGGAATCAATGGAAATAGTGAAACCATCAATGACCAAACAGGTCGGGAACACCGAAACCCGAGGTTAACGTGGGAGTCCGCCGGTCCAAGCCCGCTGCTGCGAAACGCCGCACGGACGCTCGACGGGTCGCCATTCTCCCAGCCGCCACCTCGATGGGCAGGGAACGCATCATCACGTGCGGAATCCGCCTCGTAGGAGGTCATGGCTCGAGGCCTCACCTGGAACGATCTGGGCGGTGGCCTTCCTCCGCGCCTTGCTGGACGAGGTGCAGGCCAACCACAAGGTCGACAAGAAGCGTGTCTTCATCGTCGGCCACTCCAACGGAGGGTTCATGGGGTACCGCCTCGCCTGCGAGCTGTCCGAAAGGATCGCCGGG
>SXGT01517313.1_pt1 | contig 12924 bp, 13 predicted proteins | sample 3176221 | NCBI WGS metagenome assembly SXGT01 (sample SAMN11356862, study PRJNA531348) | freshwater metagenome | isolation source: freshwater sample F1-120 | place: China: Fuxian Lake, Yuxi | collected 2017-12-25
CGGCCTGACGCCGGCGCGCACCGGCATCGCGCTGGCGGCACTCGGCTTGGCCGCGCTCCTGGTCGCCTCGGCGCTGGCCCTGCCCGAGCGCTGGCCGGGCCTGGCCGAGCCGGCGCTGCAGCAGTTGCAGGCCAGCGGCGTCAGCAACCCGGTGACGGCCACCCTGCTCAACTACCGCGGCTACGACACGCTGCTCGAGATCGGCGTGCTGATGCTGGCGGTGCTGGGCGTATGGATCCTCGATGCCGAGCCGGCGCTGCCCCGCCCTGTGGCGGACCCGATGCTCGGGCTGCTGCTGCGCGTGCTGCTGCCGCTGGCGATGATCGTGGCCGGCTACCTGTTGTGGGTCGGTGCGCACGCACCGGGTGGCGCCTTCCAGGGCGCGGCGCTGCTGGCCGCCGGCGGCGTGCTGTGGCACCTGGCGCGGCCGCTCTCGCTCGGTCCGAGCCTCGTGGTGCGGGCGATCGTCGTGCTCGGCTTCGCGGTTTTTCTGGCGGCCGGCGTGACAACGGCCCTGCTCGGCGGCGGCTTCCTGACCTTCCCGCCCGCGCACGCCGGCGCCATCATCCTGGCGATCGAGGCGGCCGCCATGCTGTCGATTGCGCTGATCATGGTGGCGCTGTTCGTCGGCCGCGAACGCACGGTGAGTGACTCGCTGGCCGCGAGCCCCACGACAGGCGCTCAGGACACGGGGGCGGTACCGTGAGCCTGGCGCTGCTGTACGGCCTGGCCGGCATCGCGCTGGTGGCCATGGGGCTGTATGCGGCGCTGGCGGCGCGGCATGTGCTGCGCCGCCTGCTAGGCCTGAACGTGCTGGGCTCGGGCGTGTTCATGATGCTGGTCGCGCTGGCCTCGCGCACGACCGACAGCGCCGCCCGCCCCGACCCGGTGCCTCACGCGATGGTGCTGACCGGCATCGTCGTCGCCGTCAGCGCCACCGCGCTGGCGCTGGCGCTGCTGCGGCGCATGCATGTGCACGAGGGCAGCCCGCGCCTGCCCGAAGACCGCGACGACGCTTCGCCATGACCGGCAGCGCAGCGCTCGTGACAGTGCTCGTGGTGCCGTTGGCCGGTGCGGTGGCGGCGCTGCTGGCCGGCCGGCGTGGCGCCGCGGCCGCCAGCCTGCTGACGAGCGCGCTCGGTGTCGCGGCAGCGTTCGCACTGGCGGCGGAGGTGATGACGGGTGGCATGCAGCGCGTCGCGGTCGGCGGCTGGGCAGTGCCGCTGGGGATCGAGTTGCGCGCCGACGGTCTGGCCGCAGCGATGCTGCTGATAACCGCGGTGATCGGCGCGGGCATCTCGGTCTACGCGTGGCGCTACTTCGGTGCCGCTGGCCACCACGCCCACCACGACCCAAACGCCCTCACCGCCGGCCCGCCCGGGCCGGCCGGCGAAGTCGCGCCGCCGGCGTCGGCCTCGACCCAGTGGCTGTTCTGGCCGGTGTGGCTGCTGGCCTGGGGCGCGCTCAACGCGCTGTACCTGTCGGGCGACCTGTTCAATCTCTACGTCACGCTGGAACTGCTCGGGCTGGCCGCGGTGGCACTGGTGGCGCTGGCCGGCGCGGGTGCGGCCGCCGCCGCACTGCGCTACCTGCTGTTCGCGCTGCTGGGCTCCATGCTCTACATTCTGGGCGTCGAGCTGTTGTACGCGGCGCACCAGACGATGGACCTGCTGCAGTTGCGCCAGAGCCTGCAGCCCGGCCTGTCGGTGTGGCTGGCCGCGGCGCTGATGACCGCCGGGTTACTCGTCAAGACCGCGATCTTCCCGCTTCACTTCTGGCTGCCGCCGGCGCACGGCTCGGCGCCGGCGCCGGTGTCGGCAGCGTTGTCGGCCCTGGTCGTCAAGGCCGGCTTCTACCTGCTCGCGCGGCTGTGGCTGGACCTGTTCGGTCCCCTGCCGGGCGCTGGCGTGGTGCCCGCGTTGCTGGGTGCGCTGGGCGCGCTCGCCGTGCTTTGGGGCGGCGTGCAGGCGCTGCGCCAGGCGCGCCTCAAGGCCATGATCGCCTACTCCACCGTGGCTCAACTGGGCTACTTGATGATCGCGCTGCCGTTGGCGGTGGCGGGGGGCTCGGCAGGTGGGGCGATGCATGCCGCCGTGCTGCTCGCGGCCAGCCATGCGGCGGCCAAGGCCTCAATGTTCATGTGCGCCGGCTCGCTGCTGGCCGCCTACGGGCATGACCGCATCGACGCGATGGCAGGCTTCGGCTCGCGGCTGCCGATCACCGCCACCGCCTTCGCGCTGGCCGCGCTCAGCTTGGTCGGTCTGCCGCCCACGGGCGGCTTCGTCGGCAAGTTCGCGCTGGTCGAAGCCGCGGTGCGCGCCGGCGCCTGGTGGGCCGTGGCGGTGGTGCTGGCCGGCAGCCTGCTGTCGGCCGCGTTCCTGTTCCACGCCCTGTCTCGGGCCTTCGCCGATGCCCCCGCCGACAAGGCCTCGGCAGAGGTGCCGGCGGCCCCGCAACTGGCGGCCCTGGCCCTGGCGCTGGTGGCCGTGGCCCTGGTCGCCGCGGGCGAACCACTGCGCCGCCTCATCGCGGTCGGGGCCCTGCCGTGAGCGCGCAGGCCTGGGTGCCCCTGGCCGTGGTGGCGAGTTCGCTGCTGCCCGGGCTGGTCATCTTCCTGCTGCCCGAAGACCGGCGCGGGTTGCGCGCGACGCTGAACCTGGCGGGCGCCTTCTCCAAGCTGGGCCTGGTCGGCCTGATGCTCTGGAACATCGGCCGCTTCCAGGAGTACGAAGCGCGCATGACGGTGCTGCCCGGGCTGGACCTGGTGCTGCGCGCCGACGAACTGAGCCTGCTGTTCATGACCCTGTCGGCGCTGCTGTGGCTGCTGACCACGGTCTATGCGATCGGCTACCTCGAGGATTCGCCGCACCGCAGCCGCTTCTTCGGCTTCTTCAGCCTGTGCGTGTCGGCCACCGCGGGCATCGCGCTGGCGGGCAACCTGTTCACGCTGTTCGTGTTCTACGAGATCCTCACGCTGGTGACCTATCCGCTGGTCATCCACCGCGGCACGCCGGCTGCGCTGGCGGCCGGGCGCACCTACCTCTTCTACACCGTGCCGGCCGGCGCGCTGCTGCTGCTGGCGGTGGCCGCCAGCCAGGTGCTGACCGGGCCGCAGGACTTCGTCGGCGGCGGCTACCTGAAACCCTTCGCCGGGGAACACGCGACCACCCTGGTGCTGCTCTTTGCCGCCCTGGTGACCGGCTTCGGCGTCAAGGCCGCGCTGGTGCCGCTGCACGGCTGGCTGCCGCTGGCCATGGTGGCGCCGGCGCCGGTGTCGGCCCTGCTGCACGCGGTGGCCGTGGTCAAGGCGGGGGCTTTCGCCATCGTGCGCGTGGTCTACGAGATGTTCGGCATCGAATTCGCCGCGACACTCGGTGTGCTGACGCCGCTGGCCATGGTGGCCGCAGTGACGATCGTCTACGGATCGCTGCGCGCGCTGATGCAGGACGAGTTGAAGAAACGCCTGGCCTACTCCACCGTGAGCCAAGTCTCCTACATCGTGCTCGGCACGGCGCTGCTCGGGCCGGTGGCGACGACAGGCGCGCTGGTGCACTTGGTGCACCAGGGGCTGATGAAGATCACCCTGTTCTTCAGCGCAGGCAACTATGCCGAGACGCTCGGCGTGCACCACGTCAGCGAGATGGACGGCATCGGCCGGCGCATGCCGCTGACCACCGCCGCCTTCACAGTCGGCGCGCTCGGCATGATCGGTGTGCCGCCGGTGGCCGGCTTCGTCAGCAAGCTCTACCTTGGCGCCGGCGCGGCGCAGGCGGGCCAATGGTGGGTGATCGCGGTGCTCGCCGTCTCGAGCCTGCTCAATGCGATGTACTTCCTGCCGGTGTTGCACCGCGCCTGGTTCCGCCCCCAGAACGGCCCCTGGCCGCACGAGGACGGTCGCGGCCGCGACGCCAAGCCGATGCTGCTGGTGCCGGTGCTGCTGACGGCGCTGTTCTCGGTGGGCGTGGGCGTGCTGGCGGCGACGCCGTGGAGCCCGCTCGACTGGGCGTATCTGATCATTCGCCGGGAGTACGGCGGTGGCTGACGCGATGGCGTCTGACGCCTTCATCGCTGCGGCCGGCGGTGCGCTGACCTGGCTGGCCCCGGCGCTCGTGCCGCTGGCCGCCATGCTGCTCCTGCTGCCGGCGCTGCGCCGGCTGAACCGCCTGCGCCTGCTGCTGCCGCTGGCGGCGCTGCCCGCCCTGGGCGTGGCGCTGTTCGCAGCGCCGGGTGCCGTCGACCTGCCGTGGCTGTTCCTCGGTGCGCGCTTCGGGCTGGACGGCACCGGGCGCATCTTCCTGCTCTTCACCGCGGCGCTGTGGCTGGCCGGCGGCGTCCATGCACTGGGTTATCTGCACGACGACCCAAGGCGCAACAGCTTCTGGCTGTTCTGGTGCGCGGCGATGGCAGGTAACCTCGGCCTCGTGCTGGCGCAGGACGCGGCGAGCTTCTATGTCTTCTTCGCCCTGATGAGCTTCGCTTCCTACGGGCTGGTGGTGCACTCGCGCACGCCCGAGGCCCTGCATGCGGGCCGCGTCTACCTGGCGCTGGTGGTGCTGGGCGAACTGGCGCTGTTCGCCGCCATCGCGCTGGCCTGGCAAGCTGCGGGCAGCCTGAACTTCGCAGACATCGGCCCGGCGCTAGCGGTGTCGCCGTGGCGCGATGCGGTGATCGGCCTCACGCTTGTGGGCTTCGGGATCAAGGTCGGTGCGCTGCCGCTGCACGTGTGGCTGCCGCTGGCGCACCCGGTGGCGCCGACGCCGGCCAGCGCCGTGCTGTCGGGCGCGATGATCAAGGCCGGCCTGCTGGGCTGGCTGCGCCTGCTGCCACTGGGCGTGCCGGGCAGCGCCGAGCTGGCGGCGCCGGCCTGGGGCGAGGCGCTGGTCGTGCTCGGCCTGGTGGCCGCGTTCGCCGCGGCGCTGGTGGGCGCGATGCAGCAACACGCCAAGGCGGCGCTGGCCTATTCGAGCATCAGCCAGATGGGCTTCGTCACGGTGGCCGTCGGTGTGGCGCTGGCCGTGCCTGCTGCGGCCCCGGCGGCAGTGGCCGCGGCCACGCTGTATGCGTTTCACCACGCTTTTGCGAAGGCGGCGCTGTTCCTGGGCGTCAGCCTGGTTGGCGCAGCGACGGCGCGCGCACGTGCGCTGTGGATGCTGGGCTTGGCGCTGCCGGCGCTGGCCCTGGCCGGCGCGCCGCTGACCAGCGGCTACGCGGCCAAGGCGGCGCTCAAGGCTGCACTGCCCGAGACCTGGGCCTGGCTCGGCATGGCCTTGAGCCTGGCCGCTGCCGGCACGACCCTGGTGATGCTGCGCACGGTCTGGCTGTTGAAGCGCGACGCTGGAAACCACGCCGCGCACCCGCCGAACCTTGCCATGTGGGCCGGTTGGGCGCTACTGATGGCCGCCAGCGCGGCCGGATGGTTGGTGATCGGAGAAACGCGCGAACTGCTGCCCGCCACGGCCGGCGGCTGGGCGGCCGCGAGCTGGCCAATCGTGCTGGGCGGCATCCTGGCGCTGCTGGTCTCGGCATGGCGCCGCAGAAGCCCAGGCGCCGATCCGTTCACGGTACCGCCGGGGGACCTGGTGGTGCCGCTGCTGGCGCTGGCCAGAGCCCTCGCCGGGTCGAAGCAGGACGGGCATGGGGCGGCGGCGGGGCACGCCGAGCACGGCGCCGAGCCCGTGGCGCACGCCACCGTGCCGTCATGGCCATGGCTGGCCCGCGCCGAATCTGCGCTGGCTGGCGGCAGCGGCCTCGCGCTGGCCCTTCTCGGCGCCGCCATGGTCGTGCTGTTGATCGCGTCGGCGTAGGGCACCGGCGCGGCGCAGCGGCACGAAGCCGGCCTTCCGACGCGCTCGCCGCTTCGGTCAGCGCGTGCCCGCCAGCGCCGGCTGCACGCGCCGGCGCCAGACGCCGACGGCCACGCTGAGCGCGACGCCGGCCAACACCAACAGCACCGCGCCGCCCCCCCAAAAGACGAGCACCAGCGTCGGCAGCCAGGCCATCAGCGCAGGTGCGCTGGCCACCGCCCACTCGATCATCGGCGCTGACGCCGCGAGCATCGCCTTGACCGCTTCCAGCGACTGCGCGGGCAGCCAGGGTGCCAGCCAGGCCGGCAGTTCGAGGGCGCCGATCCAAACCTGCCAGCCAGCGGTACCTGCGCCACCCCCCGTGGCCCAGGCCGACCACCCGGACCAGCCTGCCAGGGCATGGGCCGCCCAGGCCAGCAGCGACCACAGCAGGAGCAGCAGCAACATGGACAGCCAGACGAGGACGTGCGGCCAGGGGCTGCGACGGGGGACTACGGCGCGATCGGGGGATTCGGTGGGCATGATGGCTTGCTTTCGAATTGTGGAGTCGATGGGAACGCTCAGTTGAGTATGCGCGCACCGACGGCGTCGCCGGCGCGCTGCAGCGGACCCAGCGGATTGACCTGCCGCTCGGTGCGGTCGATGCGCGCCTCGCCGCCGAAGTTGCGGAACACGACCAGATCGCCGCGCACCACGACCAGTCCGTCGAAACGCCAGCCGGCCACGGCCGTGGTGCGCTTGAAGTTGAAGAAGTCGAGCCAGAACGAGCCCTCGCGGCGCTGCGTCTGCCCGCCCAGGTGGAAGACATAGGCCCGGCATTGCGCCTGCGCGACCACGCAGGCGCGCACACCTTCGTCCAGCGCCTCCAGCGGCACGCCGGGATGCGGCGCGAGCCGCGTCACCACCTCCGGGTACGGTACCCGCGTGACGTTGCGTCCGCCCTCCGGGTCGAAGCCCAGCCCCGCGAGTTCGGCGACCGTGGTGCGAAACGGCAGCACCTGCTCGAGCGCGTGCTGCGCCGCCTCGAAACTGTCAAAGCCCGAGGGCTGTTCACTCGAGCCCCGAGGCAGCAACGACGCACAGCCGGCCAGCCCAACACACAACAGCGCCGCCGCCGCTGCAAGCACCAGACGAGCAAGGACAATCGGCAGCCGGTGCCCGGGCGTATTTCCAGCGCAGGCGGTCATGGCGTGATGGCCACCTTGAGCACACCGTCACGCTGGTGCCCGAACAAATCGTAGGCGCGCTCGATGTCGTCGAGCTTGAAGCGGTGCGTCACCATCGGGCCAAGGTCCACCCGGCCGGCCTGGATCACCGCCATCAGGCGGCGCATGCGTTCCTTGCCGCCGGGGCACAGCGTGGTCACGATCTGGTGGTCGCCCAGCCCGGCGGCAAACGCGCCCAGCGGAATCGTCAGGTCACCCGAATAGACGCCCAGACTGGACAGCGTGCCGCCCGGGCGCAACACGCGCAGGCAGGCCTCGAAGGTGGCCTGGATGCCCAGTGCCTCGATCGCGACATCGACACCGCGCCCGCCAGTCAGGCGCAGGATCTCTTCGACCGGATCGACGCGGCTGCTGTCGATGACGTGGTCGGCGCCCATGCGGCGCGCGATCTCCAGCCGCGAGGCCAGGCGGTCGACACCGATCACCATCGTCGCGCCGCTGAGCTTGGCGCCGGCGGTGGCGCACAGGCCGATCGGCCCCTGCGCAAATACCGCCACCGTGTCTCCGATGCGGATGCCGCCGCGTTCGGCGCCGCCGAAGCCGGTTGACATGAAGTCGGGGCCCAACATCACCTGCTCGTCGCTGAGTTCGTCGGGCACGGGCGCGAGGTTGACCATGGCGTCGGGCACCAGCACGTATTCGGCCTGGCAGCCGTCGATGGTGTTGCCCAGGCGCCAGCCGCCCAGCGGCTTCCAGCCATGCGCGGTGCCGGCGCCGTCTTGCGAGCCGCTGCCGCACAGGCAGGCATTGCTCCAGCCGCTGGGGGTGATGGCGCCGGCGATCACGCGCTGGCCCTCGCGGTAGCCCTTGACCGCCGAGCCGAGTTTCTCGATCACTCCCACCGGCTCGTGGCCCACGGTCAGGCCGCGCGCCACCGGGTACTCCCCCTGGAGGATGTGCACGTCGGTGCCGCAGATCGTGGTCGTGGTCACGCGCATCAGCGCGTCCAGCGGCCCCACGTCGGGGATCGGCTTGTCGTCGAGCACGATGCGGCCGGGTTCGACGAACACCGCCGCTTTCATCTTCATTGCCATGGGAACCTCCTGCCCTGTTGCGAGGGCGTTAGCTTGTGGGGAGTTCCCATCCTAGACGGCCCATCGGATCGCAGATTGACACTCGTCAACAAGCGAGCTGAAGATGTCAGCGCCACTGCCGCGTCGACCCAGACTCGCCCATGTGATTTCGACTGACGCAGATGCGTACGCCTCCCGATACCGCCCAAGCGCCGGGTAGCGAATCGTGACGCGCATGCGTTCGGTGATCCCCGCGTTGGCAACCGCCGGCTTGCTTGGAGTTGCGCCCGGCGCCACAGCCATAGAAACGACAGCCGATACCGTCACCGTGCTCGTGGTCTCGCACGGCTGCCAGAGCGGCCTCGTGATACCGGCCACCGTGATCGACAACGCATGGCCGGCTCGGCGCGACTTCCCCGATGCCGAGCACTTCGAGGCCTGCTGGGACGGGCTTATTACTAGGCCAGTGATCCGTGGCTTTGTGCCGGCCTGCTCGCGTCGTTATGGCCCAGCCCCGGCGCGCCGCGCAGTGCAACGATGTGCAGCACGCCGGCGCAACAACTCACCAACGCCGATGTCGACCCTGCACATCAGCCGCGATGGCGCGCGGCGCATCACCGCTGCCTTAGCTGCCAGCCACGCGCGCGACGCCGAAGGGCTGCCGAAGCCCTCGCTGTACGGCCGGGGGCGCTTTTATGGCTCGGTTGAGCGCTTCCACCTCTTCGTGACCTGCAACGTATGGATCGCGGCACGGCTGCGCGATACCGGCGTCGCGGTGCGCCTGGCGCTGGCGCTCACCGCCGGCACGCCCGTCGGAAGTCGGCGGCGAGGACACCCACACCACGCAGGACGACACGGCGCAGCACCTGCTGCACAAGGTGGACCGGGTGGCCGCCGAACTGCAGCAGGCGTCACGTCGCGCGGCCGCACCGGGCCTGGACAACTCGTTCGAGCGAGAATGGGGGCTAGGTGGCCTCGCGGCCTTCGGGCTGATCGGGCTCTTTGTCGGGCCGGTAATCCTGGCCATCCTGCATGCGGGCGCGATAGGGCGGCCGACGGCGAGGCCCAGCCGACTCGTGTGCAGGACTGACGCACATGATCGGTTAAAGTCCTTTCAAACCATAACGTCGCCGCTGTCCGCCCTGCCATAGCTTGGTATGGTCAGAAGCAACGAACGTGCGGTGAACAACGACAGGAGTGGAAATGCAGTTCTTGATGTTCGCGGGTGGCCTGCTCGCTCTGGTCGTCGGCGCCGGCCTTCTGGTGCGCGGCGCGTCGAAGCTGGCGCTGTCGTTCGGCATCTCGCCACTCGTTGTCGGATTGACGGTCGTGGCCTTCGGCACCAGCGCCCCGGAAATGGCCGTGTCGGTGGGCGCCGTGCTGGATGGGCGGGTCGACATCGCAATCGGCAATGTCGTCGGCAGCAACGTCTTCAACGTCCTGTTCATTCTCGGTGTCAGCGCGCTGATCGTGCCGCTGGTCGTGAACCTCCAGCTCATTCGCCAGGAGGTGCCGATCATGATCGGTGCCTCGCTACTGCTGCTGCTGCTGTCGCTTGACGGGCGCATCGGATTCCTGGATGCGGCGCTGCTGCTGGCGCTGCTCATCGGCTATACGGTCTTCCTGGTCGTGCAGTCGCGGCGCCAGACCCGCGCCGCGCAGGATGAATACACCGAAGCGCTTGGGCCTGCAGTGACAACCACCTGGGACCGTTCGCCGCTCGTGCAGATCGGGCTCGTGGTCGCGGGCCTCGCCGCTCTGGTGCTGGGGTCGCAATGGCTAGTCGAGGCCGCGGTGACGTTCGCCAAGGCGCTGGGCGTCAGCGACCTCGTGATCGGGCTGACCATCGTCGCCGCCGGCACCTCGCTACCGGAAGTAGCCGCTTCGATCACCGCCGCGATCAAGGGAGAGCGTGACATCGCGGTCGGCAACGTCATCGGCAGCAACCTCTTCAACATCCTGGGCTGCCTGGGCCTCGCAGGGCTGGTCGCGGGCGACGCCGGACTGATCGTGCCACCTTCGGTGCAGGCCTTCGACATGTGGGTCATGCTGGCCGTGGCGCTGGCCTGCGTGCCGGTGTTCCTGACCGGCCGCGAGATCGCTCGCTGGGAGGGCGCGGTCTTCGTGCTGTACTACGTCGGCTACGTGGCCTACCTGATCCTCGCCGCGCAGCAGCACGACGCACTGCGCACCTACACGCTGGCAATGACCGGCTTCGTGCTGCCGCTGACCGTGATCACGCTGGTGGCGGTGCTGCTGCGCCGCAGGACACCGGCCCACTGAAGCCGGGGCGGACCGTGGCGCCCCGGCCTGGAGAGCCCCATGAGAAACAAGTTCCTCGGCACGGGCGAGCCCGGCTATCACCCGCTGCGCAAGGCTGCCGTGGTCCTCGCCGGCCTGCGCTACGCCGCCCTGCACGACTTCAGCGTGCTCTACAAGGCCGTGTTGTCGGTGCTGGTGTTGGGGCTGGCACTGTGGCTGCGCGCCTGGGTGGACGCCGCGGTCATCCTGCTGGCCACCAGCGTGGTCTTGCGGCCCTCCGCCTGCTTCAGCAGGCCGGTGATGCGGTTGTCGGAGATCGTCACCTTGGCGATGCGGCCTTCCTCGAGTGCCTTCTCGAATTCGCTGTAGGGCAGCACCTCGACTTGCGTGGCCGACTGCCAGACGTCCTGCAGGCTGACGAGCAGCATCAGGGCGATGGCCCAGTAGACGATGTTCCAGGTTTGTTTCTTTTCCATGGTGGGATCAAAGACGGATGCAATGGTCGCCAGTGTGCCAGCCGCCAGGACGCTGGCGGACGTTTGCGCCGTCAACGGACTGACGGCGAACAAACTGAGATGAGGGCCGGCACGACAGGCGGGGACGACGGCTCGCCTCGATGCAACGGTTTTTCCGGATGGTTGCGCAGAAACAATCTACCTTACTCGCTCTCGCCAAGCCGGAAAATACCGGGTGTGTTCGATGCAAAGAGGTCATCTTGCTTCGCTTTGACATCCCGCTAGTCTGGTCCAACGTCGCTCGCCTCGAGGCCTTGGTCAGTACGCTCGTCTCGCCGTGGCTGCTGGGAATCCTGGTCCTGCAAGGCGCCGTGCGCGGGTTCATCGGGCATCACCGCTGCCCGTCTCACCTGCTGTGGAGGACCGCGCACGCCCGTGTCGGATGTTCCGGACGGAAGGAAGATGCGGGCGCCAAGATGTTCGCCAACAAGATGCTGTTCTTCGCCAGCACGATCTCGTTGGGCCTCTATGCCGCGGGCAGCGACCTCTGGGTCGTGCCTTGCACCGCGTTGATCACGTTCGCCACGGCGGAGTGGGCTTTTTCCTTTTGTGCCGCCTGCTGGGTCTACGGGGCCTGGTATCGCAGGTTCCCGCCGGCCGGAGCGTGAGCTTGTGTCGGCAGCGCCATCGTCTCCCGCACTGGCTGGAGGCCTCGGAACGCACCGTCTCGCGCGTTGATTTGGTGGCTGCACTGCGCGACTGCGTTGGCGATGTTGCGAGAGGAGGCGACGGCGACCGTGTCCTGCCACCCCGCTGAATCAACCGCCAGTGAACGCACGATGACGGCTGGCCTGTCAGCCTACACCCTCTATCCGGGCCGACGCGCCGCACTGCTCTCGCAGCACGGCAAAGAACGGGTGATCGCGCCAGAGATCGAGCCGGCCCTCGGCTGTCTCGCGGAACGGGTCCGTGGATACGATACCGATCGGCTCGGCAGGTTCACGCGCAGCATCCCCCGCCCCGGAACCCAGCTCGACGCCGCGCGCAAGAAGGCCGACATCGGGATGGAGCTGGCCGGCCTGCCGCTCGGCCTCGCCAGTGAGGGCCCTTCGGCCCCGACCCGATGCTTGGCGTGATCCCATGGAACGTCGAGCTTCTCGTCTTCCTGGATGCGAGTCAGGGATCGAGATCGTCGGCTTCGCCCAAGGCAGGGCGAAGCACCTACACGTTCTGGCCGGCGAGTGGGCCGAGGCGGAGGCCTTCGCCCGGCAGGCAGAGTTTCCCGCCGATCACCTGGTTGTGCGTCCCGAGGGGGGAGAAAGACCCGCGCCACCGCAAAGGGATCGCCGGCGGGGCCGACCTGGAAGCGGCCTTCCGCTGTGCGCAATCCGAGGCGGCGGGCGGCCAGGTCTTCCTGGAGAGCGACCTGCGGGCGCACGCCAATCCCACACGCATGGACATGATCCAACTCGCCGCGCGCGCCCTGGCCACCATAGTTCAGTCCCGTTGCCCGTCCAGCGGAGCCCCCGGGTTTTGGCTCGTCGAACGCATCGCTGGCCTGCCGTGCCGCGACTGAGGCGCTCCAACCCGCCAGACCCGAGCCGACGGGTCGGTTGTGTGAGGTGCGTCCATCGCTCGGTCCGCGAGCGCCCCGATGCCCTGTTCGCCGATCCCCAGCGCTGCGACGAGTGCAATCCGTGATCGGTGCTCACAACCCCGTGCTGTTCGATCGGCTGCGGCCGCGCGCGTCAGCCTGGGCAGATCAGTCGGCAGACGCCTCCAGGCGATAGCCGAGCCCGCGTTGCGTGTGGATCAGCGGCCTGCAGCCGCCGATGTCGATCTTGGCGCGCAGGCGTCCCACGTAGACGTCCACGACGTTCGTCAGCGGATCCTCGTTCACGCCCCAGGCGCCAGCCAGAATGCGCTCGCGGCTGAACAGCCGTCCTGGCGCCGACATCAACAGCTCCAGCAGCGCGAGCTCGCGCGCCGTCAGCTCGATGACGTTGCCGCCGCGGCTGACCTTCTTCGAGTCGCGGTCGAACACGAGATCGTCGACGACGAGTTGCGACGCCCGCTCGCTGGGCAGCGTGCGCGCGCGCCGCGCGAGTGCGTCGATGCGCGCTAGCAACTCGTCGAAGTCGAAGGGCTTGGGCAGGTAGTCGTC
>SXGT01028960.1_pt1 | contig 12923 bp, 11 predicted proteins | sample 3176221 | NCBI WGS metagenome assembly SXGT01 (sample SAMN11356862, study PRJNA531348) | freshwater metagenome | isolation source: freshwater sample F1-120 | place: China: Fuxian Lake, Yuxi | collected 2017-12-25
AAAGTGTAAGCCCAGGTCACTCTTTTGGAAGAGAAGCGGCGCGCCCGCGCCCGGTCGCCCGCTTCCTAAAGCGGCTTCATCCAGGACATAACGAAAGCGCCGACAGATCAGATTGCGATCGTGGAGTGGGTGAACCGCAATGATGTCGCGAATCGGTGCTGGGTCACGTTGCCAGGCGGTCCAATCGAATTTTTGATAGAGCGTCTCTTCAAAGCCGCCCGGCCCATAAAGCTGGGTCACGCCATAGCCAGTGGCCCGATTTTGCCACCAGGCAAAGGTCAGAGCGGTTGTCCCGCCAAGCAGAATCACCGTGTCCGCTGCGGCAGCGGCGGCGGTGGCACTCTGCCCAGCGGTGCGATAGCTGACGGCGTAAGCATTAATCGTTTCGCTTTGCGTTGGTTCGGCCACATAGCCCATCCCGGCGCCGGCGCGATAGCTGGGGAGAATGGCATAAGGGACAAAGGCCGTTGTCGGGCGATCCGGGCTAACTTGTACCGTTGGCGTTGTGCCGGTCACAACCTGCCCATCGTAGATCACAGCGCCGATGGGGCCGGCTGGCGTTGAACTGCCCATGGAAAATAGGGTGCGACGGGGCGCCGCCGCCGCCGCAGTTGTGTCATAGGTGAAGAGGAGCAAATATTCGGGCGCAGCATCGCCGTCAATGTTGACTTCCTCTACGTCGCGCAGGGGTGACCAGACGGCCGGTAAGACTTCGGTGAGCGGCAGGGCGGCTGTCTCGCTCCGCTGTAAAGTAGCGCAACTGAGGACAAAGAGCGGCAGGCAGAGTAGCATATATTGCAGCCAGCGCCAGCGGTTGCTGGACGGGCCGACATTGGACAAAATCTGCACGGTAATGACTTGCGACACTTGGCAACTCGACTTACAATGAATGGATGAAGCTGTTGTTTGATGCGACGGTTCGTGAAAAATGCTTGTTTGTTTGATTGTAACGTAGAGTGCGTGTGAAGTAAAAGCATTCGAGTGCTTTGGGGCTATTTCAACCCAACATGAGTTCACCCAACATGAGTTCACCCAACATGAGTTCAACCCAAGATGAGTGAAGTGAGCCAGCCGGAAGAACAAGAAGCAGGACTACATATTGTCGCCATTGGCGGCGGCACGGGCATGCCGCAACTGTTGCGCGGGCTGCGCGCCTACACTGATAACATTACGGCGATTGTCACGGTGGCGGATGATGGCGGCAGCAGTGGCCGTTTGCGCCAGCAGATGGGCGTCTTGCCGCCGGGTGATTTTCGCAACAACATTGCCGCCCTGAGCGACGCTGAAGATTTAATGACCCGGCTCTTTCAATATCGCTTTGCCAAACATGACCTCAGCGGCGCGGCGAATGAACTGGCCGGCCATAGCTTTGGCAATCTCTTTATTGCCACAATGGCCGCGGTTACCGGCAGTTTTGAAAAAGGGCTGGCCGAATGTAGCCGGGTGTTGGCCGTGCGCGGGCGTGTGCTACCCAGTACGCTGGAAAATATCACCCTCTGCGCCGAAATCGCCCATACCCATCCCAACGGCGGCGAAACCTGGACTATTGTCGAGGGCGAGAGCCATGTCCCGGAAGCGGGTGGGCGGATTCAACGGGTCTTTCTCAAGCCCGAACACCCCCGCGCCTACCCAGAGGTGATCCGCTGGATCTTGCAGGCCGATCTGATCGTCGCCGGGCCGGGTAGTTTCTTTACCAGTGTGATTCCAAATCTACTAGTCCCTGCCATCCGCAACGCCATCTGCGCCACGACGGTCCCCCGTATCTATCTATGCAACGTCGCCACCCAACCGGGGGAGACCGATCACTACACGGTTTCGGATCACATGATGCAACTCCGTCATCACGCCGGTGAAGCCTTCACCACTGTTTTGGCCAATGATCACTATGATCCTGCCCATCCCCCCTACACCATTGGCGACTGGGTGACCTTACCCCAACCCAACGAAACCATCCCCTATCGCCTCTTCACCGGTGATCTAGTCGATGCCAAACGCCCCTGGCATCATAATCCCCAAAAACTCGCAGCCCGCCTGATGGCCGTCTACACCGAGCTAACTAGTGGCCCACCAACTCCGTAATCCAAAGTCCGTAGTCCGTAGGCGCGCCCTTGCAGGCTCTGGACTCTGGACTGCGGACTCTGGACTTCGAGTAATTTTTACGCGCAGAAGCTTCCATACATGTTATTTACTAAGGTTTATGGTACAATGGGTTGCGGACTTGCACCTAAGATAGCTGCTTGCTCTAAATTTTACAGCGCTTTTTGTTTGAAGACGGTTGTTTTTTTATTCATTACCATTGAAGTAGGAAGTTTTCGGACAAAGCGAAAGTTACCCAAATAAAAGATTGGTTGTAAAGGAGAGATTTCATGGCTACAAAAATTGCGATTAACGGGTTTGGCCGTATTGGCCGGCAAGTGACCAAGGCGCTTTTTGAGAAGTACCGTGGTCAGTTTGATCTGGTGGCCGTCAACGATTTAAGCGATGTGAAGACCAATGCCCATCTCTTTAAGTATGACAGCAACTATGGCGTTTACAAAGGCGATGTGGGCGTCGATGGCGGCGACATTATCATCGATGGCGACCGCGTGAAGGTGTGCAGCGAGCGCGACCCCAGCAAATTGCCTTGGGGCGATATGGGCATCGACATCGTGATCGAAAGCACCGGCCTCTTCACCGCCCGCGAAAAGGCCGCGTTACACCTGAGCGCCGGTGCCAAGAAAGTCATCATCAGCGCCCCGGCCAAAGGTGAAGACATCACCATCTGCATGGGCGTAAACCAGGAAAAGTATGACCCGGCCAAGCATCAAGTCATTTCCAACGCCAGTTGCACCACCAATGGTCTGGCCCCGGTCGCCAAGGTATTGTTCGAACGCTTTGGTATTGAAAAGGGCATTCTGACCACCGTCCACGCCTATACCAACTCCCAGCGCCTGCTCGATCTTGCCTCGCCCGACCTGCGCGATGCCCGCGCTGCGGCCCTAAACATTGTGCCCTCCGCCACCGGCGCCGCTCGCGCTGTCGGCCTGGTTATCCCCGAATTGCAGGGCAAGTTTACCGGCATGGCCTTCCGCGTCCCCACTTCCGATGTCTCCGTGGTCGACCTGACCGTCGAGCTGAACAAGGAAGCCGCTTACGCCGACATCTGCGCTGCCATGAAGGCCGCCTCCGAAGGCGAAATGAAGGGCGTGCTGGGCTACACCAACGAGAAGGTGGTTTCCACCGACTTCGTCGGTAACTCCGCTCCCTCGACCTTCGACGCCGAAGCCGGCATCGCCTTGGACAGCACCTTCGTCAAGGTCGTGGCTTGGTACGACAACGAGTACGGCTACACCTGCAACATGCTGCGTTTGGTGGAGCATGTCTCCAAGTAATCTGGCTGCAATGCCTTTGTGACACGATGCGGGCACCTTCCCGCATTTTGTCGGGTAAGCCGTAAGGCTTGAGCGGCATCAAGCCTTACCACTTACCCTGATTTAGAACCTTTAACCGAGGAATCCGTATGTCTTTTATTCGTGTGACTGATCTCTCTCTAGCCGGCAAGCGCGTTTTGATTCGCTCTGACCTCAATGTCCCCGTCAAGGACGGCAAGGTGACCTCGGATGCGCGAATCACCGCCTCCATGCGCACCATCGAGCATTGCCTTAACGCGGGCGCCAAAGTCATGGTGACCTCGCACTTGGGTCGTCCGACCGAAGGCGAGTTCAAGGAAGAGGATTCCCTGAAACCGGTGGTGGACAATATTGCCGGTCGTCTGGGCAAGAACATTCGCTTGATCCGCGACTGGACCGAAGGCGGTTTTGAAGTGGCCGACGGCGAACTGGTCGTGCTCGAAAACTGCCGCGTCAACAAGGGCGAAAAGAAGAATGTCGAAGAGACCGCCCAAAAGTACGCGAAGCTGTGTGATGTGTTCGTGATGGACGCCTTTGGCACCGCGCACCGCGCCGAGGCCTCCACCGTGGGCGTGGGTATGTTTGCCCCGATTGCCGCCGCCGGCATTCTGCTTACCGAAGAACTCGATGCTTTGCAAAAGGCGCTGGCCGCCCCGGCCCGGCCGATGGTCGCCATCGTTGGCGGCTCCAAGGTTTCTACCAAACTGACCGTGCTCGAGGCCCTGGCCGACAAGGTTGACCAGCTTGTGGTGGGCGGCGGCATCGCCAACACCTTCCTCGCTGCGATGGGAAAAAATGTCGGCAAGTCGCTGTGCGAGCACGACCTGATTCCCACCGCCAAGATGTTGATCGAAAAGATGGCCGCCCGTGGCGCGTCCATTCCCATCGCCGTCGATGTGGTGTGCGGCAAGCAGTTCGACGCTAACGAACCCGCCGTGCTAAAGACTGCCGATGAGGTATCTGACGACGACATGATTTTCGACATCGGCCCGAAATCGGCACAGGAACTGGCTGATATTATTGCCAAGGCTGGCACCATTGTTTGGAACGGCCCGGTTGGCGTGTTCGAGTTCGACCAGTTTGGTGAAGGCACCAAGACCGTGTCGATGGCTATCGCCAACGCGCCGGGCTTCAGCCTGGCGGGCGGCGGCGACACGATCGCCGCGATCCAGAAATACGACATCTACGACAAGGTGAGCTACATCTCCACGGCGGGTGGCGCCTTCCTCGAGTACCTCGAAGGCAAGGTCCTGCCGGCCGTGGCCATGCTGGAATCCCGCGCCCAATAAGGGCGCCTCTGAAATAGGGGGAACGAAGAGGCGATCGGCAGATGCGGATTTGTTCTCTTCAAGCTTATGTTGCGTAGAACCAAAATTGTTGCCACTTTGGGGCCGTCCTGCTCGGAGCCCAAGATGTTGGATGCGGCCATCGCGGCCGGCGTGGATGTGGTACGCCTGAATTTTTCGCATGGCACAGCCGAGGAGCATATTGAGCGCGCTGAACTGGTGCGCTCGATTGCCCGGACGCGGGGTCGCGCCGTGGGGGTTCTGGCCGATATGCAAGGCCCCAAGATTCGGGTTGGTAAATTCAAGGATGGCAAGATCAGCCTGAAACCCGGCGACGCTTTCATTCTGGATGCGGAGTGCCGTCTGGGCGATCAAACCCGAGTCGGTCTGGATTATCCAGAACTGGTGCGAGATGTGGCGCGTGGCGCGACCTTGTTGCTGGATGACGGCCGGATCGAGATGTGGGTGGAGTCGGTCGAGGGTAGCCAGATTCACTGCAAAGTGGTGCAAGGCGGTGTCTTGTCCAACAACAAGGGCATCAACCGCAAGGGCGGCGGTCTCTCGGCCGCCGCACTGACCGATAAAGATCGCGAAGACATCATTACGGCTGCCAAGCTCAAGGCCGATTTTATTGCGATCTCTTTTCCCAAGGATGCTGCTGATGTGCAGCTTGCGCGGCAACTGGTCACAGAAGCCGGTGGCAAGGCCTGGATCGTGGCCAAAATTGAGCGCACTGAGGCCATTGCCAACCTCGATGAAATCATTGCTGCGGCGGATGCCATCATGGTGGCGCGCGGCGATCTGGGCGTAGAAGTAGGCGATGCCGCTGTGCCGGCGCTGCAAAAACGCATGATTCGTGCGGCGCGTGAGCATAACAAACTGGTTATTACGGCCACGCAGATGATGGAATCGATGATTAGCAGTCCAATTCCAACCCGCGCCGAGGTGTCCGATGTTGCCAACGCCGTGCTGGATGGAACCGATGCCGTGATGTTGTCGGCCGAAACCGCGGCCGGGCAATTTCCCATTGAGGCCATTTCGGCCATGAGTCGCGTCTGCAGCGAGGCTGAAAAAGAAATGGACCCCGGCATTGGCCAAGGTATGATGGATCGCGGTTTGTTGCGGGCCGAAGAGGCGATTGCGATGTCGGCCGCCTTCACTTCGCTGCACCTGAATGTCAAGGCAATCGCTGCCATGACGCAGTCTGGCTCAACCGCGCTGTGGATGAGCCGTCTGTCGACCAAGGTGCCGATCTTTGCGTTGACTCCGGAGGTTGAGACGCGGCGCAAGGTCACCCTCTTCCGTGGCGTCTATCCGATCAATTTCCGCCCCGCCAGCAATGACCGCGACTTGTTGTTGGCCGAGGCAGAAGACGAATTGCGCCGCCGCGGAGCGGTGCGCAACGGCGACCTGATCCTGCTCACCATTGGTGAACCGATCGGCAAGCCGGGTGGTACCAACACGATGAAGATCGTGCGCGTTGGCGAAAACCGCAAAGCCTGATTTTTAACAGACACTTTTTACAGGAACGAAAAAATGGCCCTCATCTCCCTGCGTCAACTTCTCGATCATGCCGCCGAGCACGGCTATGGCCTGCCGGCCTTCAATGTCAACAACATGGAACAGGTTCAGGCCATCATGGAGGCCGCTGACAAGACCAACAGTCCGGTCATTCTGCAAGGTTCCGCCGGAGCGCGCTCCTACGCGGGCGAGCCCTTCCTGCGCCATCTGATCTTGGCGGCCCTGGAACAGTACCCACACATCCCGGTGTGTATGCACCAGGACCACGGTGCGAGCCCCGATGTCTGCTTCCGTTCCATCCAGTCTGGCTTCTCCTCGGTGATGATGGACGACTCGCTGATGGCCGACGGCAAGACCCCGTCTTCCTATGAATACAATGTCAACACCACCCGTCATGTGGCTGAATTGGCCCATGCCTGCGGCGTCTCTGTGGAAGGCGAGTTGGGTTGCCTGGGCTCCCTGGAGACCGGCAAGATGGGCGAAGAAGACGGTCACGGTGCCGACGGCGTGTTGGATCATTCCGCGCTTTTGACCGACCCGAACGAGGCCGCAGACTTTGTGGCCAAGACCCAGGTGGACGCGCTGGCGATCGCCATTGGTACCAGCCACGGTGCTTACAAATTCACCTCGAAGCCGACCGGCGCGGTGTTGCGGATCGACCGTATTAAGGAAATCCACGCCCGTATCCCCAGCGTGCACTTGGTCATGCACGGTTCCTCCTCGGTGCCGGAAGATTGGCTGGCCGTCATCAACAGCTACGGCGGCGACATGGGTCAGACCTATGGCGTGCCGGTGAGCGAAATTGTTGAGGGCATCAAGAACGGCGAAAAATTTTACGAGACGCTGAAAAAAGTTGCCGCGATTAAGCCAGTAATTGTTTTGAAAGGTGGGCTGACTCCTGCCGGACAACAAGCCACGATTTCACATACTGGCTCGCTTGCCGGAGACAAAGCCGTTTTTTATGGAGTTCTTGAACAATGTGGCGCAATACGAGCCGATTCGCTGGAAGAAATGTTTCATGTCGCTGCGTTGATTGAAAAAGACGTCCATTTCAATTCCGATAAAATTCAGATTATAACTAATGGTGGAGGATATGGGATAATTTCTACCGATGCAATTTCTTCTTCAAAGCACATAAAAATGGCAGAGCTGACTCCGCAAACAATTTCTGAAATAAAAAAGCTCTCTCCAGCGACGATGAATGTCGGAAACCCGCTGGACTTGCTTGGCGATGCGACTACTGAACGCTATCGTTGGGCTTTGGATTCGTGCTTGAATGATAAAAATGTTGGAGGGATTTTACTCGTAGTTTTATATCAGACTCCGTTAATCACAACTGAAATCGTCGAGGTGATTTCTGAAGCGCACCGAAAATACCCTAAACCAATTATTGTTGTTTCAACTGGCGGAGAATTTACTGAATTGTTGTCGAGGTCTTTGATGGAGCGTGGCTTACCTGTGTTTTATTTTCCAACTGAAGCGATTACTGCGCTTGATAAAGTTGTGGAGTATCAGCTAAGAACTCCAAAACGGGCTAAGGTATTTAATAAGGAAGAGATAAAAGAAAATTCGGTTGCTGTAACTAATTCAAAAAAATCTGTGAAGGGAAAATATAAAACTCTTAAGAAAAAGAAATAGACATTAAGATATTATTCTTGTAAAAATATTCTTTCGAGTTATACTGTTCGACTGGCTAAAGTAGTATTACAAACTCCGCAGTCAAAATTGATGTAACTGGGAATATTTGAAGAAACTATGCGGGGTTTTCCAGCGTATAGAGCATTGCAGTTATTACACTGGTATCCAAGACATTCTTCATTATTATTGCTTGAGTCTACCATCTTAAGTAGTCCTTGAAAAACTGGGTCTCTACGCCATACTTCCCAAACACCTATGTCTTTTTTGGTTATTTGAGAATAAATAGATTCTAACTCTGCTAAACCGCTAACTTTACGAGGAAAGGACAATGCGCGAGTCCATTTCTGTTCTTCTTCTGTTAATCTTCTTGCCAATAGCTTGCTTTCTGGGTCTGTGCTCATGACTAATTAAACAACTTGAAGATTATAAATTCGAGTGTTCTTGATAAGCTATATAAAACACCATAACTTAGTAATAAAAGATGGTGCATATTTCAGAGCGTGATTTACAGTTGCCCGAACTAGAATTTCCTGAGATTTGTAAGAGAGTCATTAATGATAAATCGGTGATTTCGCTTGGGCCCGGTGAACCAGATTTTGTAACGCCTGCGCCTTTGATTGATTACGCAAAAAAAGTTATCGGAAAAAGCACACATTATTCTGAACCGCAAGGTTTGCTTGAATTGCGCGAGGCAGTATCTCGGCAAGTTTTACGAAAAAACAAAATAAAAACTTCTCCCGAAAATATTTTGATTTCTTGTGGTAGCCAAGAAGCTCTTTTTTCTTCACTTCTTACGACGATTGATCCTACTGAAGAGGTTGTGGTGCCATCGCCAGGATATGTCGGATATTTGCCAGCGATAGAACTGGTTAATGGCGTTCCGAAATTCTTGAAATTATCTTTTGAAGATAATTTTTCTTTAAATCCCGACTTGCTTAGAAAAATGATAACAAAAAAGACACAAGTTATTATTTTGAATTCACCATCGAATCCAACTGGAAATGTTTTGCCCAAGAAAATTTTAGAGGAAGTTGCAGATATTGCTATTGACAAAGATTTATGGGTTTTTTCAGACGAGGCCTATGAAGATATTATTTATGACGATGCAAAACATATTTCTATTGCGAGTCTGAATGGGATGCATGAACACGCCGTGACTTTCAAGACATTTTCGAAGAGTTATGCTATGTGTGGTTTTCGGCTCGGATATTGTATCGGTCCTGAAAAATTTATTCAAGAAATTACGAAAAACCACCATTACGTCGTTTTGGGCGCGCCGTCTTTGTCGCAATTGGTAGGAATTAAAGCTTTGTCGTTACCCCAGAAATATATTTCCACGATGGTTGACGAATACAAACGTCGTCGCGATTTTATTGTTTCGCGACTAAATAATTTAGGGCTTCCGACTCACAAGCCCGCTGGCGCGTTCTATACATTTTCTGATATTTCGCGATTCGGCAAAGATTCCTCAAAATTTTCGCGAGAGCTCTTGAATCGTGGGAAAGTTGCAGTGATTCCCGGAAGAGAGTTTGGACAATTTGGAGAGGGTTTTGTGAGATGTAGTTTTGCTACGAAATTTGAGAAGATTAAAGAAGCGATGGAAAGAATGGAAAAATTTTTAGGGAAACGAAACTAATTTTTAATTTAGAATCTAAATTCATATTTTTCTAAATCGATTTTATTATTTTCTATTCTTACTCCTTCGGTTTTTAACATTTGGATTTTCTTTTTTATGCCTTGAGCATATCCCCCTAATTTTCCATTTGAATTTATCACTCTATGACAGGGGACTTGTGGAGCGCGAGGGTTTTTGTTCATCGCGTTGCCTACTGCTCTGTAAGCGTTTGTGTTCATTGCTTTGGCTAAAGATTTGTAAGTTGTGACTTTTCCTTTTGGTACTTTAATTAAAATTGAATAACACTTTTCGCTGAAATTCATTTTCTTGGTAGATAATTATCAGTTATATGTTTTGCGAAAGCGAGACTTGAAGTCATTCCTGGAGAAACTGCGTTTAGCAAGTGTAAGGAATTTGGAGTTTTTTCTATGTAGAAATCGTTCACTAAATTTCCTTTTGAGTTGACAAGCTGTGCGCGAATCCCTGCAGGATGAGGAGACATATCCAAATGGTTTACTTCTTCGCAATATATCTTCTCTATCTCTCGAGCTAAAAATCTTGGAGAATGGGAAAGTTTTAAATTATAAACTATTTGATTTAAGGACGCTGGGTCAGTCAATGTTTTTGCAACCCAAGGAACGAATCCTTTTTGAAATAAAATTTTTGTAATTTCTTTAAAGTTATATTTTTTTGTATAATTTTCTTTGCCTCCCAAAGATATTGTTGCTGTGGGTCCGGCTAAAATTTTACCATCTACGCTATTTGTCAAATGTACTCCGAGGAATGGATACCTCAAATCTGGAACTTGATAAATCATGCTGTTCACTTTTGCTGGAACGGAAACATATTCTCCTCTGAAAGGGATTACTGAGTAGTCTAATCCCGCACCCATCATGTGCGCAATTTCGTCGGCCTGTAGTCCCGCGCAGTTGATTATAAAATCGGTCTGAAAATCTCCGCGTGATGTCGCGATTGTTTTTCCATGTATCCCTTTGACTGTTGTTTCAAATAAGTATTCTGCTCCAAAAGTTTCTGCATCTGCCTGTAAATGTTTAACTAAAATTTTTGGTGCTACGACTGCGCCCGTGGGCGATAACAATGCTTCCAGCCCTCTTGCAAATGGTTCGCGTTCCCTAAGCTCGCTATGAGAAATTATTCTAACGCCAGGAACTCCGACTTTTTCAGCCATCGCGAATAAATTTTTTAAATCGACTCTTTCTTTTTCTGTTAAAGCTACGATAAGAGTCCCACATTCTATCATAGGAATTTCTTTCTCCAAACAGTATTCTCTTAATAACTTGCTACCTTCTAAACACAACTGAGATTTCTTTGTTCCGTGTCGCTGATTTATTCCAGAATGAATCACTCCGGAGTTTCTTCCTGATGCGTGCATTGCGCTATCGCTTTCTTTTTCCATAACTAATACGTCGCCAATTTTCCTTTTGGAGACCTCTCGCGCGATGGCATTTCCAATAATCCCTGCGCCAATAACAATATATTTCATATTTTTCAGGCAGAAAACGGATATTTAATTATTTAGGATGCGCCGTCATTTCGCGACTTCACCCGTCTTGATATACCAGAGCATTAAATCAAGTTTGGCAGGAGCTATGCGAAGTGTGCTGGCTATATTTGTAAATATTTGTTCTATCTCTTTATACTTTGTTGGTGTGAGCGTTTTTGGTTTCGTGATTATTTTGTGCTCGGCTAAAATATTTACTATGTGTCTGTCTAAAATTGCGAGATTTTGACCACCCGTATTTCTTAGAAAATGCGACGCTTCTTTCATCCCGATACCATTGATATTCTGGACTAACCATTCTCTCGACTCCTGTTCAGTTTTATCCAGTAAGTTTTCTTTCAGGTTATCTGCGAATTTTCTTGCGTGAATAATATATTTTGCCTTCGTGTTGTGAAACCGATGCTTGTTTATTTTTATTAAATCTGCGAGAGTTTCCTGCGAGAGCGTTTTGAAACCTTCTGCACTAATTTGTGATTGTATTGCTTCGGATGTTTTTTGTTTTGCGTTTGCGGCTAAGATACAAAAACATAACTCTGAAAACCACGCGTCTTTTGACTTTGTTTTGAAAGAAGCGAATTCTGCAAGACGTTTTTCAACCACTGAATTTATTTCTGAAGACTCAAGTGCCTTTATTTTGTTGAGCAACTCGTTCATTATTTTAACGAGTAATATGGGGATAAATAGTTTGCTATTTGTACCCCGCATCGCTTTCAGTGAGTTTTAAAGGTAATAAAAAAATAAAAATAAATTTACAATTTTTGAAGAGAGAATTATCCTATAGAAAATTGATATTTTCTAAGAGTTAAAGGCGCTCTGATGAGCGTCCTTTAACCGATAAGGATGCTTCTTTCTTCGTCTCTTTTGCGAGATAGATTTCTGCTTATATCCATTAATTCTGGATATAGGCTTCTTGCTGTCACTTCAGTGAATCCGAGATTCTTCATTACTCCCATATAGTCGTCTGCTGTAAGTCTTCTGCCTTCCTGCAAACCAAAATATAGATGTGTTTCCCTTTCTACGCGTTTTTCTTCAATTATTCCATTGAGAATTTTTCCGTATTGAGGGAATTTTTTTTCGAATTCCTCTATGCCTTCGCGTATTCCACGAGCTTTTTCTTTTTCCTCGTATTCAACGCGAGCATAAACTCTTTCTCCTTGATATGAATTTCTACCTTCAAAATCTATTCCGGTTGCTATTTTTGGCTTTTGCCTTTTTAGCTTTCCAGACATGCTAGATATAGGAATATCTATTCTGTCAGTAGCAATTAACTCAATAATTTGTCTTTCAAGTTCCATTTGTTTTTCCTCCATTGTGTTTGTTATTCTTATTGAGAAAAATGAGTATATGAACTTGAGTGGTGATTTAAATCACCACATTAGTAAGTATTATAAATTATGAAATTCTCTATGTAGCATGGATTTGAAAGAAGCAGGTTTAACTGAAAATGAAAATAAAGTTTATCTTGCGTTAATTGATTTAGGTCCGAGTCTTGCTGGAAAAATTTCTCGTAAAACGGGACTACACAGAAGAACAATTTATGATGTTACTGAAACTTTGATTCAAAAAGGAATGATAAATTACATTCTTGAAAATAATAGACGCGTTTTCACGGCTAATGACCCAAAACACATGATTGATATTATAGAAGATAAAAAAATTATGCTGATTCCATTGATTGAACAATTAACCCAGAAATACAAATACACAAAGAAAAAGGAACAAACTAATTTTTATAGAGGTAAGAACGGACTCAAAATAGTTCTTGAAAACCAACTTAATTATCCTGAAATTTTAATATTGGGTGCAAATAGGGAAGCCTATAATTCGATACCCTATTATTTTAAATGGTTTAACGAACGAAGAAAACAGAAAAAAATTAAGCTTCGAGTAATTACTCCAGATAAGAGCATTCAACCAAAAATACTTGCTGAAACTCGCTATCTTCCTGAAAA
>SXGT01522920.1_pt1 | contig 12923 bp, 13 predicted proteins | sample 3176221 | NCBI WGS metagenome assembly SXGT01 (sample SAMN11356862, study PRJNA531348) | freshwater metagenome | isolation source: freshwater sample F1-120 | place: China: Fuxian Lake, Yuxi | collected 2017-12-25
ACGCCGGTTGGATCGGTGCTGTACGGGACGAGCGGCTCAGGCGTCGGCGACGGCGGCGTCGACCGCTGCGAGGAAATCGGCATCCTCGAAGTCGACCGCGCCGTGCCAGGTGCCCACGATCGCACCCTCGGCGTCGAGCAACACCACCATCGGGACCCCGACCCCGTCGAATGCACTGGTGAAATCGTTGTCGGCGTCGCGCCACTGCGGCATCGACAGTCCCCAATCCGCGGCCATCGTCGCGATGCGATCCTCGGCGGGGCCGGGGGCGTTCAGGTTCACCGCGACGACCTGGAGCCCGTCGTCGCGCCGATCCCGCCAGAAGCGTTCGAGTGCGGGCATCTCCTCCTCGCACTCCACGCACCAGGTCGCCCAACTCGCCAAGAGCAACGGATCGCCGCGCAGGTCGGCGGTCGACACCGCCTCGCCCGACGGGAACGACTCGGCCGAATAGTCGATCGCGTCGGCGCTCGAGCCGCTGCCCGCGCACGCGGCGAGCGACAGCGCAACCGTGAGTGCCGCGACGATCGACGACCACGCGACCCGGCTCCTGCGACCCACCACTGCCTCTCGTTTCGCTCTCGGTCGGGGCGCGCGGGCCCGACTGTGGCACCTCGCGCGAAGCACCCAGGGTAGATCGCTCCGTTCCCGGCGAACGCAGGGTCCTTGGTCCTGTCGCGACCGCCCGAGCAGAACTTCTCGCCGCCCGGCGGCGATCATGGTCGCATGGAGATCGTCGTGCACGTGCCTCCCGAGCGACGGTGGTCGCGCCGCCGAACCGCCCGCCGGTCCAGCCGGACCCTCGTCGTGATCGCCGCGCTGACGGCCGCGATGCTCGCCGCGTGTGGCAATGACGGCGACCGTGCCGGATCGATCGAGCGACCCGACGGCACTGCGAGCACCACCGACCCGACGACGCTGCACGGACTCGTCTCGGAGGAACCGTTCAACGTCGGCGACCTGACCTACGACGAGGTCACCACCGGAGGCACGAACGGGCCATTCGAATTCGTCGCGCCGCCCGGTGGCGTGCTGACCGTCTACTTCGGATACACGTTCTGCCCCGATATCTGCCCGACGACGATGTCGGACCTCGCTGCCGCGCTCGCCGCGCTCGAACCCACCGACGCGGCGAAGCTCTCGATCGCGTTCGTCACGGTCGACCCGACTCGCGACACACCCGAGGTGCTCACGAACTACCTCGCGAACTTCTTCGACGACAACTACCACGCGCTGCGCGACACCGATTGGGCCACGTTGCACGCCCTCGAGAACCGCTTCCTCGTGACGTCGGAGATCGCGCTCAATCCCGACGGCAGCACCGAGGTCGGACACAGTTCGGTGATGGCCGTCGTCGACGACACCGGCGAGGTGCGCGTGATGTGGCCGTTCGGCGTGACCGCCGACGACATGGCATCCGATCTCGACCTCATCATGAACGGAGTTGCGACATGACCGAGAATCGCTTCCTGACCGCCGTCTGCACCGTTTCCCTCGTCGCGTCGGGCGCCGTCGCGTTCGCCGCGTGCGGGTCCGATGAGGATGCCGCCGTTGGTGTGGAAGTGACCGACCCTTGGGCCCGCGCGACCGCCGACGGCGCGACGACCGGTGCCGTGTACGTGACGCTGAAATCCGAGGCGGGTGATTCCCTCGTCGACGCATCGGTCGACGCGACGATCGCGGCGACGGTGGAGATCCACGAATCCATGGTTTCGCAGACGCACGGGACCGGACCCGACGACGGCATGGCGACCATGCGACCGGTCGACGCGGTCGACCTCCCGGCCGGCACGACGGTGTCCCTCGAGCCGGGCGGATACCACATCATGCTCATCGGCCTCGTGCAACCGCTCCGCGACGGCGAGACCTTCACGATCACCCTGTCCTTCGCCACCGCCGGCGACGTCGCGGCCGAGGTCGAAGTACGAACGTGAGCCGGTTGCCCGCGCCGGCCCGATCCTCGCGACAATGGCGGATGGTCTGCTCCCGACGGGTCGCCGCGTGCCTGCTCACCGTGACGACGCTCCTCGTCGGTACGGCGAGCCGCGCGCACGCCCACGGCATCGCCGGACTCGAGGCGTCGCCGGTACTGAGTGAGGTCGACCGAATCTCGCCACCGTCGCCCGGGGTCTCGGTTCGGATCGCCGACGACGGCCGGCATGTCGTCCTCGTGAACGACACGCCCGCGAGCGTCGTCGTCGAGGGCTACGACGGCGAGGCCTACCTTCGGATCGGGCCCGCGGGTGTCGAGCGCAACCGGCGCTCCCCCGCGACCTACCTGAATCGTGAAGTCACGCCGTCGGACACCGCCCCGGCGATCGCCGACGCCGCGGCGCCACCCGAGTGGGAGTGGATCGGAAGCGGCAACACTGCCCGCTGGCACGACCATCGCAGCCATTGGATGGGCGGCGCGACACCGCTGTCGGTCGACACAGGGTCCGGGGCCGACCGACCCGAGATCTCCTGGTCGATCCCGCTGCGCATCAACGGCCGCAGCGTCGTCGTCGAGGGAGCGTTCCGTTGGCCGGCGCCGCCGCGCCCGCTTCCTTGGTTGCTCGCGATCGGATTCCTCACCGGCGCGGCAGCAGTCGCGATGGCCCGGAGCCGCCTCGTCCGTGCGAGCGTCCTCGCGATCCTCGCCGCGGCGTGCGCGATCCTCACGCTCGCGGCCGACTCGGCGGTCGACGAGCCCGCGCTGAGCCGCATCGGCCGCGGCGCATACGGCCTCGTTGCCGTGATCGTCACGCTGTACGCGGTGGGTCGGCAACGCCGGCACGACGCGAGCGATGCGGCACCCGCATTGATCGCGGTCGGGCTCCTCAGCGTGCTCGGTGTCGGGATTCCTCGATTCGACTGGTACGCGAATGCAGTGTTGCCGGTGTCGATCGACGCCGCCGCGGCGCGCTCGTTGCTCGCCGCCTTGCTTGCCTTCGGGTTCGCGGCGGGGATCACGGGTGCCCGCTCCCTGCGCCGGCCGACCGCGAGCCCGAGACCGTCGGAGCGTCGCGCGCTCGCCGTGCTCGACGGGGACTCGCCGTGATCCTCGCCGACATCGGCGACCGGATCGCCGACGGGTCGTTGGTGCTCGCAGTACCGATCGCGATCGCCGCCGGACTGATCTCGTTCCTCTCCCCGTGCGTCCTCCCCCTCGTGCCCGGATATCTGTCGTTCGTCACCGGCATGAGCGGCGCCGAACTCGACGCGCCGTCGGCGAGCGCCGACGGCGGCGCGACGCCGCATCCGTACCGCCGCATCCTGTTGGGATCCATGGGCTTCATCGCGGGGTTCTCGTTCGTCTTCGTGTCGTTCGGTGCGATCTTCGGCAGCTTCGGCGACTGGCTCAACGAGTACGACGACGTCCTCACCCGCGTCTTTGGTGTCGTGACGATTCTTCTCGGGTTGCTCTTCATGGGTGCGTTCGGCTTCGTCGGCTGGTTCAATCGCGACGTACGCCTGCATCGCGCGCCGAGGGCCGGCGTGTTCGCGGCGCCGTTGCTCGGCGCCGCCTTCGCCTTCGGCTGGACACCGTGCATCGGGCCGACGCTCGCAGCGGTGCTGAACCTCGCGGCAACGAGCGACACGGCAAGCGCGGCGCGCGGTGCCTTCCTCGCGCTCTGCTACTGCCTCGGTCTGGGGATCCCGTTCCTCGCGACGGGCCTCGCGTTCCACAAGGCCTCGTCGACGCTGGGCGTCCTGAAGCGGCACGCGCACACCATCACCGTCGTCGGCGGAGTGTTGCTCGTCGTGATCGGCGTCCTCCAGGTCAGCGGTGTCTGGTCGACGATCGTCGAGTGGCTACAACTCCACGTCAGCGGCCAACGCCTCCCGATCTGAGATCCACCGCCTCCCCGACCGGTTTCCGCCCAGAGCACGAACCGGCGTCGTCAGGCAACGCTGACGCGTGCCCGACGACGCCGGTTCGGTTCGCCTTGGTTCGGGCCCGCTTGGTTCGGTTCGGGTCAGGGAACGACGAGGTAGGTGGTGACCATGCCGAACCTGCCGTCGTTGCGCGCGGCGTGGTTCAGGATGTGGCAGTGGAAGGCCCACACGCCGACGCCCGCGTACCTGGGCTCCGCCGAGTGGTCGAGGAACTGCTCCTCGGCGTGGATGAGCACGGTGTAGCGCTCCCCCGGTGCCACGTTCAGCGTGTCGACCGCGTACGGCTGGGGTAGCGGAACCCCGTCCTTGGCGATCACGACCTGGGGCAGACCGTGCAGGTGCATCGGGTGGATCTGCAAGCCCTCGTTCATGTACTCGATCTGGACCCACGAGCCGACCGAACCGACGACCGGCGCGGTGGCCGGGAACGACTTGCCGTTGAGCGAGAGGCCGATCGAGCCAGCGTCGTTGAGGACCATCGGGATGCGCGAGGCTGCCGCGGGCTTCCCCGTGACGGCCTGGATCTGTTCGGTGAAGTCGCCGACGATGAACGCACCGAACAGCCCGTCGGGTACCTGCTTCTCGGCGTGGTGGTGCGAGTGATACATGCCGACCATCGGCTCGCTCGGCGCAGTGAACACGTACTCGAAGGTGTCGCCCGGGAGCACCGGGTCCTGCGTCACCCACGGCACGCCGTCCATCGCCACCGGCGTCTCGAACCCGTGCGAATGGATCGCCGTCGATTGCGGCAATTCGTTGTGGAGCACGATCTTGATCTTGTCGCCGGGCTCGACCTTGATCGTCGGGCCGGGGACACTGCCGTTGTAGGTCCACGCACTGACGATCTTGCCCGGCTCGATTTCCCAGTCGACGACCTTGGCCGTCACATCGAACACCTTGGTGTCGCCCTCGAGCTCGAACGGCATCACCGGCGGGCCGAGCAGCGGGTTGTTCGCCGGGTCTTCCTCGAACGACGGGTACGACGTGTTCGGCTCGTAGAGGGAGGCGTCGACCGCGCCCTCGGCGACGAACTTCTCGACGATCGGAACGACCTGCGACACGTAGGAATCGACCGGCACCTTCTGTGCGGCGTCGTCGGCCTCGTTCGTCCCGAGCAACTCCTGGGGCGTCTTGCCGGTGCTCCCCGAACCCTTGGCTTCGGGCGACAACTCGACACCGACCGCCAGAGTCGCCTGCATCCCCGCCTCGCGGTGACCCGGAATCGCGCAGTACATCGTGTACTCGCCCGGCTCGACACCAGCGAGGTCGATGGTGGCGGAGTCGCCGTTGTTCAGGTCCTTGGTCTTCTTGTCGGTCGTCTCGATGACGAGGTTGTGGGGCACCGCGCCGTTGTTGATCACGTTCAGCTTGGCGTCGGCATCGACCTGCAACGGGGCGGGCTCGATCGCGAACTCCTTGAGTCCGACGCTCACGGCGCCCGCTGCCGTCGTCGCGCCGCCGCCCGAGTCGTCGTCGGTGATGACGACGATCAGGGTGGTGAACGCGAGGAGCAGCGCGATCAGAGAAAAGACCGCCGAAGCGGCCCCCAATGCTTCTCGATCGCTTCGTCGGAACAGACCCACAGGGGCCCCCTTGTGATCGTGCCGGTGCGCCGGCCCTCGTCGGATGTACTTCACCGCGCCTGCCTCGTCGCCCAGATCACCACGGCCGGCTGCGATACGACCCGCCGAGGCACGACCCACCGAGGCCTTGCCTGCATAGCCAACCGCCTCGCCACCCGCAGAGGTGAGGGCCCAAGGTCCCGACTCTGTAGGTCGCCGGTCGGCTGCGGCTCCATTATGGCGGCGCATCGTTTCCCGAACGCGGACCACCGACTCGGTGCGCGACGGTCCGTCGGGATCGGCGAGACTGGCCGGGTGCACGCCTCGCGAATTCTCCGGGCGGTCGTGCTGCTCTGGGCAGCCGCCGTCGTCGCGCCCGCGTGCAGCGGCGACGCACCCTTCCGGTTCTCCGGTGCCGTGCCGACCCCGGCACCCGAGGTCGGCGACCTGACACTCCCCGACGTCTCGGACCTCGAGCCCGTCGACTTCGGACTCCGCGCCGCCGACGGCGGCTTCCTCCTCCTCTATTGGGGCTACACGTCGTGCCCCGACATCTGCCCCACGACGATGTCGGATCTCGCTGCAGCGCGCGACGACCTCGGTGCCGAAGCCGATCGGATCCGCGTCGCGATGGCCACGTTCGATCCCGAACGCGACACACCGCAGAAGCTGCGGGCCTACGTCGCGAACTTCTTCGCCGACGGCATCCCACTGCGGGCCGACGATCCCGATGCCCTGGCGGCCGCCATGACGCGCTTCGGGATCTCCGCGGTCGCCGTCGACGACGTGCAGAGCGCGCTCGGGGTGCTGTACGACCACACCGCGACCGTCTTCGTGATCGATCCTGCCGGTCGCGTCGTGCTCGAGTGGCCGTTCGGGATCGAGGTCGACGCGATCGCCGCCGACCTCGAGCACCTGCTCGCCGGCGACGACCCAGCGGCGAGCTGATCCCGCCGGTCAGGCCGTGACGACGATCGTCACCGCGCCCGAGGGATGGATCGTGCACAGCCCCTCCAACGTTCCGGGGGCCGTGAACGTCTGCCGCATCGTCGCATCGCGCTCGACGAAGTACGGCCCCACGGTGTGTGCTCGATTGTCCTCGTTGTGGATCACGAGTTGATCGCCGACCCTCACCTGGAGAGTCCGCGGGAAGAAGTCGACGTTGTTGCCGAGGTCGAGCGCGAGGCCGGTCCCTGGCGGAACGGTGTACTCGTGGATCGTCGGTGCACCGGTGCCACCCGATCCGGGGTCGTCGCGCGTCACCACGATCACCACCGTGACCACGACCATCGCCGCGGCGAGCAACTGCAACAGCAAGAGGAATGGCACCACACCCGACCGTGGCCGCCGATCGCCCGTGTCGGTGCCGGAATCCCGATCGGGCTCGAAGGTCTCCGCCGAGGTCATTGCCGCCAGGGTACGGTGCGGACATGACCGAGACCACACCAGCCGACGACGGCCGGGCCGACGTCGAGACGGTCGAGCGCGTCATCCCCGCGCCGGCCGACGCGATCTTCGATCTCCTCGCCGACCCCGCCCGCCACCGCGACATCGACGGATCCGGCACCGTCCGCGATGCGGTGTCCGGCTCCGAGCGGCTCGCGCTCGGGTCGCGATTCGGCATGAAGATGAAGCTCGGTTTCCCCTATTCGATGGTCAGCGAGGTCGTCGAGTTCGACGAGAACCGCCGGATCGCGTGGCAGACGCGTCCGCCGATCGCGCTCCTCGCCAAGCTCGCGGGCGGTCGCATCTGGCGCTACGAACTCGAGCCGGTCGAGGGCGGAACCCTGGTGCGCGAGAGCTGGGACATCCGCCAGGAGGCGGTCAAGGCGCTCGTGCGTCCGGCGCGCCGCAAGACCCGCGATGCCATGAGCAAGACGCTCGCTCGGATCGAAGAGGTCGTCACCTCGTCGTGACCGCCGGGCGAGGAACGATCCACCCGGCGGCACTGCGGCTGCGCTTCAGGCCGCCCAGACGCGACATCCGCCGATCCAGGTCGCGGCGACGCTGTACGCGTCGCCTGCGCGCGTCAACTCCACGAGGTCCGCGCGTTTGCCGGGTGTGATGGTGCCCCGCTCGCGCTCCTGTCCGCCCGCGAGCGCCGCGCCGATCGTGTAGGCACGCAGCCAGTCGTCGAACGGGATCGACTGGTCGGTGTCGAACGCGATTCCGGTGCTCGTCCGCCGCGTGATGCCCTTGTCGATGCACCACAGCGGCGCCGCTGGAGCGCAAGGGTCGTCGCTCGACCCGGCGAGACGCACGCCCGCATCCGCAAGACTCGCGAACGCGAGCCAATGGTGGTCGTCGAACCCGACCCCGTGGCTCGAGATGCCGACGTGCTCGACGAATCCCGGCTGCACGACCCCGATGACCCCGAGCGCGGCGGCGCGTCGCCATTGCTCCGGACCACTGACACCCGCGTGTTCGAGGCGGAACCGGTGATCGCGGCCCGGGTGGCGGCGATCGACAGCGGCAAAGCTCGCGAGCGCGTGATCGACACCGACGTTGCCGATCGCATGAACGGCAATGCGGAAGCCTCGATCGGCGGCGCGGTGCGCGCACGCCTCGAGGTCGTCCATCACGTAGCCGTATGTCACCCGACTGCCGCCGATGCTCGTGTCGAGAGCGATCGCGATCCCGCCATCGGCGAACAACTTGATCGGGCCGACGCGGAACCATTCGTCGCCCTCGCCGGTGCTGCGACCATCGAGCCGTGATCCCGGTTCGTTGCGCAACAGCGCGGCCGGATGCGGGAGCGCGAGCACCGAGACGGGGAGCGAACCTTGCTTCGCCATCGTCGTGAACAACGCTTCGGCCGCGGGCGAGCAGGCGGCGTCGTGGACCGCGGTGATTCCCTCGCGCACGAACGTCGCCGCTCTGGCCGCGACATGTTCGGCCCAGCGGTCCGGGTCGGCGTAGGGGGCGAGCGAACGCGCGTGTGCGTCGCTCCACGCCCGTTCGACGAGCAAGCCGGTCGGGCTCCCATCGGTCCCTCGCGCGATCTCGCCGCCGGCCGGGTCGGGAGTCGCCGACCCGATCGCGAGCAGGTCGAGCGCCGCCGTGTTGACCACGCACTGATGCAGCGAGGAGTGGGCGATCACCACCGGTCGATCGTCGACGATCGCGTCAATCCCCCGGCGATCGAGTGGGAATTCCCACTTCGTGTCGTCCCAGCCGTGCAGTCGTAACACCTCGACATCGGGTTCGGCGACGGCATGGGCCGCGACGGCGAGGCGGAGATCGTGGGGCGTGCGCACCGCGGTGGCGTCTCCGAATCGAGGGTGCAGTGCCGACACCGAGAGGTGCTGGTGCGCATCGATGAAACCGGGCACGAGCAGCCGATCGCCGAGCGCCACGACCTGCGCGTCCGGGTAACGCTCCAACAATGCACGCGGGCCGACGGCCGCAATGCGACCGTCGACGACGACCACGACCTCGGCCCCGGAGTGGTCGGCGTCGAGCGTCGCGATTCGTCGTCCCACGAAGGCGACTTGGGCACTCGGTACCGTCGCGGCCGCACCGGTCACGTTCGCTCCGGCCGACGTCGTTCGGCGTGCCGACTCACCGCAGGGTCACCTCGCCCGGCACGCCTGCCGTCACGCGCCCGACCACCGCGGCGAGATCGCCGGCAACGGTGAGCGCGGCAGCGAGACGGTCGACGCTCTCGGGTGGGCAAACGATGAGCAACCCGCCCGACGTCTGCGGATCGGCGAGCAGGAGTCGCGCTCCCTCGTCGCCCCCGAGGAGGTGCGACCCGACGTACTCGAGGTTGCGGAGCGTTCCGCCCGGGACGTTGCCCGCGGCGACGAGCGCCTCGACCCCCTGAAACCGGGGCACCGCGTCGAACTCGATCTGCGCCGCGCATCCCGAACCGACGAGCAACTTGTGGAGATGACCGAGCAACCCAAAGCCGGTGACGTCGGTCATTGCTCGGGCTTGCGCCGACCGCGCGGCTCGCGCCGCATCGCGGTTCAGACGGCACATGCTCGCCACCGCGGCACCGAACGCGACCGCGAGGTCGCCCGCACCGCGGCTCATCTCCGGTTCCGAACGCTTGTGTGCGGTGGCGATCGCGCCGGTGCCGATCGCCTTCGTCAGCACGAGCACGTCGCCTGGGCGCGCGCCGGCGTTCGTGAGCGGAGCGACGCCCGCCGGGAGCTCGCCGATGATGACCTGCCCGAAGAGCGGCTCCGGCGCGACGACACTGTGGCCGCCCGCGATCACCCAGCCGCCGTCACGCGCGACCGCGGCGGCGCCCGACATCACCTCGTCGAGCAACTCGAACGAGAGCACTTCGGTCGGCCACGCGACGACATTCAGCGCGAACAACGGCTCGCCGCCCATCGCATAGACATCGCTCGCTGCGTTGGTCGCAGCGATCGCGCCCCAGGTCGCCGCGTCGTCGACGAGTGGTGCGAAGAAGTCGGTGGTCGCGATGATGCTGCGCCCATCGGGTCGTCGCCACACGGCGGCGTCGTCGCCCGTTTCGAGTCCGACGATGAGGTCGGGGTGCGGGTCGACGCCGATCGGGCGCAGGATCCGACGCAACTCGTCGGGGCCGATCTTGCACGCACACCCACCGAAGCGGGTCATCGCGGTGAGCCGGACTCCCATGCGCGGCGACGTTAGGCGAACTCGCGCGGAGCCCCGGCGCGCCGAGACCCGGCCTAACCGAGCCTCGACGGGCCTGCGCGAGACTCCAGGGAATGACCGCACCCGGCCGCCCCGTCCATGTGCTCGCGAAACCGACCGGCGCGATCTGCAACCTCGACTGCACGTATTGCTTCTTCCTCTCGAAGGACGCGCTCGCCCCAGGCGCTCCGGCGCGCATGCCCGATCGCACCCTCGAGACCTACCTCCACCAACTCGTCGATCTCCATGCCGACCACGACGAGGTGACCGTTGCGTGGCAAGGCGACGAACCGACCTTGATGGGGCCGGAGTTCTTCCGACGGGCGGTGGCGATCGTCGAGGCGCGGTTGCGACCGGGCCAACGCGTCCAGCACACGATCCAGACGAACGGAACGCTCCTCGACGCCGAGTGGGCCGCCCTGTTCGCGGAGCACCGATTTCTCGTCGGGCTGAGCATCGACGGCCCCCGCGAACTCCACGACACCTACCGAGTCTGGAAGAACCGCCGCGGCAGCCACGACGATGTCATCCGCGCGTGGACGCTCCTCGCGGCACACGGTGTCGACGTGAACGTGTTGTGCTGTGTGCACGCCGCCAACGTCGGCGCGCCGCTCGAGGTGTACCGGTACTTCCGCGACGAGCTCGGTGCACGCCATCTCCAGCTCATCCCGATCCTCGAGCGCGCCACGGCCGAGACACTTCCGATCGCGAACGCGGGTTGGAGCGAGCGCGCCGGTCGCGGCCGTCTGTTCTACCGCCAGGAGGGCGATCTCGTCACCGACCGCTCGGTCGATCCCGCAGCGTACGGTGAGTTCCTCGTCGCGATCTTCGAGGAATGGGTCCGCCACGACGTCGGTACGGTGTTCGTGCAGCTCTTCGACGTGACGCTCGGCAACCACCTCGAGGTCTCGTCGCTCTGCGTGCACTCGGAGACCTGCGGTGCGGCACTCGCCCTCGAACAGAACGGCGACTTGTACAGCTGTGATCACTATGTCGAACCGGGATACCGACTCGGCAACGTCCACGACACGCCGCTCGCGACCCTCGTCGGGTCCGAACAACAGGTCGCATTCGGTCGCCACAAGGTCGACTCGCTCCCGGGCCAGTGCCGGACGTGCAGCGTGCGGTTCGCCTGTCATGGCGGCTGCCCGAAGGACCGTTTCGATGTGACCGCAGACGGCGAGCCGGGTCTCAACCATCTGTGTCCGGCCTACCTCCGTTTCTTCGGCCACACGCGCGAACCGATGGCGACGATGGCATCCCTCCTCCGTGCCGGTCGCTATGCCGACGAGATCATGGACGATTACCGTCGCCTCGACGCGACGACGGGTCGCAATGAGCCGTGTCCGTGCGGCAGCGGCCGCAAGTTCAAGCTGTGCCACGCTCGATGATCCGGGTACCGCCCGTTGCCGCGTTCGACGGGTCGGCGGCGATCGCCCGGCGAGGTCAGGCGCGGTCCGGGGCGGTCAGGCGCGCTCGACCGGGGGGACGACGGTGACCGGCGAGCGCGCCTCGTGCAACAGCGTCGTGCTCGTACTTCCGAGCACGAGTTCGGCGAGCCGGCTGAGCCCGCGCGCGCCGACGATGATGAGGTCGGCGTCGACGGCTTCGGCAACCTCGAGGATTCCTTCGGCCGGCGTGTTCTCGACCAGTCGCGCCTCGAACGTGACGCCCGAGCGCGCCAACGGCTCGCACCACTCGTCGTGGAGGATGCGACGGGTCGCGACCTCTTGCGCGGCGAAGTCGATCGGCGGTTCGATCCGACCGAGGAGCGCGAGCGGCTCGAACACGTGGACCGCGACGACACGGGCGCCCGACGAGCCGGCGACCGCGGCAGCATGCTCGATGGCGCGGCGACCATTCCCGGAACCGTCGGTCGCGACGACGATCGTGTCGAGCTTCATGGCGTACTCCCCGATTCATTGGCGGCGACTGGGTCGGGGATCTCGCCCGCATCGGAGGGATCGGCGGGGTCGGGACCACCGAGACCCGATCCGCGGGTCGCGCGCAGCGACGCGACGACCGTGACGGTGAGGATGATCGCGATCACACCGAGCGAGATGAACGGATCGATGTGGTACCAGCGCGACGCGATCATCTTGCAGCCGACGTAGAAGAGGATGATCCCGAGGCCCTTGTTGAGATGGACGAGCCGGTCGCGGACTCCCTCCAACAAGAAGTAGAGGGCACGCAGACCGAGGATCGCGAGCGCGTTCGAGCTGAACACGATGAATCGATCGCGTGAGACCGCGAGGATCGCCGGAACCGAGTCGACCGCGAACACCACATCGGTCGCCTCGATGAGCACGAGAACGACGAACAGCGGCGTTGCCATCCGCTTCGCGTTCTGGCGCGTGAAGAGCTTCTGGCCGTCGTATTCGGCCGTGACCGGCACGAACCGACGGACGAGCTTCAGGACCGGGTTGCGTTCGGGGTGGATCTCGTCGGAGGAGTGGGTCGCGACTCGCACGGCCGTGATGATCAAGATGCCGCCGAACACGAACAGCATCCAGTCGAAGGATTCGAGCAGCTGTGCACCGGTGAAGATGAAGATGGCTCGCATCACGAGCGCACCGAAGATGCCCCAGAACAACACCCGGTGCTGATAGCGGTTCGGCACCGAGAAGTACCCGAAGATCACCGCCCAGACGAACACATTGTCGACCGATAGCGACTTCTCGATGACGTAGCCGGTGAGGTACTGGGTCGCGGCCGTCCCGCCGTTGTCGAGCACGCCCCAGAGCACGAGCGAGAAGCTCAACCCGATCGCGACCCACACCGCCGAGGTGATCGCCGCCTCGCGCACCGTGATGTCGTGGGCCTCGCGGTGCAGCACGAGCAGGTCGACCA
>SXGT01703275.1_pt1 | contig 12923 bp, 11 predicted proteins | sample 3176221 | NCBI WGS metagenome assembly SXGT01 (sample SAMN11356862, study PRJNA531348) | freshwater metagenome | isolation source: freshwater sample F1-120 | place: China: Fuxian Lake, Yuxi | collected 2017-12-25
ACGTTGGCCGAATGTGAGACCTTGCAAGGGACTCCCCGGTGCCCACCCGAGTCCTGGAGACCCCGCCGGAGGCACCCTCCCGGAAGCGTCGACATGGGGGCGAAGACTGAGATGCCACGGCGGTGGCATCACGGTAGAGCGCGAGGCAACGCCGTTTGAATAACGTGCGATTCTACACCTCGGCGAAGGGCTCGAAGCTCGGCAGGACGGCCACTGACAGAGCTCACTCGGCAATACCGAATTTCTGCATCAGGCGCCGGAGGGCGTGGCGGCTCGTCAGGCCCAGCTCCCGGAACGCTCGCTCCTTGACGTTGCCCACCCTCGAGAGCGCCGCCCTCACCTCGGCCTCCGTGATCTCGCCGCGAACCTGGACCTCCGGGGGCCTCACCGACGATGCCACCGCCTCGGTCAGCTCCAGCGTGCCTCCAGAGCTGGTGGACAGGGAGCGCCAGAGGAGCGCGTCGAGCTCCCGTACGTGTGCAGTATACATATGCTCGGTCACGGCCCGGGCGAGGGCGGGCGAGACGCGGGGCTCGCCGGTCCGGCCGTTCCACCCCTCGAAGAAGCGAGCCCCGATGGCCGGATCCCTCTCGGCGATCCGTCGCAGCATGGCCCTGGTGAGGAGCGGGATGTCCTCCCGACGCTCGTTCAGATCCGGGAGCGCAAGGCGCAGGTGGAACCTGGCGAGGACGTCGTGCCTGAGCGCCTCCACCGGGCGGTTGGTGGCGGCGACGAGCCGGAGATCCGAGGTCCTCGGCCGGGCGTCCCCGAGCCTCTGGTACTCGCCCCGGTCGTCGAGCACGCGGAGGAGGCGGGTCTGGAGCTCCTCCGTGAGCTCGCCTATCTCGTCCAGGAACAGGGTCGATCTGTCCGCCTCGCCCACCAGCCCTGGGCGCTCGGGCATACCCGAGTTGGGGTAGTTGGCCACGTTGCCGAAGAGCTCGGCGTCGATCAGCCCCGAGGGCAGGGTGGCGGCGTTCCTGGCGACGAGCCTCTGCCTGGCGCGCGGCGAACGCGAGTGGATCGCCCTGGCGCAGATCTCCTTGCCCGTACCGCTCTCCCCGAGCAGGAGCACGTGGGCGAACCGGGCAGCCACGAAGGCGATCTGGTCACGCAGCGCCCAGGCCAAGGGGCTCTCTCCCACGATGCCCGTGTCGTCGGCCTCGCCGAAGGCGTGAATCGGGACTCCGTTCTCCGAGCGGGGCAGGATATCGGGGCGAGAGACGCAGACCAGGGAGAGCTGCCTGGTGATCTCGACGACCTGCCCCAGGCGGACGAGCGCGCGAGACACGATCTCCCCCTGAGGGCCGATCAGCGCTTTTCGTCCCTCGTTCACGACGGTGATCCCCTCGGCCTCCGGCTCGAGCCGGAGCTGCACCCTGGAGAGGGAGGGCCCCTCGAAGGGGGGGCGGCGCTCGTTCTTCCCGGGCCTCTGGCGGACGGGCATGGCCCTCGGGAAAGGATCGTCGGCCTGGGGAGCGCCTCGCCCCAGCACCAGCGGCGACGATCCTGGCAAGAGGATCGCCTCCCCTGCCCGCCCTGGCTCGGCCGACCACACCACCACCAGCGCCCAGCGGCTGGGCGCGGCCACGCTCCGGGCGCTGTCCTGGGAGTCGTCGATGGTGGTGGGCTCCTGGCTCATCCTGCCCGCCTCAGAGTGGAATCCGGACGATGCTACGCGCCCCCGCGATGCCCCCGGGGAAGTATACGAACTTGTCGTCCATCGCCCACGGGTAATGATCCCAGGGCGCGCCCTGGTAGTCGTCCGAGCGGAGCGGGGGCACGATCACCTTGTCGGCGTAGAGCCTGGACCCGCCCGAGCGGTCGACGCGCCATATTCGCCCCACCGCGCCCACCTCCCCCTCGACGAAATAGGCGTGGGTGGAGGTGGCGCGGACGGCGCGGGCCCGCTTGGTGGGAGGTCGGAAGAAGGGCTCCACGCTCCCGCTCTTGGTCACGAGGAAGGCGGCGACCGAGGTGAGCCAGATCACGTCGTCGCCGAACGAGGCCAGGCTGACCCCTGGAGCGTTTCCGGTCATCAGCAGGGCCCCGTTGGCCAGCTCGGGGACAGAGGAGACCGGCGAGCGACGGAGCTCGTTTCCGCGCCCCCAGTAGAGACCCGACGGGTGGATCAGCACGGCGGCGCTGAGCGGCGTGGGCGAGGGCGCGCCGGGTACGTCAAGGCCTATCCGGTAATCCGCGCCCGTGTCCCTCACCCTCCTGAAGTTCGAGAACGTGGACCAGAGGACCAGGCCGTCCTGGGGAGAGAGGCCACGGAACGCGGGATAGGCCTCTCTTGCGATGGATAGGGTCGTACCCGATCTGGGATCGAGCTTGACGAGCTCTGTCTCGCCCATCACCAGCGTGAAGTTCCCCAGGGGCGCGATGTCTTCACAGGGAGTCGAGGCCATGAGGACCTTCCCGTCACGGCCTCGCAAGATGTCGTGGTTTCGAGGGCGGAGCACGTCGCCCGTCACCACCCCGTAGACGAGCTCGGCGCCGGCGGTCGCGATGCAGCGCACCTCGGCTCCGGGAGGCGCGGTGACGACGGCGTGGGGCTCACACATGCCGTCCACGCACGCGTCCTCGCACGCATGCTCGCACTCCCCGCAGTGGGCGCGGCTGGTACGGAGATCCGAGTCGGCGCAGGTCGGAGGAGCAGCCCCATCCAGCGAGGGGGAGGCCGGGGCGCGCGCCGCGTCCCCGGCCGGGGACGCATCGAGGGCGGCCTGCTCGTCCTCGCCTGGAGGGGTGAGCCCGAAGAGGACGTGGCAGCCCGTCAGGCTGCCCACCACCGCCAGGATTGCCGCAGCTCTCATCATCCGTTCCCCGTCCACGAGGCCCTCGGGCCCGCGGAGGCGAGCGCAGGGTAGCAAGCCGGGAGCGCGAAGCCAGGCGCGAGCAAGGATCCGCGCCTCCCGAGCGCCTCAGCCGCCCTTGCGGACGTTGAACCCGAGCCGGCTCTCGACGTCGCTCGCCCAGCAGAGGTTCACTCCGCTGGTGCGCTTGCAGCCGACGACCGAGTCATTGACCTTGGTGTTCACGAGAGTGACCGGCTGGTTGAGCGGAACGTCCTGACCCGACGGGCAGGCGAACTTCCACTGGTACGAGCTCCCCGTGAGCTTGGAGTCCATCTGGAGGCTTATGCCCACCGAGAACGTGCTGCCTTTCTCGTAGTTCACATACGATTTTCCGACCTTCAGGGCGAACACGTCACCACACTTGATGGCTCCGGCGCCTGCCTGCCTCTTGAATTCGATGTTACCCGACGGCGACGAGATCCAGCCCAGGTTCACGCCCGCTCGATCCTTGTAGTCCAGAAAGAGCTTCTGATCCGTGTTGTAGAGATTGTAGCCCCCTCCGCTGGCGACGCCCGCGCCCCCCGAGATGATCCACCCCGTCATGTCCTTGGCCGAGGCCTCGTGGGCCGAGAAGGCGAGGGCGGCGGCAGCGGCGAGCCCGAAGATGATGTTCCGTTTCATTCGTCTTGTCTCCTTGGGTGACGCCCCCTCCTCAGCAGGTTCCGGACCCGCCGCGCGCTCCCATTTTCGACGGATTTTGTCGGAGCGGGGGGGGCGCGCGCGCCGCGTGGGGCGCGCGCGCGCGCGCCGGGAGACCAGGGCGGCCCCAGGAATCCACGAGTTTCAGTGGGGTACGCCGCTTGCTGTAGGGCCCGTATCGCCGGAGGCCTTCGCCCCGGTCCCAACGGGAGAACGTCATGCGCATCGGAACATCGTCGAAGGTCCTTCTCGCACTCACTCTTCTCGGGGGCGCCGCCGCGGCCCAGCCCTGGCTCCCCGGGGGGGCCAAGCCCGTGAGCGTCATCGACATAAGCAGGAGTCGCGGGGAGGTGATCTCCACGTTCAGCCAGGGCCTCTCTCAGGGGGTCCGCCCCGGCGATCGCGCCTTCTTCGTCGACAGGAGCAACCCCAACGCGAGGCTCTTCGAGGGGCTCGTCGTCAAGGGGGTCTCGCCCACGACCGCGTGGGTCGCGCTCCCTTACTCCCAGGAGAACTGGACCCTCGCCAACGGCGCGGGCAAGAGGTACGAGCTCAGGGTGGTGCCGGGGGGCACGTGCGCCGGGTCGGGCGCGCCTCCTCCCTCGGGCGCCGCGCTCACCAGCGGCAACGCCGAATGGGGCGCGGCGGGCGTGGAGCTGGGGCCCTTCGAGAAGGAGGCGCCGGGCTGGCTCAAGGCCGACGGCACGCTCAGGGCGGGCTTTCGAGAGGGCGTGATCCCCCGAGGGCGGGCGCTGGTCGTGGTCGACGGCATGGTGCTGGGCGCGGCCAGGCTCACCCTCCACCGGGTCACCCAGACCTCGGCAGACTTCGACGTGACGCATATCCCCGAGTCCCTGGCCAACAAGGGGATTCGCGTCGTCTTCGCCAAGGCAAAATGCCAATGAAAGGCCCCCCATCGCAGAACCATAGGACGAGCGTCGAGTAGAGAAGACCGATGAGCGGGGCGACACGAAGGACGGCCTCCTCTTTGCGAGCTCGAGAGTCGGCGAAGCCGAGAAGTTGCTTGGCGTCTCGAAAGAAGACCTCGATGCCTCAGCGGCAAGAATACTTCTCCAGGATCGCGCGCACGCCGAGGGTCGGGTCGAAGGAGAAGAACACGCGATAAGGAACGAGGCTGGAGTTGGTGGCCCTGGCCCGCTCAGCCCGAAGCGAAATGTCACTTCCCAAAGGGCGCGCAAGCTGGCAGAAGGAGAGGTGGGCATGGTCGACTCGGTGGGGTTGGATCCGACAAAAACAGCGAAAGTCGAGCCTGAGAGCCTGGGAAGGGCTGCCTCCGAGAGGCCTGGTCCTTGGGATGGGTTTATCTGGTCGGCAGGACTCCCGTCTTCCTCGACCTGATTCGCCTCTACGGAGCGGGGCGACCGTGATGGGCGGCATGAATTTCTACCCGTGGACACGGGAGTCCAGGTAGCGCTCCCGATGTCTTGGGATGCCTCGGCTTGGGATGAGAACAGGCTTGCGGAGGAGAAGGGATTCGAACCCCTGGTACCCTCGCGGGTACGGCTGATTTCAAATCAGCTGCCTTAGACCACTCGGCCACTCCTCCAGGGCGCCCGTCAATTTACCATCTCTCGGGCCGGACGGCGAGCCCGAAGGAGGCCTCGCCCCGCGAGGGGCCGACCTGCGGGACAGGACCCTGGCCCCGTGCTAGTCGAGCAAGGATGGAAACCGCGACAAAGCTTGGCTTCGCCCTCCTTCTCACGACCTCCGCAGCCCTGGGCTCGCTCCAGGCCTGTAGCTCCACGTCCTCCACCCCTACCGAGGCGGGGACGGGGGGTGAGGGAGGCCCCCCCGTGCCGGCCAGCGACGCGTCCGTCGTGATCCCCTGCAACGACGCTATCGAGGCGATCTACGGCGATCCGGGGGCGCTCACGGGCGAGCCGGGGACCGTCCTCAGGTGCGCCGCAGACCGGGTGTGGACCCGGGCCGAGCTCGAGGATTTCTCGAAGAAGAACGATTTCGCTTACACGGGGAAGCCCTTCACCAGCGGAGCTCGCGTCTACCGGGTGTCCTACCGCACCGAGCGGGGGACGACCCCTCCCACGCCGGGGTACTCGAGCGCCCTGGTCTTCGTGCCGGACGCCCCGGTGGCCGGAGCCCCCGCGATCGTGGCGGCCCACGGGACCGCGGGGCAGGCGGCGCGCTGCGCCCCCTCCCGCGACAAGTTCGACCAGAAGGCCAACGCCTTCGCCGCCATGATCTTCCCCCTGGTGGGGGCGGGATATCCCGTCATCGCCCCCGACTACGCCGGATATGCCAACTACGGAGCTCCGGGCAACCCGCCCAGCGGATATGCCGCGAGCGCGGACGTCGGCAAGGGAGTCCTGGACGGCCTCCGCGCGCTTCGCAAGATGGTGCCTGGCGCCGCCTCGGACAAGAACATCGTTATAGGGCACTCCCAGGGCGGGCACAGCGCCCTCTCCGCCCTGGCCCTCTCGGAGTCGTACGGAGTTCCGCTCTCGGGGGTGGTCACCTACGCTCCCCTCTGGTTCAACCAGGGCACCTGGGGGGCCCTCCTCCTCCTGGCCGAGCAGTACCCCATCGAGAGCAACGCCTTCCCGATCGGGGTCAGCGTCTGGTACCACTACTCGCACGCGGAGCTCTTCGACGGCCAGGGCAAGGGCGTCGAGGTCTTCGCCCCCAGCAAGCGCGCGGCCATCAAGGAGTTCTTCGACACCGCCTGCGTCAACGAGACGGACCGGCTGAAGGCCCTGGGCACCCTCTCCACCGATCTCTACGATCCGGCCTTTGCCGACTCGGTCAAGTACGCCGCCGCGGGCATCACCGACTGCAGCGCCACGGACGCCACGTGCAAGAAGTGGCAGGAGCGCTACGCCTCGTCTCGCCCTCACCTCACCGGCAAGACCGCCAAGGTCCCCCAGCTGGTGCTCTACGGCACCAAGGACGCGACGATCCCCCCGGATCGCGCCATGTGCGGCTTTGACCGGCTCAAGTCCGACGGCGCGGCCTACAAGGTCTGCCTCACCCCCGACGCGACCCATAGCGGGGTCGTCGGAATACGCTCCGGCTACGTCAACGAATGGATCGCCAGCGTCACCCTCGGGACCCCTGCCCCTGCCCCCTGCGAGCAGGACGAGACGGCCCTCCTGGCCGACGGCGGTCCTGTCAAGTGCGCCACCCCGCCCCCCAACAACTGACGGCCAGGTAAGCGCTCACGGGCCCGCGCCCTTCCAGGCGGGGAGCCATCCATCACGTCGCAAGCGAGATCCGCGGTCGGCTGGCGGCCGCGGCCATACGCGAGCGACCTCGGGGGCGGCTCCGTGACGACGTTTGCTCGGGCTCAGCTCGCCTCACGACGAGCGCCGGCTCGAATAAACACCGGCAGAAGCGAACGGGACCGGAATTCGTCCTGGCCAGACCGAGGCAACTCGTGAATCCTTGATCGGCGAGCAGGGGGTCGCGCGAAGGCATCTTGCCGGGAGGACGACAATGAATCCAAAGAGCAAGGCGTTGGTCCAGGAGTCCTTCAAAACCGTGCTGACCATACGCGAGGCAGCGGCAGATATATTTTACGATCGCCTCTTCGAGCTGGATCCCTCATTGATCCCGATGTTCATGGGAGATCGGAAAGAACAAGGCAAGAAGCTCATATCGGCGCTGACGGTGTGCGTCTCCGGCCTCACTCGGATCGACCAGATCATTCCTCTCCTCCAGGCCCTCGGGCGGAGGCACTCGGCCTATGGCGTTCGGGATTCCCACTACGACACGGTGGGCAGCGCCCTGCTCTGGACGCTGGCGATCGGGCTGGGCGACGCGTTCACCCCCGAGTGCCGGCAGGCGTGGGAAGAGGCGTACACGCTCTTCGCCAAGGTGATGCGCGAGGCCGTGGGTCGCAGCAGCGACACCCACTACATTCCGTCGCCGGGGCTCGAGGACGAGACCCTGGACGCACAGCGTCGCGGGGCCTGACCCGCGCGCCCTCGAAGCCGCACGGCAACCGATATACGAAGCAGACCGGGGTCAGGCGGTCCGGGGCGACGTCGCGTTCCGCGAGGTGACGTCGATTTGGAGCAACTCCCGTAGGGCACGCGTCGATATATTGCGATGAGCATGGAGAGGGCGGGGGGAGAGCGGGGAGCCGGGGGATCGTGGGAGCTGTCCGAGCGGGTCCTCGGAGCGTGCCACGAGGTGCACCGCCACCTCGGCCCTGGGCTCCTGGAGTCCGCCTACGAGCATTGCCTGTGCTACGAGCTGTCGCAGATGGGCCTGAGCTTCGCGAGGCAGAGGCCGCTGCCGGTGATCTACAAGAACGTCAGGCTCGACTGCGGTTACCGGCTCGACGTCGTCGTCGAGGAGAAGCTCGTGCTCGAGCTCAAGGCCGTGGATCGCCTGCTGCCGATCCACGAGGCCCAGGTGATCACCTACTTGAAGCTGGCAGGCCTGGACGTCGGGTTGCTGGTCAACTTCAACACGCTCTCGCTCCGCAGCGGGATCCGCCGCCTGGTACGCCGCGGCGCCAGCCTGGCCCCCGTGGGCTCACCCCCCTCTGCCCCCCCGGCTCGTCGAGCATGACGGAGAGGGCTCACGTTCGAGGACCGCCTTCGCCGTCGCGGTGGACCACGCCTGCGTGGAGTTGGGCGCAGCGACAGGGAAGGGAGTCAGGCCGGGGATATCGAGACCTTGGGCGGCGTCTTCTCGAACGCCAGGACGGAGCCCACGAAGGGATCGGGCCAGCGGACGGCGCTCCGGGTCGCCAGATCGGTGTTGACGTAGACGAGCTCCCCCGAGGTCAGGTGTTCCTCGCCCCTCCAGACGCCCAGCTCGAAGACCAGCGAGCTTGTGCCTATCCTCGTCACCCGGCAGCCCAGATCGATCGCGTCGTCGTAGCGAGCCGATGCGTGGAAATGCGCGGTCGCCTTCACGGCGAAGGTGTCGCACCCGTAGACGTCGACGTACCCACCGGGATACGCGATGCGCGCGGCCCGCCAGTACTCGCATATCGCTACATCGAAATACGTAAAATAATGTGGATTGAAGACGACGTCCTGCCGATCGACCTCCGACCAGCGGACCCGCGTGGGGTGGACCAGGGCGAAGGGCGCTCGGCTCATCGGCCCGGCTCTCGCCTGGCCTCGAGCTCCTCCCAGCGGGCGGTGAGGCGCGAGACCGCGGCCTTGGCCTCCTCGTGGCGCCTCTGGACCGAGGGCGCCTCCGCCGCTCTCCTGGTGTAGAGCTCGGGATCCGCCAGCTCTTCCTCCAACCTCGCCGCGGCTCCCTCGGCGCTCTCGATGCGCGAGAGGAGCCCGTCGAGCTCGATCCGCTCGGCGTGGGTGAGCGCCTTCCTCGGGGGGGTCCTGGCCGCCGCGCCCTCGCTCTTCACGGGCGGCTTCCCGGGAGATGTCCTGCTCCGGGCCTTCTCCTCCGCCGAGCGCGCCGCCTCGCCCTCGGCCTTCAGGGTGCGGTAGGTCGAGAAATTCCCGGCGTAGGCCACCACCTCGCCCCCGCCCTCGAAGGCGAGGATCATCGTGGCGACGTTGTCCAGGAAGGCTCGATCGTGGGAGACGACCACCGCGCAGCCGGGCCACTGCTCGAGCAGCTCCTCGAGGGCGCCCAGGGTCGCGATGTCCAGATCGTTGGTTGGCTCGTCGAGCAGGAGCAGGTTCTGGCCCTCGCGCAGCACCTTGGCCAGGGCGACCCTGGCCCGCTCTCCGCCCGAGAGCGCGCCCACCTTCTGGCGCTGCTTGTGCCCGTCGAAGAGGAAGGTCTCGAGGTAGACCCGCAGATCGACCCTTCGATCGGCGCCCAGATCCACCATGCCGCCCCCGGTCTGGAGCGCCCCCTCGTGGCCGGCCACGTTGTCGTAGACGCACCAGTCGTCCTCGAGCGCCGTGCGCCCCTGATCGAAGAGCGCGATCCTGGTGTTCTTCCCCCGCACCACCGCGCCCCGATCCGGGGCAAGCTCGCCGGTTATCAGGCGGAGCAGCGTGGTCTTCCCGGTGCCGTTGCGGCCCACCACGCCGATGCGGTCGCCGGCCACGAGGTGGAGCTCGAGCCGCCGGATAAGCGTCTTTCCGCCGATGGATATGCCCACTCCCTCGAGATCCAGGATGCTCTTGCCGAGCCTGGCCACGTTGCCGTCGAGGCCGTCGAGCCTGACGTTCGCGGCGCGCTCCCGTGGATTTTTGGCGATCAGCTCCTCGGCCCGCTGGATACGCGCCTTCTGCTTGGTCGAGCGGGCCTGGGCGCCCCGGGCGAGCCAGGCCTTCTCGCGGCGCAGGACGTTCTGGCGGTTCTGCTCGACGCGGTCCTCGTGGGCCAGCATCTCGGCCTTGCGCTCCAGGTAACGCGTGTAGTTTCCCTCGAACTCGGTGAGCTCGCCCAGATCGAGCTCGAAGATGCGGTCGCAGACCGCGTCGAGCACGTAGCGGTCGTGGGTGACGAGGACCACCGACCCGGCGAAGGTGTGGACCAGGTAGTCCTCGAGCCAGGCGAGGGTGTCGGCGTCCAGGTGGTTGGTCGGCTCGTCCAGGATGGCCAGATCCGGAGCGGCGACCAGGAGGCGCGCCAGGGCGACGCGGCGGCGCTCCCCTCCGCTCAGGGTGGAGACCGGGCGGTCCAGATCGACGATGCCGAGGGCGGCGCACATCTCCTCGACCACGTGATCGCGCTCCCATCCCCCGAGGTGCTCCACGGCCTCGGCCAGCTCCGCCTGCCTGGCGATGGCCCCGTCCCCCGCCGAGCCTCCCTCGATGCGCGCGCTCGCCTCCTCGTAGGCGCGCTTGGCCGCCTCCCAGGCACGGAGCCCCGAGGTGACGACGGCGCGCGCCGTGGACTCCTCGGGCAGCTCGGGCTCCTGCGAGAGGTAGAGCACCGTGGCGTCGCGGCGCAGCTCCAGGACCCCGGTGTCCGGGGGCTCGACCCCCGCCAGTATACGAAGGAGCGTGGATTTTCCCGTCCCGTTCGTCCCGAGCAGCCCCACCCGCTCGCCCTCGCGGACCGTGAGGGTCGCGTTCGAAAAGAGGACGCGGGCGCCGTACGCCTTGGAGAGCTCTCTGGCACTGAGGAGCGACATTCGAGGCCAGGTGTACCAGCCCTCCGCGGGGAGCGTGAACAGAATGCGCGCCGGTCTCCTCACCGTAGCCTGGCGCACCCCGTCTACGGGAAGACCCAATCACCAAGGGCCTTCGTCGGGCAGCCTCGTGAACATGGCGGACGAATCGGATTTCTTCATCGGGAGTCTTGTGGGGCACGGGGACTCCAGAGGACGCGCGAACCTAATGGATGCCGGGGTGTTTGACGAAGCGACCCATGGGCAGCGCCAAGCTCTTGCGCTGAGGAGGCGCGGCGGAGGCCTTGGCCGTGCTACGTGGCGGCCATGCCGATCGCGAGAGTGCTCGAGCCCGAGGTCATGGACACCCCCGAGGAGGCGGCCGACTACGACGCGATGGATCACGCCCAGGTGAACGAGCGCTTCGTGGTCGATCTGCTGGCGCTCGTGGCCGAGCCAGCGCTGGTGCTGGACCTCGGGACGGGGACGGCGCGCAGTCCCCTGCTCCTCTGCGCTCGCGCCAAAACCACGCGCGTGATCGCGGTCGAGCTGGCCGACCACATGCTGCGCCTGGCCGCGAAGAACGTGCAAGATGCAGGTATGTCCGGGCGCGTCACCCTGCTCAAGGACGACGCCAAGGCCGCCCGCGAGCCAGGCGAGCCCTTCGCGGTGGTGTGCTCCAACAGCCTCCTGCACCACATCGAGGATCCGGGCGCGGCGCTGGCCGCGTGGTGGGCCAGGGTCCCTCCGGGGGGGCTCCTCTTCGTGCGTGATCTGGTGAGGCCAGACACCTACCAGGAGCTCGAGGCCCTCGTGGCCCGGTACTCGGGGACGCCCCCCGATGGGGAGGGGCGCCAGGGGTGGGAGCGCCAGGTCAAGCTCTTTCGAGAGTCGCTCCACGCGGCCCTCCAGGTGGACGAGGTGCGCGCGCTGGTGGCGCCGCTGGGTATTCCCCAGGACGGGGTATCTTCGACCGGCGATCGGCATTTCACGCTTGCGTTCAGGCGCCCCACATGAGCGCCGGAGTTCCTTCTCCCGCAGAGCGCGTGGAGCCCTTTCCATGGTCCAGGATCGAGGCGCTGTCCCGGGCGAGCGTGGACGGGACCAGGCAGCTCCTGCGGGCGGCCCGCCGCCTCGTGGACACGGGGCGGGCGGCCTCGGCCCTCTCGTCGCTCGTCGGAGCGAGGGTCGAGATCACCCTGCGCCGCGCCCACGAGGCCTCTCCGGATCGCCTGCCCGAGGGCTCCGTGGGCGTGGCGCTGGCCAGGGCGGACGAGCCTCGCCCGGAGGGAGCGATCCTGATCGCCGTCGAGCCTGCTCTGGCCGCGGCCCTGATCGCTCGAGCTCTGGGACGAGCTCCTCCCAAGGTGAGCTCCAGGCGCCCTCCGGTCTCCCCGGAGCTGGTCGGCGGGCTGGCGGCGGTGCTGCGGGCCGCGGCCATGAGGGCGCACTCGGGGCACGCCATAGCCGTGCTGGGAGCGGGCATGGCCAGCGCTCTCCTCGAGGACGTGGCCGGCGCTGCCCCGACCAGGATCGGCGCAGCGGCGACCCTCACCGTGATCCTGGGAGAGGACGCCTTCACCGCCCAGGTGATCGCCCGCGAGGGCGCCTTGCCTGACCCCTCGCCACCGCCCCTTTCCCTCGCGGAGCTCGCCCTGCTCGGGCCCACCCCGCTCGGGCTCTGCGTGGTCATCGGCCGCTGCCTCGTCCCGCTGCGCTCTCTCCGGGCCCTCTCCCCGGGTGACGCCCTACTCACCGGCCTCCCCTCGCCCCGGGTCGGGCGAGATCCGGGCCTCCGCCTCCGTCGCTTCGTGGGGCCGGTGGTCCTGGCGACTCCCCTGGGAGAGCAGGGAATCTGCGCGGAAGTCGATGAGTCGGGAGCCCTTGTGCTAAGGGGCGAGCGCGTGGCCTTGCCGCTCACGGCGCCCGACACGCCTTCAAGAAAGACGACCACGCGAGGAGGCACGATGACCCCTGACGACACAGCTCCCACGGACATCCTGGGCGACGTCCCCCTCGTGGTGCGCGTCGAGCTCGGCGCCGCCGAGATGCCGGCCAGCGTCTGGGCCCGGATCCGGCCAGGGGACGTGCTGGCCCTGGGCCGCCAGGTGGGCGAGCCCGTGATCTTGCGGGTCTCGGGCACCGAGATCGCGAAGGGCGAGCTCGTTCATATCGAGGGGGAGATCGCGGTCCGCATTCTTTCGCGTACGAACGAGGTGATTTCATGAATCGACTCGCTATCCTGTTTATCGCTGCCGCCCTCACCGCGGCCTGCTCCAAGCCGACGACGGAGGGCCCCCCCCCGGCCAGCGCGCAGGTCACCTCCTCGCCGAGCGCCGCGCCCTCGCCGAGCGCCGCGCCCTCGCCGAGCGCCGCGCCCTCGCCGAGCGCCG
>SXGT01018410.1_pt1 | contig 12922 bp, 5 predicted proteins | sample 3176221 | NCBI WGS metagenome assembly SXGT01 (sample SAMN11356862, study PRJNA531348) | freshwater metagenome | isolation source: freshwater sample F1-120 | place: China: Fuxian Lake, Yuxi | collected 2017-12-25
ATTGATGGCGTACCCATTGCGAATACGTTAAACAATATTAGCCAGGTAGGTAATGATAACAGAGTTGATTTTGGAAATTCTATTTCAGGATTAAATCCTGATGATATTGAAAATGTTTCCGTTTTAAAAGGACCAAGTGCAGCCGCACTTTATGGCTCAAGGGCAGGAAATGGCGTGGTATTAATCACGACAAAATCTGGATCGAAATCAAGAAAAATGTCAATTAATATTATTTCAAATACGGTTTTTGACCAACCATTTAAGTATTTGAAATGGCAGACAAAATTTGGACCTGGACAATTTTCAGCCATTCCTGTTTCTATTACCAATAATCCATTATCAAATGCCTTTGGCAAGTTAATACAAGAGGAAATTGGGGCAACCTACGGTGCTGAGTTAGATAAAGGATATTCAGAGGTTCAATGGAATAGTCCCTTGGATGCAAATGGTAAAAGAGTTCCTACTCCTTTAGTTTCTTACAAAAATAACGTAGCCAATTTTGTGCAAACAGGTGTAACGACGACCAACGGTATTTCAATGGCCAATAGTTCTGACACCTATTCTTACAGACTTTCTTATTCAAACATGCAAAATCGGGGAATTATCCCAAATTCAGATCTGTTTCGGAATACCCTGAATTTAAATACATCATTGAAAATAAACCGAAAACTAACCTTAAGTAATAACCTTGACATAAGCAGGTCTTCTTCAAATAACCGTCCCGCAAGCAATCGGGGTGCTAACCCTTTAGAATGGGCCTATAATGTTTCTCCGCATATAAATATACTGGATTTAAAAGATTACTGGATGCCTGGGCAGATGGGCTTACAACAAAGAACTCCCTTTAACGGCGTTTATAACAATCCTTACTTTTTAGCTAATGAGGTAAACAACAGCTTTATTCGCGATCGTATATTTGGGAATATAAAATTAAACTACCAAATCACCCCTTCTTTAAGTTTGATGGGCCGATATTCTCTGGATAGATTTACAGAGCAAAGGGAATTGAAGATAGCCAATAGTTATACCAATGACCCCAGAGGTGCTTATGGAAATATCAATTTAGGAAATGTTGAAAGCAATACCGATTTCCTTGCTACCTATAAGAAGGATTTGAATTTGTTTAATTTTTCTATTTCTGCAGGCGGAAATTCAAGGTACCAAAGAGGTTCTAATATTACCAATGCAACCAGAGGTGGTACCGGTTTAATTGTCCCCGGATCATTCAACGTACAGAATATTGCACCTGCAAACTTAGATTATTCCAGTTCATGGTTCCAGCGCGCTATATATAGTGTTTATGGTTTAGCTAATATTGGATTTAAAGATATGATTTACTTAGATGTAACGGCAAGAAATGACTGGTCGAGTACTTTGCCAGCAGCTAATCGCTCCTATTTCTACCCTTCGGCTTCCTTAAGTATTCTATTAAATGAAATGTTAAAGTTACCAAGTCAAATTAGCTTATTTAAAATACGTGGTGGGGCTGCCCAGGTTGGTAATGATGCCAATCCCTATCAATTGTTAGGTACCCTTGGTAATGCAGGAACCTGGGACGGAATACCCAGATTATCTACTCCCGGTACTTTATTGATTCCGGATCTAAAACCTGAAATTGTTACTTCTTATGAGGTTGGGGGTGATATCAGCCTTTTCAATAATTTACTAAGATTCTCAGGAACCTATTATGAGGTAGAAAATCGCAATCAGATTTTAAGTACTAAATTACCTCCTTCTACTGGTTATTCTTTGAAAAATATTAATGCAGGCTTATTAGTAAGTAAAGGCGTAGAACTTACCATGGGCATGACACCGATAAAATCGAAAGACTGGAACTGGGATATAAATCTTAACTGGACCCGCAATAGAACAAGAATCGTAGAATTATCAGATGGACTGCCTTATTATACCTTATGGACAGATGCAAAAGGTGGGGCATGGACTTATGTAGGGGATGAAATAGGTGACATATATGATGCTCAGGTTGTGACGGTTAAAGATCCTTCTTCTCCCTATTTTGGTTATCCAATATTGGATAAAACAGGAAAATGGCAATCTATTGATGCTATAAATACCAAAAATAAGATTGGAAACTTTAATCCAAACTTTATTATGGGCATGCAAACTTCAATTTCCTACAAAAGCATCAGTTTAAATTTATCATTTGATTGGAGAAATGGAGGTCAGTTTGTTTCTCAAACATACCGTTTTGGTGAAGAAAATGGCCGTTCACAATTATTCCTAGATAAACTTATCAATCCGAATGGTTTAACAGGAGATGCCTTAAAGAACTATCTGGTAGAAAATCAAGAAACGCTGATTAAAATCAACGGAAATTATTTTCCACTCGTTGGTGGTCCAACCCCTGAATATGGCCCTTTTGGATTTAAATATGGCCCTTATACTTTTCCACATGGAGGTGTTTTCATACCTGGTGTCATTGCAAAAGGATTTGATGCTGCTGGAAATCCAACTGGATATATTGAAAATCTAGGAGGTACTGGCACCACTACTTTACCTTTTGCAGGAAGTACTGCCTGGTCGTTTACACGCGCCTTTTTATATGATGCTGATTATTTGAAGTTACGCGAGGTTTCCATTTCCATTGAATTACCTCAAAATTTGTTAAAGAAATTACGCATTCAAAGTGCTAACTTCTCTATAAATAGCCGGAATATTATTCTTTGGACAAAAGCCAAGATTAATATTGATCCAGAAATGGCTTTTCAACAAGAAGCTGCTGTACAAGGAGGAGGGTCTCAGTTTAAACAAGGTATTGAAAGGTACAATGTAACCCCGTGGGTTATTCCTATTGGCTTCAAACTTAGCGTAACATTTTAAGAAACCTTAAAAATTGAAAGATTATGAAAAATCTATTATATATGAAAACCAGTTGGGTATTGATCCTCTTGATATCGATTTTTTCTTGTCAGGATTTAACAGAATTGAACCAGAATCCCAATGGGATTAATCCGGAAACGGCAAACCCCAACTTAGTTTTATCTACCGTTTTAACCGAAACAGGTAAATTAAATGTAAACTTAGGTTATCAAGACATGGCTGGCGTCATGCAACATACGCAAAAAGACGGATGGTCAGGCGCACATAATGCTTATGAGTGGGGGGGCAGTCAAAGCTGGACTCCTTATTATGACATTTTACGGAATAACCAGTACGTTTACAATCGCGCAATCGATTTAAAGTGGGAACTACATCAGGGTATTTCATTGGTTATGAAATCTATGGTTTTTGGATTAATCGCTGATTTATGGGGGGACGCACCTTACTCCGCTGCACTAAAAGGAGCGGAAGGTGGAGCTGAAAATACCTTTCCTGTATTTGATTCTCAGGAAGCTATTTATAACGGTATTTTAGCTGATCTGGATAAGGCAAATACCCTTTTATCTAAATCAGCAGTTGAATATACAAGTACTCCAGGTGTTTCTGATGTTTATTATCAAGGTAATCCGGTAAAATGGAGGAAATTAGCCAATTCGCTCGCTTTGCGTTATTTCATGCGTATTTCCGCTAAAAAACCAGATGTGGCAAAAGCGGGAATAGAGAAAATAATGGCAAATCCAACCCAGTTTCCTGTTATTCTTGCCATTGCGGATGATGCTACCATGGGTTTTGCTGGGAACAGCAATGAAGATTCCTGGCCTGCAAATACAGTTTATGATGCCAGTGCATCCAATTACAGAAGATTAAAAATGGCGGCAACCTTCGTTAATAAATTACTTGAATTAAAAGATCCCCGCATAGCAGTGTGGGCTAATAAAGTACAGATTCCATTGGTCGTTGATGCCAATTTACCGAAAGGAACCGATAGAATTGAGAGCGGCAAGCGTCTTTTATCTCCCGATAAAGTGGTTGGAAGAGATGTCAATACAAATCAGGATTATGTTGGTCTGCCAACAGCGATTATTGGAGGTGCTTCCTATAATTTAAGTCCAACGGCGGAACAAGCGGCCAATAACCCTCATGTTTCGTGGTTAAATGATATTTACAAACAAGCAAAAGGTCCTTTACTAAGATCACGGCTTATAACTACAGCGGAAGTTCGTTTTATTCTTGCCGAAGCAGCTTTAAATGGCTGGTCTGTAGGAGGTGATGCAAAAACTCATTATTTAGCGGGTATAAAAGCCTCTTTTGATACCTGGGGAACTACTGCAGCGTACAACACTTATATTACAAACAAAGGAGTCGCTTACGAAGGAACTTTAAGTCAGATTATAGAACAAAAATGGATTTCCAGCTGGACTGCAGCTACAGAATCCTGGCTGGATTACAGAAGAACAGGATTTCCAGCCTTGACCGTTGGTCCTGCGGCAATCAGGAAAGTATTGCCCGTTCGTTTCTATTACATGCTCGATGAACGCAATTTGAATAAAGTAAATACAGAGGCTGCTATGTCAAAACTGGAAAGTACCATTCACACAGAAGCAGATGGTAAAAATAGTGCTTGGTCAAAACCCTGGGTTTTACAAGGAACAGGAAAACCTTGGTAATTTTTAATGAATAATAACAAAAAATAAACAATGAATTTAAATCGACTAATAAAAGGAATTTTATGTTTGATGATTCCTTTTTTTGGATTTTCACAATCTGATGTAACCCCTGAAAATGCTTTAAAGAAATATATTTCTAATGGAGATAATCATTATAAATGGGAATTAAAAGATTCAGTGTCAATAGGTAGCTCTAAAGCCTACCATCTTTTAATGACTTCTCAAAAATGGAGAGACATTACCTGGAGACATCAATTAACTGTGGTTGTACCCGCCACAGTTTCCTTTGATGGAGCTTTGCTTTTCATTACCGGCGGTAGCAATAAAGATGAGCAACCCAATTGGAGTACTGACGATAAAATGTGGCCTACATTGGCAGCCGTTGCCTCTAAAAATAAAGCCATTGTCGCTTTAATAAAGCAAGTTCCAAATCAACCTCTTTATGGAGGTAAAACAGAGGATGAGCTTATTTCTCACACATTACACCAATTCAAACAAGATAAGGACTACACCTGGCCTTTATTATTTCCAATGGTTAAATCGGCCGTCAGAGGCATGGATGCCGTGCAGGAATTTTCCTCTAAGCAATTAAATCTGAAAGTCAATCATTTTGTCATTTCAGGGGCTTCCAAAAGAGGCTGGACTACCTGGTTGTCCAATGCCATCGATGATAAACGGGTTGTTGCTATTGCGCCTATCGTAATTGATATGTTAAATATGCCAAAATCATTGAGTTACCAATTAGAAACATACGGTGAATATAGCATCCAGATAGAAGATTATGTGAAACTGGGTATTCCTCAAAGTACCAATACACCTGAAGGGAAAGCTATTACCACCATGATTGACCCCTATTCATATCGTGAAAAATTTACCGTGCCTAAAATGATTTTTATTGGAACCAATGATGAATACTGGACAGCAGATGCCATTAAACACTATTTTGATGACATTCCAGGTATCAATATGATTCATTATGTTCCAAATGCAGGCCATGACCTCGGTGGTGGCAAGCAAGCATTTGAAGCATTAAGTGCCTTTTTTGGATTAACCCTTAAAAAAATGGATTATCCTGTGCCTACCTGGAATGTTGTTAAAGGACAAGATGGTTTTGAAATTACCGTAAATGCGAAAGCTGATAATCTACAAGACGCCGCTATCTGGGGTACTACTTCCGCAGATCGTGATTTTAGAAATAACTTATGGCTTACCCGTAGGATAAAGTTAGCTGGGAATACAGCGAAATTTACCGTGCCATTTGTTAAAAAAGGGTTTCAGGCCTTTTATGTAGATCTTAAATATAAAGATCCTAACGGTGGTTCCTATACCGTGAGCACCAGAGTATTCACCACGGATACTGAAAAAGTTTTATAAAAAAACTTTTATTTAAAGAGAGGGGCTGTCCATTACTTTTGGACGGCCCTTCTCTTTTTAAAAAAACTTATGCATTAAATCCTTTTACTTCCCATCCTTCTCTATATTTTCTGCTGAGGTGTTTATTTGCTTCTTTCAGATTAGAAAATTTCATTTTTTTATGATTCCATGCAAGTAATTTTCCCGGTTCGTTTAAAGCCACAGTACCTAAAATAATTGCCTCCGCCATAGGTCCTGATTGTTCGAAATGACTTTCTGTTTTTGTTTTACCTAAACAGGCATCCGCAAAATGATGATAATGGTCTCTGTTTTCAAGGGCGGGTTCTTTCACTCCGGCAAATTTACTTTGTGGCAATAATACAGGCATTTTAGTATGAGGAATCAATAATGCGCCATCTGTTCCAATGAGCATAGCTGATTCAGCTGGATAATCTGTTAAAGAAAATAAGGCTCTTACCTCGTCAGGCGGATAAAATTCGCCGTCAAACCATTCTACCTGTAAGGTATCAGAAGCAGTCATTTCATTTCCAGGAAAAATCCAGGTAATATGATTAGACTGAGGCCAGGTATCAGCCATCCTCTCTGGCGATTGTTGCCATGATTCCTGCACACGAGCTTGAATGGTATTTGGTGCAGTTAAGCTTAAGCCTTTCCAAACGGCATCGAAGATATGACAACCAATATCTCCTGACCAACCTGTACCAAAATCTTGCCAGGCTCTCCATTTCGATGGATGATAAATAGTAGGCGAATAAGGTCTCATTGGTGCCGTTCCAACCCAGAGATCCCAATTGAGTGTAGCTGGTGGGGTCTCGCCGGTGGCAGGTCTTGGCCCCTTATATCGATAGGCTTCAGTAGCACCAGGTCTGTTGCTACAAAGGTAAACATTCTTAATTTTACCAATATGTCCTTCTTTTATCCATTGTACGGCTGTTCTGTCCCCTAATCCGGAAGCATGCTGCGTACCTAATTGACTCACAATTCCTTCTTTTTTAGCAGCTTCCGTCAACACCCTTATTTCAGCGACATCATGACACATAGGCTTTTGGCAATAGACATGTTTTCCCATTTTAATTGCCTGAAAGGAAATGGCAAAATGATTATGATCGGGTACACTCACATTGACTGAATCAAAATTATTTGCTTCATTTTTAAATAATTCTCGCCAGTCAGCATACGTTTTTGCATTTGGCAATGCATCTGCTGCTCTTTTCAAATTTTTCTCATCCACATCACAAATGGCAACAATGTCCACTTCTTGATGCGTTTTAAATTTATTTAAATCGTGCCAACCCATTCCACCTACGCCAATACAAACGTGCCTTAATCTATTGGCTGCAGGAGAAATATTTTTCGCCTGACTGATCAATAGCGGCGCTGCAACTGCAGCAGAAGCTGCTTTCAAGATAAATTCCCGTCTTGAAATATCGTTTTTCTTAGTACTCATACAATTAGGTTTAAATTACCTAAAAATAGCAAATTTTATTCTTTCAAAACAGGTAAAAATAGAATTGCTGATCCTTTTGCTATTTTTATTTCATCTAAGTGACCCATTTTCGTTTTGTCCTCTGTTATTAAATGAATGTGCAAAAAAGTATCGTGATGTGTAAAAATGGTTTTATGTTCTGTTGAAAAAAAACCAACCAGCATAACTTCTTGTTGCTTAATTTCATAATTAGTCTTCCCCACATGTGCTTCATTTGGAGAACGCACCACAGCCCCTTCAGGTAAGTTTACAATATGAAAGAGGGCATTTTCAACTTTTCCTTTTAATTTAAATAAAAAAGGGGGGTTATATTTATCCTTCATGGCAAATAAATATTTTTCCAGCGCAACCAAATCAGTTATTTCATTGGGTAATGCCCATTCTTCCCATTTTTCAATATTTGCATAACTGAAAAAAGGTGCTTTTACCTGATTGACTTCCTCTACCAACATATTATTTTGATCTATAACCGTTGATTTATAAGTAATTCCATCTAAAATAAGTAATTCACCTCTTAAATATTCCATGGGACCAAAGCCATAAAGGCCTTTCTTCTTGGATAGGGTGTCCAGCTGGATTGTACCAAATAAATCTCCTTTCCACATGACATTTTTCATTTGACCAACAATGGTAACTTCGTTTTCCGCCATTTGAGCAAACAAGTAGGAAAAGGGAAGCAGTAAAAATACAAGTGGCAATGTGATTTTTATCATTTGGTTTTTGAACAAATTTACCTGAAAGTATGCTTATATTCAACCCTTAAAAATGGGAATGAGCAATTCAATATATGATGTTATAATTTTGGGAGGTGGACACAATGGTTTAGTTGCTGCATCTTATCTGGCAAAAGCTGGAAAATCTGTTTTGTTGCTGGAAGCAAATGAGGCTTTAGGTGGGGCAACCGCCAGTGTACGTGCTTTCCCCGATTTTGATGCGCGATTATCCCGTTATTCTTACCTGGTATCTCTTTTACCTGACAAAATAGTTCAAGACCTTGGCCTGAACTTTAAAACTATTTCTCGGGAGGTGATGAGCTATACCCCTCTTTATGAAAATGGCAATGAAACCGGCTTGATGGTTGCCAAGTCCTGGAATGAGGAAACGATTGCTTCTTTTGAATCTCTTTCAGACGGTAAAAATGACTTAGCTGCCTGGCAAAAATTTTATGCTGAAATAGCTCTTTTTGCTCAGCGAATTGCCCCAACAATGCTAAAGCCATTGCCAACACGTGAAGAATTAAAAAAGCAGATTAACCTCGATGATATATGGCATTATCTCATCGAAGAACCTATTGGAAAGGTAATTTCAGAGCGATTTAAAAATGATGCCATACGAGGCGTAATTCTTACGGATGCGCTCATTGGGACCTTCGTTTCTGCTTTTTCTATACAGGCAAATATCTGTTTTCTTTATCATTTAATTGGAAATGGAACGGGAGAATGGAAAGTGCCAGAAGGAGGAATGGGTTCTTTGGTTAATGAACTTCATCGGGTAGCCGTCGAATCAGGTGTCGAAATTCGTTGCAAGGCCCATGTAACTAAAGTGACAACCGATTCGGAAAATGTACATGTTACGCTTGAAAATGAAGAGCTAATTCAAGCATCTTATTTACTTTCCAATGCAGCACCTCAAGTACTGGCAAAGCTTCGTGGTACAAAACCGCCTGAAAGTCTGGAAGGGTCTCAAATGAAAATAAATATGTTGGTGAAAAAATTACCAATATTCAAATCAGGTGTAAATCCCAAAAATGCGTTTGCTGGTACCCTACACATAAATGAATCTTTTTCACAGTTAGAGCGAGCCTATCAAGAAGCTAAAAATGGGCATATACCCACTACGCTACCTCTGGAAATATATTGCCATACCTTAACCGATCCAACTATTCTAAGTTCAGACTTACAACAGGAGGGATATCATACAATGACCCTGTTTGGCATACATACCCCTGCATTTTTATTTGACCAGAATCATGATGATCAGAGGAAAGCAGCTATGGATGCTGCTTTAGATTCATTGAACCAATATTTAAAAGAACCTATTGAATCTGTTTTGGCTGTTAGTTCCGAAGGAAAAAAATGTATAGAAGTTAAAACTCCCCTCGATATTGAGGCTGAGATTGCTCTTCCCAGAGGAAATATATTTCATAAAGATCTTTCCTTTCCTTTTAGAGAGGAAAATGAAAAGCCTGGCTGGGGAGTTGAAACCGATGATCCTCGTATTTTTATCTGCGGAGCAGGGGCAAAACGGGGTGGTGGTGTTAGCGGTATTCCCGGTCATAACGCAGCAATGGCTATTTTAGAACTTGATCTATAATTAGCAGATAAGCGATTTCTTCACTTACCTCCTCTTAATCTATTTTTAAAATTTCCACAAAATTATCGAGTTTACCTATTTTAACCAGATCCCCTTCCTTGTTTCCTAAAAGAGAAATAGCCAAAGGTGAGTCCATGCTGATTTTTTGAATGCTATCCTTAAGTTCATTTTTCACCACATGATTAACAATCTGAACGGTAATGATTTTATTCATTTCGAGATATTTAACCCTAACGATGCTGTTTAATTTAATAACAGTAGCTGAAACAGGAACCTCTACAACGGTTTGGGTTACTTTTGACATACTAAAACTATGTTCGAAAATCATCTCATCCTCGGGAAGTCTCCATTGGGCTATTTCATTGATATAGGAAATCAATTTAGATTTTTCCTTTTCCGTGTTTCTCCACCAATGCACACTCCATATTCTCAAAAATATAAATCCACTTTTTTCCAGTGTTTTTTTCCTGTGGAGATCATATAAATAGGCTTCTCTTTGATCGTGTTTTTTAGAACCATCACATTCTATAGCCAATTTGGGAGCACCTTCTATTTTAGGGTCATATAAAATATCAATTGTAAAGCCTGCAAACTGAAAAGGAGCCTGCACATGTTCCTCACCAAACTTATCGGCTAAAGCCTGATAAACCGCTTTCCCAAAGGGGAAATGAGTAGATTTATGGTTAGAATTACTATTTTTTTCCGAGGGACTATTTTCATTCAAAGCATGTAATACCGCCATTCTTTCTATATGGTTTCCCTCACTAACTGCTTTACAATAAGCCAGATAGGCAAAAAACACAGCCCCTCTGTTATTTGACGCTTCCCTTTTTAAATGTTCCTTATAATTTAAATAAACTTCTTCCGGCACTGAGGTACAAACAAATACCTTATACTTTGCACGCGTGATGATAACATTCAGTAATTTGAAACCCTTTGTCAAATTGATAGGTCCGAAACGATTGAAAAATTTACCATCCTTGGTTTTACCAAAAGTGGTAGACATAATAATGACATCCCGCTCGTCGCCCTGAATATTTTCCAAATTCTTTAAAAATAAACCTTCAGCCTCCAAAGCCTGCATTTTTTCATTAAAATCACTGTATTTTGATAGTTTCCTTCGATCTATTATTTTACTTTTTATTAAATTCCTTTGCGTAATATTAAACGTTGCAATCCCTACAGATGGGTATTTTCCATTTGGAAATTTTTGAATTTGCTTATCTAAAATATCTAAAATCATTTCGGCCTCCTCCTCATTACAGTAATCTTTATAGATTCCATTCACCTGTATTAATTGAATAGGCTGATAATTATAAGGATTAGGTAAGGGCTGTAACCTTTGATTATAAAAGGCATGATTTGAAAAATCAATTAAAAAAGGGTGTTTTGAACGGTAATGAAAATCGAGGTGGCATTTTTCAAAGCTTAATTCATTACCAAAATCCAGTAAAGACTCACAGGAAAGTAAAATATTATCCTTATCTAGTTTTACCACATCCTCTTCCTCCTCCAATTCATCCTCATCTTCAATTGCTCCATCAAATACTTTACTAAAATAGTTTGACGGAGGCATCTGATTTTCATCTCCGGAAATGATGATTTGCTTACCTTTTAATATAGCGGGTAAATTATCTTCAAGGCGTAATTGACTTGCCTCATCAAACATAACCATATCAAAATATCCGTTTTTTCCTTTAAATAAATTACTACAAACATCAGGCGAAGTTAGAATAATTGGAAAATAAGTAGTAAACAGGTCCATATCAAATTGGACTATTTGCCTAAGCGTTAATCGCTTATACTTAATACTACTTCTTTTATTGTATAAATTTTCAATGGAAAGAGTTGGGTTATTTTTTTCAAATAGATTGGAATATTTTACCCACTGCGAATACCAGTATTCCTTAATATAAGCTAATTGAGTACTATCTAAGTTCTCTAATGTGGTAGATAATTCCTGATGATCAAATTCATTGGAGGGCAACTCCTCACTCGCAATATGATTTAGTAAGGCGTTAAAATAAAAAACCAAAAAAGTTTTTCTCCAGTCCCCACGTGGAATTAATTCATCTAATAATTGTTTAAATTTTAATGGTTGCTTCAAATAAAATTGGTACCAGTTAAACTGATGTAAAAATGGATCTTCTTCCATGTTTAAAAACACATCCGTTTTCTGAATTAAACTTTCTACTCCTTTAACAAAATCATCATATGGGTACTTTTCAATCTTAAAAAAGGTCCAATTATCTTCGTTTAAACGAGTAAAAAGCATTTCCACCAGATCTTTTAATTGAACCAAAAGTTCGTTTGCATGCTCAGGGTGATTATAAAATAACAATTCGATAGCGCTATATTCCTTTTCTATTTTTTCGTTAGGCAAAAGAGGGGCATTTTGGAAATATTTTTCTAAACCTTTAATAAGGGGTGTATTATTGAGGATGGAATCGCTCAACTGAATAGATTCTAGATCTTTAGTCTGATTCAAAAAGATAGCTATACTTTGAAACAGATTTGTAATGGTGCGTTGATCCCGAATCAATTGCCTTTTTGCGCTTGAAAAAATAGCCGCTACCTTAAATCCAAATTGGCTTGTCTTCGCTTCATCATAAAATAAAGGTTCTTTTTCATACTTTCGGACTAAGAAAATAAATTGATCTAAATAAATTCTCAGCGCTTTTAATTCAGATTGGTATTCGCTATTCCTGCATTTGAAATAATAAATTTTATATTGTTTTTCTAATTCTTTTATTTGTTCAATTTTAGATTTATAAAGACTTATTGCCGATTTAATTTGATTATTTAATTGATATGGATTATCCACATGGTACTTTGCTGTATGGATAATATTTAAATCTTTAAAGGGTTTAAATTCATTATATAACAAGATAGCCCGATCTATAACTTGGGTTATTTCGTCAAATTCTTCCGTTGTAAAATTAAAGTTATTTTCATCGTAGTTTAATTTAACATAAGGCTGAATCTGATTGATTTCAATTAATAATTCACCAACCAGATCTGTCCAGTTTTTATTTTTTACATGTTTATCGTTTAACTTTCTATGTCTTTTATTTATACCGTTTATAAAACCATTTGCTTTATCAATCACTTTATTTAAATCATCTTTCGAAAAAGTAAATATTTGATTCCTATAAGCAATCTGATCAATTCTGTTTCGAACAGAATCCACCACTTTTTTCCTGTCTTTGACTATATCCTTTATAAGGATAAAATGATGTTC
>SXGT01034853.1_pt1 | contig 12922 bp, 19 predicted proteins | sample 3176221 | NCBI WGS metagenome assembly SXGT01 (sample SAMN11356862, study PRJNA531348) | freshwater metagenome | isolation source: freshwater sample F1-120 | place: China: Fuxian Lake, Yuxi | collected 2017-12-25
GAGTTTAAGAGTTTAAAGTTTCATAAGAAACTTTAAAAACCCTCGCTCCAAAAAATAATCATGGCAGAAAAATCAGATTGGTCAAAACTCAAACCATCAGAAGTTGAAAAACTAATCGTAGAATTAGGCGAAAAAAAAATTCCTCCAGAGAAAATCGGACTAATTTTGAGAGACCAGCATGGCATTCCTAAAGTAAAACTATTCAAATTAAAGATTAACAAAGTCTTAGCAAAACACAATTTAGCAATAAACTCTGAAAAGAAAAACATCGAAACTAAAATAGAGCGTCTAGGAAACCACTTTGCGAAAAACAAGCACGACTACAAAGCACAACACAAAAAAATAATGTATACTTCACACCTGAACAAGATAAAAAAACTATCCGCTTAAGTTCCCCACCATTTCCTGCAAATTTAATCACTCCAAAATTATCAACTATTATTCACGCTAAGCAATAATCTTATAAAACCCCCAAATATGAAAGTTTATGGAATATAATCAATTCATCAAATTAAAATGCCCGCGTTGCAAACACAATCAAACTACTTTCAGTCGCGCAACAACGTGGATAAAATGTAAATGTTGCAACAAACTCTTAACCAAACCTAAAGGAGGCAAGGCTAAAATAAAAGCTCTAATCAAATATGTCTTCAAATAATATTCAAGAGGGCGACGCATTTCTTTGTACGGTAGCTCGAATAGAGAGCGCAGCAGTATTTGTAAATATCGACGAACTAAACACTGAAGGCACGATTGTCTACTCTGAAATCTCTGCAGGAAGAATTCGTAATATTCGAGAATTTGTATCGATAGGTAAAAAAATTGTCTGTAAAGTTCTTAGAAAAAAAGAGAACCATATAGAACTAAGCTTAAGAAGAGTTACAGCAAGCGAACGCGACGGAATTATGGACAAATACAAAAAAGAACGTGTCCTTTCAAGCATCCTCAAACCAATACTCAAGGAAACGACCTCTCAAATAGTTGAGAAAATAAAAAAAGAGAACGACGTTTTAGAAATAGTCAACAACTTAAGAAGCAATCCAAATTTGCTGAAAGAATATTTGACTCCTTCTCAATTAGATATTTTGAAAAAACAAATATCTGAAAAAAAGGAAAAGGAGAAAGAAGTAACAAGAAAAATAAGCCTCAAATCAGATTCAGAATCTGGTATCACCAACATCAAATCAATTCTCGATACGAAGGAAGCGGAGATTTCATATCTGGGCTCATCTAATTTTATCATAAAGGTAAAGGCAAAGGAATACAAACAGGCAAATTCACAATTGGAAAAGATTCTTGCCTCAATAAAAGAAAAATCCAAAACCTATAAAGCCATACTTGAAATAAAATGAAACTTCGCTATTTCCTAAACAAAGAAAACGAAAAAATATATACACTAAAAGAAAAAATAAAAGACGAACAAACAAAAGAAGCACATTATAAATTCTTAAAACTTAAATCGTTTAAGGAAAATTTACAAGACGAATATTCAGAATAAAAAATCAAACTAAATCTTCTGCTCAATCTCTCTTTTAACAATCTCCATATCCTTCGCCCATTCATCAAGCAACGAACGATTGTAAATTATCGCAGCAGGATGAAACAAAGGAATTAACTTCACTTTTTTACCATGTAAATCAATCGTCTTGACTTTTCCATGAACTGAAGTTATTCCGGGTTGTTTGTCCATCAAATCGACATCACAATCAGACAAAAAAAACTTTGTGGCATAATTTCCAAGCGAACAGATTACTTGAGGTTTCATTTCTTCAATCTGTTTCAAAAGCCAAGGAGTATGAGCCTTGATTTCTTCTTGAGAGGGAGGACGATTTTCAGGAGGTCGGCATTTCAAAATATTTACGATATATACATCGTTCATGTTTAAACCAACTTTTTCAAGCAATTTATCCAGATTCTTACCCGCGGCTCCGACGAAAGGCAATCCCTGTTCATCTTCGTTTCTTCCAGGAGCCTCGCCAACAAACATTATTGATGCGGAAAGATTTCCTTTCCCAACAACGAGATTTTTACAATTTTTGCATATCTCCGTATTTTTAGCTAATTCAATATAATCCATCAAAAAGACACAATCCAAAACTTTAAAACACTTACTTAACAAAAAAAGGATGATGGAGAAAACATTAATTTTGTTAAAACACGATTCGGTATCGAGAGGATTAATTGGAAAAATAATAACTCGATTTGAAGAAACTGGTTTGAAAATAGTGGCTATGAAAATGATATGGCCTGATGAACATCTCGCGAAAAACCATTATTTTCTTGATGAACAATGGGCTCAAAATGTATTCGATAAAACCAAAGCAGGTTATGAAAAAGATAGCAAGCCATTTCCTTACAAATCAGCTATGGAACTCGGTTCGCAGATTCAAAAATGGAATATGGAATTTTTAAGAGAGGGTCCAGTAGTAGCGATAGTAATTGAAGGTCCTCACGCAATAGAAATAGTAAGAAAAATGGTCGGTTCAACAGAACCTAAATCCTCTCCGCCAGGAACAATCCGAGGAGATTTTGCAATGATTGAATCTTACGCAGTCGCAGATAAAAAATCTCGCGTTTTGAGAAATCTAATCCACGCATCAGATTCACAACAAAGCTCAGAAAGAGAAATCGCTTTGTGGTTCCAGTCTAATGAAATCCACTCCTATAAAAAAGAATTAGACAGACACTTCTAAAACCAATAACTTAAAAACCATCCTTAAACTCTTATGAATAAGCCCTCATAGTTTAACGGATAGAATACGACCTTGCGGAAGGCTTACTCTCTTTAGAAAAGAGAGTTTCCCTGGAAATCAGAGAAACTACTTTAGCTTAAGAGTATAAGACTTGTGAACAGGTCGGGACCGAGGTTCAATTCCTCGTGGGGGCGTTATGAATTGAACTGAGAAGAGGTTCAATTACTTCAATTTGAGTGAAACGAAAATTTAAGTCACCAAAATTGAGAATCAATTTTTAGTGCCTCGTGGGGGCGTTACGAATTGAACATCTCCGAGGTTCAATTACTATTTTTAAAAATTTTATTAAATTCTTTTGTGGTTTGATAAATAAATGCTGATGCATTGCCCCACACCAAAAAAAGCCAAATAGGGACGTTCATAAAATTTACAACCGCGTAACTCCATACTCCAAAATGAATAGCTATAATTTCAGAAGCAACCCCTGATATCGCCCCGAAAATAAAAATAAATAATGAAGTTAAAGATTTCCATTTTATTAATCCAATTATAGAAATAAAAATTAATATAGTTGTAGAGAGAAATATAGACTCATAAAAAAGAATAGGCGTTGAAATTGTAAAAATAGCAAATAATAAATTAAATAATAAATTAAATCTTTGTGCACGCAGTTTGTTAAAAAACATAATAGCTATAAAAAAAGCTGCGATTTAAATCTATTCTAAAGCTTCGTCTCTAACACCATGTAGCGTCAAAAAGAACGCTGCTTCATTTTCAGGTAAATTCGGCGCGTCAATCATCTTTGCAACTCTTGTTCCTTGTTTTCCGCGCCTCAAATAAACTCTATAAGTTGAAGCATGTCCGACGATATTTCCACCAATAGCCGTCGTCGGATCTCCAAACATCATCGCAGGATTCGCCATAACTTGATTCGTGACATAAATTGCAACGTTGTGCTGTTCAGCCAACTTCATCAAATGATGTAAATATTTATTCAGCTTTTGTTGTCTGTCAGCTAATTGTCCTCGTCCAGAAAACTCTGCACGAAAATGCGCAGTCAACGAATCAATAATCACGAGCTTAATTGGCTCTTGCTGTTCTTTAATCAATTCAGTTATTTTATCCAATAGCAAAATCTGATGATCTGAATTAAATGCCCGCGCGACTAAAATATTTTTCAAAACTTTTTCAGGATTCGCGCCGATTCCCTCGGCAATCTGTCTTATTCTGTCTGGTCTGAATGTTCCTTCCGTGTCGATAAAAACTGCCTTGCCCGCACAACCGCCCTGTTCTTTTGGCATCTGAACATTTACAGCTAAAGTCAATCCAAGTTGAGTCTTACCAGAACCAAACGCACCATAGCATTCCGTAATCGCCCGAGATTCAATTCCTTTTCCGCCAAAAAGATCATTCAAACTTTTACTTCCAGTCGTAATATAAGTAACCTCGGCTCTTCGTTTATCAAACTCCATTCCGTCGGTAAAACCAAGTTTCATCATTCCTCTGGCTGCTTGAATCGCCTTACGCGCAACAGCTTCTCCAACTCCAGCCAAATCAGAAAGTGCAGCAGGAGACATAACTGCGAGTCCCATCAAATCATAAATTCCCGCAGCTTCAAGTTTCAAAGCGATACCTGGACCAATTCCAGGAATATCCGTCAACTTTCCTTCACTCTCTTCGCCAGCCTCGTTTTTTTCCTTCACCATTTAAACCAAAAAAATCGCCATTATTTAAACATTATAGCAAACAAAAAGTCATTTTATCAAGAACAGCATAAAATAAAAACCCCTATTGAGATAGTCATATTCACATAATAAAATGAGAAATACAATCAGAAACATAGCCATCCCTCTAGGACTCGTGACGCTAGGCGCTTTAACAATAAAAGATTACTTGGAAGATTCAAGAGTCATAAAATTTGGAACAATAAAGGAAGGAAATTATAGACTTGCAAAATACCATGTCCTTGAAGATGAAGATAAAAGAGAGATAAAAATATATCAAAGAAACAACAATCCAGTTTATGAGGAAATCTCCATCACTGCGATAGATGAAAAAAAAGACGGAATTTACGAAGAAATAAATGTAAATCTGAAAGGCAAAGATACATCAAGAGTTATAAGTCACATCCCGTCGGATTTAGAAAATATTTTGAAAGAAATAAATTCTAAATAAAATTATAGTCAAATTCAAAAAAACGTCAAAAAATATACTCAAAATTTTAATCGACAAATCATAATTATAGCCCTCGTTCCAAGGCGCCACATCAAATTCAAAAGTAGCCACATCAAGCCCTGGTAAGTTTGGAGAGTTGGCCCCAGAAATGCTAATAAATACATTTAATTTTTTAGGCGCACAATCAAAATAATTTTGAGGCGGAGACAAAAAGCCATTTGAAAAAACCCAACGCCTAAAACTAAAACACTCAACAAAATCAAAATCACCTTATTCATCTCAACAATTAAATTTCAAGATGATAGATATCCAACTAAATAAAAAATAAATATAACGCAACCAAATCAGCAACTATAAAACAATAAAACAAAATATTCTCAAAACTTCCTCCAGTTGTCAGTTGCCCTTTTGAAACGGCGCGGAAAGGCCAAAACGGCTTAATTCCTTCAACAGTCCACGCATCCAAAAGCAGATGGATTCCATATCCTAAAAAAAATGGGAACGCATAAATCGGCAAGAACCACGCCAAAATAAAAGTAATAACAAAACAAAAAGTGAAACTATGAAAAAATCCGCGTTTTTTCAAAAACAATTTCAAAGGCGCAATCAAAAAACCGCGCTTTCCAGTCGCTAATACATCTAAATTCGGAAGAAGTGTGGCAATCAAAAAAACAAAAACAAATGTTGTCTGATGAACTACCTTCGGCAAAAATGAAATCATAAAAAACACTCCAACAGCCAAATGAGTTTTATTAAGCATAATTTAACAACTGAAATATAGTTTAAATTACTTCCTTCCAATTAACTAATCGCAAATCTCGTCACGCAAATTCTCACAAGATAAATTATCACCAGACTTCAAATCAATTAAATTGATTTATTAATTTTCAACTCGATAAGTTTCTTCGGGGAACGACACAAAACCTCGTATCCAGATGACTTAACAAGAATAGTATCCTCTATCCGAATTGCAAAATTTTTCTCACTTTCGCGAATGTAAATACCTGGCTCAATAGTGAAAACGTCTCCAGATTTCAAAATATCAATACTTAACGAACCAAATTCAGGTTGCTCGTGAATTTTCCGTCCAACTCCGTGTCCGAGCCGATGAGAATAATATTTTCTGTAATCTCCGAGCAAACGACGCGACAAAACTTCCAAATCAAAACACGAGACTCCTGCCTTGACTCTTGAAACGCATTTAAGCTGACAATTCAAAACCAAACTATATAACTTTTTTTCATTCGAATCTGCACAACCAATAAAAATTGTCCGAGTCATATCTGAACACCAACCATTTAATTTACAACCAAAATCCAAAACCAAAAACCCGCGCGTAAACTTGCGAGCACGCGGTTTAGCGTGAATAATAGAATTATTATTTGCGACAATCGGGGCATACGCTTTCCGCACACCAAAATCCCTAAATCTCTTCAAAATATAGGAAGCAAGTTCTTTTTCAGTTTTGAATCTAAAATTTCCAACAATCTCGTTGAATATTAAATCATTAATCTCGCACGCACGCCGAATACTCTCTATTTTTCCCATATTAAAAACAAACAATTCAAATTAATAAATCTAAACCTCTTCAAAAAATTATGAAATAAAATAACAATCAAACAATTTTAGTTTCAATCTCTTTAATCAATTTGTCCATCTCAAAATTCTCAATACCTTGCACAGAAAACTCAAGCGCCTGTGAAAAGGAATTCATTCTGAATAAACCAGTAAATAATTTTTCGTCGCCAGTAATCTCTGCCCGTTTAGCATTCAAAACATCAAGTGAAAAAAGTTCTTCTTGTGAAACATTTAATAATTTTTTTATATTTTCTCCGAAAAGAACTGAACGCATCGTTGCAGTTCCGTCATCCAAAACAATATTTAGCAAAACACCTTTCTCACCTTCATTTCGCTTAGATTCAAAAAATCTTGGCTCGAAGGTTTGAACAATAAATGCGCGAGTCTGCATCTGCGCATTTTCAACAGCTTCGTTAAAATGTCCAAACGCGAGAGGCGCACGCTCTTTCACGGAATCCATTTTCTCGGAGCTAATTTTAATATCCGAAAATGCTCCCAAACTCAACTCTCCTTTTTTCACACTCGCACCACGAATCTCAATAACATCTCCTTCCTTAATTGTATTTTTCTCAATCAAAGAAATGTGATTAACATCCCAAAGTGTCACGCGAACATTCGAAGTCTCATCACCCATCATAAAACTCGCAACCTTTCCACTTCGCCCGTTTTTATTATATTCTCGAACAGGAAATATTCGTGTAATCTTACCAACTACCGACGCACGTTTCATTCCCTCATTAAGTTCATTGACTTTGCTCCGTTCATTTTCAAAACTAATTCCTAACTCTGCGGCGACAATCTGTGCGGCACCCTCACGCGAAATCAGACCAGACAACTTCGTCTTCTTCGCCTCAACTTTTCGGTCTATCTCCTCGATAGAAATTCCAGAATATCTCGCAATCTTTTCAACCAGAACACTATAAACATCTTTCTCCATATCAAACCAATAAATCCAGGCTTTAAAAGAATAATGATTATGGAAAGAATAATGAAAAATTCAAAAGATAATTATATTTAAATAACTAAACCTCACCAACAAAATATGAAAAAAAATAAGAATTTGTTAGGCATAATCGGAACATCATTAGTCTTAGCGGGATGTTGTAATTATATGGATTATACAAAAAATGAAAGAGATATAGTTCTTAAAGAAAGAAATAAATTAATAGAACATTATACCGAAGCAAACCCTGGGCAAATAACTGGAGATGAAATGAGATTCATGGAAAAATACGAACCATTAAACGCAACTTCCCAAGAAACTTTAATGATAACTTTATTATATCACAACGTGGGCTCACCTTTAGAAACATATAAATCAGAATTAACGACAGAACAGCGCTGGAATAGTCTGGACGTAGAAAAAAAATTAGCGTTTTATCATAGATTGAAAGAAATTTATTTTCCTAAGTGATAATTAATCAAGTGTAATCCGTCCAACAAGGCGTCAATTTTACTTTCATCAAAAGCTACTCAACCTAATATGACTAAAATATCAAAATTTATAAACCCCTTTTCTTAAAATCAATTTATGCCAAACGTCGCAGCAATCATCGTAAAAATAATGCCAGCATCTCCTAGTTCAAACCTTCGAGAAATAGAAAACAAAGCAAGGCACGCGCTGGAAAAGCAAGGAGCAAAAAACATTTCATTTGAAGAACGAGAAGTCGCATTCGGCCTTAAATCGATTCACATGAAACTCGCAATAGACGAAAGCAAAGGCACAGATTTAGTAGAAAACGAGTTAAGCAAAATCCCCGACGTTTCATCAGTGACGATAGAAGATTACCGCAGAGCATTCGGATAAATATAATATGAATTTAGAAGATTTCGTTGAAAAAGGAATGTTAAACAATTTAAAAAAAGAAAGAAGATTCTTTGAGGATAATAGTCCTGAAAAAGAAATTTATTGTATAACTGAATCCAAAGGCGAGGGAAATTATGAATTTCTGTATGTGACAAAAAAAGTTGTGACAAAAAATCTCGTGACAGGAAAAGCTGAAAGAATAATAGAGCCTATAACTCCCCATTTAAACGACAACTACGTTGGAACCCTAGACAATTTATCAGAAATACTTATAAAAAGAATGAGAAATATAATAAACTCTAAACTACACATATATTAGCATGCCATTAACACCCGAACAAGTTCAACAATTAAAAAATCAATTGAAAGAACAAATAGCTAATTTTCCAGAAGAACAAAGAAAAGAAACAGAAGAACACATAGAAAAAATGTCGGACGAAGCAATAGAAGAAATGCTTCAACATCAAAAGACATTACAAAAACCAATTTACAGAGCAATAATCAATGAAGAACTTCCCTCAAAAAAAATAGACGAGAACGAAGAAGCAATAGCTGTCCTAGACATAAAACCAATTTCAAAAGGACACACAATCATAATTCCAAGAAAAGAAGTTAAAGACGCCAAAGACCTCTCAAAGTCCACGCACGCACTAGCAAAAAAAATCGCAAATGAAATAGAAACGAAACTAAAATCAAAAGAAGTTGAAATCCAAACTGAATTTAAATTTGGAGAAATAATTATCAATATAATTCCAGTTTATGACAAACCTCTCTCGTTAAATTCTCCAAGACAAGAAACCATTGAGCCACAATTAGCAGAAATCCAAGCTATTCTCAAATCAAAACCTAAAGAAAAAGTAGCCGAACCAGAAAAAGAAACGAAAGAAACAAAGCCTATTCAAAAAATAAAAAGAAGAATTCCTTGATTTCCACACAACTATAAATCCTATTTTTCGCATTTACCAAACTAAAATAAGTATAACTACATAATAGTAACATTTATATATCTCGCCGACTATTAGAAAATATGAACACAAAAAAAAGAATTCTCGGTGGAGCGATACTCACAGCGTTAGCTGGAACAAGCGCATATTTTTGTAGCAACAACGACAAAACACAAATAGATTACGAAAGAAATTTTATTGAACAACCAAATCGGGTAGAACAATCAGAAATAGATTTTCCAGAAATAATCCCGTCGCCATATTTGGGCGAAAAAACATTAGAACAAGAAATAATCGGAGAAGAAACCACTAAACCTGTAAAAATAGAATCATTAGATGAAAGAATCAGTAGATTATCTGATTTGTTGGAAAAATATTACGTAACCACAAATGAAATACGCAGGAATTATGATCTTGAATCGCACAGAGGAGAAATAAAAACATCAGAGGGAAAAGAAATAAAATATAGCTTAGAAAAAAATAGATTATTCTTTAGATTTACTCCAAAAATGGTATTAGCAATTAAATTTCAATACGATCAGGGGCAAATCAATATTGTCCGATGGAGAGTAGATGAAAACGACCGACAAGACGATTTAGTACTATCCCGAGAGCTAAATGGTCAACTAAATGTGATTACCCGGAAGTATGAAAAAGAACCTTCAGAAATAAGAGACATAAAATCAAACTCGGAAGTTTCTGGTTTCATGAGATGGAATGAGATAGTTAGTAATATCATAACGCGACATCCCGAACTATTCAGATAACTATTCGCAAGACAATTGAATAATTATAATTTTAGTTTTATAATCTTAGGAAATATTGAATTAGCTGTCTTAAATATCTCTTGAATTTATAGAAAGATAATTATTAAATGAGATATTCCGCAATATGTTCTGTCAATAGACACAATCTTCAACAAATGAAACTAATAGGAAAATTCCAAAAATCCAACGCCTAAAACCAAAAATCCCAAAACAATCAACGGAATCAAAATCCTCTTATTCATAAAAAACAAAAACAATCAAACTTTAAAAATATAACGAATAAATAAAATAGCCAAGCAAAGCAATCAAGAAAGCAGGCGCGAACGGCACGCCAGATTTTATCAAAACTTTTTTTCCAGCGCGACGCAATAATAAAATATCTTCCATACTCAAACCATGCACCGTTTTCTTAATGACTTTTCGTCCAACACTCACGTCAGAAACAAGCCAGTCGCCTTCAGTCAATTTTTCTGGCGAAGTTAATTTTATCATGCAAGATTTCTCAACAGCGCGTGCGTGAAAATAAACTAATGGGAAAATCAAAACAATCCACGAATAACTTCTAAAAATATCACCCATAAAAAACAAAACAGCGAATATCAAAATACAACCATAAACACCAAGAAGAGATTTTTTGAATTCTAAAACAAACTCATGTTTAAATGAATTAAAATCGCGCGAGATTAAAAACAAGCTGTAAATCAAAGTGTATAAAATTCCTGCGCTAAAAAGCAAAAGAATAAATCCTAATCCATAAACCCCGAGACTACTCAACGAATCATAAGAAAAAATTCCCCCAAGTCCAAAAAGAAGTTTAGCATCTCCACCGGCAAAAACACCAAGATAATAAAACAAATATCCCAAAGCGACAAAAAGCAAAACTCCTGAAACTCCGTAAGCGAAAAATCTCCAATCATCTAAATCAACTGCAAAAAAAGCGCGATACGCCAGCACGAAAGCAATCAACGAAAAAGTAATCCAGTTCGCAATCTCCCTACTTCGCAAATCCTGCACGACAGCAAAGACTATCCACGCCAAAGCCAACCCGAACATAAAATAGTACTCATTCATGGGAGTTACAAAAAGAGTAAGTTTATTAACTTTTTTTCTAACTATCTATATGGAAAAAGAGCAGATAAGAAAATATTTCGTAATCGGCACCATCGTAATTCTCGTGTTCCTTTCATTCACGATAATAAAAAATTATATAATTTGGTTAATGAGTGCGTTCATTCTCGCGTATCTTTTCTATCCGATGCATAAATTTTTTGAAAAAAAGACGTCGAAAAAATTAGCTGCCGTGCTCACGATAATAATCGTCCTGTTTATTATCCTATTACCAATAAGTGCCGTTGTAGCCGAATTAGCTTCACAAGTGTCATCTGCAATTCAAGATCCAATAACTAGCCAGACCTTAGAAAAACTTGCGTTAAAACTTAGAGAAAAATATAATATGGACTTAAACGAAATAACAAAAAAAATTCTTGAATTCATCGTGCCAGCCCTGACAAAATTAACACTCTCCGCACTTACAGCTATTATCGGAATGACTGTTATGATTTTTGCAATGTTCTATATGTTAACCGAATGGGAAAGTCTCACATTAAAAATAAAAAAAGTAATCCCTCTCCGAAATAAAGAGCGCCTCATAAATAACGTCTCGCTATCCACAAAACAAATTATGGAAGGCACACTTTTGATAGCAATAATTGAATTTGCGCTCGCCGCACTTGGTTTTGGGCTCGCGGGCTCTAAAATCTTTCTTCTTCTCGCAACAATCACCGCCTTGCTAGCGTTTATTCCAGGTGGTCCAGGGATAATATGGATCCCATTTATGATAATAGAAATATTCCAAAAAGATTTCCTCGGTGCAGGAATAATTCTCGCATTCGGTTTGATAATTTCAGTTTATGTAGACACAATATTGCGCGCAGAAATCGCCGGCAAAAACGCGCGAATCCATCCCCTTCTCGCCCTTCTCGGAGTCCTCGGTGGCGCGCCAATCTTCGGAATATTAGGAATAGTCATCGGACCCCTATTCCTTAGCTACACAATTGAAATCGTAAAAGAATTCATCCACGAAGAAGATTAACTTCCACGAACCAAATTTTCACGAAGAAAAATCATTACACTCAAAGCCCACAAAAAACCGACATCATTAAATTTAACCAAACCATTATCTATCTATTCAAAAAAATAAATCCTATATTTCCAAAATTATCTAAACGCGATTGTCTTCTCGCGTCCTGAATTGTCCGCCCTTTTTATACTTGTTATAACCTCTCTGCTTTCGCTTATCGTTCTTGCTTTTTCTCTTTCCAGCAAAACCATAATCCTCACTCATAAATCTCCATATTAAATCAACTTTAAAAACCTCACGTCAGACAGAGAGTAGATTTGAAAATCAAATCAGTATTAACTAAAATAAAATATCAAAATATTCAAGAGAATATAGGTGTTTTGCAAGTTCCATCTTCCCCGTTATTTATACGAGTACCATCTCTCTTAGACACACCAATTTCATCACATGCTGCCTTAATCTGCAAATCATCCTGATCATTACAAAACGCTCTCGCTGGATGATCGTTACCTATATCAACACCCTTAATTTTCAACTCACTTATAATCAGAGGATGAAGACAATTAACAAGTTCATCTTTACCAGAAATATCCATCAATCTATATCTGCAAAAATCATTGTAGCCTACGGACGCAGCTCCTTCACAAGCCAGCGAAAGCTGTTGCAGATTACTTGGAGTAACATCAAAAATCCCAAAAAGAAAACCCCAACCCTTAGTAAATCCTATAATCACTAACACGAGCACCGCAAGACCAAGCACAATCAATATAATTGTAGAGATAGTTACATCGCCTTTCTTGTTCTTTAAATCCATCACCATATAACAATTAAATCTTTAGTCTTTATAAACTTTATCACATAAACATCTCCACTAATAC
>SXGT01297480.1_pt1 | contig 12920 bp, 11 predicted proteins | sample 3176221 | NCBI WGS metagenome assembly SXGT01 (sample SAMN11356862, study PRJNA531348) | freshwater metagenome | isolation source: freshwater sample F1-120 | place: China: Fuxian Lake, Yuxi | collected 2017-12-25
CGAGGCCGACGGCGCAGGCGCGGAGGCCGACGTGGACGGCGCGGAGGCCGACGCGGACGGCGCCGAGGCCGACGTGGACGGCGCGGCGCTCGGCGCGGCGGGCGTCGCGGGCGTGAAGGGCTCCAGCGTCATGTGGCAGATGGGGCACTCGCCCGGCTCGTCCTGGACGATCTGCGGGTGCATCGGGCAGTGGTAGCGGACGCGCTGTCCAGCGGACGGACCGCCGCGCCCGAGATCGGCGCGCGCCAGGGTCCACCACGCGAACAGGGCGAGCGCGATCGATCCGGCGAGGATCATCCACCGGAAGGCGCCCATCAAGCGGACGCCGCGGGGCGGGGGCTCCGCGCCCTCCGGCATGGGATCGTGGAGATCTTCACTGGACATCGGACGCTCCTTCCTCGCGGATCGCCGCGAGCGGTCTTCTCGGCACCCGGGCGCCGACGGCGGCGTCCAGATCGGTCATGGCGTGATCGAGCGCGGCGCGCGCGCCCACGAGATCCATCTCGACGTCGACGACCGCGCGACGCGCGACGAGGACGCGGGCGAGATCCGTGTGACCGCTCTCGTAGCCCGACAGGAGGGCTTCGAGCGCCCGCCGGCTCGCGGGCAACGTGCGCTGTTCGAGGGCGTCCACCCTGGCCGCGGCCGCGTGCGCGGTGGCGCTCGCGGTGATGGCCTCTGCGCGGATCGCGTTGCGGACCCCGAGGACCTCCGTCCGCGCGGCCGCGTGGCGCGTCTCGTCGGCGCTCCTCCTCGCCGCCGCGGGACCCCAGAGCCACGGCAGGCTCACCGAGCCGTTCACGCCGTAGCCGTGCATGGGCGCCGGACCGACGGGCGCGAAGTACAGGGCGGCGACCGAGAACGACGGCCACGTGGTCTCGCGATCCGACGCGCGGAGCTCGTGCGCGCGCGCCGTCTCCCCCGCGGCCGCCGCGCGCAGCTCCGGGCGCGACGCGAGCGCGTGCGTGACGATCTCCTCGGCCGACCAGGCCGGCACCTCCGGCGGCGGCGCGACGGGCGGCGGGAGGGGAGTCGCGGGATCTCGGGCGAGGAGCGCGTTGATGCGCACCTGGGCGGCCACCACGCGCGACCCGTCGGTCGCGACGTCGGCGCCCGCCCGCGTCACCTCGACGTCCGCCTCGGTGAGGTCGGTCAGGCTCCCCCCGGCCGCGTGCCGCGCGCGCGCGAGGCGGAGCACGCGATCGGCCAGCTCGCGGTGCCGCGTGTGCACGCCGTGGCGCAGCGTGGACTCGATCCAGTCCGCGTGCGCGTGCTCCACCTCGCGCGTGATGTCGCGCGCCCGCATCGCGACCATCGCGCGCTCCACGTCCGCCTCCTTCTCCCGCGCGTCCCGGCGCGCGCCGAGGGAGCCGGGGGCGGGGAAGGACTGCTGGACGCCGACCATCACCATGCCGGAGTCGTTCACCGCCCACGGTCGAGACAGCGGGACCTGCCAGATCGAGACCATCGCCTCGGGGGCCGGCAGGCGAGCCTCGGCGCCGGCCGACGTCGAGGTCGCCTCGGCGCGCTCGCGCGCGGCCTCGAGCGCGGGGCTGCGCTCGAGCGCGAGGCGGACGAGCTCGGCGCGATCGGTTGGCGGACCGGGCTCGGCGAGCGAGCTCGCCGTGACGAGGAGGGTGGCGCTTGCGAGGAGGGAAACAGGGAGCTTCTTCATGGCTGGCTGCGCTCGAGAAAACCGTTGGCGACCCCGGGCCAGGCCCAGGGCAGGGGAGTCGCTCCTCTCGGAGCTTCTTCGGTGGAGGCAGACCGGCCCCTCAGGGCGTCGCTTCCACGCTACGGAGTCACGGGAGTCCACCCATCTTCGGGCACACTTCGACCGGCTCCGACCACGGAGACTCTGCTGGCCGCGCTCAGATCAAGAACACCGTCGACGTCCATCGAGGTGGGGGGGGACCCGTCCTCCGGACATCGAGGATGGGTCGCACGACGGCGTGCGCCCGCGTCGAATCGCTCGCGAGCGGCAGGACCCGCTCGATCCGCGCGCCGGGCGGCAAGGCGACGACGTCTCCCTCCGAGGTCGCGGGCGGCACGGCGTCGTGCGCCCTGGCCTCGCAGCACAGGACGAGCTCGCGCGCCGCTGGCGTGTCGCCCGTCGCGAGGCGGTGCTCGCAGCACGGAGCCGCCATCGCGGCCTGCATGGGCGCGCAGAAGAAGTACCGCGTCCCGCCGAGGACCACACCCGCGAGCACCGCGCACGCCGTCACGAGGAGCGTGACGGCTCGGAGGGCGCGGAGCGCACGTGGCCTGAGGAGGGTCACGCTCCAAGGGTAGAACAAGGGCTCCTCCGGCGCAAACGCGGGCCATGACGCCCCCGGGGGGTGGGTCCCACGCGATCCATCCCGGCTTCCAGATCCTCTGGAAAATGGCGCTCCCACCGCCTGCCGCGGCCGGCATGGGCGTTGCTGAAGGGTGGCCATGGCGTCCTCCCTCCTCCGGCTCGCGGTCCTCGGTCTCTCCACCCTCGCGGCGGCCTGCACGGTCGACGCGGGCGAGGAGCCCTCGAGCGACGAGGGCGAGCTCGCGAGCGTGGACGGGACGCCGCTGGAGTTCAAGTTCGACGCCGAGGTCGTGGCCGCCAAGGACACGCTCCCCAAGAACGCCGTCGTCGCGCAGCTCGAGTACATGCAGGGCGTGCTGACGACCGCCGCACGCGCGAACGCGCAGTTCCGGTTCGTGGACGTCACGAACGTCCGCGAGCGGGCGGCCGACGCCACGACCAAGCGCATCTCCTACTCGGCCTCCGTTGCCGTGATCTTCCCCGCCGGTCAGCGCATCCCGCGCCGGTACGACCTGGCCGTGCCGCTCGACGTCACGAAGCTCGACGCCTTCAACCAGAAGTACGACGGGCGGTGCGGCACCAACGCCTACGGGCGCGAGACGTTCTGGCACGACTTCAACCCGCGGGCCCAGGGGTGCAGGCTCGAGGCGGACGTCATGAAGATGCGCGCGACCGTGGCGCCCCATCCGCTCGGCACGACCAGCAAGTTCCCCGAGTACGACAAGATCTGGGCGGACGGCTCGCTCGACATCGTCACCGTGTACGGCGCCATCTCCAACACCACGGACGAGGACACGGGCGCGCGCGACCGAGAGGCCTTCCTGGGCAAGGTGAAGGGCGCGCTCACCGGCGGGACGCGCACCGACGTCGCGCCGCGCGGCGGGATCCTGAAGCAGTCGGTGGTCACCGGCAAGATCGCGATCAGCGGCGTGGAGCGCACGGTCCGCCTCGTCGCCTACTTCGTCGAGGAGGCGAAGAGCGCGGGGGCCGACTTCGAGAGGAGCTACGGCGAGGAGACCGAGAAGGCCGACCTCGTCGTGTACAGCGGTCACTCGGGCCTCGGGAAGAACATCCAGGCGCTCGCGAGCGCGACGCGTGCCCGGCGAGGGAAGTACCAGATCGCCTTCTTCAACGGCTGCCAGACCTTCGGGTACCTCGGGCCGACGATGCACGAGACGCGGCGGACCCTGAACGGCGCCGCGACGGATCCGCACGGCACGAAGTTCCTCGACGTCATCGTCACGACGCTCCCCGCGTACGCGGAGCGCACGCCGACCGAGCAGCTCCTCTTCGACGCCGTCGTCGCACGGAGGAAGGGCTACAACGAGCTGCTCCGCGACTTCAGCGGCGAGCAGTGGACCTCGCACCTCACGGGCGTCTTCGGCGAGGACGACAACACGTTCCGGCCCTGACACCTGCGGCGCGCGTCACGGACGTGGCTTGGTCGCGCCCGGGAGCACCTCCGAGAATCGTTCGTCGCGCTTCCAGCCGGGCACCTGCTCGAGGCGGTCCGCGAGGCGGCGGGAGTCGAAGCGGTCCTGGAGCTCGCGATGACCGTCGTGATAGCTGCTCATGCGGGGGGGGGCGCCGTGGAGGGGCGCCGCCCTCGCGCTGGCGGGCCGGACGCTTACCACGGGAGGTGGCCGGCGGAATAGCGCGGCGTCCCCGCGATCGCCGTGTACGCTTTCACCCATGTGGCCGCGAACCTCCTTCGCCGCGCTCTCCCTCGCGCTCCTCGCGCTGCCGTTCGCGTGCTCCCACACGCCGGCCGATGTTCCCCCCGCCGACGCCGGCGTCCCCGACGTGGGGAGAGCCGAGGTCGCCGAGCCCGCGGGCTCGTGGGACACGCCGTTTCCGTGGAAACTCGGCTCGCCCACTCCCTGCCCGGTCGCCATCGACCCGAAGGACGCGCTCGGGCGCGCCGTCGCGGCGACGAAGCTCGACCTCGCCACGCTGGGGATCCCCAAATCCCTCTACGACCGCTTCGGCGGGCGCCTCGCGGCCGATCCCACGCGCCTCGCGATGTTCCATCACCTGCAGGAGCACCCGACCGAGATCCCGTGCTTCTCCGGCAACCTCGCCCTTCGCGCCGACCTCGCGCTGTCCTCCGACCATCCGATCGCGACGCGCGTGGCGGACGCCGCGGCCTCCCTCGCGCTGTCCCTCACGGTCGGCGGCGCGCTGCCGAACGCCGACGCCTCCGATCCGCTGATGGCCGCGCTCGAGGCGGCGCACGGCGGCGCCGGGTGGGATCGGGACGCGGCGCGGGCCGAGGCCGCCGCCGTCCCTCCCGCGGTGCAGCGCGCCGCGGCGCGGGTCATCCTCGCGGCGATCGAGGCGGCGGCAATACGCGAGCGCGCGCTGTCGGCGCTCCTCGCCGCGAAGGATCGGAAGACCGCGTTCGAGAGGGGCACCGGCTTCTGGCTGTCGAGCAAGGTGGGCGCCGTCGACCCCGAGTCCCCCGCGTTCCAGCGCCTCTTCAGGCGCAGCGCCGACACCGCGGTGCTCTACGAGGGCGGCGTGAAGATCGCGCAGGCGCTCGACGAGATCCGGTGGGACGAGGTCGCGACGGCGACCCCGTTCCGTTTCCGCGCGCCGACCCCGCTCGGGCTCGTCCTCCTGTCGGGTGGCGCCGACGACACGTACGATCCCTCGAAGGACGCGTCGCTCGGCGGCGACGTGCTCCTCGCGCTCGACACGGGAGGCAACGACACCTGGCGCATCGCGGCGGGCGCGAACACCTCGGCGAACAACCCGGTGTCGGTGCTCGTCGACCTCGGCGGGGACGATCTCTACGCCTACGTCGAGGTGCCCGGCGCGAACGACAGGAAGGGCCTCCTCCCGTCCGACAAGGACGGGCGCTTCCAGGGAGACGCCTCGAACGGACCCTTCTCGTACAGCCAGGTGGCGCGACAGGGCGCGGGCGTCCTCGGCTACGGCATGCTCCTCGACCGCGGGCGAGGCAAGGATCGCTACCGCTCGCTCCGCAAGAGCCAGGGCTTCGCGAACTTCGGCGTGGGCGTGCTGTGGGATGACGGCGGCGATGACGACTACGAGGGTGAGGCCGGCGTGCAGGGGTCGGCGCTCGTGGGCGTGGCGCTCCTCCACGACGGTGACGGCAACGACACGTACCGCGCGTTCCAGAGCGCGCAGGGGTTCGGCTCCGTGTCGTCGTTCGGCACGCTGTACGACGCGGCGGGCGACGACCGCTACGAGCTCGTGGTCGACGAGGTGCTCCTCTACGCGTCGCCGCAGCTCCCCGGGCGCGCCAACTCGTCGCTCGGACAGGGCACGGCCTTCGGCCTGCGCCGTGACCAGAACGGGATGCACCTCGGCGGGGGCCTCGCCATGCTGCGCGACCGCCGTGGCAACGACAGCTACGTCGGGGCGACGTTCGTGCAGGGCACGGGCTACTGGATGGGCCTCGGCGTGCTCGCGGATCGCGAGGGCGACGACCAGTACGACGGGATGTTCTACGCGCAGGGCGCGACAGCGCACTTCGCCCTCGCGGCGTTCCTCGAGGGGGGGGGTGACGACCGGTACAACCAGCGCCGGGAGCCGGTGCACTCGGCGATCGGGCTCGCGCACGACTTCAGCGTGACCTTCTTCGTGGAGGGCGGCGGGCGCGACACGTACCGTGGCCCCGACCGCTCGATCGGTGCGACCAAGTGCCACGGGCTCTCGCTGTTCGTCGACCTCGGCGGCGACGACAGCTACACCGCGCTTCACGACCGCGCGATCGGCTGGGCGACGGATTACGACGGCGCGCCAGGGAGCTGCGGAGACAGCACGACCTTGCCGAGCTACGCCTTCTTCGCGGACACGGGCGGCGCGGACACGTACAGGAAGCCGGACGCGGCCGCGCTCGGCGACGGCAAGCTGTGGATCACCGACGACCTCGCCGATACGGACGCCAAGGAGTACTCGGCCGGTGTCGACGAGGTGGCGGGCGTCTGCTTCGCGCGGGCGTACTGAGGGGCGCCGGGCAGGGGGCGACGGATCGTGGCGTCGATGAGCAGGCGTCTCGCCAGCTGGGGTTGTCTGCTTGCCACGGGGGAGGGGTACCAGGAGACGAGAGGACCCGGAGCCGAAGGGGGGAGCGGCGCCCTGAAGAGCTGTCCAACATTGCGCGCGCCCTCTCCCGTTGACGTTGACGTGAGCGTTGACGTTGACGGCGACGGCGACGGCGACGATTCCTGGCTAGGCCACGGGCCGCTCTCGGCGAGATTTTGCGAGGAAACGCCTTCGAAGCGCACATCCAGCTCGCCAGTCCGTCGCCGTCAACGTCAACCCTCACGTCAACGTCAACGTCAACGAAGGGCAGCCCCGGGCAGTTGTTGGACAGCTCTTGAGAGGTGAAACCCATGAAGATCCATGACCTGCTCGTACCGCTTTCGTTTCTCGTCGCGGGGCGCCCGCCTGCGGGACGCCGGATGACGCCACGGTCGAGGTCGGAGTCGCCACCGACGCCTCCGCGCTCACGAACGAGGGGGGAGCGCTCCGGCTGAAGCCGGTCATCCGGCTCGGGCAGAAGCCATGAAGCGAGAGAGGGCGCGACGCAAGCTGAGGTCCGGAGTCCCTGGCGGGGCGGCGGCCCTCCTCGGCGCGATGATCGTCGCGGCCTGCTCGGGCACGAAGAGCGGCGACCTCACCGCGCCAGCGACCGGAGACGCCGCGGCCGACACGATGCGGGGGTATCCACGTCTCGCGGCCACGACGCCCCCTCCTACTTCTCCTTCAGAAGCAGCGTCATCCCTGCGGCGAGGAGGAGGAACCCGAGCCCATGTCTCGCCCCGATCTGCTCGCCCAGCAGGAAGCGCGAGACGAGCGCGACGCAGATCACGCCCGACGTGAGGTGGAACGTCGCCATCTGCGCCGCGGTGTACGTCCCGAACCCGTAGCGCGTGGCGGCCACGTTGAGGATGTACTCCGGGAGCACGATGCCCCAGCTCATGCCGAGCGCGGGGAGGAAGCCGTAGTGCCTGATCCGCAGGTGGCCAAGCCACGCGACCGCCATGAACGCACCGGACACGAAGATCATCAGGGGGACGAGCACGAGCTTCATCGGCCCCTAGCCTACACGAGTCGGGAGAGCGCGGCCCGCAGCCCCGAGGCGGGCCCGCCGGTGGTATGCTGGGGCCATGAAGCACCCGGGCGTCAGGTCCACCTTGCTCGTCGGCGCGCTCGCGTTCCTCGCTGGCGCGCCCGCGTGCAGCAGCTCCGCCACACCCTCTCCGCCCGCCGCCGCCGCCGACGCCGGAGCGGGCGCAGCCGACGCCGCGTCCGCCGACGCGGGGCCGCCCCTCTCCGCCGACGGACTGTACCCGCTCGCGGGTACGGATCGCGCCCTGCCTCGCGGCGATCTCGCTCCGATCGGGCGCCTCGCGAAGGACGCGACCGCCGTCGGGCTCGGCGAGTCGATCCACACGTCAGGCGGCTTCTACGACATGAAGGTCCGCGTGCTCGAGTACCTCGTCGCGGAGCTCGGCTACCGCGCGATCGAATTCGAGACGCCATGGGCCGGGGCCGACGACGCCGACGCGTACGTCCAGACGTGCACCGGCACGGCGGACGATGCCACGAGGAAGCTCCACACGATCTGGTGGGCCACCTCCGTGCGCGATCTCCTCGCCTTCCTCTGCGAGTGGAACAAGGCGCACCCCTCCGATCGCGTGCGGTTCGGCGGCTGGGACATCCGCCAGCCGTGGATCGACGCGCCCGCGCTCCGCGCGTTCCTGAAGAAGGCCTCGCCCGCGGACGAGACGCGGCTCATGGACGGGCTCTCGCGCTGCCTCGGCGTGGGCTTCGCGGACGAGCGCGCGTTCTTCACGGATCCGAAGACCCAGGCGCTGTACGGCGGCCAGCCCATGAGCGACGACGACCGGAACGCTTGCGCGGCGGGCATCACGGCGGCGAGGACGCACCTCGAGACGAACCAGGCCCAGCTCACGTCGGCCACGTCCGCGCCCGAGTACCAGCGCGCCCGCCTGCGCGTGGTCGGCATGGGCGCGTTCAACGAGACCATCTACCACTACATCGGGCGCGACGGCGCGAAGGGGCAGGAGGCGCGCGACGTCGCGATGTTCGACGTGTGGAAGACGCTGCGCGCGCAGCGGGGCCCGCAGGTGAAGACCGGCATCTGGGCGCACAACCTGCACCTCACGCGAAGGAACCCGGAGATCGAGGCGGCCGCGTACCCGAAGGCGATCACGTTCGGGACGCTGGTCGATCGGGAGCTCGGCGCGAGGTACGTGCCGATCGGGCTCATCGGGTACAAGGTGTCGATCGACTGGCACGAGGGGCCGAAGGTGTCGTCGTTCTCCTCGTCGAAGTCGATCGAGAAGAAGCTCCACGACTCGGGCGCCACGCTGTCGTTCCTGGATCTCACGACGCCGGTGGAGGCGCCCTTCGCAGGCGACGCCTCGTACGAGGTCTCGACCGAGCGCATGAAGCCGTCCCAGCACTACGCGGGGCTCGTGTACATCGACGCGCCGAAGGCGCCGGCGTGGGTCGGCGGCACCGCGCCGTTCCCGAAGTAGCGAGACGGCGCCGGCGCAGCCGTGCTCCTCGGCGCGCGCGCCTCCTTCGCGGACCCGTACGTGATCCCCTCGGGCTCGATGGAGCCGACGGTCGAGATCGTCCCCGCTCGGCGTCGCGTCCGTGCGCGTCCCCCGATCACCACACAAGAAACGAGGCCCGCGCGATCTCTCGCGCGGGCCTCGTCCGTCCCCCCGTTCCCTCACGCCGCGCGCGAGGGTGGGGCCTCGTCCGCGTCGACGTGCACGTCGGGCGGGGCGGCGGGCGCGGGCGGCTCGACCCGCGCGGGCTGACGCCTCGGGGCACGCCGGTTCGCGAGCGGGGCGAGGAGCTCGCGGGCGAGATCCTTGTCCGTCACGCACTCGACGGCCTGGACCACGTGCGCGTACGCGCGGAGCGCGACGACCAGCTCGCCGAGCGCCTCGAACGTGCCCGCCTCCTCCCGCTCCGCGACGACGGCGCCGGAGGCCGCCCTCCGCGCCGCGCCTAGCTCCGCGATCGCTGCCGTCGCGGCCTTCACCGCGACGCCGAGGTGGAGGGCGCGGAGCGTCTGCGCCGTGGGCTTCTCGCGGGCCCGCTCGAGCCCGCGATGGCCCCACACGTCGACCGCCGTCGCCGTGCCGCGGAGGAACGTGGTCCCGTTCGGGAACAGCGCGAGGCGCGCTCGCCGTGCCGCCTCGACGTGCTTCGACTCGCCGGGGAGCGCGGCGTGTGCCTCCAGGACGGCGTCGATCCTCGCGAGCAGGCTCCGCGCCGAGACGAGCGGCGCTGCGAGGGACGCGAGGTGCGGTGGATCGCCCTCCTCCTCCTGTTCGCGGCTCGCCTCGTCGAGCGCCGCGTGGGCCGCCTCCACGTCCGCGAGCGCGGCGAGGATGCGAGGGTGAACCGTGCGGGCGCGCGCGATGGAGACGATGTCGGCTCCGATCGCGAGGGCCTCGACGAGTGTGAGGGCCTTCAGCGTGTAGGTGTTCATGGTCGTGTCTCTTTCTGTCCGTGGCGGGGTGTGCGCGCCGATCTCGGCCCTCGCGAATCGAGGACCGCGCTCTCGGTCGCGCCCGTGAGACTCCGCGGGGACGGAAAGGTTCCGGGCATTTTCAGGTAGTCTTGTAGCCCGAACGGGGGGATGGACACGCGCGGGGAGCGTGCACATGGACCGCCGCCCGGAGCGCGATCGGGGTCGACGCGCCTGGCGTTCGGGTGGGTCGGGGCGGGACCGCAGAAAAATAGGTATATCTGGCGGTCGCTCTCGGATCGCGATCCGAGAGCGGGCGCTCAGCGATACGGGTGCTCTCGGATCGCGATGCGGGAGGAGGCGCTGGCAGATACGGGTGCTCTCGGATCGCGATGCGGGAGGAACCGCTGTCCGGGCCGCCGTCCGCGGTCCGGCGTCCGTGGGGGCCAGCCGTCCCCGTCGCCGTCAACGTCAACGGGAGTCGCGAGTGTCACCGAGGCCGGAGATCGCGACCGGGAAGGCGGCCGCCGAGGCGTTGCGTTCTTCAGCCGCGCCGCCGCACGACGTGCCGCGTGTCCGCCAGCTCCGCGCACCCGGCGAGGCGCATCGCGCGATCGAGCTCCTCGGTCAAGAGCGCGAGCACGCTCCGCGCGCCCTCCTCGCCGTCCGCCGCGAGCCCCCACAGCACGGGGCGCCCGACGAACACGGCGCGCGCGCCGAGGCCGAGGGCGACGAGGGCGTGCGTGCCGGAGCGCACGCCGCCGTCCACGTAGACCTCCGCTCGGTCCCCGACGGCGGCGACGACCTCCACGAGCGCGTCGATCGTCGCAGGGGCGAGATCGAGCTGCCGCCCGCCGTGGTTCGAGACCCACACCGCCCGCGCGCCGTGGTCGAGCGCGCGCACGGCGTCGTCCCCACGTACGATCCCCTTCACGACCACCGGCAACGGCGCGGCCAGCGCGACCAGCCAGTCGAGATCCTTCCAGGAGAGCGAGGCGTCGTGCCGCGACGCGACGAAGCGCGCGAGCTCCGATCCCGGGCCGGAGCGGAGATCGGGCGGCAGGATCTCCTGGAGGTTGGCGAGCGCGAGGCCCTCGGTGAGCCCGAAGCCATTCCGGACGTCCGCGAGCCGGCGCCCGAGCACGGGCGTGTCGCACGTGAGGGCGATCGCGACGTAGCCCGCCGCCTTCGCGCGCTCGACGAGACGCGTCGTGAACGCGCGGTCCTTGTGGACGTAGAGCTGGAACCACCGCGGCGCCTCGCACGCCGACGCCACGTCCTCGAGCGTGGTCGTCGCCAGCGTGGACGCGACGTAGAGCGAGCCCGCGCGAGACGCGGCGCGCGCGGTGGCTCGCTCGCCCTCCGGACAGGCCAGCTTGTGGTACGCCGTCGGCGCGACGAGGATCGGCGTCTTTACCGGCGTGCCGAGGACGGAGGTCGCGAGGCGTGGCGCGCTCACGTCCACGAGCGCACGGTAGCGGATCTCGTAGGACGCGAAGGCCTCGGTGTTGCGCGCGAGCGTCACCTCGTCGTCGGCGCCGGAGCGGTAGTAGTCCCACGCCGGCCGCGGGAGCCTCGCGTGCGCGAGGCGCTCGAAGTCCGCGACCGTGAGCGGTCCCACGGCGGACGTCTCCCCGCGGGCAGCGCCGCCCTCGCGCTCGTGGTGGCGGATCTCGAGGAGGTGCCGGTTCGGATCGAGGAAGTAGAGCGTCCGTCCGGGCCCACGCGCGCCCGTCTCCTCTCCGGGCCCGGTCTGGGTGCCGACGCGATCGAACGCGTCACCGTAGGGGATCCCCGCTGCCCGGACGCGCGAGAAGACGCGGTCGAACTCCGGGCGCGACATCGCGAACGCGAGATGAACGCCGCCCGCGGTCCCGCGTGGCGAGAGCTGGAGGGTGAGGCCCTCGCTCACGCGCACGACCGTGAACGGCCCCTCCTCGCCCTCGCAGCCGAAGCCGAGGATGTCCGCGTAGAACGAGGAGGAGGCCTCCGCGTCGTCGACGTCCAGGATGATGTGGTCGAGCTCGATGGACACGCGACGGGTCGACTCTACACGACCGTGGCATCCGCGTCTTGCTGCGCTGCGTGTGATCGATCGCGCTGCGCACGATCGATCACACCTCCTCCGCGACCGTCAGCGGCCGGCCGTGGGAGCGCTGCTGGGCTTCGGCGACGGCACCCACGCCACGTCGTCCTCGGACGGCTCGGCGCTGGCCGTGGGCGCGGCCGCGGGGTCCGCGTCATCGTCGCCCGCGGGAGCCGCCGTGGCCGAGGAAGTGGCCGCGCCCGAGCAGGCCGCGAGGCCCAGGAACACGAGCGCGACACCCAGAATCCGGAACCTGTCACCGACGTGGATCATCTCGAAACCTCCTGTGTGTGAGGGAACGAGGGCCCGCAGAGCAATGGGTGTGCCGACCCGGGCGTGCGTCGCTACTTCGGCGGCGAACCTCCCCACGAGCTCTGCCCCGTGCACAGCTTCTCGCTGTACACGACGCGGTGCGCCTCCTGGGGGCCGAGGCTCTTCGCGATCTCGTCCTCGAGGACCTTCGCCTGCTGCATCGAGGTGAGCATCATCCGCGTGAGCGGCGGCAGCTTCTCGTTCGGTCCCGGCATCGGCTTGAGGCCCGCGCGCGGGTGGCGATGGTGAGGAGCCACGTCGAGATCCTGGCAGGGCCGGCGGGGTCGAAGGAGGGGAGGGCGCGGTACGCCTTGAGGAACGTCTCCTGCGCGAGGTCGTCCACGAGCGGCCCCCGCCCGGTCATGCGGGAGATCGGCGCGAAGACCTGCCGCTGGTGCTTCACGGCGAACGCGCGGAAGGCGAGCGGATCCTGCGACCGGAGGCGATCCAGGTCCGGGCTCGCGGGAGCGCGGGTCGGGTCGGTCATCACGGCCAGCATCGCCCGGGTGGCACGACGGGCGGGGAGAAGGTTCCCGGGGTGCCCAGAGCACGCGCGGCGGTTGGCGCGTATCAACCGGGGCGGTCGCGCTCGATCGCCTCGATCGCGGCCCGGAGGACGGCGGCGTCGGCGCGATCCCTGTCACGCGAGCTCTCCTTGGTCAGCAGGAGGCCGGCCAGCCCGAGGACCGGGAGCCGCACGCCACCGACGACACGCGGCTCGATGAACCGCTCGA
>SXGT01911826.1_pt1 | contig 12919 bp, 9 predicted proteins | sample 3176221 | NCBI WGS metagenome assembly SXGT01 (sample SAMN11356862, study PRJNA531348) | freshwater metagenome | isolation source: freshwater sample F1-120 | place: China: Fuxian Lake, Yuxi | collected 2017-12-25
GACAACGAGCGACAGCGACAGCAGCGTGACAACGTTCAGGCTGAAGCCCATCAGGTACATCACGCCAAAAGTCGGGATGGCAGACAACGGCAGTGCAGCCGCGGACACAAAGGTGGCACGCCCGTCGCGCAAAAATAGCCAGACGACGATCACCGCCAGCACGGCCCCCTCAATCAGCAGGGCCATTGAACCCTCGAAGTTCTCGATCACCGGATCGACGAAATTGAAGGCCTCGGTGATGCTGATGTCCGGGTTGTCCGACTTCAACTTGTCGAGCGCCCGCTGCACGCCCTCGGCCACCTCCACCTCGCCGGCGCCACGGCTGCGCGTGATTTCAAAACCGACCACGGGGCGGCCGTTCAGCAGGGCGGCCGAGCGCTGCTCCCCCACCGTATCGCGGATTGTAGCTAATGCATTAAGCCTAATTCGGCGGCCGTCCGACAGAGCAATTTCAAGCGCGCCAATTTCCTCTGCCGTCCGCACGGTGGCGATCGTGCGCACCGATTGCTCGGCACCGCCCACGTCGGCCCGCCCGCCGGACGCTTCCTGCTGGATCAAGCGTAATTGGCGCGATACGTCCGCCGCCGTCGCGCGCAGCGCCAGTAGGCGATTCGGATCGAGTTCGACGCGGATTTCCCGCGTCACGCCGCCAACCCGTGCCACCGCCCCCACACCGCGTACGCTCAGCATGGCTTTGGTTACCGTGTTATCGACAAACCAGGAAAGTGCCTCCTCGTCCATGCGCGAGGACGCCACGGTATAGGTGAGGATGGGCGCCCCGGCCACATTGACCTTGGTGATGACCGGGTCCTTGAGATCTCCCGGCAAGTCGGCGCGGATGCGCGAGATGGCATCGCGCACGTTGTCGACAGCCTCCTGCGTCGGTTTTTCGAGGCGGAACTCCACGGTGACCGTTGCCGTACCGTCCTGTACCTTGGTGTAGATGTGCTTGATGCCCTGCAGAGTCGCGACGGCGTTCTCGATCTTGCGCGCCACCTCGGTTTCCATCTGCGATGGCGCTGCCCCGGGCAGGCTGGCAGTCACCGTCACGTTCGGCAGGTCGATGTCCATGAACTGCTGGATTTTCATGCTTCGGAAGGCCTGCAGGCCGAACAGCGTCAGCATGATGAAGAGCAACACCGCGGGGATCGGGTTGCGGATGGACCAGGCAGAAACGTTCATGGCTTGGCGGCTGCAGCCCCGGCCTGATCCAGGACGCGCACCGTATCACCGTCGGCCAGGAAGCCCGCCCCGCTGGCGACGACGCGGGTTTCCGGGGCGATGCCCGCAACCTCGACCAGCTCGCCTTGGCGACGACCGGTCGTCACCTTGACCATGGTCACCTTGCCTCCTTCGACACGGAAGACATAGGCGAAGCCCTCGCGCAGAAGAACCGCCGAAACCGGCAAGGCCAACGCTGCCTGCGTGCCGAGCAGCAAATCGCCACGCACAAACATGCCGGCAGCAATCTGGCGTGACGCGGACGGCGGCAGGTTGACATACACCAGGGCTGTATGCGTTTGCGGGTTGACGCTCGGTGCCACCGCACGCACGCTTCCCTCGGTCGTTTCGCCACCCGGCGCTAGCAGGCGCACCGCCAATCCCGGCCTGACCCGTCCCAGATCGGCGGCATTTACTTCCGCACGCCATTCGAGCCGTCCGCCCCGAATCAGGCGAAACAGCTCTTGACCCGACTGCGTCAGCGTGCCGACGGTGGCCGCCCGCGCCGAAATCACGCCATCGTCTGGTGCCAGTACTGCTGCGTTCGAACGCCGGATTGCAGCAGTCTGCAGGCGAGCCTGCGCCGCTTGCAGGCGGGCCAGCGCGGATTCCGCTGCTGTCTGCGTCTGAGTGATCTGCTGCGGGCTGTAGAAACCTTTCTCGCGCAACTGCCGTGCGCGCTCAAGGTTGGAGCGAGCCTCGGCCAGCATTGCTTCCGCCTCGGCCACGCTGGCCTTTACCTCGGCATATTCACTGTCCACTTGGTCCGGAGCGATACGCGCCAGCACCTGGCCGCGGCTCACCCTATCGCCTACGTTCACCCGCACCTCGGCAATCCGGTAGTTGCTGATTTCCGCGCCAATGACTGCCTCTTGCCAGGCCGCCACATTGCCGCTAGCGGCCAGCGTTTGCGGCCAGTCGACCGACTGTGGCGTGGTTGTCGTCACCGTCAGCGCCGACTTGGCGGCCGGCGCCTGTTCTTTCGCGGCATCACCGCAGCCGGCCAGCAACAGCACAGTGATGATGGCAGCCAAGCGCTTCATGGGGCTAACCTTTCCGCGCGCAGACCGCGCAGCATGATGGCGAAATATTCGTCGAAATAGGCCTTGTCATTGACATTCGCCGCCATGCAGCAGTCGATCGAATGGCGCCAGATCATGCGCATCAGCACCGGCCCGATCACCAGAAATACGGTGGCATCGACATTGACCTTGCGAAACTCCTTGCGCTTGATACCGCGCTCGATCACCGAGCGGAGCAACGCCGTACCGCGCAGGATCACTTCCTGATGGTAGAAGCTGGCGATCTCGGGGAAATTGCGCGCCTCGGCAAACACCAGCTTGGGAATGCCGCCGACGCGCTGCGCGCCGATCAGCCGCCACATGCCGCCGATCACCTCGCGCAGCAACGCTTCGCTGCTGCCCTTGAAGCCGGCCACCAGCGTTTCGCCTTCGGTCAGCGCCGGCAGCAAGCCTTCTCGCACGACGGCCTTGAACAGCGCTTCCTTGCTGTCGAAATACAAATACAGCGTGCCCTTCGAGACACCCGCCTGCGCGGCCACCTCCTCAAGGCGCGTAGCGGCATAGCCTTTCTCGACAAAAACCTCAAGGGCAGCCGCCGTCAGTTCGGCAGGACGGGCTTCTTTGCGACGGCGACGCGGCGGTGCCGCTTTGGTAGTAGGGGAATTAGGCACATTGCGAACACGGTTAATGACTGAACGGTCATTAATTTATTCGTGCCAAACGTCAATGTCAAACTTCAACTCGCCTGTTCTATGCCGCGTAGCGACTTACTCAGCGGACAAACTTGCCGAAACCGGCTTGAGTGAAGGTGGGACTGCAGGTTGATACTCCACCACCCAGCGGCGCAGGTCTCGCCTGACTTCTGCATCCGAACGGGGGGCGGGTGACTTGACCCAGTCCAGCAATTCTGTCAACCAGCCCTCGGAGACGGGGCGCGCTTTGGCAATACGAACTTTGGGATGATGGGTCGGCCGCGTCAGTTCCTCGCGTGACAACAGCTCCTCAAATAGTTTTTCGCCAGGCCGCAAGCCAGTGAATACGATCGGGATCTCCTCTTCGCGGCGTCCGGACAGACGAATCATTTGGCGCGCCAGATCGGCAATCTTGATTGCCTGCCCCATGTCGAGAACAAATATTTCGCCCCCCTCGCCCATCGCTGCTGCCTGCAACACCAATTGGGTTGCCTCTGGGATTGACATGAAAAATCGCGTGATTTCCGGATGCGTCACCGTGATAGGACCACCCTTCTTGATTTGGGCCTGGAACTTGGGAATCACACTTCCCGTACTTCCCAGCACATTGCCAAAACGGACGATCTCAAATCGAGTGTCGGTCTGGCCATACTGCAAAGCCTGGCAAATCATTTCCGCCAGTCGCTTGGTGGCCCCCATCACATTGGTGGGATTCACCGCTTTGTCTGTGGAAACCAGGACGAACTTTGGAACTTTTGCCCGCAAGACCGCCATCGCGACGACATAGGTCCCCAGCACATTGTTACGCACAGCCTGCCAAGCATTGTTCTCTTCCATCAGGGGAACATGCTTATATGCTGCTGCATGAAAAACAACTGCGGGGGCATAGCGGCGCAAAACTTCACCCAGCCACGAGGCATCCTTGACATCACCCGCCAGTGGCACGATGTCAACATGCGGAAAGTAATTCATCAATTGCTGGTGCAGCTCATACAGGCCATATTCGTTGTTTTCGAACAAAATCAACTGTGCCGGGTTCATATGCGCAATCTGGCGACACAGTTCGCTACCTATCGACCCACCCGCACCCGTCACCATGACCACACGATCCGACAGCAACGTCATGACTTCGGAGGCATCAATATCAACAGGCCGACGCCCCAGCAGATCATCCAGATTGATCGGACGGACATGGTCGAGGCTGTCTTGGCCGGATAGTAGCTGCTCCGTCGAGGGAACCGTATAGCCCGTTACACCGGCCTCCAGGCAAAGTTTGCTAATGCGCCTGCGCTCCTCTTCTCCTGCGGATGGAATGGCAATAATGGCATGTCGTACCCCCAATTTCTGTGAAAGCTTTCCCAAAGCGGCAATTGCCCCCAACACACGAACACCCACGATCTCCCGCTTGTACTTCGTTGAGTCATCGTCCAGAAACCCGAGGACGCGCCACTCAGCTGAGCACGCGAGTTCCTTGGCCAAACGTGCCCCAGCCTGACCTGCGCCCAGGATGAATACCGGCGTGCCCTGCGAGTCCAAACGGCCATAGGTGTAATGCTCCTTCCAGATGCGCAGCGCGGCCCGCCCCCCTGCCATCACAAAAAACAGGATCAGCGGATACAAAATATATACGGCAGAAGGAATGTTGCTGCCAGCCGATAAAGCCGGGACGGCTGCCGCCAGGCAGATGGTTGAGAGGCCGATCGCCTTGGCAATTCGAATCAGGTCAGGCAAGCTGGAAAAGAACCAGATGCCGCGATACAGGCCTGCCAGCTTGAAAATCATTGCCTGTACAGGCAGCAGGATCAACAACCCACCCAGCATCGGATCAACCAAGTCGACGGGCAGCACCAAATTCTGTGACAGGTAGAAAGCGGACACCCACCCCACCACCACACCGACCAAGTCATGGAGAAAAACGATGACTGAGCGCCAATCCCGACGGATGGAGTGAAGTATCGAATCGAGCATGAAGCGCTAGTCTCAGTTTCCTGTCATGGGGAGATGGGTATATCTGCGCCATTTTATTTCCACCCAGGTAAATAGGCAAAGATAAACAAAGAGCAGAGAGATCAACATATCCCCCAAGTCCCGAACAACGGGCTTGGCAATCGCACAGGCGAACATGGGTAGCACCATCAGCAACATGTACAAAAACAGTACCTTGCGATGACTCCATCCCATTCTCACCAGGCGCTGGTAACAATGTTCATTGTGTGCACGCCACAAGGTTTCACCGTGTAACGCCCTTCTTATCAACGTATAGGTGCTGTCCGCAATAAACGGAAAAAACACCAACAGTGGAAATTCTGCGGGCCATGCGCCCGCTCGCCAGCCTGCCAAGCCCAGACTTCCGGCCAGAAAACCCAGCGGAATCGATCCGGCATCCCCCATGAAAATTCTTGCAGGTGGAAAGTTGAAGACGAGAAAGCCTGCTGCTGCTGCTGCGAGCATGGCGCTCACCAAGGCAATCTCCGCGGCCATCGGCCAAGCCGCCCAAGCATAAATCATGAATCCCACCAGCGCCATGCTGCCCGCCAGACCATCCGCCCCATCCATGAAGTTATAAAGATTGGTCATCCACACCAGTAACAGGGCAACCACGATGGCAGTCATCAATGGCAAATCAGACAGGAATGCCACCAACACCGCAGCAGCCATATGCACGCCCAAGCGGAAGGCAATCGGGACAGGCCTGAAATCGTCCGCCAAAGAAATTAGCGATAGCGCCAAGGCTGCGCCTGTAGCAATATAGAGATACCAGGAACTGACAGCGACCTGCGTCAGATATGTCGCCATCACTGCCCCTGCCCCCAAGAGCATTCCCAAACCACCGATACGCGGCGTTCCAACCCTGTGTAAAGAACGGGCATTGGGCACATCGACAGGTAAGTGACGTCGCATCTGCAACAGGCCAATCAGCACCAGAAAAGTGGCAATGCCCGAAGCAAAGGACCAGATCAATAGCTTGACCTCCAGCATCACCGCATCCGCCCTTGCGGCCTCAATGTCAGTTCGATGCCCTCGGCCAATCCCACTTGAGCATGCCAGCCAAGTTCCCTGCCAATTTTTTCCGGACAGAAGCATGCCGAGTCCAGCAAGCGAGAGACTGCTGCGGTATTTAAAGGGAACGCCAAGTGCAGACACGATCCGATCAGGTCGCCCACCTGCCCCGCTGTCCGCAATAACTGCCGCGGAATCTGCCAGCGCAGGGGGGGCATTCCCAAGGCGAAACGAATTTGATCGTATATCTGACGCCCGGAGTAGGCGACCGGGTCCGCCACGATATAGATCTGGCCATTCGCGCGCGGCTCAGCGGCAACCTGCCAAATCGCAGAGACTACATCATCCACATGGATCAGCGAACGCCTGTTGGCCGTTTCAGGCAGGGGCGGGAACCAACCGGCCCGGATGCTATCAATCATGCGTGCCAAGTTGCCGCGCCCGCCGTGGCCATAGACCATCGGCAAACGCAGATTGACAACATGCAGCCCATGCCGGGCCCCTGCCTCCAGCACCGCATGCTCGGCAGCCCGCTTGGCTTTTCCATAGGCAGAATCGGGTTCACCAGGCCAGTTTTCGTCGGCACAGACCTGGCCGGGTTCTGCCATCGCCTTGATGCTCGACAAAAAGATGAATCTGCGTACCCCTTTTGCGACCGCCGCGCGCAAAATGTTCTGCGTACCCTGAAAATTGATCTGCCAATGCCTTTCCGATTGCATGGCTGCAGCCTCATGCGCATATCCTGCACAATGAATTACCGTTGAAATATCCATACACGCCTGCTCCAGTGAGCGAACATCACCAAGATCACCCACTACCGATTGCGGATGCAGCCCCGCAGCCCGCACGAGCGCACGATCACCGGGGCGCAGCAAATGTCGGCCAATGAAACCATTGGCGCCGGTCACCAGAACCTCATCAGGAAACAACCAAGCGCCCCACTTTCTAAGCCATGAAAACTCCGCCACTCTGCAAAGCGTCACCGCCACGACAACCTGAGAGGGCAGGAAAGGATGTCAATGTGGTCGCGAAGTCTACTGCTGATCGGCCTACAAGGATTTAAACTTGCCGTTTTGAATTACAGGATCACATCATGACTTGCATATTTCGCCTGACGTTGGCCATATTCCTTGCGCTCTCCATCCTGCCTGCCAGCGCAGAACCAAAAGTCGGCGCTGGCAAGATGAAATCACCCGCAGGGGTAACGGCCGCTGCCCTGAAGAATCGCATCGTTATCCAAATAAACGAAGATGATGCCAAGAAGTGGATTGCGGTGCTGGCCAATATCCGCAACATTCAGGCTGAACTTGGCGCAAAAAACGTCAGCATTGCCGTGGTCGCCATCAGCTACGGCCTCGGCATGCTGACGGCAGAATCGCTCGCCGCCAACGACGTACAGGATGCCCTGGTCACTGGTGTTGAGTTCATCGCCTGTGGCAACTCGATGCAGGCGCAGAAAGTGGCCAAGGAAGATCTCGTCGATGGTGTGACGATTGCCAAGGCCGGCTACGTCGAGATCATGAAGCGCCAGCAGCAGGGCTGGTCCTACCTTCGGCCATAAATGCGGGCCATGATCGACTGGCAACAAATCGACACCGTCCTGCTCGACATGGACGGCACATTGCTTGATCTGCATTTCGACAACCATTTCTGGCAGACCCACGTGCCGCTGCGCTACGCCGAAGCGAAGGGGCTGCCACATGACCTCGCCCGCGAGGACCTGATGGCCCGCTACCATGCGCGTGCAGGCACGCTGGCGTGGTATTCGGTGGACTTCTGGGCCACCGAACTCGAACTCGACATCATGGCACTCAAGGAAGAAGTGGCGCACCTCATCGCTGTGCATCCGGCGGTGGTCGACTTCCTCACCGCCACCCGCGCCGCCGGCAAGCGCATCGTGATGGCCACCAACGCACACCACAAGAGTCTCACCCTGAAGATGGCCAGGACCGGCCTCGAACCGCATTTCGATGCACTCGTCAGCTCGCACGAACTCGGTTTTGCCAAGGAGGCGCGCGGTTTCTGGGAGAAGCTGCGCGCGCTTGAACCCTTCGACCCGGAACGCACCGTGCTAGTCGATGACAGCCTGCCGGTGCTCGACGCGGCACGCGCCTTCGGCATCCGCCATCTGGTGGCCGTGCGCACCCCCGATACCCGCCAGCCGCCGAAAGTCACGCGCGGTTACCCGACCATCGACAGTTTTGCCGAATTGATGCCCACCTAAGCCACATGCCGGCCACGCACACCTTTCCGCTTGCCGGCCCGCTGTTGCGCGGCGCACGTTGCCCGCGTGTCGCACTGATCGGCCAGCCGCGTGCCGGCAAGAGCCGCATCTTCAAGGCCGCCTCAAGCACAGTGGTGCATCACGAGCGCCTCGCCGGCGTCGGCCCGGCGTATGCGGAATGCCAGGTCGAGGTCGGCCTTGAACAGATTTCCCTCGTCGATCTGCCGCCGCTCGACACGTTCCACGAACTCGCCGGCAACATGCCCAACGTAACAGTGGTACTCAAATACCTGCTGTGGGGTGATCGCTGGCCCACCATCGCGCGCCACGAATCGCATCAACCGGAAACGGCTTTCGCCGCGCCCGATGTGCTGCTGCTGGTGATGGACGCCACGGCGCTGGAACGCGATCTCGAACTGGCGTTGGAACTGGCGCAGATCGGCAAGCCGATGGTGATCGCCCTCAACCGCATGGACGAGGCGCGTGCCAAGCGACTGTTCATCAACGTGCGCGCGCTATCGGAAAAACTCGGCGCCCCGGTCGTGCCCACGGTCGCGCACATGGGCATCGGCCTGGCCGACCTGTTCAGCACCGTCATCCGCGCGGCGCACGAGAAGCGCGCGCCCAAGCCGCAGCCCCCCAGTCCCCATATCGTCGAGCATCTCGCGCCGATCACCGACATCGTCATGCAGGCTGCGGTCGCCTCGGCCTTTGATGTGCCGGCCACCTTCTTTGCCCTGCAACTGGCCGAAAACGACGATTACTTCTTTCAGGAATTGCGCTGTCATTTTCCGGCCGAGGCGATCACCCTGCTCGACGCACGCGATGCCGCCAGCGACATCTTGCCGCGTCCGCTCGGCGAAGAGATTCACGCCGACCGCCACCACCGCGCCGCCGTGCTGTACGAAGCCGTCACCCGTCCCGGTAGCGGCGCCATGCAACCGCGCTGGCAACGCTGGGCGGACGAGGTTTTTCTTCACCCGCGCTGGGGCTTCGCCGGCACACTGGCAATCTTCGCCCTCGTACTGTTCTTTGTCTTCGAGGTCAGCGCCTTCCTCGACAGCCTCACCGTCGCGCGCCTGATCGCCTGGGCGGAGCCGTGGCAACCGACCGACCTGACCGGCGTGCTCGGCCGTGCCGTGCTCGACGGCGGCATCGGCCTGCTCGGCATCGTCATCCCCTACATGATCCCGCTGGTGCTGCTGTTGGTAATGCTCGAAGAGTCGGGCATCATGCACCGCGTCGCCTTCGTCGTCGACCGCGGCTTTCACCAACTCGGGTTGCACGGCGGCGTGGCCTTACCTTTCCTGATGGGCCTCGGCTGCAACGTGCCGGCGCTGGCCGCTACGGCCGCCGTCACCCATGGCCGCGACAAGACCGTCGCCGCATTGTTGATCACCTTCCTGCCCTGCTCGGCACGCTCGGCCATCATCCTCGCGCTCGGCGGCAAATATCTCGGCGGCTTCGGCGTGTTCTGCCTGTTCATGCTCACGCCGATTGTCGTCAGCCTGGTCGGCAAGCTGCTCAAGCGCCGCTACCCGGAAACCACGCCAGGCATGATCCAGGCCATCCCGTCCTACGCCGTGCCGACCCTGCGCGCATTGCTGTGGAATACCTGGGAACGTAGCCGCGACATCGTCACCATCGTGCTGCCGCTCTTGGTCGCCGGCAGCGTCGTGCTCGCGCTACTCACGCATCTTGGCGCCGATGCGTGGATCAACCTCGCGCTAACACCGATCACCGTCTGGTGGCTCGGGCTACCGGTCGTGCTCGGCGTGCCGATCCTGTTCGGAGTGCTGCGCAAGGAACTCTCGCTGCTGATGGTCTTCCAGGCGCTTGGTACGCAGGAACTCGCCGGCGTGCTGAGTACCCCACAGATCGCCACTTTCCTCGTCTTCCTGACCTTCTACGTCCCCTGCGTCTCCACCTTCGCGATGATGCTCAAGCTGCTCGGGCGGCGCGAGGCGCTCTTCTCGGTAGTGCTGTCGGTCGGTGCCGCGCTGGCGGTCGCCCTCGCCGTACGCCTGCCGCTCGAACTGTTACTTTGAGACCGCCATGCAATCACTTTCCGGCATCACCGACGTCGCCCATGTCATCCATCGCCAGCCTGTTCATCCTGGCGTGCTGGCGCTGGTCATGGGTTTGCTGTACTTCCTGCGCGAAATCGCCCTCGCCACCGGCGGCATCCACGTCGTGCCACGGTAATGCGCCGTCGGCCCAGCGCCGACATTTCAAAAGTCGACTCTCGACCCAGAAGATCCAGTCAGATTTTTTCAGCCAACGTCGGCAATGCAGCGGGTGCTGAGATTGGCGAAGACGTGAGCATGCGCTTTGAGTGACCGGTGCCAGAGGTTCACCAGCCATTGCGATGACTCTGAAAACCAAGAAGTTCCAGAATGTAAAGACCGGAGTAGTATTGCGGGAATTCGTCGGACCTGCCTGCAACGCCAGTCAAACTTCTCACTGAGGATGCCCTGATGACTTTACTGCGTCTCACACGGCACTCGAGCAAAACAAGCCCCACCCTCTACGCGTTGCTGATTTTCCTGGTGGGACTCTGGTCACTGGTGTACTGCTCCATCCAGACATTGCGCAAGCACATGAGACACCTGCTTGCACGAAGGGTGATGTTGGCATTCCTGATCGTCACAGGGCACTTCTGGACGAATTCCGCCTTGGCTATCGAGAGGCTGCGGGTTGGCGTTTACAACTATTCACCGCTGGTGTTCGTGGATGAACAGAAGCAGGCGAAAGGATTGTTTGTCGATGTACTTGATTTCATCGCCCGACAAGAGAACTGGACGCTGGAGTATCTGCCAGGAACTTGGCCGGAAAACTTGGCACGTCTGGAAAACGGAGAGATAGATCTGCTGGTGAATATTGCGCATACTGAAGAGCGCGCCAAAAAATTCGATTTCACACAGCAGCATTTGTTTCTCGACTGGGGAATGGTCTATCGACGCCAGGGAGCCAAGATCGACACAATTTTTGATCTGAAGAACAAACGTGTCGCCGTACTAAAAGGCTCGCTCTATGCCGGGGAACTGAAAAAGCTGCTTGATCAGTTTGCCATCAAAGTTGAATTCGTCGAAAAGTCGGAATTTTCGGCGGTGTTCAAGGCTATCGAATCGGGTGAAGTCGATGCTGGCGCCAATGCCAGTCTGGCCGGACTGAAATTGCCTGAGTCATCCCCGATCCAGTCAACGTCCATCGCATACGCTCCGACCAAACTGCAGTTCGCGGTCAGAAAGGACAGCAACCAGGCCTTGTTGGCAAAACTGGATCAGCATGTGGCGGCTCTGCACGCGGACAAGAACTCGGCCTACCACGAATCGCATCAGAAGTGGTTCGGACAGATTCATCAGAAGACAGCCATACCGGCTTGGGTGTGGTGGATGATCGGCAGCCTGATAATCGGTCTGAGTCTGCTGATTGGCTTGTCGATATTCCTCGACAGACTGGTTCGCAGAAAAACATCTGATCTGCGTGCAAGCGAAGAAAACCTTGCCATCACCCTGCATTCGATCGGTGATGGAGTGATCGCCACCGACGCTGCGGGACGGGTGACGCGCATGAACGTCACCGCCGAACGCTTGAGTGGATGGACGCTGATGGAGGCTGCCGGTCGCCCAATGGTCGAGGTGTTCCGCATCGTCAATGCCGACACGCGTGAGACAGTAGCCGATCCGGTACAACGGGTGATGACCAGCGGCAAAGTAGTCGGACTGGCCAACCATACGGTACTGCAGGCCAAAGACGGCAAGGAATACCAGATTGCCGACAGCGCAGCCCCGATCTGCAATGCCGACGGAACTATCGTCGGCGTGGTGCTGGTGTTCAGCGATGTCACCGAGAAGTACCAGGCGGAGCAAACCTTGCAGTTGACCCGCTTCAGTGTGGAGGCAGCCTCTGACGCGCTCTTCTGGATAACGCCAGAGGCACGCATTGTCGATGTCAATGCAGCGGCATGTAGCGCTCTCGGCTACTCGCGCAAAGAACTCCTCCAACTGACTGTTGCCGACGTCGATAGTCACTATACCGCCGAGCTCTGGCCACAACATTTTGCCGAACTTCGCCAGCGTGGCTCGATGACGTTCGAGTCCGAGCAGCGTACCAAGGACGGACGGTTGTTCGCGGTGGAAATCGTCGCCAATCATGTCAAGCATGGCAACCAAGAATACAACTGCGCCTTCGTCCGTGACATTACTGAACGTAAGCAGGCGGAGAGTGCCCTTGCCGAGCAGAAGACAATCATTGAACTGATCATTGAACAATCTCTGGCTGGTTACTGGGACTGGTGGATCCAGAAAAATGAGGAATACCTGAGCCCCACCTTCAAGAAGATGTTTGGCTATGAGGACCATGAGATGCCGAACACGCCCGAGGCCTGGCAGAAAATCATCCTTCCCGAAGACCTGCCGGGGGTGCTTGAAGTCTTCGATAATCATGTCCAGAGTCACGGCAAGATTCCGTTTTACAACGAGGTTCGCTATCGGCACAAAGATGGCTCAACGGTATGGGTGATCTGCACAGGCCGGGTGATCGAGTGGGATGAGCAAGGCCAGCCGGTTCGCATGATCGGCTGTCACATCGACGTCACGAGGAACAAGAACGCGGAGGCGGAGATCAGGCAACTTAACGCCAGCCTCGAAGAGCGGGTGCGCCAGCGCACCGCCGACCTCGAAATCACCAATCAGTTGCTCATTCAGGCGAAGCTGCAAGCCGAAGCCGCCACCATCGCCAAGAGCGCCTTCCTCGCC
>SXGT01171532.1_pt1 | contig 12915 bp, 11 predicted proteins | sample 3176221 | NCBI WGS metagenome assembly SXGT01 (sample SAMN11356862, study PRJNA531348) | freshwater metagenome | isolation source: freshwater sample F1-120 | place: China: Fuxian Lake, Yuxi | collected 2017-12-25
GCGTCGCAAGACCCGGCGGCGTACGGCGAGCGTCAGCTCTTGCACCTCACGCTGCGTCGGCGAGCCGATGCGCTGGAACTTCGGCACGTCGCTGCCGGCGACGGCATGCCAGACGCCATCGGCAAAGACTGTATGAATATCGGGGTTTAGGCGAAGCCCGTCACCAAAGCGCTGAATTCCACTGACCGCCGCGCAGAGCCCGTCGTCGACGTCGTGCTGCTCCCGAGCGCGTTTGCGGTAGAAGTTCGTCACGGTCTTGGTCCACACCGCCACGATCTCGCTCCGCGAAGGCGCGCCCTTTTTTCTGCTCAGCGCTGCCGGGATGCTCGGCTCACGCGTCGACCTCTACTGCGTCAGCGCGCTGCTGCCCGCGGCCGAGGTGGCCCGCTACCAGGTGCTGCAGAGCGGCCTGCTCTGGCTGCAGTCGATCGCCGGCCTGCTGCTGCTGCCCTTCATCCGCGCGGTCTTATGGCATGCGGCATGTTCAGCTCTTTCGCCTGAACCTGCAGCTGCTCGCCGTCGGCGCGGGCGTGGCGGTGGTCGGGGTATTCGCGCTCGGCGAGCTATTGGAGCGGGCCCACGGCTTTGCCATCGACGGCCCGGTCCGCGTCGTCGGCGCCCTCTTCGTCGCCCAGATGTTCGCCCAGGTGCCGGGGATTTACGCCCTCTACAAGGCGGGCCGCGAGCGCTCGGTCCTGCTGACCTCGGCCGCGATTTTGGTCGGCAACCTCGCGCTCAGCCTCGTCCTCGTGCCCCTTTGGGGCGTCCTCGGCGCGCTGATGGCCAGCGCCGTGGTCGGCTGGGTCGCGGCGCTCTCGTACCTCGCACGCTCGCGCTCGCTCTCCGTCGCCGAGGGCGGCCGCTGAGTCGGCGGCGCTTCGGCCGCGAATCGGCGCCCCGTCCACAAAACCCCGTATTCAGCGCCCTGGACGCGGCCGCCACAAGCCGCGCAGGCGCAGCGGTCGTCGCGGTCGGCCGAGCGCCAGCACGTTGTTGGCCAGGGCGTCGCGACCGGGCCAGAGCTGCATGCCCATCGCCCGCAGGCGTCGGCCATCGGCCAGGGTCAAGAGCCCGGGCCCCGCGAGCGGAAAGAGCTCGACGCCCACGCTGCGACCGCGCGCGGCCTGTGCTTCGACCTCGGCCCGGCGGGCGCTCGGGTCGCGGTAGAGGCGCAGCCCGAGCAAGAGCAGGGCCCCGCCCGGCGCCACGCGCCGCGCCCAGGCTTCGACGAGGCCCATCGGGTCGGGCAAGAAGTGCAGCCCGTGGTTGAGGACGACGAGGTCGACGGGCGAGGCCAACAGCTCTGGCCGGCAGACGTCGAGCTGGATGCCGCGCCAGCGCTGCGGGTAGCTGCTATCGGCCGAACGTTGTGAGGTGCACCTCGTCGTTTTCCGGGCTTCGCTGGAAGTTGGAGACGTGTGAGTCCATCACCGGAGTCACGTCTGGAGTGCCCACTGGCACCTGCGCCCATAACATGAGCTGTGTAATTCGCACAGCTTCAGATCACGCCTGCCAGCCTACATCCGTGAACGCACTCGGCGTGCTCAAGGCCAATCCACCGTCGGCCCAAACTACTTTGCTCAGCGAAGGCCATGGCGCTGGAGGCAGTTGGTGTTCAATCTCTTCGACCAATCCCGAACTTCGGCCCGGCGCTAAACCGTTCTGCAAAGGCAAAATGGTCGTCCAATGCATGCTCATCGACAAAAGCCCTTTTAAAGACCTAGTCCTCGCCGCCGCCGGCGACTGCGCCAAGTACCTCCTGGTCGGTGAATGGACTTTTCCCGTCGAGCTCTGCCAGGTCGACACAATCTACTGCAAACCCAAGTCCAAATTCTGCGTCCTCCCCAGCCACAAGGACAAGCCCGAGTGCAACGGCTACTTCCACATCGGCTGCAACAACGAAAAAACCTACCAAGACCCCTTCTACGACCCCATCACCAACAAACTCCGCTGCAAGAAAGACTGCTTCGAGGCCGGCGCCCCAGGCTACGCCCCCGGCGAACCCGGCAGTTGACGGCGCCATCGGCGCCAGCGCCCATCGGCGACGCCCCAAGCCGCCGCCAACCCAGCCAACGCCCCACCGCCACGAGCACGCCGCCCGGCGAGTGATTCCCGCGGGAATCACTCGCCGGCGCCTCGGCTATCCCACGCCTGCGCGCGACCTCGCCAGCCGCTCGGTTGCCGCCAGGGCCCTCGGTCCCTACACTCACCTATGCGCCCTCCGCAACGCCACCGAGGCCCACGCCATGCCCCGCTTCTTCAACATCGCCGGCCCCAACATCAGCGAATAGCACTACACCCTGCCGATCCTCCAGCGGATTCCGCTCCTCGATGGGCTCATCGCCGCGCGCCAGTGGTTCATCCTCCACGCCCCCCGCCAATCGGGCAAGACCACCGCCATGCGCGCTCTAGCGGCAGAGCTCACCGCCAGCGGCAACTACGCCGCGCTCTGCACCACCTGCGAGGCCGGCGAGCCCTACGGCGACGACCCGGCCAAGGTCGAGCGCATCCTCGTCGACGAGATCATCGCCAACGCCGAACTCTACCTCGACGAAACGCTGCGGCCGCCACCGACGCGGGCAGACGCCGTCACCGGCAACTTTTTGGCCGCCTTTCTGCGCGGTTGGTGCCGCACTTGCCCGCGCCCGGTGGTGCTGCTGCTCGACGAGATCGATGCGCTGCGCGACCAGGCCCTCATCAGCGTGCTGCGCCAGCTCCGCAGCACGTTTCCCCACCGCCCTCGGGCCGCCCCAGCCTCGCTCGCACTCATAGGCCTACGCGATGTCCGCGAATACAAAGTCGCTTCCGGCGGCTCCGAGCGGCTCGGCAGCCCCTCGCCCTTCAACATCAGCGCCGAGGCCCTGACCCTCGCCGCCTTTACCCGCCAAGACATCGCCGCGCTCTACGGCCAACACACCAGCGAGACCGGCTAGGCCTTTTCCGACGAGGCTATCGAGCTCGCCTTTGAACTGACGGCCGGCCAGCCGTGGCTGGTCAACGCCCTGGCCTACGACCTCGTGACCCGCTGTAAGATCATGGGAACCCTGACAGAAGCGCATATCCACCACGCCAAAGAGCGCCTGATCCAGGCCCGCACCACCCACCTCGACAGCCTCGCCGACAAGCTGCGCGATCCACGCGTGCACGGGGTGGTCGCGCCAATCCTCGCTGGCGACAGCCTGCCGATGGACGTGCCGACGCGCGATGTCGACTACTGCGTCGACCTCGGCCTGCTGCGCCATACGCGCCAGGGCCTCATCATCGCCAATCCGATGTACCGCGAAGTCTTGCCGCGCGAGCTGACAGTCGCGACCGACAACGCCCTGGTGGCGCCGGTGCGCCGCTGGTCGCTGGCCGACGGCCGGCTCGACCTCGAAGCGATCCTCCAGGCCTTTATCGAATTCTGGCGGAAAGACGGCGAGTGGATGGCAAAGGGCCAGACCTGGCCAGAGGCGGCGCAGCAAATCGTGCTGATGGCGTTCTTGCAGCGCCTGATCAACGGCGGCGGCGCCATTGAGCGCGAGTATGGCCTTGGAACGCTGCGGCTGGACTTGCTGATCCGCTGGTACGTCCGCGTCGACGCCATCGGCGTGCCGCTGGAGCTGGACCTGCACGCGCTGGAGGTCAAGGTCTGGCGCGATGGCCAGGGCGATCCGTTGGCGTCGGGGCTCGTGCAGCTGGAGGCGTACCTGGAGCGGCTGGGCTTGGCGCGGGGGACGCTGCTGCTCTTCGATGCCCGCGCCGAGGCCGGGCCTTGGGCGCAGCGCGGGCGATTCGAGGCGGCGACGACGGCGAGCGGGCGGGCGGTGACGGTGGTGCGGTTGTAGGGGGGATCCTCGGTGCCACGACCGGCGCGCTTGGGTGGGTTGCGGTCCGCCATGATCGGGATTGCTGGCATTGGGCATCGCAGCCGTTGCATCGGTGATGGATATCGATCGAGCCTAGTCCGGTGCGCAGCGTCACCATGGGTGTGGCGCAGCCGCAACGGACCGAGGCTCGGCAACGCCGACCTCACTGCCCAGGAGCAATTCAACAAAATAGATGAATGGGTTTGGTTGACGTGAATGGGGTGGTGGTATTTGGGTAATGAGGTTGGTTAGGGATTGTGGTTGGATGCCAGTATTGTCCATGGGCCGCAACTCGCTGAAAGTTTTGTAGCTGCGATGAGATGGCCCTTGTCGGATGCGGAATTCCGGCAGCGAATCTCATTTGCCGGATTGCCATGATACGCAGGCCTGCAACGGCGATGTCAAATTCGCCCCCAGGAGGAAACGCCATGGCCTGCACCTGCTCTCCAACCCCGCTTGTCCTTGCCCATCGAACCCGCCTGGAATCAGAGCGAAACGGTGGCGCGGTCCTCTATTGGGCTGACGAGCTTGATCCCGATGCCTTCAACGGTGCTACGTCCGTGCTCGTCTACCGCGACCTGCTTGCTCTCTACTCCGGCAGCCTCGGCGGAAATATCGTTGTCTCTCTCGTCGCCCAGCAGAGTGTCGACGGCGTGGACTGGGATATCGACTCGATCTCCCCGCTGACGACGTGGACCACCGTTGGCAAGGGCTCCCAACGGATCGCGGTGCCCAACCGCGCGGAGTTCGGGCCGTGGATCCGTGATGGGCTGCAGATCGCCAACTCCGCTGCATCCACCGTGGCGAGCAACGAGCAGGTCGCGGCTCAAATCAGCTGTGTCCTCGTGCCGCTCGGAGATGACAACGAAGTGGCGGAGAGTAGCGTCACTGGTATCGATGCCGACGCTGCCACCGGCGACATCGTTGGCACCGAACTGTCGACGCTCGGCCTCGCCAACGTCGTGATCGGCATCCGTGCGACGGGCTTCGGCGCGGCTGAAACTTGGACTTGCCAGATCCGCGGCAGCTTCAACGGAACGGACTTCTACAACCTTCCTTGCGAGGTCAACGGCGTCGCTGCGCCAACGGGTGCCGTAAGGCTGGCGCAACCTGCACCATTGTCGCCCATCGTTCGCTGTCAGACACTGCCACCGCACCTTGTCGTCACCAAGACTGGTGGCACCGCTGCCAAGGGTACGGTTGTGATCGAGTTGGTCGGGCGGGGGTTCTGATGCGGTTCGCTAAGCAGGCGCCAATCGACGTGGCCCCCGGTCAATACTGGTTGCTGTTTCGCGCCGCTTTTTTGCTCCGTTGCGCCGCTTGATCGTCCGCCGCGGCGACCCTCGCGCCGCTTGCTCGCTTCCATCGCGAGCGCCTCTGCAAGCACATCTTGCGACCAGCGAGGTGCAACGAGCGCTTACTCGGAATGCCGCGCGGTGCTGGTGCTCGTGCTACGAACGAGGTCTGGAAGATCGATTGAGTTTCATGTGGTTTTCCAAACGCCCTGACAGCGTCGACCTGCGTTGACTTCGCCCGTTCGCTCGTTCGCAGGTTCGCAGGTTCGCAGGGTGCCACACCGGGCTTGGAGGGAGACATGGGCTGCTGGGGTGAAGAGACGACCTCCGGTGTCGCGGTCGATCAACGCTTCCAGTCCAAGGCCGATGGAACCACCGCGGAGCTCAAGCTGGCGCTGCAATGGCCGCCGGGCTCACTAGGCTGCGCCAGCGCTTGGGCGCAAGATGAGCTTACGGGCGGCGATGCCAAGCACGCCGCCGAGATCTCCCTGTTGTCTGTGCCATGAGAACCACGATGCGACTCACCCCCTTGATGGCCCTGGCCGTCCTCACCGCCACCTGCGCGGGCATGCTGCCGCCCGCTGATGACGCCGACGCTGACGCCGGCGGCGACAGCCTCGTCGACACATCGACCGCCACGATCCGGAACCCCGACGCGGCAGCGGCGGAGGCCAAAGGCGACATCTCGATGTTCGACGCGTCGACGGACGCAGAAGATGGCGGTGACGCGCCTGGAGAGGGTCCGAGCGACGAGCTCTGGCAACACCAAGTCATGCTCAGCTATGGCTGGGACCAACTCCATCTTGTCGTGTCTCGGCACCCCAATCCACCGCCCGCGGGACTGCCGAGCTGCGCTTCTGAGACGGCGGTGTTGCTTGACATCGCCAGCACGTGCTGGGCCCAAAACGTCAAGGCGCCTGCCGCTTAGGCGAGCTTCTCGGCCGAACCCGACGCGGGGCCCGAATGGATCAAATGGAAGTCCGTCGACCCAGACGAGCGCTACCTCGTCTGGATCTACTATCCGCTTGAGGAGCTCGCGCCACCTGCTCCGCAGTCCGGCGCGAAATTCACGTTCATACAGTACGCTTTGGGCGTCCTCGTGTACAGGCACGATGTGCCGGAGTTCGTCAAGTCGTTCCCCCCCAGCGAGGTGCGATTCATCTCATCGGCGAGCTTCGTTCGTACGGCAACGACTATCCGCCGGTCCTCCGCGGCTGCGTCTCGGACAAGCAACCATTTCCTTGCCAGGGCGGGCCCCTTCCCCTGCCGCCATCGACTTGCCACCGCGCCTGCGTTGCGCCAGTGGTCGGGCTGCCGGGAGCGCTCACGGTCATCGACTGCCCGGCCTCCGCGCCCTAACGCCGACGCGACGTACATCCGAGCCCAAGACACTATTGGCGCTACCCGGTGCGACGGCACCATCAGCGTCGGTATCAATCCGATGTCGATCCAGAGTGGATCCAAGACGACTCCCATCTCTCGCGGACCTCCTCGACCCAGTCGGAGATCGTCGCCGAGCTCGGGAGCGGCGCCTTGCTGGTCCACACTGCGACGTACTTCCAGCAGGTGGCCATTGTCTGTGGCTTTGAGCGTCCGGCTTCGAGGCCCGCGTGGCCCGGGGGGTACCGCCAGTCGCACCAACTGGTCACAAACGGAGCAAAGAGGTTGGAGTCATCGACCGCAACGCCAATTCTCGCGATACCCTTTGGGCTTTGACCGCGCCGGCCCGTGCCTCGGCGGGCCTCAGGGCGCCGGCAGCGGCACATCGTAACCGGCGCCGACGCGGGCGCCGCCGGCGTTGACCAAGCCGACGCGCAGCACCAGCCCTTTGGCGGCCTCGCTCGGCAGCTCGACGTGCACCACGGCGCGCACCAGCCCCGCCTCGGGCCAGGCGGCCAGAGGCAGGGCGCTGTGGGCGGCGACCTCGTCGAGGTTGCGCACCCTCTCGAACGCGGCGCCGCGCTGGCGTAACAGGTGGCAAAACAACGCGCCGGTCAGCGGCGGACCCCTGGCTGTGCGGCGCCAGAGCAGCTCTACCCGCAGCGCGCCGCCCGCGCGGACGGCCCCTTCGACGCGAACGGCGACCAGGACGGCGGCGTCACCCACCGGCACCTCGACGCGGTCAAAGCCGTCGGGCACGTCGCCGACCACGGCGTCGCTGCGGCCGAGAAAGCGCTGCAGGCGGCGTTGGAGGGCGCGTGCGGCGTCGGCGTCGGCTTCGGCGTCGGGTGGCAGATCGCGATCGTCGCCGTCGGTGCGCTTGACCTGGCGCGGCGCCAAGGCGTCGCTGTCGCGGCGCCACCAGCGCTTGACGACTCGGTCGCCCTCGACGGACGCCGTGGCGAGGCCATCGCCGCCGAAGGGGTAGCCGACGCCGATGATGAGGGCGTCTGGCTGTGGCGCTCGTCGCAGCAGCGAGCGGGCGGTGGTGAAGGTGGGCAAGCGGTCGTCGAAGCCGCCGCCGAGCAGGTCGAGCAGCGTCGGCAACAGGTCGGCGTGGCTCGACAGCGGCGTATCGATCGCTTCCAGGCCGCGGCCGCAGAGCAGCAGCGGCACGGCGGTGCGGGCGTTCCAGAAGCGAGCCGCGCCATGGCCGACCGCGCCGTGGTCCCAGAACTCCTCGCCGTGGTCGCCGGTGATGGCGACGACGAGGTCGCCCGACCGGATGCGCTCGCGCAGCGGCTCCAGCAAGCCGGCGAGCTCGGCGTCGACGAAGTCGAGGGCGTTGCGGTATCGGTTCCAGATCTCCGTGGCGTGATGGGCCAGCTGGTCGTCGGGCGCGAAGTGGTTGTAGTCGACAGGCAGCACCGGCAGGTGGCGCGCGTGCTCGGGCGGGAAGTGGTAGTTGTGGTGCGGAGCGTACAAAAAGCCAAAGATGAACAAAGGGCTGCGGGCCGATCTGGCCGGCACCGGCGCCAAGAGGTGGGCGAGCGCGGCGCTGACACTGCGGTCGCGGGCCGGCACGTCGCCCGTCAGGTGCTCCTCGTAGTGAGCCCCGAAGTTGGAGACCATCAGGTCGCCGCGATCCCAACCGCGCAGCTGCGAGGCCGAGACGCCGTGTAACGTGTAGCCGTTGCGCTGGAGGGCGTTGAGGGGCGCGCTGGCGAGGCCGGCCTCGGCCATCGGTGTGAACAACACGGCGTCGAGGCCGTAGAGCAGCGCGAAGGTCGACCAGACCGTCGTGTGGCTGCCGGCGAAGTGGAGACCGCTGCGGGCGCAGGGCAGCGTCTCGCGCAGCGCCGAGAGGCGAGGCATCCAGCGCGGGTCGAGGCTATCCGCGCGCCAGGACTCTACCTGCACCAGCAGGATGTCTGGCGTGCGCTCGGCCCGCCAACCCGCGACCGCCGCTGGCCCCGGGTGTTGGAGGCGCACAGCGCCGGCCACGCTGCGATCCACGCTGAGGAGTCGGCGCGCCAGCGGTAGCAAGTCGGCGCCGGGGTCGTCTCGGCGCAGCGCGGCGCGCGCTGAACCGGCGGCAGCGGCGTAGGCGGCGCCGACGCCGAGCGCTCCGCAGAGGCCGACCCAGAGCACCAGCCGCGGTCGACGACGCTGCACGTGGCCGACCCCACGGCGCAGCAGCGCGAGGCCGCAAGCGACGGCCAGCAGCGACGCGCCGAGGGTCAGCCAGGTCGCAGCGCCGAGGTGGGACTCATCGGCGTTGCCGGCGCGCATGCCCGTCAGCACGAAGTCGTCGTCCAAGTGCATCGCCTGGACGCAGTACAGGCGGGCGTCGGCGTGCAGCACCCCGACCAGCAGGGCGCCGGGCGCCGCGTGCAACAGGGCAGTCAAGGCCTCACCTAGCCGCCCGGCGCGTGCCACTGCGCTTGGCGAAGCTGAGCCCTCCCTCGCGCGCTGCCGCGGTTGAAGTGGCCAAGCCAGCGCGGCGCCAAGGACCTCGCAGGCAAACAGGCCGGCAGCGGAGAGCCCGAGCATCCAGCCGAGCCAGCGGGCCCGCTGCGGCAGATCGTCGCCGGTGCCCAGCAGCAGCGTCGGCAGCTGACCGCTGAGCGCGGCGGTGACACAGAGGGCAGCGAGGGCGCTGGTCGTCACCGCGAGGGCGAGGCGGTGCCCGGCGCCATCTGCGCCCCATGCGGCCAGAGCGGCCTGGGGCGGTGGGTTCACTGCGGACAAGCGCCAACCTCGAAGCGAAAAACCCGCGCTTGGTCGCCGCTGTCGCTGAGGCCAATGGGCGCAACCGGCATACGGCTGCGTGGCCCGACGACGTTGGGGCCGTAGGCGCCGACGATGACGTCGGTCGGGCCGCTCGGCCAGTCGGCGGGCAGCACGAACTCGCGGTCGGTGTCGACGACATCGCCCGCGCGAAGGTCATCGACTGGCAAACGGCCCTCAAGGGGCTCGAACTCCAGGTTGCGGTGGCGGCCGCCAGGCCCTCGCAAGTGCGTAAAAATACGGCTGTACCTGGGTGGGCGACGGTCAACTTGCAGTCGAAGGCGCAGGACGTGGCGCTGTCCGGCGCAGGCCGGGCCCTCCAAGGCGACGCGCCGCACCCGCAGGACCGGCAGGGAGGACTGCGCCGCGGCCGCAGGTGTCAGCGGCTCTGGCAAGGCCGCCGGCGGCTGCAGAAACGCGACGTCGAGCGGCTGCGGCTCGGTCGGCGGCGTGCGGCTGAGGCCGGCGAGGCCCTGGACCTCCACGTGGCGCTGCGGGTCCGGGCGCATGGGCTTATCGGGGTTGTCGATGTGGAGCGTACCGAGCAAAATCCGGCCTTCGCCTGTCAAAGGTAGGCCCTTGCCGCGGATCGCGAGGCGGCCCTCGCCCTCCGGTCGCCAGAAGCCGAGCAAGACGTCGAACGGCCCGATCGCGGTGCCGGGCTCGGGGCGAACGTGGACGCGATCGGTGATGACCTCGCCTGGCTGCCACTCCGCCAACGGGTGGCTGCCCTCGGCGGGTATCCACGACGACCGCATCACCAGCGCGCCACGACTGACGCCGTGCAAGAAGGGCGCATAGCCGGCTGGCATCGGCGCCAACACCTCGTAGCGCAGGCGGACGTGGGTGAAGCTGGCGACTGACACGGCCCTGGCCTCGAAGGAGACGTCGAGCAGCCGCAGCACATCGCGCTCGCCGTCGCCAAAGCGGATGTCGAGCACGCGTGCGGGGTCGAGATCTTCCGGCCTGCCCCGCCGCACCAAGGTCTCAGCGCGGCGGGCGTCTTGGCCGGAGAAGCGCTGCAAGGTCATGTCCTTCCAGGCCCGCATCCTGGCGACGGCCGGCGCGACGTCGGCGGCGCGCACGGCGCCTGAGTGGACGAGGTCGACGCGCTCTTCGGGGTCGCGGCGCAGGTCGAACACCTCCGGCGGCCGCCGATCGTGGTAGTCGATGACCTTGCGCAGGCCGCCCTCCGCTGACGGTCCGCTGCTCGCCCCAGCGCCTCGCGGTGGCGGCGAGGCCTCGATCTCGGCGAGGCAGCGGTCCTTGTGCCAACAACCGAGCGGGACGCGCTCATGGCCCGCGGTCGAGAGCAGGCTCTTGCCGTCGAGCTGGCCAGCCAACAGCTCGAGCCCGAGCAGGTCAAAGACCGTGGGTACGACGTCGATGTTCTGCCGCAGGCCGCCGACCACTCGCGGCCCCAGCCCCGGCGCCTCGATGAGCAGCGGCACCCGCACGCCCTCCTCATAGAGCACCTCATCGTGCTGGTGCAGCCCGTGCTCGCCGAACCCCTCGCCGTGGTCGCCGATGTAGACGAAGATCGTGCGATCGAGCAGGCCGCGGGCGCGCAGGCCAGCGTGCAATTCCGCGAGAGCGGCGTCGGTGGCGGCGATGGCGTTGTAGTAGTCGTTGCGCTTGCCGGGCACGTCAAAGTCTTGGCGCTTCCAGGAGTCGGGCACGTCGTAGGGATGGTGGCTGGCCAGCGTGACCAAGCCGAAGGCGAAGGGTTGACCTCGCAGGCCGTCGATCCACGACAAGACTGGCCCGATCATGGCGCGGTCTTCGAGCCCGAAGTAGCCGATCTCATCAAACGTCTTGTCGGCCCGCTGCGCCTCCAGCTGGGCCAGCGCGACGCCGTGCTGGTAGCCGAAGTTCTTGATCAGCTGGTAATTCTTCTCAAAGACGTCCTCGGAGGTCTGGAAGTAGGCGGTCGCCCAGCCGAGCCGGGCGAGCGTGCCGGCCAGGCACTCTGTAGGCAGCGCGCCCGCGTGGGCCTCGTCGTAGCCGGGCGCCACCCGCGGGTAGTAGCCGCAGTGGATGGGCACCAGCGACTTGGTGGTGTGCGGCACTGCGGTGTAGGCCCGCTCGACGCGGACGCCGCGCGCCGCTACCCCAGCCAGGAAGGGCGTGGTGCCTAGCGTCGGCGCGTAGGCAGTGGTCGCCGAGGCGCGCACCGACTCCAACGCCACCAGAACCACGTTCCAGTCGCGGCTGCGGGCGGTGCGGGCGACGACGAGCGGCGCCGCCGGCCGGCCTTCCAGCGCCACCTTGGCGAGCGGGTCCGCGGCCCAAAGCGTCGGCGCCCCGCCCAGCAGGGTCGGCACAGGCGCCTCAGCGACGACGGCGAGCCGGCCGGGGAGCGCCGCCCGGGTCGAAGTGGTCAACGCCGGCAGCGCGGCGACGAGGCCGAAGGCGCTGGCCGTCGCAGATGCGACCAGGCTGAGCGCGCCGGCGGCCGGCGGCGGCTGTGCGTCGGCCCGAGCCAGGTGAAAGCGGCAGGAGGCCAGGGCCAGCGGCCACACCGACAAGGTGGAGAGCGCTACGAACCCGGCGACGAGGCCGGCGTCGACTTCGCTGGCCAAGATCTCTTGCAGCATCGCCACGTTTTGCAGCGTGTAGCCCACCATTGGCAGGTCGAGCGGTGAGCCCGTCGACAAGAAGAAGCCGTGCTCGACGGCCGCGACGATTCCGATGACGCCGAGCAGCAGGTGGCCGGCGCTGAGGCCGAAGCGGCGGGGCCATCCGGGCGGCAGGGCGGCCAGGGCCCACAGCGTCGCGCCGACGGCCACGGCGAACACAGCGTCAGCGCGCAGTCCGAGCCAGCGGTCCGCCCAGGTGGCGGGAGCGGCATTTGCTTGTCCAGCTTGTGCCAACAGCTCGAGCTTGTGGGCCTTGGCCGCCAAGGTCAGCAGCAGGGTCGGCGCTGCCACCCAGGCCGCGTAGACGAAGGATCGCCGCGCAGACGCCGACCACGACGGGGCGCGGGCGGCCGCCGTGGACGCAGGCGGGGCCGAGCGCGGGTCGATCACAGCGCACGGTCCGCGGGCGCGAGCAGCGCCTGTCCGAGGCGCAGCTGTGCCCCAGCGCCAAACGCAGCTGGCTGCCACCCGGGCTCCGGCCCAAGCGCAGCCGGCGGCAAAGCCAGCACCACCGTGCTGCCAAAGCGGAAGCAGCCGAGGCGCTCGCCCCGATGGAGCCGGCGGCCTACCGCCAGCGGCGTCGACCGCATCCAGTCGGCTCGGGCCAGGCCGTCGATGTCGATGCCGCCGACTAGGCTCGCCGCCACCATCACCAGCCAGGCGTCGAAGCCGGCGGCGTGGCGCAACCGCAGCACGGCGCGCTCGTTGCGGGCGTAGCTTGGGCCGGCGACGCGCAACGCGTCATCGTTTTGCGGAAAGGTGCGGCCCGGCAGCCAACCGACCTCGACCAACTCGGCGTCGAAGGGGCAGTGGACGTGGTGGTAGCCGTCGGGGGTCAAGAAGACGGTCAGCTGCCAGCCGCCGCGCAGCGCCTCGACCTCGGCCGCGGCGACCGGGCTGACCGCGCGGTGCTCGGCGCCGACCTGGCCGCGCAGCCGCCGCCACGCCGCGCCAACGGGCGAC
>SXGT01674832.1_pt1 | contig 12913 bp, 18 predicted proteins | sample 3176221 | NCBI WGS metagenome assembly SXGT01 (sample SAMN11356862, study PRJNA531348) | freshwater metagenome | isolation source: freshwater sample F1-120 | place: China: Fuxian Lake, Yuxi | collected 2017-12-25
GGCGACTTCAACGACTGGCGTTCGCGAGCCGATGCGCTGCTCGCGCCAGCCGGCTTGAAAGAGGTGTTCCGCGGCGCCTTCGGCCACCACGCCCGCACCTGTCCCGCGCGCTGGCCGTGGCTCCGGCTCGACCGCATCTACACCCGTGGCGTCGCCGCCGCGCGTCCGCTGCCCTTGCCGCACAGCCCGTGGGCGCATCTCTCCGATCACGCACCGCTGGCCGCCGAAATCGATCTTCTGGAGGCGACATGAACTCACACTGGTTGCCTGGCAACCGCATCACGCTGCTGGAAAACGGTGAAGGCTACTACCCGCGGGTGTTCGAGGCCATCTCCCAGGCGAAGGAAGAAGTGCTGCTCGAGACCTTCATCCTGTTCGACGACAAGGTGGGGCGCGGTCTGCACGAGGCTCTCATGAGCGCCGCCAGGAATGGCGCCACGGTCCATGTGCTCATCGATGGCTGGGGCTCGCCCGATCTTCCGGAATCGTTCACCCAGCCGCTGCTGGACGCCGGTGTGCGCCTGCGCGCCTTCGAGCCGGTGCGCCGTCTGTTCGGCGCGCGGGTCAACCTGCTGCGCCGCATGCACCACAAGCTGGTGGTGGTGGATGGCAGGCACGCGTTCGTGGGGGGCATCAACTACTCGATCGACCACCTGGCCGAATACGGGCCGCAGGGCAAGCAGGATTACGCGGTCGAGGTCGAAGGCCCGCTGGTGGGGCAGATCCAGGCTTTCTGCCGCGCCAACGTGGACGGCCCGCAACCCACCCGCAAGGCCTGGCTGGCACGCTGGCGCACCCTGCGCGAACGCGCCCGGGAAGAGCGCGATGTGGAGGCCGGTGCGGTCGCTGCCTTCGTCACGCGCGACAACCACCTGCACCGCACCGACATCGAGCGGCATTACCGGGTGGCCATCCGCAGCGCGCGAAAGCGCATTCTCATTGCCAATGCGTATTTCTTTCCTGGCTACCGGCTGCTGCGGGACCTGCGCCGCGCTGCGCGGCGTGGCGTCCAGGTCGACCTCGTGATGCAGGGCCAGCCCGACATGGTGTGGGTGATGCGCGCCACCGAGCTGCTCTACCGCCACCTCATCCGGGCGGGCGTGCGGGTCCATCAGTACACCGAACGCCCACTGCACGGGAAGGTCGCGGTGATCGACGACCGCTGGGCCACTGTGGGTTCGAGCAATCTGGATCCGACCAGTCTCAGCCTGAACCTGGAGGCCAACGTCTTCGTTCGCGACGAAGCCTTTGCGTGCCACTTGCGCGAGCGCATCGAGGCGCTGATGGAAGCGCATTGCAGGTTGGTGGAACGGCCCGTGCCCGGCCGCCTGCGTTCGGCCTGGATCGCGGTGCGCAGCTTCGTCGTGTTCCACGCGCTGCGCCGCTTCCCGGTCTGGATGGAGAAGATGACCTCGACAAGGCCGCGTGTGGTGCCACTGGGAGACGAGACCGCGTGAGCCGACCCCTGAAGACGCTGTGGCGCTGGACCCGCAAGGTATTTCCATGGGTGCTGGCGGCACTCGTGCTCGGGCTGGTGGCGCGGCAGGCGCGCGCGGTGGACTGGTCGGCGGTCTGGGCGGCGGTTCAGGCGCTTGCACTGACACACCTGGCGTGGGCTGTGGGGCTGGCGCTTCTGAGTTACTCGCTCTACGCCAGCTTCGACCTGATCGGCCGGCATCTGGCCGGCTCGCGCCTGTCGGTGGGTCGAAGCCTGGGCACAGCGGCCATCAGCTATGCCTTCAACCTCAACTTCGGCTCGCTGGTGGGCGGGCTCGCGCTGCGCCTTCGCCTCTACACCCGGTGGGGGGTACCCCCCACCGCCGTGGGCAGGATCATCGCCTACAGCGTGGTCACCAACTGGCTCGGTTACCTTTGGGTGGCTGGCGCCGTGCTGATGTGGGCGCCTCCACCGCTGACGCAGGCGTGGTTGCCGAGTGCATTGCTGTTGCGCTCGCTCGGCGCGGTGATGGTGCTGGCTGCCACGGCGTATGTGTTGGTGTGTTTTGTCTCCCGACGGCGGCAGCTTTCGGTGCGCGGGCACGCGTTGGAACTTCCCACGGGGCCGCTGGCCCTCATGCAGGCGGCCATGGGTGGTGCGAGCTGGCTGCTGATTGGTGCGATCGTGTGGGTGCTGTTCGGCGGTCGCATCGAGTATCCGCTCGTGCTCGGCGCGTTCCTGCTGGCGGCGGTGGCGGGCGTGGTGACGCACGTGCCGGCGGGTCTCGGTGTGCTCGAAGCGGTGTTCGCGGCGTCGCTCGGGGGCGACGAGGTGCCGGTGGCCGAAGTGCTCGCGGTGGTGCTCGTCTATCGCGCCATCTATTACCTTCTGCCGCTGGTGTTTGCTCTCCCGGCCTACGGATTGAGCGAGGCCGCCGCACGCCGGCAGCGGCCTGATCGCGCTCAGGCGGTGGGTGAAGCCCCGGTCTGATCCGGCGCGTCCAGCGGCGCGGGCTTGACGATTTCCGCAGCGGGGAGCAGCGGCAACTCCACCGCCACCCGCGTGCCCTGACCGGGCGTGCTCGTGATGGTGAGCCTGCCCGAGTGCGATTCGACGCGCACACGCATGCCCAGCAACCCATGGTGCCCGGCGCGCACGCGGTCCACGTCGAAGCCGCGTCCGTCGTCGCGCACCAGCAGCCTGGCCTGACCTTCCTGGCGCATGAGGGACACCCAGGCCTGCCGCGCATGGGCGTACTTGCTGATGTTGGTCAGCGATTCCTGCACCACCCGATAGACCGTCAGTTCGGCCTCCCGGTCCAGTTCCACCGCTTCGAGTTGCGGCAGCACTGGAATGCCCAGGCTGTTCGAGACGTCCTGGCAAAGCACCTCGAGCGCGGCAGTCAGCCCGAGCTGATCCAACGAGGACGGCCGCAGGTTTTCCACGATGCGGCGCTTGACCGCAATGCCTTCGTTGAGGCGTTGCTCGATGCTGGTCAGGCGTTCACGCGCCACGCCCGGCAGATCGGGCACGCGCCGCAGACGCGCCATCTCCAGTTTCATGGCCGTCAGCAGGCCACCCATCTCGTCGTGGAGTTCGCGGGCCACGCGACCGCGTTCGTCTTCACGCGTGTTCACCAGATGCCCCGCCAGTTCGCGCAGTTCGGCCGTGCGCACGGCGATTTCCTCTTCCAGCACCTGGCTCTCGCGCGCCTTGCGCTCGTCGCTCTCGCGCAACTGGCGCATGAACATCATCAAGGCCATCACCGCCACGAGCACCAGCGCGTGCAGCGCGAGCCGGTTGAGCATCATCGCGTCGAACAGCGACAGCCGCGCCGTCTGCTGGACGGCTGCCGCACGCTCGAGCACGTGGTCGAACTCTTGCCTGAGTTCGACATACGCCTGCCGGCTTCGATCGCTGCTGGCCAGCAGGTGGGCGCGGGTCCGCTGACCACGCTCGGTGGTGGTCATCCATTCGTCGAGCGAGGACACGCGGTCCCGGATCCGCTGCCTCACGGCGTCGACCGACACGGTCCGCGCGGGGTCTGCGTCGGCGATGTACTGGAAGGCGCCCTCCTGTGCCGCGTTGAGGGTCTTGATGGCCTCGCGGTAGTCGTCCCGGTAGACCTCCTGTCCGTTGATCAGGTAGGCGCGCGTGGCGGTCTCCGCGTCGGTCAGCGCCTGCAGTGTGTGCAGGGCCTGAAGCCGTGCGTCCGTCAGGCTGATGCCGCTCACCAGTGTGTTGCGCGAGTGCTGGTAGCTGCTTTCATTGATGGCGATCGTGATGACGGCCAGTGCCACCACGATCGGCATGACATAGCGCGTGCGCGCCACACGCTCGATCGATGACTTGAGCCGCTTCTGCACGTCTGCCCGCTCACTCACACAGCGCCGGGTGCCGTGGGGGCGCCTTTGGACACGTCTGCGCAGTAGTCAATGAGGTCTTCGAGCTCGTGGGATTTATCGAAAACCCTGTTGGCGCCCAGCACCTCGCAACGTCGGCGAATGTCGGGGGTGGCGTAGTTGGTCAAGACCACGCGACGCGCACTGAGCCCGGCTTCCTGGGCGGCCTTGAGCACCCCGAGTCCCGAGCCCGAAAGAAGAAAGATGTCGATGATCAGCAGGTCGACCGTGGTCCCCTGCCCTTGAAGCCACTGTGTGGCACTGCGCTCATCGAGTGCGCGACCCACCACCTGAACATCCGTGAGTTCCTCCAGGGTGGAAACCAGGTTCTCGTAGATCACCGGGTTGTCTTCAACGATGAAGGTTCTCAGTGACGCCATGGGGGAGGTGGGAAGTTCGGTGCGGTGAAAGAAAAAAGAGACTGTAAACGCCTCGGGGCGGTCCGTACGGCCAAGCCGCACTTCCCGCCCCGAGCTTCCCTTAGGCGTCGTGCCGCGTCTGTAGGCTTCGTCCTACATCACGAGGCGCGATGCGTTCAAGGACGCACGACGATGTCGTTGCGCACAGCCTTGGCACCGGGGGTGGCCTTGGCAATCGATTCGGCCGTCGACTTCTCGGCGGCCGACTTCGCGAAGCCCGACAGCTGCACCGTACCGTTCAGCGTTTCAACGCTGATGGACGTGGCGCTGACCGTCTTGTTTTCGGCGAAGCGAGCCTTCACGCGGGTGGTGATCGTGGCGTCGTCCACGTAAGCCCCCACCGTCTGCTGGTCGCGCGCAACGGCGCAGCCAGTCAGCTGAACGAGGGAAACCGTAGCGGCAACTGCCAACAGGGCGTGTGCGATTTTCATGGGGAGAGCTCCTAGGAATGAAGGAAAGCGGAGCCCGGTTCAGGGACGCTTTCCGGGGGGGTGATCAGCTGTTCTTCTCGACAACCAGGCGGTTGTCCACGGCGACCACGCCATCCACCGCTGCTGCCAGCGTGGTGGCGCGTTCGCGCGAGTCGGCGTCCGGTGCCGTGCCTTTCAAAGCCACACGGCCGGACTCGGTGTCTACATTGATCTTCAGTGCACTGAGCTGGTCATCGGCGGCGAGGGCGGCATTGACCTTGGCAGTGATTGCCATGTCGCTGGCGCCTTCGCTCATGGCCTTGCCGGCATCCGAGCCTGCAGCCTGCATGTCGCGAGCAGCGTCCTTGGTGTCGTTTTTCAGCTCGGTGGCAGCGGCTTGCGTCTGGTTGACCGTGCTGTCAACGCGCTCGCCCACCGTGGCGTCTTCGCGCTGTCCACAGGCTGCCATCGCCAGCGTGGCTGCGGCGGCTGCGATCAGGGTGAGGTGACGTGCTTGGGTTTTCATGGTGTGTCCTTTCAAAGGCCGGCCAGGCCGGCGCTGATGGGGAAGTCCCGATGAGTGAGCGGTGCTCAGAGCCTCTCGGTGGGGCGTTTGCTGGAGGGGGCGTCGAACCAGTCGTCTCCAGCGGTGCGTTCCCACGCGGCCACTTGGCGCTCGGCTTCGTCCTTGGCCACGCCGTAGCGTTCCTGGATCTTGCCGGCGAGCTGCTCTCGGCGGCCTGCGACCACGTCGAAATCGTCGTCGCTCAGCTTGCCCCACTTCTCGACCACACGGCCTTTGAGTTGCTTCCAGTTGCCTTCAATGCGATCCCAGTTCATGTGCATCTCCTTTTTGGAAAGTTGCTGATGTTGGATGGACTTGGCTGGATGCCTGTCCCGGCTGTCGCGCTTCATATCGCGTTGCCGTGAATGAACTGTAGGTGGGGGTGCTCGGCAAAGATGTCGGGCAGCCAGCCGCACCGATGTAGGACGTATCCGATCGAAAGCCTGGGGTTGTAGGAGCTGTCCGACGCTTCAACTGTGGGCCGCCTGTTAAATTGCCCGCTCCCGCCATTCCGGCCATATTCCTCCGCCATCAGAGGCCAACATGATCAGAGTCGGTATCGTCGACGACCACGCCATCGTGCGTTCAGGCTTGCGCCAGTTCCTGACAGAGCATGTCGACCTGCGCGTGACCGGAGAAGCCAACAACGGCCGCGAGGCGCTCGAGCTGGCCCGCGGCGGGGAGGTGGACGTGTTGCTGATGGACATCTCGATGCCCGAGCACGGCGGCGTGGACGCGCTGCAGGCAATCAAGGCGCGTTTCCCGGACCTGCACGTGCTCATCCTCAGCGGCTTCCCCGAGGCCCAGTACGCCACCACCTTGCTGCGGCACGGCGCCAGTGGCTACCTCAACAAGGAGTGTGCGCCCGAGGAAATCGTCAACGCCATTCGCACCGTGGCGCGCGGGCGTCGCTACATCAGCCCCGCCGTGGCCGAGCTGCTCGCCGACGGCGCCGTCGGTGAGGCCGAGCGACCGCTTCACGAGCTGCTGTCCGAGCGCGAGCTGCAGGTCTTCCTGCGCCTGGCCAAGGGCGAAACGATTGGCCACATGGCCGAGAACATGTTTCTCAGCGTGAAGACCGTGAGCACCTACCGCACCCGCGTGCTCGAGAAGCTCAAGCTGTCCAGCAACAGCGACCTCACTTACTACGCGCTCAAGAACGGCCTGATCCAGTAGCAGTGCGTCTCCAGACCGTCGGCGCCGTCCTACAAGCGCCTGCGGTGTTGGCTTGCAGTCACCAGCAGCACGCCTGCCTACATTGGATGCATCGCAATGACGGTCGTTGCGAATCCATCAGGAGAGCATCATGCTGCACTACGCTGTCGTCTTCTTCATCATTGCGCTGGTCGCTGCCGTGCTCGGCTTCGGTGGCATTGCCGCAGGTGCTGCGGGCATCGCCAAGATTCTCTTTGGCGTGTTCCTCATTCTGGCGCTGGTGTCTCTGGTGGCCGACCTCATGCGAAAGCGCTGACCCTTCAGCCGCTTTCATTTTCTTTCCACAGGAGCCTCTCATGTTCAAAACCCCATCGCAAGATCTCACCCGCCAGGCACTCGACACCGCCAACGATGTGTCCGATCGCGTGGCGCGCGCGGCGCACCACAGCATCGACACCCTGCGCCACCAGGCCAGCCGCGTGGGCGACCAGACGGTGGGCTATGTGCGCGACGAACCCGTGAAGTCGCTCGTCGCTGCCGTGGCACTCGGTGCGCTGGCAGCGGTGCTGATCGGCTGGCTGGGTCGTTCGCGCAGCAATTATTGAGTGATGCCGGGCCTTGATGCGACCGGCTACGTGGCTTCGCGCATCAGCTCGATGAACCGTTTGGCACCCAGCCCGAGCGGCTGGTCGTTCTGCCAAACCACATCCACCCACAGCCGCAGCTGGTTGCTCATGTTGCCAAAACGGATTTCGACCAGGTGACGCGAGTTCACCAGCGGCTGCACCAGCCGCTGTGGCAGGTAAGCCCAACCAAGCCCCGCCTGCACCAGGCTCAAGGTCGCCAGGTGGCTGTCGGTGCGCCAGATCTTTCGTGCGACCAGCACCCTCGGATCGGCACCTTGTGCGTCCCGACTTGCCACCGCAATCTGCCGGATGTCGAGCAGTGCTTTCAGGCTCAGTTGATCCTGTCGAGCGCGCGCCTCGGGGTGGTCGGGCGACATCACCGCCACCAGCGTTTCATGCCCCAGTTCCTGGAAGCTCTCGCGTTCGTCCGTGCCTGGGCGTTCGAACACCAGCGCGAGTTGCGCCTCGCCGGCATGCAACATGCGCAGGGCCGCGGCTTGCGGCGCCGACAACACCTCGACATCGAGTGACGGAAATTCGTCGGCCAAACGCGCCAGCGGCCGGCTCCAGGGCACCGAGAGCAGTTCGGGCGCGATCGCCAGCGTGAGACGCTTTTCCAGCCCCTGATGCAACTCCTGCGCGTGCGCCTGCAACTGACGCAGCTGGCTGGCCAGCTGACGCGCCTGGGGCTCGAGCGCGCGTGCCACGTCGGTGGGGCGCGGATCGCGCGTGCGCCGGTCGAACAGCAGCAGGTCGAGTTCGGCCTCGAGTTGCGAGATGGTCATGCTGACCGCCGACGGCACCTTGCCCAGCGCGCGCGCGGCGGCCGAAAACGAGCCGCTGTCGAGCACGGCCAGAAACACGCGGACGTTGTCGCTGTTGAATGCCATGGCCCGCAACATATCAGATTTTCTGAAAGTAACTGACTTCACCCGTCAGCTTCAGACATCTAGACTGCGGCCCATGCAAGGCCTCAAACGAAAAATCGTCTATGTCACGCTCTATGAACTGATCGCCATCGCGTGTTCCAGCCTGGGGCTCGCGCTCCTGGCCGGTGCAAGCATGGGGCACGCCAGCGTCGCGGCGGTGGCGGCGTCGGGCATCGCGGTGGTGTGGAACCTGATCTTCAACACGCTGTTCGAGCGCTGGGAGAGTCGTCAGGTGCGGCGCGGGCGCAGTGTGGGTCGCCGCATCGCGCATGCCATCGGCTTCGAGGGCGGCCTCGTGTTCACGCTGGTGCCGCTGTTCGCCTGGTGGCTGGAGATCTCGCTCTGGCAGGCCTTCGTGCTGGACCTCGGCCTGATCGTTTTCTTCCTGATCTACACCTTCGTGTTCGACCTGCTTTTCGACCGGGTGTTCGGTCTTCCGGCGTCGGCCCTGCCGACGGCGCAGGCGTCCTGAGCGTGCAGCCGCGCGCGTGGCGCGCGGCTGCGGTTCAGGCTCAATTGAAGCGCTGGAGGTTGCCGAGTTCGCCGTTGGCCATCAACGTGCCGTTGGCTTCGGCGTTGCGCAGTTCGCCCACCACGTCGGCGCGGCTCTTGTTCATCCCGGTGTTTTCCATCAGCTGCTTCTTGACCTGCAGCGTGGAGCCGATTTCACCGTTGTCGATGAGCGTTCCATTGGCACGGGCGTTGCGCAGCTCGCTGGCGACTTCAGCGCGGCTCTTGCCCGCGCGGGTGTCCTGCATCTGCTGCTTCTTCACTTGCAGGGTGGAGCCGATCTCGCCGTTGGCGATCGGCATGCTGCCGTCGGCGGCGAAAGCACTGCCAGCGGTGGCGGCGGTGAGGGACAAGGCGATGAGGGCGATGCGAACGGATTTCATGAGGGTTCCTTTTCAGTGGTGGTGACCGGCGAGCCGGCGATGGGTTGCCCACTGAATACGCCCTCCACGTGCCACCGGATTCAACCGATGTCGCCCTCGATACCTTTTCTGACAAATTCAGCGTTCATCCCGCTGCCTTCGGGTACAGCACCATCTGCGTGCAACGGAACAGCGCAATCGTCTTGCCGGTTTCGCGGTGCGTCACGACCGCGTCCCACACCTGGGTGGTGCGACCCAGGTGCACGGGCCTGGCCACGCACTCGATGGTGCCGGTGAGCGCGGTGCCCAGGTGGTTGCTCTTGAGTTCGATGGTGGTGAAGCCGCTGGCACCCTGGGGAAGGTTGGCCACGCAGCCATAACCGGAGCAGGTGTCGGCCAGGGTCACGATGCTGCCGGCGTGCAGGAAGCCGTTGGGCGCCATCGTCGTCGGCCTCACATCGAGCTCCGCACGAACCTCGTCGGTGCTCAGGTGCGTGACCACCAGACCCAGGTGACCGGGCAAGGCGCCGGCGCCGCGCCGGTTCCATTCGTCGACGTCGTGGTGGCTCATGCGGGTTTCCTTTTCGAGGGGGTTGAAGCGGCGATCATCGCGTCCAGCTGCCCAGGCGGATGGCGATGGCGAGGGTGGAACCGTACACCACCAGGCTGAAAGCGACGATGGCGAAGAAGGCCGTGGCCGGCGCCTGCAGGACGTTTACGCAGAGCCAGCCACCGACCACGAGCACCGCCAGACGTCCGACGCTGGCGGTGAGCGGCCAGAACATGCGGCCGGCGCCCTGCGAGGCGAAGAACAGCGCCAGGCCCAGCCCGAAGAAGGCGTAGCAGGCGCCGACGATGTGCAGGTAGGAAGCGCCGAAACCCAGCACCGCCGCGTCGCTGGTGAAGAGGTTCATCCACAGCGAAGGTGCGATCGCCGTGACCACGCCGATGAGCCCCGTGATGCCCGCCACCATCGCGCCTCCGGTCCAGGCCACGCGCAGGGCGCGGGCCGACTGCCCTGCGCCCATGTTGGTGGCCACCATGGCGGTGAGCGCGGTGCCGAAGCCGAACGCAATGGGCACGAGGATGTACTCGAGTCGCGCCGCCACGCCGTAGCCGGCCAGCGCAGCGGTGCCATAGCTGCCCACGAAGGCGGTGGCTGCGGCGATCGACGCGTTGCTGATCACCGGACTCAGCGATGCCGGCAGCCCGACACGCAGGATGTCCCGCATGAGGGGCCTGTGCAGGCGCCAGGGCGTGCGGTGCAGGTGCACAGCGCCATCGGCGCGCAACAGGTGCAAGGCCATCACCAGTGCGGAGGCCGCGTTGACCGCCAGCGTGCTGGCGGCAGCGCCGGCCACGCCCAGACCCGGGACCGGCCCCCAGCCGAACACCAGCAGCGGGCACAGCACCAGGTGCAGCAGCGCTGTCCCCAGCAACATCAGCGAGGGCAGCATCATGTTGCCCGCGCCGCGCACCACGGCGGCCAGCACGTTGGTCAACCAGATCACCGCCGCGCCACCGAAGAGCACGGCGGAATAGGCCAGTGCCGTCTCCAGCGCGGCGCCCCGTCCGCCCATGGCGCTGTAGATGCCGCGCCCGAACACCAGCATCACGATCATGAACAGCAGCGCGAGCCCCAGGCCCAGCAGCAACGCCTGCTGTGCCAGGCGGCTGGCGTCTTCGCTGCGCCCGCCGCCGAGCGCGCGGGCCACGGCGGCGGTGGTGGCGCCCCCGATGCCGCCGGCCGACATCTGCACCATCAGCATGGAGAGCGGAAACACCAGCGCGATGCCGGCCAGTGCGTCGGCGCCCAGGCGTCCGAGGATGTAGCCGTCGTAGCCGATCACCACCGTCATGGCCAGCAGGCCCATCACGTTGGGCGTGGCCAGGCGCAGCAGCGTGGGCAGCAGCGGGGCATGCAGCATCTGCTGCACGCGCGCCTGGGCCAGCGTGGCGCTCATGCCCTCGCTTCCCGGAGGTAGATGCCCGGCTCGGCCGAGAGTCCGCGCTTGACCTGCTGGGTGAGCTCGTCGCCGAGCACCTCTTCGGCACCGGCTTCCAGCGCGTCGAAGGCGCGGCGCACGACCGTGTCGGGAGTGCTCTTGGGCATCTCGATGCCTTGTGTCATGTCCGTGTCCACGAAACCCCTGTGCAGGGCGAGCACCTGCGTGCCCTGCGCGCGCAAATCGTGGCGCAGGCCGTTGGTCAGCGCCCACGCGGCCGACTTGCTTGCACCGTACACCGACAGCATGGGCGAGTTGATCCAGCTGGCCACCGACAGCACATTCAGGATGCCGCCGCCGCCATGCGACGCAAGGACCGGCGCGAAGGCCTGGGCGATGCGCAAGGGGCCGAAGAAGTTCGTTTCCATCTGCCTGCGGGCGGACTCGACGCCGTCCCCGGCGAGAAAGTTGCCGAAGTTCGCGATGCCGGCGTTGTTGATCACCAGCGTCACGTCGCGGCAGCGCCGGGCAGCCTCCGCCACCTGGACCTCGTCGTTCACATCGAGTGCGATCGGCTCCACGCCGGCCAGCGTCACGCGGGCGGGATCGCGCGCGCCGGCATACACCTTGCGCGCGCCGCGCGCCAGCGCTTCGCGCGCAAAGGCCAGGCCGATGCCGCGGTTGGCACCGGTGATGAGGAGGGTGGCGTTCTGGAGCTTCATGGTGGGTTCCCGTCGGTGAAAAATATGATGATCGTCATAAAAAGGGTCGAACGAACAGCGCGGGTTTCGCGCCTTCAGTGGGCCGGGGTCGAATCGTCGTGTGCAAGCAGGGCTTTGCGGTTCGCGGCCAGCAGGGCCTTGCCCTCGGCGTTGTCGCCCAGGGCCCGGGCCAGTTGCAGGGCGCCCACCAGCTGGCTCGCCACCGCGGGAGCCCGGCCCGGATCGGCGCCCTCGGGAAGCGCCTTGGCCACGAGGTCGATGAGGCTGCGCACGCGCTGCGTGGCGGCGGCGCGCACTTCGGCCGACTGGCGCGGCATTTCCGACGCCAGCGCGGCGACCGCACAACCGTTTTCGGTGCCGCTGAGGTGCCGTTCGGACAGGTACCCCTCGACCAGCGCGCGAAACGCACTCGCACCGCGCGCCTCGCGCGTGGCATTGCCTCGGGCGATGCGTTCGGCGCTCTGCCGGCCGGCATGCGCCAGGGCCTCGGCCATCAGAGCGTCGCGGGAGGGAAAGTGGGCATAGAAGCCACCGTGCGTGAGGCCGGCTTCTTTCATGATGTCGGCCACGCCCACGCCCTGGAAGCCGGCGCGACGGATCACCCTGGCGGCGGTGTCGAGGATGCGCTCGTGGGTGAGTGCCTTGCGGTTGGGGGCGATTTCCATGGCGGCAGTGTAGCCGCAAATATGACGATCATCATATGATGCCCGTCATACGGGTGGGGTCATGCGGCGAGTGCGCGGTGCGGCGGGTCGATCCGGGTGGGTCGCGCATGCGCCCGGCGTGGCCGCTCTTCGGCCCCGACCAGCTCCACGCGCAGTCCGGTCAGGCTGCGCGGCGACACCTGTGGCTGCAGGTAAGGGCACTCGTCGAGCCACAGGTCGGGGTGGCTCTGAAGTTCCGGCACACAGCTGTAGAACAGCAAACCTTCAGCAAAACCCGGTTGCGAACCAAAAATCTTGTAGGCCAACACGATCGCGCTCCTGTAAACAAGTCGGTGTCAAAAAGAGGGCCGACGGCATGCGATTGGGAACTTCTGTTTGCATGCTGCCACCGTTGCGGGGCAAGAATATGACGGTCGACGCGATGCTTTTGTAGGACGCGTGCCAATTCTCACGAGGGACGCCACCAGGAGGCAAACGGGGTGCCCGGCCTCGACGGCCGGGGGTCGGCTCAGAGGCCGTCGCGGGTCGGCGCGCCGACGAAACCGGTGGGAAATTTTTCCGCCAGAAACGCCTCGCCGCGCTCGAGCACGAAATACCGGAACGCTTCGGCGGCGGGTGAGAGCAGCTTGGAAAGTGTGTGCACCACGTTCCAGCCGCGCACCACGGGCGCACCTTCCACATCGAGCACCGCGATCAGCCGGTGGCTCAACTCCAGCCCGATGGTGTGCAGAGAGAGAAAGCTCAGGCCCATGTCGGCCATCACC
>SXGT01781924.1_pt1 | contig 12912 bp, 10 predicted proteins | sample 3176221 | NCBI WGS metagenome assembly SXGT01 (sample SAMN11356862, study PRJNA531348) | freshwater metagenome | isolation source: freshwater sample F1-120 | place: China: Fuxian Lake, Yuxi | collected 2017-12-25
GTCGGGCTTGGTCTGGTGGTCGGCCACCATCAGTTCGTCGGTGCGGCCCAGAACCTTGCCGCCAAAGTCTTCAATGGCCATCCGCATGGCATCCGCGCCGCCTGGGCCATCCAGGTCCGCGTAAGCGCCGGAGAGATCGGTGACGAAACCAATGCGCACCGGCTCCGTGTTCTGCGCCAGGGTGGGAACTGCGAGTCCCCCCATCACCAAGGCCAGCGATGTCTGCATCAAAACCTTTTTCATGCCTGTCTCCTGTTGAATAGCTGCCAAATACCGCCCGCGCCCCAATGGTCACGAGCGTCCGTTCACGCGACTCGCGAAGCCTCTCGGCCCGCGAGCAACCTTTTTGCTTCGTATCGCATCACGCACACGCCCGTCTGGTTGAACACCTCGATCAGAGAGGTGACCACGGCGCGTCCGGACTTGGAGGTGGGACGGATGTCCGTCACCTCGACCGTGGCGTCGACCGAATCGCCGACTCGCACGGGATGAAGGATTTCCTGCTTGAGTTCGAGCATGGCCATGCCAGTGCCTTGAATCATTGATTGCAGGATGAAGCCTTCGATGAATGTGTAGGTGAGGGCCGCAGGGACGGGCCGGCCTCCGATGGCGTGCTCGAAGGTCTCATCGATGAAGATGGCCTCGAGCATGCCGGTGCAATTGACGAAGCCGACCAGATCGGCCTCTGTGATCGTCCGGCGAAACGTCCGGAACCGCTGACCCACTGCGATGTCTTGCCAGAAGAATCCTTGGCCGAGCATTGGCAACTTTTCGATGTTCATGGGTGACTCTTCAGATGGGGGGTTTGGCAAATTCGCGCTGAATGTCCACGATCCGCGGGCCGTTGTGCACCAGCTTGAAGCGTTGAACTTTCTCGGTGCTGGTTTTGGGAATGGCCTCCACGAAGTCGATGTAGCGGGGCATCTCCACGCTGCTCAAGTTCGTGCGCAAGTGGTCGACCAGGCTTCGCAGGTCCACCGGACTGCGCTCGACCACCACCAGCTTGATCTCCTCGCCAAGGATGTCGTCGGGAATGGCCACAGCGACGCATTCGGCCACCTGCGCGTGTCTGGCCCCCACGGTTTCGATGGCAACCGGCGAGATCATTTCGCCTGCGCGGCGAAAGAGCTCTTTCTTGCGTCCCGTGAAGTGCAGAAAGCCGTCGCCATCGAAACGACCGAGGTCCCCAGTGTGGAACCAGAGATTGGAGATGCAGTCCAACGTCTCCTGCGGTTTGTTGCAGTAGCCGCTGGTGACGAGCCCGGGACGACGCGGTCTTACGGCGATCTCGCCGATATCTCCGGCGGCCAGAACTTCGTCGTCATCGTCGAGGATGGCCACATCAAAGTCATCGCGGGGTCTTCCCACCGAGCCCTGCATCACTTGCGCAGTGGAGTTGATGGTGGTGACCCCTCCGGTTTCGGTCATGCCGTAGAGCTCGTGGATTCGAATGTCCAACTTGTGCTCGAGGTCGCGCCAGACAGCAAGTGGTGCGCCACCTCCCACGCACCAGCGCAAGGAAGACGTCTGGGGTGAAGCGATGGTCTTGGACAGGATGCTCAGCACCGTGCCGACATACGTGAAGCCGGTGGCTTGGTGATGTGCCGCATCGCGCAGCAGGCCCGAGGCCGAGAACCGGGGCACCACGATCAGCGAGCATCCCGTGATCAACGCCGACATCAATGCATACATCTGTGGGTTGGCGTGATGCAAGGGGAGAAAGGTGAGGATGCGGTCCTGCTCATCGATGCCGATGGCGCGCACGATCACCCGTCCAGCGGCGGCATAGGCTTCGGCGGGCATCATCACGCCCTTGGGTCGCCCCGTGGTGCCTGAGGTGTAGAGAATCGCGACCGTACTGAATCGCGTGTTCTTTCCGTTGGTTTCGATGGAGGCAAGGTCATCTGATGCGTGAGACCAAAGAGCCTCTTCGGCTGGGGGGACCCGCACCTGGGCACCCGCCATGGCGGCCGCCTCCGACTGCGACGGCGCATGGTTCCCCTCTGCCAGAAGCAAGCGGGCACCACTGTCCGCCAGCACGTAGCGAAGACTCTCGCCCGTGAGATCCGGGCTCACCGGCACCACCGTGGCGCCGCGTTCGAGCAAGCCAAACCAGATCATCAGAAAGAGCGGTCGATTGGGAATGGCCAACACCACGCGGTCACCCGGTTTCACCCCCTGCGCTTTCAACCATGCAGCGGCAGCGCGGGCATGCTGCGCAAAAGCCGCAAAGGTGCAGGTCGTCTCGCCATGACGAAGAAACACGTGATCGGGGTGGGTGCGCAGACGCTGGGCCAGAAGGTCGAGCATGGTGTGCCCTCAGAACTTCTGTATGGCTTTCGCCAGTGTGTTCTTGAGCGTCTCTGGCGAACCACCAGCGATTTCATAAGCCTTGGCGTCGCGCAGGTAGCGGCCGTAAGGGGCACTCTCCATGACGCCATAGGCCCCACAGATCTGGACGCAGAGGCTGGCCACATCGGTGGCCGTTTTGGCCGCAAACAACTTGGCTTCGCTGGGGTAGCGAGAAAGGTCCACGCCCGCGTCAAGAGCGTCGGCTGCGCGGGCGTTCAGCAGGCGCGCTGCGTCAATGTGGGTGAGCATGTCGGCGAAGTACCACTGGATGCCCTGTTTCTGAATCACCTTTTCGTCGAAGACCACACGGTGTGTCGCGCGTTCAAGTGCCTGGTCGAATGCCGCGCGTGCAATGCCCATGCTGATGCCGGCGGCCATCGTTCGGGAGTAGTCCAGCGTGGTCACGGCGGCGCGCACGCCCTTTCCGTCTTCACCGATCAGGTGGTCCTTTGGAATCGCGACGTCCTGCAGCACCAGATTGATGTGAGGACCGTTTCGCAGGCCGAAGGTGGCCGAGTTGGAACCTTCGTAAGTCGAGACACCAGGCAGATCGCGGGGTACCGCAAAGGCAGAAACGCCTTTCGGAGTCTGTGCAAGGATGATGAAGAACTCTGCAGCGGAACCGGATGTGATGAAGGACTTCTCACCCTGGAGCACCCATTTGTCGACGGTGGGCGTGGCCGATGTGTCGAGCGACCGGATGTCGCTGCCATGGTTGGCCTCTGTGAGCGCGTAGCTCGCCAACAGACCGGAGGCCAGACTGGGGAGGTACTTCGTTTGCAGTGCCGGATTGCCGAACAGCCGCAGAATGGTTTGCGCTTGAAGTATGGTGATCAGGCTGATGCCGACCGCCGCGCTCGCATAGGAGACCTCCTCGAATACGGTCAAGGCATGTCGGTGGCTTTTTCCGCCGCCCCCCAGCGTCTCTGGCATGAAGATGGCGCTGAAGCCTTCTCTGGCGAGCGCGCGCATGATCTCCACCGGATACACGTCTTCGCGATCGATGCGCTCTGCTTGCGGGGCAATGTGTTCGGCCGTGAAGGCCCGGATGCGTTGCACGAATCCGTCTTCCACCAGAGGGTCCCACCGTGCGCCGAGTTCGCTCATGGCGCACTCCTGGGGTAGGCTTCTTCGCCCAACATGACCACGGTGCGAATGACCGCGCCTTTTTCAATCGCGAGCATGGCGTCTTCGATGCCGTCGAGGCCCACGCGGTCGTCGATCTGGTCGTCCAATTGCAGCTTGCCGTCGAGGTAGGCCTGCGCGTAGAAGGGAAAGTCATCCTGAGCGCGCGCACCACCCAGGCTGGACCTGCGGATTCGCCGCTCGCCCACCAGTGCGCCAAACCGGATGGCTATCTGGCTGTCCGCCGCTGTCTTGCCCAGCACCGTGACCGTGCCGCCCGGTCGAGAACACAGCAGGGCGAGTTCGAGCGAGTTCACGATGCCGGCCGCCTCGAAGCTGTGGTCCACCCCGCGACCCTGCGTGAGTTCACGCACTTGTTCCGGAATGGACGGCTGGTCTTCGCCGACCAGAAGCTGGTGGGTTGCGCCATAGCGTCTGGCTTTCTCCAGCTTGGCCACGTGTGTGTCGATGGCGATGATGGTGCCGGCACCTGCCATCCGTGCTCCCTGAACCACATTGAGACCCACAGCACCACAGCCGACCACCGCCACGGATTCACCCTGCTGGACATTGGCAATGCGAAGAACGCTGCCTACGCCGGTGATCACCGCGCAGCCGAGCAGGCAGGCGCGGTCCAGGGGCATCGCGTCCGGTATGCGCACGGCGCCCGTGGCGGGCACGATGCAATAGTCGGCGAACGACGAAACATGGAGAAACTGCCCCACCGGTTCATCTTTGGGTGTTCTGAGCGGTGTGGCTTCTCGCGACGGCAGGGCCTCGCAGAGCATGGGCAGCGTGCGGCGACAGTAGAAGCAAGCGCCGCAGTTGGGGTAGATGCTGCAGACGACGTGATCGCCAGTGCGCAGATTTTTCACGGCGGACCCCACTTCCACGACGACTCCAGCGCCTTCATGCCCCAGCACGGTCGGCAGTGTCGTCGGGAAAGTTCCGGTCCACGCTTCGTAGTCGGTGTGACAGACACCTGCTGCTGCCATGCGCACCATCACCTCGCCGGGCCTCAGCGGCCGCATGCGGAGTTCTTCGATGTCTATGGCGGCCCTGTTCTGCCGCATGACTGCTGCCCGGAAGTCCATGTCAGGCGGCGAGCGTCTTGCGCTGCGCCAGGATCGCGGCGTCATCGACCGTGGTCAAGGGCTTGAAGTTGGTCGACACCACCCATTCGGCGCGGGGCTTTTGCACGGGCTGGGGTTTGTTGTCCACCTGGTTGTAGACAACGTAGATGTGCCACCGGGAGTAGCGCGACATGTTGTGACCCGAGCCGTGAACGATGTGCGGATGAAACAGCACGACGGTACCGGGCTTGCCCACGATCGGCACCGGATCTCCGTACTCGCCCATGAGGTCGATGACGTCGTCCTTGGGCACGGTCCAAAGGCTGTAGGAGGTGGTGGTTTCGTCCAGCGCGGGAGGGATCTGGCCGCGCTTGTGACTGCCCGGGATGAAGTAGAGGCATCCCCCGATTTCCGTGGCCTCGGAGAGCATGACGAGTGCGGTGGTCATGCCTTCGGCTTCCTGGACGCCATCTGTGGCCCAGTAGCCGAAATCCTGATGCCACTGCCAGATTTCGCCAACGATGGCTTCTTTCAGGTTGCACTTGGTGTGATAGACGTAAAGCCGATCATCTTTGAGGAGCTGCTTCGCCGGCTCGAGCATCCTCGGAAGCCGGCTGAGGGCGTTGAACGACTCCAGTCCCGTTGGGCCCTCCAGATCGTGTACGCGGAACACGGTACGCACCGCCCCCGACTTTTCCTTGACCACCCCATCCTTGCCTGGCTCGATGCGAGTCAGGTCGCTCCGCAGCTGTTCAAGCTCGTCTGCGCCTATGAGCGCTGGCAGCGTGATGAAGCCGCGTGATTCGTACTCTTCCAATTGTTCCGGTGTCAGTTTCATCTCATCTCCTGTGCCGATATATCGCATGTGCATTAATCGTACTCTGTTTGTAGATCGACAGGATGAGGGTTTTCCCTTGGGCCGCGGCAGGCTCGCCGAAACTCGCCCATCGACTGCAGCAAATGCGGGCGCAATGCTTGCTTGCAGGTTCTGCATGCCGCCCCACCGCACCGACCCCGACGCCACACCGGCAACCGACTGGCACGCCCAGGAGTTGCTGTTGATGCGCGAGGTGATGAAGCTGGTGGGGCGCAGCCTGGCGCCGGCTTTTGTGTTGCGCGAAATGCTGCATCTGATGAGCGAGCTGCTGGGGCTGAACCGGGGGCGCATGGTGCTGGCCAACGAGGCCTCGTTGGGGGGGAAGGTGGGCGAGCGCACGGCGTCCATCCGACATGCGTATGGCCTCACGGCCGAGGAGGTGCAGCGTGGTGTGTTTCGCTGGGGCGAGGGCATCACTGGGCGGGTGCTGGCTTCGGGCCTGCCGGCCATCGTGCAGGATGTGGACGCCGAGCCGCTGTTCCTGTTTCGCACCGTGCCGCGCGACCGGCTGCCGCCGCAGACCGTGGCCTTCATCGCGCTGCCGATCGAGGTGAACGGCGCGACCATCGGCGTGCTGGCCTGCCACCGCATTCGCAGTCGGCAACGCCACCTGAACGACGACCTGGCGGTGCTGCGCATCCTGGCCACACTGGCGGGGCAGCTGTTGCGGCTCGAACAGCTGGTGGCCGAGCAGACGCGCCAGCTGATGGCGCGCAACGCGGCGCTGGCGCGCGCGCTCGACAGCGCCAGTGCGCGCTACGGGCTCATTGGCCAGTCACCGGCCTTGCTGCAGGCGCTGAGCGAGCTGGAACGCGTGTCGCAATCGCAGGCCACGGTGCTGCTGCTGGGCGAGTCGGGCACGGGCAAGGAGCTGTTTGCGCGCGCCGTGCACCTGGCCAGCGGCCGGCACGACCAGCCCTTCATCAAGGTGAATTGCTCGGCGATTCCGGAGACGCTGTTCGAGTCGGAGCTGTTTGGTTATGAAAAGGGCGCCTTCACCGGGGCGAACGCGGCGCGCGCAGGCTGGTTCGAGCAGGCCCACGGCGGGACCATCTTTCTGGACGAGATCGGTGAGCTGCCACTGGCCATGCAGTCCAAGCTGTTGCGCACCCTGCAGGAAGGCACGCTGGTGCGCCTGGGTGGCACGCGCGAACTCAAGGTGAACGTGCGGCTGGTGGCCGCGACCAACCGCGAACTCGCCGCCGAAGTGCAGGCGGGTCGCTTCCGGCAAGACCTGTATTACCGCCTCAACGTGATCCCGATCCGCTTGCCCAGCCTGCGCGAGCGCGGCGAGGACATTCGCGCGCTGGCGCTGCATTTCGTGAACCGCGCGAACCAGACGCACCAGCGCAACGTGAACCTGGCGCCGGACGCGCTGGCGCGGCTGGAGGCCCACCCCTGGCCCGGCAACATCCGCGAGTTGGGCAACCTGATCGAGCGGCTGGTGCTGCTGGCCGACCACACGTTGGTGACGGCCGAGACGCTGGAGCGTTTCATGCCGCAGGGGCCGGGCAACGTCCCGACATCGCCCGCCCAGCCTGGCGAGGCCGGCCAGGTGCGCGACTACCAGAGCGCGCGTTCACACAGCGCACAAGTTTTGCAGGACGCGCTGACGCAGCACCAGGGCAATCAGTCGCGCGCGGCGCAAAGTCTCGGACTGACACTGCGGCAATTCAGCTACCGACTGCGCAAGGCGGGGTTGCGGTGAAGGGTGGAGGTGAAAACTTTGTTGAATGCCAACGCGCGGGATGTGTGACAGCATCTGCGCCGACAGCTGCAAACGCGACTTTCAGCTCAAGTCTGGACTGAGTCACTCGGGGCCGACGTCCCGAAAGACAGCGGCTGTCATCACCGGACTTTCAACGGCAGGCACTTCGCCAAACCGCTGGCCTAGTTCGATTGCTAGCCCAGCATGGCCTTCAGTCCGGCAATGTTGAGCACGCTCACTTCGCCCCGGCCCAGCCGGACGTGCCCCTCCCGCTCCAGGTTCTTCAAAGCCATTGAGGCCTTCGGCCGGCTGACACCTGCACGGTGGGCGATGTGCTCGTGGGTCGCGTTCAGCACCAGCTCACCGCTTTCAGCCGGCACGTCACTGGCCATGCGCAGGAGCGCTGACGCCACACGCACAGGTACGCCGCGCTCCACCCAGCCGCGCTCTCGTCCCTGCACTTCACGCAAACGTTTGCTCAGAAACTTGACGAGCATCACCGCCAGCCCGGGCTGGCGCTCCATCAGCGCTTCGATCTCGCGGGTGTGGATCCAGCGCACTTCGGTGGGTTCGGTCGCCACCATGTCCACGTTGCTGATCTGTTCACTGAAGATGTAGGACAGCATCACGATCTCCCCGTGGCCGAACCAGATGGGCACCACATCGGGACGCTCTCCGCCGCCCGCGTGCACCACCGCGTTGATCTTCCCTTCCATCAACAGCGGCAATCGTTGAACAGGCTGCCCCGCACGAATCACCACCTGGTCCACGCTGTAACGGCCCACTGGGCAGTTGTCGATGTCCAGCCAGTCATGCAGCGCCAGAACCAGCGCCCGGTTCAGGGACTGGCTGGTCGGCTCTGGACAGGCGTTGGGAGGTGCGGCGGTCACAGGGGGGTGGGGGTAAACACGGGGGCTTTGTGTTCCCGCAGGAACTGAGTGAGAGGGCAAGAAGAATCAACATCCAGGGACACCCAACTCACGGAGACCATTATGAAACTGCCCCGACGCCTCTGCTTGCTCTCGCTCACCTGTCTGGCGCTTGTGGGCGCTGCCCCGCCGACTGCCCACGCCAACGGCAAGCTCCTGCGTATTGTGGTGGGCTACCCGGCGGGCGGAGCCGTGGACGTGGTCGCCCGACAGGTGGGTGAAGAAATGCGCGAGAGCGGCTACAACGTGGTGGTGGAAAACAAGGCTGGCGCCGCGGGCAGACTGGCCGTCGCCACCGTGCTGCAGGCTCCTGCCGATGGCAACACCGTGCTGTTGATGCCGGGCGGCAACATCTCCCTGTATTCACATGTCTACCCCAACCTCAAATACAGCCTGGCCGACCTGGCGCCATTGGCCACGCTGTGCTCGTTCAGTTTTGGCCTGGCTGTCGGCCCGGGCACGCCCGCAAAGACCTGGCCAGAATTCGTGGCCTGGGCCAAGGCGAACCCGGGCAAGGCCAGCTACGGCACACCGGGAGCGGGAACCGGCATGCACTTCATGGGCGTCATGCTGGGTCGGCAAGCCGGCATCGACTTTCTGCACGTCCCGTACAAGGGTGGGGCCGCCGCCATGTCCGATCTTCTGGGTGGCAGCCTGCCGTCGCTCGCGACCACGCTTCCCAACATCGTCAAGCTGCACCAGACAGGAAAAATCAAGATCGTCGGGTTCAGTGGCGAGACGCGACAGACCAAGCTAGCGGACGTTCCTACCTTCAGGGAACAGGGCTATCCGGACGTCGTCCTGTCAGAGGTGTTCGCCGTCTTCGCCCCTGCGAAAACACCGGCCCCCGTGCTGAAAGAGCTGGAGACAGCCTTCACCAAGGCTGCCCGGCAACCGCGCATGGTCGAGGCGCTTGAAAAACTTGAATTCGAATCGCTGGTGCTGGATGCCAAGGCGACGCGCAGCCACCTGGAGGCAGACATTCGGCGGTGGGAGCCGGTGGTCAAGGCCTCTGGCTACACGATCACGGAATGAGCGCGCCCTCGCTTTCACCCCGGCGGCCGAACATCCTGCTGGTCATGAGCGACCAGCACCGGGCCGATACCTACGGCTTTGAGGGGCGCAAGGTGCATACGCCGCACCTGGATCTGATGGCGCAGCAGGGCACCCGCTTCAGCGCGTGCATCACGCCCAACGTGGTCTGCATGCCCGCGCGATGCTCGGTGCTGACAGGGCTGCTCCCCTACACCCATGGCGTGGTGGACAACGGCATTGATCTGGACGAAAACCTCGGGCAGCAGGGCTTCGCGGGTAGCCTGGCGCGCGCCGGCTACCGCACGCACTTTGTCGGAAAGGCCCATTTTTCCAGCAATCACTCGTACGCCAATCGCCCTACCGGGCGCTGCGAGAACATTCCCAGCGCGCCGATGTTTGGTCCTGAATGGGGTGGTCCCTACATGGGGTTCGAGCGGGTGGAGTTGATGCAGCTGGGTCACAACTACTGGCTGCCCGACGCGCCACCGGGGGGTTTGCACTACGAACGCTGGTACCACGCCGACGGAATGGGCGAGATGAAGGACGCCTTGTACCGGGAACACGTGGGTGCGGCGGTCTCCGGAGGACAGACCCACTCCAGCGCCTTGCCCACGGCCTGGCACAACACGACCTGGGTGGGAGACCGCACGGTAGAGATGCTGCGCGAACAGGGCCGGCGTGAACGCGCCGGTGATGACACCCCTCTGTGCGCCTGGGTGTCCTTTGCGGATCCGCATCACCCATTTGATGCGCCGGTGCCGTGGAGTCTGTTGCATCGACCCGAAGAAGTGGACCTGCCGCCGCATCGCGTGCGCGATCTGGACCGCCGTCCATGGTGGCACCGCGCTGCGCTCGAGAACACCCCGGGGGGGACACCCGAAACACGCAAGGTCCGTGAAGAGTATTCGCGCATGGATCCTCAAAGCGACGAGCAATTGCGCGAGGTCATCGCCAACTACTACGGCATGATTTCTTTGATCGACCACAACGTCGGGCGCATCCAGAACGCGCTGCGCGAAGAGGGGCTGGCAGACAACACCCTGATCGTGTTCACGTCGGACCACGGTGAATGGCTGGGTGACCACGGACTGATGCTCAAAGGGCCGATGCTGTATGAGGGCGTGTTGCGTGTGGGCCTGCTCATGCAGGGGCTGGACGTCCCCGCAGGTCGTGTGGTGTCGGACCCGGTCTCCACGCTGGATCTGGCGGCCACGTTCGGTGACTATGCGGGCACCACCGTGTCATCAGCCTCACACAGCCGCAGCCTGCGCCCACTGCTGAACGAACAGAGCGGTGCATCCCGCGATGCGGCCTTGAATGAATGGCGGCTCGGTCCGTCGCGTTGCGGTGTGGCGCTGGACCTGCGCGCTGTGCGCACACACGCCGCCAAGCTCACACTGGAGATACACAGCGGTGCGGGCGAGTTGTACGACCTCGCCAACGACCCCCACGAATGCGAGAACCGCTTCGCCGACCCAGCCTATCGCGGGCTTCGCGAGGAACTGACTGACCGGATCATGGCCCGCCCGAAGGACATGGTGGCCGCTCAGAACGCGCCCGTCGGACCCGCCTGAAGGAGGTCAAATTGAGCTACGCGACCTGTAACAACCTGGTCATCATGACCGACGAGCAAGATGGATTGGCCATGGGTTGCGCGGGGCATCGCTTCGTGAGCACCCCCAACATGGATGCCCTTGCCGCGAGAGGTACCCGGTTTTCCAATGCCTTCACCCCATCGCCCATCTGCGTGCCTGCCCGCGCAAGCTTTGCCACTGGACAATGGGTTCATCAGATAGGCCATTGGGACAACGCTATGGGCTACGACGGGCGTGTGCGCGGCTGGGGCCATGCGTTACAGGCTGGTGGTCAGCGGGTTGAATCCATCGGAAAACTGCACTATGCGAACGGTGAAGCCCCAACGGGGTTTGACCGCCAGCACAACGCCTTGCACCTGGCTGCGGGTGTTGGGCAGGTCTGGGGCTCCGTGCGCGACCCTATGCCGCAGGAACCCCGTCAATCCCGCCTGTTTCAGGAACTGGGCGCTGGCCGCAGCCACTACAACGCCTACGACACGGCCAACGCCGAAGCCGCCGCCGCATGGCTGCGTCAGCGCGCACTGGAACCTGACGCCAGCCCATGGACCTTGTACCTGGGACTGGTGGCGCCGCACTTCCCGCTGGTTGTGCCACAACGCTTCCTGGATCACATCGACATGGACAGCTTGCCGCCGTCGCGCCTGCACCCCATGGACGGCTTCGCGCGACATCCGTGGGTTCAACGTCATGCCGAGTTTTACGACTGTGACGCTGAACTGGGATCGGAAGAACGCCGGCGACTGGCGCTGGCCTGCTACTTCGCATTGATCGAGTTCATTGACGAGCAGATCGGCAAAGTGCTGGCCGCGCTGGCAGCGACGGGCCAGCAGGCATCGACCCGTGTCATTCTCACCAGTGACCATGGAGACAACCAGGGGACACGGGGCCTGTGGAACAAGTCCACCTTGTATCGAGAATCGGTGCAGGTGCCCCTGGTGATGGCGGGCCCGGACGTGCCGGAGCAGCTGGTGTGCAGGACGGCTGTCAGTCTCATCGACATAGCGCCCACCCTGATTCAAAGCGCCGGCCTACCCGTACCTGAGGCCTTCTGCGGACGTTCCTTGATCGACATTTCCAACGAACCGAACGACTTCCAGCGCATCGGCTTCAGCGAGTACCACGCAGTGGGTTCCCCTTCCGCCGCCTACATGGTGCGGCAGGGGCCATGGTCATATCACCACTACGTGGGTTTTGAGCCCGAGTTGTTCGACGTGGAGGCAGACCCAGGGCAGACACGCAACCTGGCGGGCCATGCGGAATGGGCCAATGTTCAGACGCGGCTGAACAGCGCGCTGCAGAGCATGCTGGACCCGGATGAAACCGACCGGCGTGCAAAGCGGGACCAGAATGCGCTGGTGGAACGCATGGGCGGGCGCGAAGCGGCCTTGAGTATCGGCCCGCAGGGTGCCAGCCCGGCGCCGAGGTCTGAACTGCCAACTTAAAGTCATCAAGCAATGGTCGGATGTGCTGCATGAGAAACCTCGTTTGCAGGCACATGTACAGGCGGCCCGCCACCCGCAGGACCAACACTGTGTTGACATAGTGTCGACACAGTGTTGGTCCTGCGGCGCTTCCAGGTTGTGACCGCCACCAACGCACGCCCACCCCAAACCCAATAATTCCAACAAATTCAACGCCCCGCGCTCATTGACCCGCGTGCCCACCACCCTGGCACGCAGGTTGCGCTAGAGACCTCAGGCAATCCCGCCTGCCGCCACTTCCGCGAGGTCTCCATGAGCATTGACGCCACCCTGATCGCCCCCGCCCAGCTTGCTGCCCTGCAGTCGTCCGAGCCCGTCGTGGTCATCGACACCCGCGACCCCGACACCTTTGCCGCCGGCCACATTCCCGGCGCGGTGAACCTGCGTGAAGTGTTCACGTACCTGGCCACCTCCACACCCGAAGGCTTGCAGGCGCTCAAGGCCACCTTCGCCGAAGCGCTCGGCGCCGCCGGCCTCTCAGGCGCCGAGACGGCCGTGTTCTACGAAGATGCGATGAACAGCGGCTACGGCCAGTCTTGCCGGGGCTACTACCTGCTGACCTGGCTCGGCTACCCCAAGATCAAGGTGCTCAACGGCGGCTTCAGCGCCTGGAAGGCGGCCGGCCTGCCGGTGTCCACCGAGGCCGCCACCCCCGTACCCGCCACAGTCCCCGATCTGCCCATGGCCGACGTGATGCTGACGCAGGCCGACGTGCAGGCGGCGCTGGGCACCGACAC
>SXGT01920406.1_pt1 | contig 12911 bp, 19 predicted proteins | sample 3176221 | NCBI WGS metagenome assembly SXGT01 (sample SAMN11356862, study PRJNA531348) | freshwater metagenome | isolation source: freshwater sample F1-120 | place: China: Fuxian Lake, Yuxi | collected 2017-12-25
CCGAAGCCGCGGCGGTCGTAGGCGATGGCCCGCATGCCGGCATCGGCGATTGCGAGGGCCTGGTCGTCCCAGCTGTCGGCCGACAGCGGCCAGCCGTGCATGAGGATGACCGGACGGCCGCGGCCCCAGTCCTTGACGTAGAGCTTCGTTCCGTCCCGGGTTTCGATCTTCGGCATTGAGTACTCCATTCCTGGTTCGTCAACGCAATGGCCGAGCGCCGCGTCCCGTTCCGTCACGGGGTCGTGTGCTTTGGTCGGGCCTCAGCCCGCATCCTCCACGTTGATGCGGCGGTAGACTGCCTCGATGAAGGAATAGATCGCGAAGGCCAGGAGCCCGATGCCCATCGCCGCCAGCAGCAGCCCGCCGGCCGGCAGCGACTGCACGTAGTCGAGCGCCTGCTGCGAGCCGGCCTCGCCGCCTCCGCCTCCCGAAAGGGCGCGGCGGGCGAGAAGGAAGGCGAGGATGAAGAACACGGCCCCGCGCGCGACCAGCCCCGTCCGCGCGATCGGGTCGATCAGGCGATACTTCGCCTCGTCCGCCTCGATGTGCTTGCGATAGCCCTTGCGCCACGCCTTGACGACATGGGCGACGCCGGCCCCGGCGAGCACTGCCGCCAGCACGGCCGCCGTCAGGCTGGCCCCGACGAAGCCGGCGACGGTGTCGGCGAGGCCGCCCCCGCCTTCCCCGCCGGATGCGCCGCGGGCGCGGGAGAACGTGTAGAAGGCGAGCGCGAGATAGGTGATCCCGCTCACCGCCAGGCCGCCGCGGATCGCCAGGCCTTTCGCGTCGGTACCATGGTCGTCCGTGTCGAAGCCGGACTGGATGAAGCGCCACACCGCATAGAAGGCGAGGCCCGCGACCAGCGCGTAGGCCACCACCCCGCCGAAACCCGTCGAGAGCAGGGTCTCGAGCGCATCGCGCGAACCCATGGTCTCGCCCGATCCGACCGCCGCCAGCGCCGCGAATGCGCCGATGACGAGATAGATCAGTCCGCGCGAGGCGTAGCCCGCCCGCGCCATCGGCCTGAACCAGTCGCGTGCCTTGTCCATGAAGATCGGTCCCGCTGAAGATCGCACCGGGTGTGGAATGCGCGGGACCCGCGGGCGTTCCGTCCGGCTAAACGCAGCATGAACGCCGCCTTCAGCGGGCGTTCCAACAGCGCCTCCTAAAACAGCATGGTCAAGCAGACGGGGAACGAACCCCACCAATGGAGGAGTAGAACCAATGACCCGCATTCTCGTCGCCGCCACCGCCCTCGCCGCCATCCTCGGCTTCGCCGCGCCCGCTTCCGCCAACAGCGTCTCGATCCAGCAGTTCGGCTGGGGCAATGCCGCCGGCGGCGCCCAGAACGGCTTCGCCAACCAGATCGGCGTCTTCCAGGACGGCGTCTGGAACCAGTCGGTGACCAGTCAGAACGGCGTCGGCAACGTCGCCGCCACCGGCCAGCAGGGCTTCAACAACTACGCCGACACCTGGCAGCAGGGCGTCAACAACGCAGCCGGCGTCGGCCAGTTCGGGGCCAACCACAACGCCATCATGAGCCAGGACGGCAACGGCAACATCGCCGCCGGCGTGCAGGTGGGCAATGGCTGCAACGCCGGCGTGAGCCAGTCCGGCTCCGGCAACGTCGCGGCCTTCGTCCAGACCTGCCCCTGATAAGGTGCCGCCCGTGCGGCCGGCGGGAGCGCGCCTCCCTCCGGCCGGCCCGGTCCAGCCAAGGAGGACATGATGAGCGCTTCGACCCGCATTCTCCTCGCCGCGGCAACGCTTGCCGCGGTGCCGGCCTCCGCCGCCTTGTTCGCCGGCGGCAAGGCCATCGCCGCCCCGATCGCCTGCGAGATCGTCGCCAGCCGCAGCGGCGCCACCACGACGCTGCAGGGCGTCGTCCATGCCGACCAGGCGGTGCAGGGCAGCTACAGCCTGCGCGTCGCCTCCTTCGGCGGCGGCGGATCGTCGACGGTGAGCCAGGGCGGCGTCTTCGATGCCGGCCCCGACGGCACCGCGACGCTCGGCACCGTCATGATCGGCGCCAATGCCGCCTACGAGGCGACGCTGACCATCGACAGCCAGGCCGGTCCGGCTACCTGCACGGACAGCGCCGGCTGAAACCTGCAACGATATCGCCTGAAGAAGGGGCCGCCTCGCGCGGCCCTTTCCTTTTACGCGCAGGTTTCACCACTTGCCCGGCGCGGCGCTGAACGCCCGATAAACGGCGCGTTCCGGCATCGTTCAAGCGCCCGGCGCCACTCTCCGTCCATCGGCTTCGGGAGAAGGAGCCGCAACGACCGGAGGAGAACAATCATGACCCGCATCGCATCGCTCGCAGCCGCCGCAATCCTCGCATCGATCCTGGGCACGCCCGCCCATGCCGGAGGCTCGGTCTCCGTCAGCTACCATCCGACCGACCCGCAGCACGCCCAGGCGCTCGGCGCCGGGCTGCGCATCTACGGACTGGTCAAGGGCCTGCAGAACGGCTCGATCACCCAGAACGGCATCGGCAACGCGGCCGGCCTCGCCCAGAACGGCGCGGGCAATTTCGGCGTCGTCCACCAGCACGGCAACGGCCATGAGGGCACCGTCCAGCAGAACGGCAACGGCAACGCCTACGGGCTTTTCCAGTTCGGCCAGAACACCAGCGGCCACGCGGTGCAGAACGGCAACGGCCAGTCCGGCGCGACCTTCCAGTACGGCTGGTAGCCTCTGGTTCCCGTCCGGGCGGCGCGGCTCCCGCTGCGCCGCCCTTCGCATGTCCCGCGACACGCCGGAACGGAATTCCTCCTGATCGGTTTGGCTTACGCAACGTAAGAAACGCAACCTGCCCGGGAGGTCACAATGTTCCTGAAGTCCACCGCGTCCAGCCTCGCCCTCGCGGCCGTCGCCGCATTCGCGCTCACCTCGGCCACGCATGCCCAGACCATGATCGGCAGCCAGCAGATCGGCGCCGACGACCTCGCCGCCGTGACCGAACACTGCCAGATGCTTTCAGCCGAGGCAGAAGGCGGCGCCGAAGCCGCGACCGAAACGACGGCCTCCTCCGATACGGCAACCGGCGAAGAGCGCGCGCCCGGCGAATCCGACGCCGGCGGCGACATGTATGCGGAAGCCGTCGACAGCGAGACCGAGGCCGTGAACTCCTCGCCGGACGACACGGCGACCGCGAGCACCTCCGGAGAAGCCTCGGCCTCTGCCGAAATCGACATCGGCGCCATCACCGTCGAGGAATGCGAGGCCGCCGGTCTCGGCGCGGAATGAGCCTTTCGCGGCGATCGCAACGGTGACATTCGCGAGGGCGGCAGACGCGGCCCGCCCTCGCCGCCCGTCCGCCGGCCGAAACCCCGACGCCGCCCGAGCGTTGGTATGCGAAGTCAGGAGACTTGCCCATGGCCGACGCTCCCCTCACCGCCTTCGCGCTCAACTGCTCGCTCAAGCGGTCCTCGGCCGGCGAGCCTTCCTCCACCGACAAGATGCTCGGCGACCTGCTCGCCGCCCTGAAGCCGCATGGCGTGTCGGGCGATGTCCTGCGCGTCGCCGACCATGATGTGAAGCCAGGCGTCGAGAGCGACATGGGCGACGGCGACGAATGGCCGAAGCTCCGCAAGAGGATCGTCGACGCCGACATCTTCATCCTCGGCACGCCGATCTGGATGGGCCAGCCCTCGTCGGTCGCCAAGCGCGTGCTCGAGCGCCTCGATGCCTTTCTCGGCGAAGCCGACGACAAGGGCCGCATGCCCGCTTCCGGCAAGGTCGCGCTCGTGGCCGTCGTCGGCAACGAGGACGGCGCGCATCACTGCCACGCCGCCTGCTTCCAGGCGCTGAACGACGTGGGCTTCACCGTGCCTGCCAATGCCGGCTGCTACTGGGTCGGCGAGGCAATGGGTTCGGTCGACTACAAGGATCTGAAGGCGATACCGAAGAAGGTGCGCGAGACGCTCGACATGGCCGCGTCGAACGCGGCGCATCTGGCGCGGCTTCTCAAGGCGAAGACCTATCGCGGCGTGGGATAGCCGCACTGCGCGAAAACCGCGTCCAGCACGGCGCCCGCCCCTTCGAGGTCGAAGCGGGCATGGGTCTCGTGGGACGTCCCCGTCTCGGGATCGTCGCCTGGCGTGATGTCGAAGCGCAGCACCAGCTCGCGGCCCTGCGAAAGCGCGGCGAAGAAGTCCGTCGTGAGCGGACCCATTCCTCCGGGCGAGGCCGGATCGTCTGCAAACAGCACTGTCGCCTCCCCCGACCCCGCCGCGATCAGCGGGATCTCCACCGCGTCGACCACGGCGAGTACCTTGCCGGGCGTGTAGAGATAGTCGCCCGGCTCTACCTCGGCGGCGATCGGCATGACGGGCCCGTCCCGCGCGGTCACCTCGAAGGCGACGGGGTCGCCGCAGGAGATCGCGATGCCGGTGACCGTGCTGTTGCCGCCGTCGGGAACGGCGACCGCGACGCCGTCGCGCTCGACGAAAAGCGCCGCTGCGGGACCCGTCGAAACGAGCAGGAGCGGCAGGAGGAAGAGCGGTCTGGCAATGGCCCGCAGAGTGCAGCGGCACGGCCGTTGCGGCAAGGCCGGCGGGCCTCCTGAAGGCCGAAATGCGGCCCGGCCTTGGAATTGGCCCAATTTCGTGGCACGACTGGACCGTTCGGGTTTTTGCTTCGCCCGGTGACTGGCCTGACGACCTTTCCCCGCTTCCGTGAACTCTCGACGACCGCGACCCTGTGCAAACGGCGCAGACGCAGACACAGCAAGGGAACAGGACTTCTCCCATGAGCCAGACCGGCACCGTAAAATTCTTCAACGCGACCAAGGGCTTCGGCTTCATCACGCCGGACGGCGGCGGCGCCGATGTGTTCGTGCATGTGAGTGCGGTCGAGCGCGCTGGTCTGACGCAATTGGTTGAAGGCCAAAAGGTCAACTTCCAGACCCTGCCCGACACCAAGGGCAAAGGCCCGAAAGCCGTGAACCTGAAGGTCAACGACTAAGGTTTGCGACAACGCAAATGAAGGGCCCGCGGGGATCGCTCCTCGCGGGCCTTTTTTTGTTGCGGCTTTGCGCTTTTATTGAATCGGATAGAAGATTTCGGTGCGCTCAATCGGATCGTTGGCGTCGTGGCCTTCGGGTTGAGCCACAGCGGTGACGACTTCCCAAGCTTCGGCGCCGGGACGCAGTGCGATCCGGTGGGCCTGGCGATAGGCTTCGAGCCGCTGATACATCGCCGGCACCTGCGAGCGGCGGCCGACAAAGGTCGCGCGCAGAGCGGCGCCGCCAGGCGTTTGGCCGACGCGCGCGCCAATCAGTACTGGCGCCGGGCCGCTATAAGGATACCCCACGCTAAAGCGATAACGCCCGCCAACGCCGTTATCCTGCGGGAAAATGCGCACAAGCGTGGAAAGATCAGCCTGGCCGCCAGCGGCGGTGATCGCCACCATTAGAGCCGCAATCCCCTGTTGCTCGGCGCGCGAGCGATCATCGAATGTAGGTGCGGCGTTCGAGAGAGTGACATCAACAAACATCACGTCCTGTTGCGGCACTGGAAGCGCGATAATGTCGTAGCCTTCGAAATCATAAGGCGGCAGTTGCTCGGCGCGATCCTTCAGGCGCGCCAAGCCGCTATCGAGATCATTCTCGATGGTGGAGCGCATGATAAGGTTCATGTAGCGGCACGGCACATTGATCCAGCCCTCGGCGCACACAGCAGAGACCGACCAAGCGACAGCGGTGTTGCCCTCATTGGCGACGAGTTCGACATGCGAGTTCAGGGTCGCGCGTTCGCCAATCTCGATAATGCTCTCGACCGATTCATTCTCCATCGAACGCACGATCGACATGCGACCAGAGCCGATCTCGCGGCGATTGGAGACCCAGCGCATGGTTTGGCCCGCGCCTGGCTCGGGCGAGATCGAATACTCGGCTTCCGGATCACGGGCGTTGTAGGGGGACCATTCGCGGGCGATCCTGAGATCGTTGATCATCGCGAACACGGAGGCGCGCGGGCGCTCGACCTGAGTTGTGCGGGTCACATCGAGCGCGTTGGGAAGCAGAAATCGACCGACACCATAGAGCGCGCCCGTTACGAGCGCGATCACCAGCACCAGCCCTAAAAACCACCTCATACGCCGTCCCCTGCAGGAAAGGCCTTATCATTGACGCGGAAGCCGCGCCATGAACGACCATGTGCGCTTGCATCGCGCACGTCGGCCTCGCGCCGCACGCGAACCTTTACGATAAAATTCAACGCCATCACCCGGCCCCGGACGACAGCCTCCCCAGCACGATCGGGGGTAACATGAAGGGCGCGGGCGCGTCAGCCCGCGGACGCAGCAATACCGCCACTCAGGCCGCGGAACTCAAGTGCGGGTGCGGTCCCAGACCTCGAATTCATAAGCGATGCAGCGTTCCATCATCTCACGCCAGACCGGCTCGGCGATCGACCAGGAAAGGCCGTGGCGCTCCGCCTCGGCTTTCACATTATCAAGAACTTGCTGGATGCGGGCTTCGTCGCGAACGACATTGCGGTTCGGTTTGATGCGGGCGGCGGCGTCCATATAGCCCTGGCGGCGCGTGATCAGCGCGACCAGCATACGATCGATCTCGTCCACACCCGCGCGGACGTCCTTCATGGTTTCGCAGGCCAGCGGGTCCGGCGCTTCGAACCGGGCTTTGAAGGCCCTGGGAGATGCATCATCCATAAGCTGAACCTGGGCTCGGGGGGGCGGCGGGTCGATAAGGCATGCGGTCGCGGTTCATTCGGCCCGTTCGGCCAAACGGCCGCCGGAGACGACGCGAGCGGCGACCCAGCACGTTTCCGCGCTGCAGGCGTAGAGCCAGAGCCGCACATAATGACGCCCCGATTGCGCCGGCGTCAGCTGCACATAGGGGGTGTCATCGGCAGCGGCATCGCGTTCGATGAAGCGGCCATCAGCGCCGTACACTTCCATGTCGAGATCGCTGCATCCGGTATCGCAGGCGCCATAGACGCGATAATTCCTGCCGGCCTCCAGATAGACTGACCACAGATAGGGCCGATCAAGCTCAAGCGCTTCGACCAGATCGGGCACGCTGCGTTCTGGGGCATAGCCAAGTCCAGCGTGCCGCTGCAGGCCGTGTTCGAGATAGCCTAAAGTCTGGCGGCGATGATCATCCTGCGCAGCGGCGCTGCCGGTCATCAGGGCTGCCGCGAGTGCGGCGCCGAGGAGAAGTCCGCGCATCCAGCTCTCCCTACCTGGGCGACAGGACGAGGGCTAGGGCTTGGCGCCTCTGGGATCAAGCCGCGCGCGGCCCCATTTGCTACGCTACACTGACGATCCCCATGAGCGGCGCCGACAAACCCACCCTGCCCCCGCTGACCGAGCTGCCGGGCGAAGACGCACCGCGCCCCGAAATGAAGGGCGTGGAAGCGATCCGCGATGCGTGGACGCGGCTGCCGACGAAGCCGGGCGTATACCGCATGCTCGGCGGCGATGGCGAAGTGCTCTATGTCGGCAAAGCCAAGAACTTGAAGAACCGCGTCGGCCAGTACGCGCAAGGCCGGGCGCATACGAACGCCGTCTATCGTATGATTCATCAGACGGTGTCGCTTGAGGTGATCGTCACCGCGACCGAAACCGAAGCGCTGCTGCTTGAGACCAACATGATCAAGCGGCTGCGGCCGCGTTACAATGTGCTGATGCGGGATGACAAAAGCTTCCCGTACATCGCCATACGCATGGATCATGACGCGCCGGCTTTGCAAAAGCATCGCGGCGCGAAGAGTTTTAAGGGCAAGTTCTACGGGCCGTTTGCGAGCGCTGGCGCGGTGAACCGCACGCTCAATACTTTGCAGAAAGCGTTCCTGCTTCGCTCGTGTTCTGACTCGACGTATTCAGGCCGGACGCGCCCATGTATGCTGTATCAGATCAAACGCTGCTCGGCGCCGTGCGTCGATCTCGTGAGCGCAGATGAATACAAGGGGTTAGTTAAGGACTCGATCGACTTTCTAGAAGGTCGGTCGGCAGCATTGCAGGACCGGCTCGCGGTCGAGATGCGCGAAGCCTCGGACCAGTTGGAGTTCGAGCATGCGGCGCGGCTGCGCAATCGCATTCGTGCGTTGGCTTCGGTGCGCGCTTCGCAAGGCATCAATCCGAGCACGTTTGATGAAGCGGACGTGTTCGCGCTCTACTGCGAAGGCGGCCAAAGCTGCATTCAGGTGTTCTTCTTCCGCGCCGGCCAGAACCGGGGCAACCGCGCGTATTTCCCGCGTCACGGCGCGGAGGAAACGCCGGAAGACATCCTCGGGGCGTTCATCGCGCAGTTTTACGACGACCGCGAGCCGCCGAAATTAGTGCTCACTAACGTCGAACCAACCGACAGCGCACTGCTCGAAGAAGCATTGTGCTTGCGCGCCGAATGCAAGATCGAGATTCGAAAACCTGAGCGCGGCGAGAAGCGCGAGATCGTTGAAGCAGCGTTGCTCAACGCGCGCGAAGCTTTAGGCCGACGCATGGCGGAAACCGGCAGCGTTGCGAAGCTGCTCGATGGCGTCGCGGAAGTGTTTGGGCTCTCGCAGCGACCGGAGCGGATCGAGGTTTACGATAATAGCCACATCCAAGGCTCAAACGCGCTTGGCGCGATGATCGTCGCCGGGCCGGATGGGTTCGTGAAGAACCAATATCGCAAGTTCAATATGAAGAGCGAGGAGTTCGGCGGCGACGATTTCGCGATGATGAAAGCGATGATCCGGCGCAGGTTTGCGCGGATGATGGCGGAGCGTGAGAGTGAAAACGAAACCTCCCCCCTCGTGGGGGAGGTGGCGAGCGAGAGCGAGCCGGAGGGGGGGCGCTCAAACGCGTCACTGTCTGAAACCGATAGTGCGATTGAACGCCCCCCACCCCCTGCCCCCGCCCCACAAGGGGGCGGGGGAGCGGTTGCAGACGGCGGCGTGGATTTTTCGAAAGAACGCGACGAACCTGAGCGCGAAACGAAATTTGGCGCGTGGCCGGATCTGGTTTTGATCGATGGCGGCGATGGGCAGCTCAACGCGGCGCTTGAGGCATTAAATGAGCTCGGCCTCAGAAACCGCATCGTCATCGCCGGCATCGCCAAGGGCGTGGATCGTGACGCGGGGCGCGAGCGCTTCTTCATTCCGGGCAAGCCGGCGTTCCGGCTCGACGAGAAAAGCCCTGTCCTCTACTACCTGCAGCGGCTCCGCGACGAAGCGCATCGCTTCGCCATCGGCGCACATCGCGGCAAACGCAAAGCCGGCATCGCCAAGAACCCGCTCGACGAAATCGGCGGCATCGGCCCTGCCCGCAAGCGCGCGCTGCTCGATCGCTTCGGCTCGGCGCGCGGCGTTTCACGCGCGGCATTGGCTGAGCTAGAAGCGGTCGAGGGCGTGAACACGGAATTGGCGAAGCGCATCTATGACTTCTTCCGCGACAACAAACGCTGAGGCGCCCGGCGGGCTGATGAAGAAGCTGCCGACGCTGCTGACAGTCTTTCGCATCGCCATGGGGCCGGTGATCGCGGCGCTGATTTTGTGGGCGGCGAGCGTGACGCACAGCGATCCGGCGCTGGCTGGCCTCATCTATGCGCTGAGCTTTTTGCTGTTCGTGCTTGCAGCAGTGACTGATTGGCTCGATGGCTGGATCGCCCGCAAGTACGATGCTGTCACGCCGCTCGGCGCGGCGCTCGATCATTCCGCCGACAAGGTGCTGATCACGTGCGTGCTGGTTGCGCTCGCCTATGCGGCGTTGCCGATGCAATTGGTGCTGGCGGCGGTGCTGATCTTGGGGCGCGATGTTGCTGTCGCTGGATTGCGCGAGGGCATTGCCGCGCAGGGCAAAACTTTGCCCGTGAGCTCACTCGGCAAATGGAAAGCGGCAGCAGAGATGGCGGGCGTTGCCGCGTTCCTGGCATTCCAAACGGCGGCGTTACTTCAACAATCAGCCGCCTTGGTGCTCGGCCTGTTTTGGGGGGCTCGCCTGCTGCTTTGGGCGGCGGCGGCGTTGGCGCTGATCAGCGGCGCGCAATACGTGGCGACGCTGCTGAAGCGGCAGGTTTAGTCGAGGCGGCCGAACTCGATCTGGTTGAGCAGGAAGATCGCCACGATAAACGCGAGGATCGCCAAAAGGGCCGGGTTCGTGATCAGGTCTATCATGACCTCCGAATAACTGATCCGCCGCCGGCGGGCCAGTGCGGGGTTGACGCAGAATAATATTCAACCTATTGGTTGAATATGCAGACCGCAGCCCTCGATCACACCATGCTGGCGCTCTCCGACGCCACCCGGCGAGCCATTTTGCAGCGCCTGGCCGATGGCGAGGCGCGGGTGACGGAACTCGCACAGCCCTTCGCCATGTCGCTCAACGCCGTCTCCAAACACATCCGGGTGCTGGAGCGGGCTGAATTGGTGACGCGGCGAAAGTCGGGGCGCGAGCACTTCCTGTCGCTCAATGCCAGGCCGCTCGACGAAGCGTCCGCGTGGATCGAGCAGCAACGCAATCTTTGGAACAGCCGCCTCGACGCGCTGGAACGCGCGTTGGCGGAGCATGACGACTGAGGAATCGCAACATGGAATTGGGCCGCATCACCGCGCCGGACACGTTCGTATTGGAGCGCCGCCTGAAGGCGCCAATCGAGCGCGTATGGAGCTATTTCGTCGATGGCGAAAAGCGCGCGCGTTGGTTTACCGGTGGCGACACGCTATCCGCCAACGGACAAGCGTTCAGCATCCTCTTCGCGCATCACAACATCACCAATGAAAAGCCGCCCGAACGCTGGCGACAGATGGAAACGGGCGAGTTCGCAATGAGCGGCCGTGTGCTTGCGTTCGAGCCGCCACACTTGCTTGCGATCACGTGGGGTGATGGGGACGAGCATGTCTCCGAAGTGCGCTTCGAACTTAGCGCCGTCGGCGATGAAACGGTGCTGACGCTCACCCACGTGAAGATCGATACGCTCGCCAATGTCAAAGATTTCGCGGGCGGCTGGACAGCGCATGTCGAAACGCTTGCCGCGCTTCTCGATGGACAATCAACAAACACATTCTGGGCCAGCGTCGTCGCCGCCCACGAAGCTTACGATAACGCACATTAAGGGGACACGGCGATGATCCAGAGAACTGAACTGATTTCCGGCGATAGCGTGCGCATCGAGCGCGTGCTCGCGGCGCCGCGGGAGCGAATTTGGGAGCATCTCGTCGATCCGGCCAAACGCTCACGTTGGTTCTGCGCCGGCGACACGCTACGCGATGTGGGCCAGACCTTTGCCTTTGGCTTCAACCATACGCGCATCACGCCGGAGCAACGTCCGGGCTCGCCGCCCCGCGATCCGAATGAGCCAGACTTTGTCTCGCACGGCGAAGTCCTGGCGTTCGAGCCGCCAGCGCTGCTGAAGTTCAAATGGGAGCAAAAGCCGGGAAAGCCCTCGGAGGTGATGTTCGAGCTCACGCCACACGGCGACGGTACATTGGTCGTGATCACGCACACCAAGCTGCCTGGCCGCGAAGATGTCGTAAACGTAGGCGGTGGTTGGAACGCGCACCTCGACATTCTGGCCGACGAACTCGCCGCGCGACAGCACGGCCCTTTCTGGACAAATCTCGCCGCCTACGCCGAAGTGATGGAAGAGCGTGTGCCGAAGTGAGTGCGCCAATCATCCGCGTCGAACGCCGCTTTGCCGCATCGGCGGAGCGTGTGTTCGACGCATGGCTCGATCCGGTTTGGATCGGGCGCTTCATGTTCGGGCCGCATCTGCGCGATGAGCAGGTGGTGAGCCTGACAAACGAACCGCGCGTCGGCGGGACATTTCACTATCGCGTCGCGCGCGGCGGCGTGGAGATCGATCACACTGGCACGTATCGCGAGATTGATCGCCCGAGGCGGCTGGTGTTCACTTGGGGCGTCGATGAGGAGCAAGGCGATCTCAGCGTGGTGACGATCGAGATCGCACGCGATGGCGATGGTTGCGTGCTGACGCTCACCCACGCGCTGCATCCCGATTGGGCCGAGTACGCGGAACGCACGCAAGCGGGATGGACAAAGATCGTGGGCGATCTTGCGGCGGCGCTTCCTTAGGCCGGCTGCACCAAGCTCAGCATGTTCAAATCCGGATCGTGAAACCAGGCGACCTTGGTGCCGTCGGGGGCGCTCCAAATGCCCTTGGCGTCCTGCGGCAGAAAGCCGAAGCGCGCGAAGACGATGCCCTTCGCGGCGAGCGCGTCGACGAACTTTTCCATATCGCTCACATCGAATGCGAGGATCGCATACGGCGCAGGCACGACGGCTGGCGTTTTGGACACGCGGATTTTGAGGTTCTTGGTTTCGAACACGGTAGCGAACTGGTCTTCGTGCAGAAATTTGAGCCCGAGCGTTTCGCCATAAAACGCCTTGGCGATCTCGGGCTTCGTCGTGCCGACGAGCACGGTCGCGGTGGATGATGCAAGCATGGGCATTCTCCCTCGAAGCACACCCTAATCGCCACGCGCCAAAGCCCAAAACAAAACCGCCGACGTTGCCGCCGGCGGTTTAATTTTTAGGCGCCTTGCGGCTGGGCCCCGCCCCATCCGGGGGAGCCGGTGGCGGGCGCTTCGTCCTCGTCCGTGACGGGCAGAGCCGGCGTCGGCGCTGACGGCGTCGTCGGCGTGTCCTCGGGGCGATCGAGCTTTTCACCACGCAGGATCGCGGCAATCTCATCACCGTTGAGTGTCTCATACTCAAGCAGCGCTTCGGCCAGAGCCTTATGCGCTTCGGCTTTTTCGGTAAGGATGCGCTTGGCTTCGTTGTAGCCGAGGTCGACCAGGCGCTTCACTTCAGCGTCGATCTTCTGTGCCGTCGCTTCCGCCACGTTTTGCGTGCGGCTGACTTGCATCCCAAGGAAGACGTCATCGCCATTATCGCCGTAGGCGACAAAGCCGAGTTCGTCCGAATAGCCCCAGCGCGTCACC
>SXGT01783836.1_pt1 | contig 12910 bp, 10 predicted proteins | sample 3176221 | NCBI WGS metagenome assembly SXGT01 (sample SAMN11356862, study PRJNA531348) | freshwater metagenome | isolation source: freshwater sample F1-120 | place: China: Fuxian Lake, Yuxi | collected 2017-12-25
CCAGCCGGCCTTCACGTCGCGGAAGAACGTGACCGCTGCGGCGAGCAACGCCGCGAGCCCGAGCGCCCGGCTCTTGGCCGCGCCGTCGCCGGCGACGGAGACCCGGCCGTGGGCGTCCGGCTCCGCGTGCAGCGTGCGGATCGTCTCCGCAGTCGCGGTGCCGGTCGGAAAGGGCAGTTGCTCGACGTCGACGAGCTGCCGCTTGATCGGGATCGCGACGAAGACGCCGAGTGCGGCGACGACGCCGAACCATAGGATCATCGCAAGCGGATCCGGACGCAGCGTCGTGACCATCAGCAACGCTCCGAACGCCGCCATGTTGCCGCCGCCGGTCATATAGCCCGCGCCGGACGCGACGGTCGTCAGAACGTTGTTCTCCAACGCACCGACCGGAACGCGCACGATCCCGGCCGCCTTCGCCCCGCGAAAGACGGCGAACGCCAAGATGGCCGCGGTGATGGTCACACCGACGGACCAACCGGTCTTGAAGAAGACATAGAGATTCGAGAGGCACATGACGACGCCGAGAACGGCTCCGACAAGTACGGCCCTTAACGTCAGCTCGGGCGCGCTCTTCCGCCCGCCGGCCGACTCGCGTTGGTCCTGCATTCCTGGATTCCTGCCGCGGAGAAGTCCGACGACGGACCGCGGCCGTCGCATCATAGGCTCCGCGCGCGTTCGGGATAGGATCGCAGCGCATGAAAAGCACCCCCGTTCTCATTCACGGCTCCGGCGAATGGATCACGATGGATTCCGGCGCCGTCGGTCCGCGGGGCGGCCCGGCCTTGGGCGACGTCGCCCCGAAGAGGGGCTATGCGGTCTGCGTGGAGGACGGAACGATCGTCGATGCAGGCCCGGTCGACGACCTTAGGCGGAGACGTCCGGACTGCCCGGAGGTCGACCTCGGAGACCGGCTGGTCACGCCCGGCCTGGTCGACCCCCATACCCATCCGGTCTTTTTCGGCACGCGCGAGGACGAGTTCGAGTGGAGGTGCACGGGACGCACCTACGTCGAGATCGCCGCGAAGGGCGGCGGAATCCGCAATTCGGTACGGAAGCTCCGCGCGGCTACGGAAGACGAACTCGTCCGCGGATTGCTGCGACTGGCGGACGGTTTCCTTGCGCTCGGGACCACCACGATCGAAGCCAAGTCCGGCTACGGACTCTCGACCGAGTCCGAACTCCGGTCGTTGGAGGCGATCCGCAAAGCCGGGCTCGCGCATCCGCTCGAATTCGTGCCCACGTTCCTCGGCGCGCACGAAGTCCCCGACGAGTGGCGGCACGATCCTGCGGCGTACTTGAAGATTCTCTGCGAGGAGATGCTCCCTGAAGTGGTGCGCCGGGGGCTCGCGACTTCGTGCGACGTCTTCTGTGAGAAGGGCGTCTTCTCCATCGATGATTCCCGCACGCTCTTGAAGCGAGCGCAAGATCTCGGCCTCAAAGTCAAGCTTCACGCCGACGAGCTTTTCCCGACGGGCTCGGCGGAATTGGCGGCCGAACTCGGGGCGTTGTCCGCCGACCATCTCGTGCACGTCTCCGACGAAGGAATGACCCGGATGCGGGAGAGGGGCGTCATCCCGATTCTGCTTCCCGCGACGAGTTTCTTCATCAAACTGAAGCAGGACGCCCCCGGCGCGGAGATGGTGAAGCGCGGACTCGCGGTCGCCATCGCCACGGATTTCAATCCCGGGTCTTCTCCGACGCGATCGCTGCCGCTCGTGATGACGTTCGCCTGCGTGAAGTACGGCATGACGCCGGCCGAGGCGCTGACCGCCGCGACGGTGAACGCCGCGCACGCGATCGGGATGGGCGACCGGATCGGCGTCTTAAAGCCCGGCTATCAGGCCGACCTCGTCGCGTGGGATCTCGAAAACCACCGACAGCTTCCTTACCGGTTCGGCGAGAACTTCGCAGCGATCGTCGTCAAAAAGGGCGCGGTCGTGGTCGACCGGCGGCGCTGATCCGAAGCGGCGCTACGAAACTTCGGCGGCCGCGGTTCGGCCGTCGGGGCCGACGACGATCACGCGGTTGTGGCCCGTGCGCTTCGCTTCGAGCAACGCCAGATTGGCGGACTGAAAGAGTCCGAGGGCGTCGGCCGCATCGCCGGGATAAGCGGCGACACCCGCCGAAATCGTCACCTTGCCGGTCGGGCAGGCGCGGAATCGGTGGGCTTCGACCGCTTTGCGAACGCGATCCACGAAGTGCGCGCTCCGACCGCGTACGGGTTCGGCGGCGGCGGAGCGATGGGTCTCCGGCAGGATCACGGCGAATTCGTCCCCGCCCCATCGCGTCACGACGTCGATTTCGCGGAAGTTGTTCTTCAGGACCTCGGCGGTCTCGCGGATCACCGAGTCGCCCACGTCGTAACCGTTGACGCCGTTGAAGCGTTTGAAGCCGTCGACGTCGATGATGGCGAGCGACAAGTGACGCCGATGGCGTCGCGCGCGTTCGATCTCGACCCGCAATTGGCGCTCGAAGAAACGCCGGTTGAACAAGCCGGTCAGAGGATCGACGACCGCCATCTTGCGGAGTTCTTCGAGCCGGCGGGCGTTGGCGTAGCTCGCCGCCGCTTGGCGCGCGCACAAAGCCGCGGCCGTACGGTCGTCCTCGTCGACGTCTCTAGCGACCGACGCGACCAACACCCCGAGCACGTTTCCGCCTTCGGTGAAGGGGCAAGCGAGCACGATCCGGCCGTCCGCCCGGTCCTGCGTCGGAGTCGAGCGGCGAGCCGATTCCGCAGCGACGGCTTCGACGGCCTCGGCCGCGGCGTCGTCGTCGCCGAATCCGGAGCGACGAGCGACTTCAAGCACGCCTTCCTCCGGCGACAAGAGCAGCGAGCCGCGGTCCGCGCCGGCGGCTTCGAGATAAGAATCGAGCGCCGCGTCCAGCAACCGGTCGAGGTCGGATTCGAGTTCGGTCATGCGCCGAGCGTTCTCGGCGAGCCGCCATCCCGACGGGTTGCCGCACGACGTCCGTCGGGTCTGCGCCGAGGACACCGGACTTTCGCTCGAACAAGACTCCGCCCCGAGATCGCCGGTTGACGCGCACGCGGCCGGGGTCGGGCGGACCTCGGCGACGGACGGTCCGTAATCGGCGGCAAGGACCGCGTCGGCCGGAAGTTTGGTCGGCGGAACGAGCGCCGGAAACCGTGCGAAGAGCGATTCATGCACCGCGGAGACGGCGTCCTCCAGCGACACGAACGCGCGATCGGCGCCGTCCGGCGGCGTCTCGCCGGTTTCGAGCAGCGCGAAGACCTCCGGCCGCGGATCGGGGCCCGCGCGAAGGACGGCCAGCGCATGCGCGATCCGGCCCTGGACGAGCCGAGCAGGGACGACGACGGCGGAAGAGGACGGGTCTTTGAGCTTGCGCTCGAAGTCGGGCGGATGAGAGGTCGCGACCACGCGCAGATTCCGCGAGCGCAGAAGATCGCCTGCGGCGACCGGTAGGACGCCGCCGTCGCTGAAAAGCAGAACGCTCGGAATCACCGCAGGATCTCGCCGCCGCGGTCCGCCGACGGCAGTGACAACACCCAGACCGGGCGGACTCCCGAGCGGTCGCAGACAAACGTGCCCCCGGCGCGCGCCGCCAATCTAGATGCCGCCAAAGCGCCGAGATTGGAGGCTCGTTTGACGCGGCGCAGCGCATCGGCCGTAGTTTCATCCGGATGGGGAAGGAGATCCTCAGCACCGGCGGGAACGGTCACCGTGACTCGGCGTCGGTCGCTTTCGATCAGGATCTCGGAGGTTTCATCCTCGTGGTCGGACAAGAGCAAGGCGACGACGACGGCGATTTCTTCTCCGTCGATGCCGTAGACCGACCCCGGACCGATCGAGCGCACGGAAACGCCCCGCACTTCGGCCTCAGCCACGATCGCGCCCGCGACGTCGCACGCCACGTCCCCGGAAAGACCGGTGCTCGGTCTGCCGCCGACCGTGGCCAACGCCTGGGCGCACCGGCCGATCAACGCGATCTCGGCGCGAAGACGCGTGAGGGCTTCGCCGCGGCGGGCGGCCGAGACTCCGTCGAGTTGAAGGATGGAACTCCAACCGCCGGCGACTTGCACCCGATTACTGAGCGCGTGCGCGATGCCGCGCAGGATGGCGCCCCAGTCCTCGTCCGGAGTCGCGGCCGGGGAGGGCGACGCACCGCGATCTTGCAGGAGATCGTCGATGAAGAACGGCTCCCGCAGAACGCGCGAGAATCCGTGCAAGGTCTCTCCTTCAGCGGCGATCAAGATCGCTCCCGCACGGCGTAGCGCCGCCACGGCGTCCGGCGTCGCGGTCTTCAGGGATTCAGAACGGACGACCGCCAAGTCGGGCGGGTCGGGGAAGAGATCCGCAGCGGCCGTGACGGCGTCCTCGCGCTCCGAAACGACATAGCCGGCCGACCGTAGACGGTCGGCGATCGCGGTCCGGTCAGGACCTACACGGTGAATGAGATAGGCGCGCGGATACGTCGGCATAGGGCTCCGGAGGACGATCGAAGCTTCAACATGGGGCGACGACGCGCCTTGCGGCCCGGAGATGTCGCTGCGAATCTTAGCCTGTTCGGGGAACGGTGTTTCCGAAAACCTGCGAACCGGCCGGCCTATTCGAAGGCCGTGCCGCTGCGCCGACGCAAGTCGTCGCCGCCTCTGATCCGAGAAGAAGACGGAAGAAGCCTCCACGGTCGCCGACCAAACCCGCGCATACGCGCCGATTTACTTGCAGCCCGAAATCTCCATCGTCATCCCCCTCTTCAATGAAGAGGAATGCGTCGCCCGACTGGTGCGACGGTTGGAGGAGTTCCGTACCGGGTTCGACCGGGCTTCGGAGGTTCTCTTGGTCGACGACGGCAGCACCGATCGCACGGCCGTCATCATCGAGGCCGCGCTGCCGAATCTGAAGAACTACCGCCTCGTCCGGCTCCGGTCGAACGCAGGTCAGACCGCCGCGATGTCGGCGGGCCTCGATCATGCGTTGGGCGACGTCATCGTCTTCATGGACGGCGACCTGCAAAACGACCCGGCCGACATCCCTCGGCTCCTCGCCAAGATCGACGAGGGCTACGATCTCGTTTCGGGCTGGCGCCGCGACCGCAAAGACCGGGCGTTGACGAGAAAGCTTCCGTCCTACGTGGCGAACCGCCTGATCGGGATCGTGACCGGAGTCAAGCTGCACGACTACGGCTGCACGCTGAAGGCCTATCGCGCCCGCGTGCTGCGGCCGCTCAAGCTCTACTCGGACATGCACCGCTTCCTGCCCGCGCTCTCCGACCGGGCGGGCGCCCGGATCTGCGAGATCGTGGTGCGCCATCATCCGCGGACGGCCGGTTACTCGAAGTACGGACTCTCCCGCGTGCTCAAGGTGGCCTTCGACCTCGTCGTCCTCAAGATGATCCTCGACTTCGCAGGCCGGCCGATGCACTACTTCGGGGCCATGAGCCTGTCGTTCCTCGGTTTGGCGGGCGTCGCGGGGGCCGTGTGGGCGTGGAACATCGACCGCGGATGGCTCGAAGGCAAGATCATCTTGCCGGCCATCATCGTGCTGTTCTTCGTCTCTTTCCTCTACTTCCTCTTCCTCGGCCTTTTGGCCGAGCTCATTCATGACGCAGGCGGCGGCGACGGCGCCTCCTTCGCGCGGTCCGTAGCGGAGACGATATGAGCATCCCCTCCGCCCCGTCCACTTACGACGTCACGCTCGTCGTGCTGTCGAGCGGCGCCAAGCCGGTCGTCGCGTTGACCGAGGCGTTGCTCTCCGTCTATCGCGAGGCGCTGGCCGACCTCGGGAAGAAGACCGAAGTGATCCTCGTCGACGACGGCGTCGGCGGCGACTATCTGGCCTTGATCGAACGGCTCGCCAAGGAGTCCCCGGACGTCCGCGGCGTCCGTTTCCGTCGCTCCTTCGGAGAGTCCGCAGGCATCGCGACCGCCGCTTCGATGGCGCGGGGACGCATCATCATCACGTCGACGTGGTACCAGCAAGTCGGCGTCGACGCCGTCCGCGGGGCCGTGCGCAAGCTTGAGGACGAGCGCTACGACTATGTCGCGGTCCGGCGTTCAGGCCGCATCGATTCTTTGCCCGCCCAGTTGCAGTCCTGGGCGTTCAACGCCTACACGCGCTTCCTGACCAAAGCCGAAATCCACGATCTCAACTGCTCCTTCCGGGCGTTCCGGAAGTCGGTCGTGGGCGAGCTCACGTTCCACGGCGACCTCTTCCGCTTCATGTCCGTCTTCGCGATTCAAAAGGGATTCCGCGTCGTCGAGATCGCGGCGCCGCACGTCCGCGAAGAAGGACCCGGAACGTTCTTGAACCCGGGCCTCTACATGAGGCGGTTCTTGGACATCCTGTCGCTCTTCTTCCTGATCAAGTTCACGAAAAAACCGCTCCGCTTCTTCGGGCTCGTCGGCGTCATGTTCCTCGTGCTCGGCGTCGCGGTCTGCCTGTGGATGGTCGCGCTGAAGCTGCAGATCCTTCCGACCTTCGACGAAAAGGGCCGCATGATCGCGGTGAGCCTCGCGGACAAACCGATGCTCGTGCTCGGCGTCTTCCTCATCGTGCTCGGCATCATCACCGCGAGCATCGGCCTCATCGGAGAGATCATCATCTTCCTCCAAGGTCGCGAATACCGCGACTATCACGTGGAGCGCGTCATCGCGGGCGGCGACGAGGACGTCGTTTGACCACCGTCTGGCACCTCGACCAGGCTCTCGAGCGGCGATGGACGGATTATGTGGCGCACCATCCGGACGCCACGACGTTCCACGAACTCGCGTGGCGGGACGTACTCGGCGGCGCGTTCGACCATGAGCCGCAGTACCTGATCGCCGAGACCGCGGGGAAGATTTCGGGCGTGCTTCCGATGTCGGAAGTCGATTCGATCTTCTTCGGTCGCTCCCTCGTGTCCGTGCCGTTCGGGGTCTACGGCGGCATTCTCGCCGACGACGCTTCGATCGCGGCGCGCCTCGCCGAAGAAGGCCGCGCCGTCGCGGCGCGACGAGAGGCGAAGTACGTCGAACTCCGGCAGTTTCGTCCGAACGGTCTCGAGCTTCCGACTAACGACCTCTACGTCACGTTCATCGGCGACGTGCCGACGACGCACGAAGGCTGCATCGAGCGCATTCCGCGGAAGGCTCGCGCGGAGGTTCGGAAGGCGCTCACGAAGCCCGGGCTCACGGTCGACATCGGCAGCCGCGACGTCGACGAGTTCCATCGACTCTTCGCTCAGAATAAGCGCGATCTCGGATCGCCGGTCTTTCCGCGGCGCCTCTTCTGGCGGGTGATGGAGGTCTACGGCGAACGGGCGTTCATCCTCCGCGTCCGCTTCGAAGGCGAAACGGTCGCGGCCGTCCTTTCGGTCGTCTTCAACGGCACGGTCATGCCGTACTACTCCGGCGCCGCCGACCGGGCCCGGGCGCTGTCGGCCAGCAACCTCCTTTACTACGCGCTGATGGAGCACGCCTCCGACCGCGGCTGGAAGAAGTTCGATTTCGGCCGCAGCCGGAAAGACACCGGTCCTTTCGAATTTAAGCGCAATCAAGGGTTCGAGCCGACGCCGCTTACCTACCAGTACCTGCTGGCCCCGGGGGCCGCGACGCCGTTGCTGAACCCCGACAACCCGAAGTTCGGGCTGGCCCGCAAGATCTTCCGCAACCTACCGATGCCGGCCGCCGTGCGTTTAGGCGACTTCGTTTCGTCCCGCATGCCGATCTGAGCGCCGGGGGCCGCCGCCGGGTTTGGCTTACGGCGCGGGGCCTTACAATCCGCCGCGATGTCCCTAAGCGAGGATCGGCCCGGATTGAGGCGAGCGTTCGCGGAGCGCGCGCGCTCCGCCGGGCTGCAGATCGCCGATCTTCCGGAGGATCGCCTTCTGGCGTCCGCCGACGCCTCGCGTCTCTACGACGATTGCCTGATCGTCGTCCGGCCCGGCTCGGAAGCCGACGTCGTCGCCGCGGTCAAACTCGCAGGGGAGTTCCGCACGCCGATCGTGCCGCGCGGAGCAGGCACCTCGCCGACCGGTTCCGCATCGGCGCGACCGTGCGAGGTCGTGCTCGACTTGTCGAGGATGAACCGCATTCTGGCCGTCGACCCGCGCGATCTCGTCGCCGAGGTCGAGCCGGGCGTCCTCTGCGGCGAACTCCAGGCGCGCTGCGAGGCTGCGGGACTCTTCTACCCGCCGGATCCGGCGTCGTCCCGCGTATCGACGCTGGGCGGAAACGTAGCGACCGGCGCGGGCGGCCTGCGGGCCGTCAAGTACGGCGTCACGCGCGACTACGTGCTCGGTCTACGCGCCGTGCTCGCGGACGGTTCGATCCTCGAGGCGGGCGGTCGCACGCTCAAGTCCGTCGTCGGCTACGACCTCGTGCGCCTCTTCGTCGGTTCGGAGGGGACGCTCGGCGTCTTCACGCGGCTCACTTTGAAACTCCTGCCGAAGCCCTCCGCCGCGGAGACGATCGTCGCCTCGTTCGCGACCGAGGACGGCGCCCTTCTCGCCGCGGATCGCGTGATGCTTTCGGGCGTCCATCCGCGCGCACTCGAAGCCATGGACGGGGACGTCGTCGCCATCGTCGCCGCATTCTTGGGCGAACCCGCGGAGCCCGCGGTCAAATCGCGGCTCTTGATCGAAGTCGACGGCGACTCCGAGTCCTGTGCGCGCGACGCCGCCCGCGTCCTCTCCGCCTTGCAAGAACTTTCGCCGCTCGACGCCCGTCGGGCGTCGGATCCGGCGCTTCGCGACAAGCTATGGCGCGGACGGCGCGCGATCTCTCCTGCGGTCTATCGGGCCTCGCCCGCCAAGCGTTCGGAGGATTTGGGCGTGCCGCGCAGCAAGCTGCCGGAGGCGATCGCCGAGATCAAAGCGGCCGGCCGAGAGGAAGGCGTGCGCGTGATCGCCTACGGCCACGCGGGCGACGCCAACATGCACGTGAATTTCCTTTACGATCCGGCCGTTCCCGGCGCCGACGCCCGGACGAAAAAGGCCGTCGACCGCGCGGTCGCGATCGCGCTCAAGCACGGCGGAACGATCAGCGGCGAGCACGGCGTCGGCGTCAAGAAGCTTGCGCAAGCGGCGCTCGAAATTCCGTCGCGCGGCCTCGCCCTCATGCACGGGATCAAACGTCTCTTCGATCCGCACGGTCTCTTCAATCCCGGCAAGGCGCTGCCGGAACCTGCGCCCGGAGCCTCATGCGCGTCCTGATCGCAGACGACGAGAAGTCCATCACCGTTCCGCTCGAGGACGATCTCAAAGACGCGGGCCACGAAGTGACCGTCGTACACGACGGCGCCGAGGCGTGGGCGCGCATCGAGCGCGACCGGCCCGACGCGGTCGTCTCCGACATCAACATGCCGGGGCTCCGCGGCGATGAACTCCTCCGCCGCATCAAGGCGTTCGACCCCTCCGTCGCGGTCGTGCTCGTCACGGGGTACGGCGCGGTCGAGTCCGCCGTACAAGCGATGAAGGACGGCGCAGCGGACTACGTGCTGAAGCCCTTCCGCAACGAACAGATCGTGCTGGCGCTAGCGCGACTCGGCGAAGTCAAGACGCTTCGCCGCGAGAACGACGACCTCCGCCGAAAGCTCGACGAGGCGACGTCGCTCACCGGCGTCGTCGGCACGAGCGAGGCCATGCAGGCGGTCTTTCGCACGGTGAAGACGGTCGCGAAGAGCGACGCCACGGTCCTGATCGAAGGGGAGACGGGAACGGGCAAAGAGCGCATCGCGCGCGCCGTCCACGAGCAAAGCGCACGCCGGTCCAAACCGTTCATCGCCATCTCCTGCGCCGCCATCCCGTCGACCTTGCTCGAAGACGAGCTGTTCGGTCACGAACGCGGAGCCTACACCGACGCGAAGGAGAAGAAGCTCGGCCGATTCGAACGCGCGGAGGGCGGCACGTTCTTCCTCGACGACGTGGACGACGTGCCCTTAGAGACGCAAGTGAAGCTCCTCCGAGTGCTGCAGGAGCGCGAAGTCGAGCGGTTGGGCGGCGACCGCCCGCTGAAGATCGACGTGCGGGTCGTGGTCGCGACCAAGGTCGACCTCCGCGAACGCGTCCGCGAAGGCCGTTTCCGCGACGACCTCTTCTATCGCCTGAACGTGGTGCCGGTCCGCCTGCCTCCGCTCCGGGAAAGGAAGGGCGATCTCGCCTTGTTGGTCGCCCACTTCGTCAAGAAGTTCGGCGGCGGACGCGAGTACGAAGTCAAGGACGACGTGCTTGAAGCCATGGAGGAGTACTCGTGGCCGGGCAACGTCCGCGAACTCGAACACGCGGTCGAGCGCGCCATCGCGCTCGCGGGCGGCGCGCGTCTGCTCAAGCGCGAACATCTCGTAGAGCGCTCGCCGCTCTTCAAGCAGGCGGCGCGTCCGCCGGGCGGTCTCCGGCCGCTGCGCGATGTCGTGGAAGACGCCGAGCGACGCCATTTGAAAGAGGTCTTGAAGCTCGTCGGCAACCACCGGGCGCAGGCCGCTCACGTGCTCGGCATCTCACGGAAAAACCTCTGGGAGAAGCTCAAGGCTTACGGCATCGCGGACGGCGAGGACGAATGACCGACGGCGCGAAGGTCTTCGTCAGCGACGTGCACCTGCGCTACGACGACGCGCCGTATCTCGCGCGCTTCACCGCCTTCTTGGACGCGGTGCCGCGGTTCGGGAGAGAGCTCTACATCCACGGAGATCTCTTCGACTTCTACGTGGGCCCGAAACAGGGGGCGCGGGAGTTTTATCGGCCGCTCTTCGACGGAGTGCGGCGCTTGGTCGCGGAGGGGATCGCGGTGACGCTGCTGCACGGCAACCGCGACTACCTCATGGGCGAGGACTTCGCGGCGGCGGGGGCGCGGGTCGTGCCCGACCGGATCGTGCTCGATCTCGGCGGCATGAAGACGCATCTCTCCCACGGCGACGAGTTCTGCATCCACGACCTGAGCTACCAGCGCGCCAAGCGCGTCCTCCGGGCGCGGCCGGTCGTCGCGATGACGAAAGCCCTGCCGGTGGCCGCGGCGGTCTACGCCGCGAAGCTTTACCGGAAGATCTCGGCGCGGAAGGCGAGACGGTCGGCGGGCGGTTCCGGGAACCGGTTGGGGACCATTTTGGACGGGGTGGCGGAGCTGTTGGCCCGGGAGCGCTTCGACGCCGTCATCGCCGGACATATCCACCATTTCGCGGAAACCCGGCTCGACGCTCCGGGCGGTCCGGTCCGGCTCTTCACGACCGGCGCGTGGGACGAGTGGGGCGAGGGCCCGAATTTCGTGCATTTCGACGGCCGCGACCTGTCCCTGAAAAGGCTCTGAACCGCCCCGGGGCGAGGTTTGCTGGACCGGCCCGCCGCGCTACCTTGGACGCTCGTCTTTTGTCTTCCGGGCATCCGGCGGAACGACGACCCTCACCCGCATCATGATCGTGACCATCGACGGACCGGCCGGAGCCGGCAAAAGCACGACCGCGAAACTCGTCGCGGCGCGGCTCGGGTTCCGTTATCTGGACACCGGCGCGATGTATCGGGCGGTCGCCGCCATGGTCCTCGGCCGCGGTGCGGATCCGGGCGACGCCCTCGCCGCGACCGCGGTGGCGGAATCGCTCTCGCTCGAACTTCGACCGGACGGCACGGTCCTCGCGAACGGCCGCGATCTCACGACGCTGATCCGCACCGAGCGCGTCACCGCCGGCGTGTCGGAAGTCTCCGCGCATCCGGGCGTCCGCACCGCCATGACGCGCATCCAACGCGACATCGGCCGCTTAGGCGACCTCGTGTGCGAGGGCCGCGACATGGGCTCGGTCGTCTTCCCGGACGCGCCGCTCAAAATCTGGCTCGACGCTCCGATCGAGGTCCGCGCGGAGCGCCGCCGGAAAGAGCTCGAAGGCGCGGGCGAGTCGCTCTCGCTGGACGAACTCGTCCTTCGGCTCGTCGAACGGGATCGGAAGGACTCCGCGCGCGCCACGGCGCCGCTCAAGCGCGTCGACGATCAAACCTTCGTCGACACGGCGGGCCTTTCCGTCGCACAAGTGGTCGAGAAGATCACGGCGCTCGCGACCGCAGCCCGCACCGGAGGGCGCGTCTGACGCTCCCCTGAAACTTACGACCTTCCGGCCGACGTGCGGCCGGAGGGAAAAGGGCGGACGCGCAGCGGGACGGGCCCCCCGCGCGCGGGGCCTGCGACCGGCGGAGGACGCCGGTGCGAACGGTCGAGCGGCCCCGGCCGGGCGCGTCCCTTAGGGGCCGGCGCACGGCGTCGAAGAAAGATATGTCCAGCGTACTTTCCCGTCAGATCGTCAAGAAGTTCACGACCTCGAACGACGAGATCGAGAAGCTTCTTCAAGCCGCCTTGGTCGAAGCGCCCGAACTCTCCGGGGCGATGACCGAGAGCCGCGATTCCGGCATCAAGCCCGGCGCCATGCTGAAAGGCCGCGTCGTCCTCGTCCAGAAGGACGACGTCATCGTCGACGTCGCGGCGAAGTCGGAAGGCATCGTCCCGCTCTCGGATTTCGGCGACCGCGTCCCCGTGGTCGGCGAAGAGGTCGAGGTCATGGTCGAGGACATGGGCGACGGCGCCCGCCTCATGGAGCTCTCCAAGCGCAAAGCGGACCGCATCCGCGGCTGGGAGCGGATCATCGCCACGCACAAGGAAGGCGACGTCGTCAAGGGCATGTGCACCCGCAAGATCAAGGGCGGCCTGCTCGTCGACATCGGCATTCCGGTGTTCCTACCCGCGTCGCAGATCGAAATCCGCCGCACGGGCGACGTGACTGCGTACATCGGCAAGGAAGTCGAAGCGCGGATCATCAAGATCGACGAAGCGCGCATGAACATCGTCGTGTCGCGCCGCAAGATGCTCGAAGAGGGCCGCGAGACGCGTAAGCGCGACCTCCTCGAATCGCTCACGGAAGGCCAAGTCCGTCGCGGCGTCGTCAAGAACATCGCCGACTTCGGCGCGTTCGTCGAC
>SXGT01883138.1_pt1 | contig 12910 bp, 11 predicted proteins | sample 3176221 | NCBI WGS metagenome assembly SXGT01 (sample SAMN11356862, study PRJNA531348) | freshwater metagenome | isolation source: freshwater sample F1-120 | place: China: Fuxian Lake, Yuxi | collected 2017-12-25
CAGCGGCGTGCGCAGTTCGTGACTCATCGATGCAAGGAACTGCGATTTCGAAACATTGGCGCTTTCGGCCGCTTCCCGCGCCGCGCGCAACGACGCGAGGGTTTCCGCGAGCATGGCGTCGCGCGCATCCACTTCGGCGATCAGCCGATCGAGGCGGTCATACATTTCGGCGAGATTGACGGCGGATTCGTCGATCGCCTCGACAGCAGTGACGGCGTCGCCGAACAGCGCGCGCTTGCCCTTAAGCGCCTCCTCCGCGCGGTGCATAGCGGTGATGAACGCAGCTTCCTGACGTTTACGTTCAGTGATGTCTTTCGACAGAATGACAACCTTGCGCACCTTGCCGGTGCGGCCAAGCACGCGGCGCGCCCAGACTTCTACCCAACCGATATCGCCATTATCGCGAATGACGCGGTGCTCAATGCAGTGCTCAGCGCCCGCGATGACAGCATCGAAATAGGCTTTCAGTTCCGGGCGATCGTCGGCGTGCAACACGGGCGTGTAGCCCATGAACTCCTCAAAGGTGATTTCGTGGCCGTAGAGGGGCGTGGCATCGCCGTACCAGGTGTTGCGTTGCGCCTTGAAATCGATTTCCCAAACGACGCTCTGTCCAACTTCCAGCGCAATTTTCAAGCGCTGTTCGTTAGCGGCGACTGCGGCGCGCGCTTGCACAAGCGAAGTGATGTCGCGGCCGTGCGCGAGCACACCGCAGATGTCGCCATGCGCATCGCGCCACGGGAGCGCCTGCCAGGAAAAATAGCGCACGCCCTCTTGGGTGTACGCTTCGTCCTCCTCGTAACGGACATGCTCACCGTTCAACGCGCGGACAAAGCCGTCGCGCCAACGATCCGGCGACCAGGCGATAAGATCTTCAAGCCGAGCGCCAACCGCGCCAGCTTCGACACGCAGTCCGGCGGCCATATTTTTACTGATCGCGACAACGCGTCCAGCTTTGTCCACCAACACAGCGGCGAGCGCGTCGTGTTCGAAGATGAGTTTAGCGAGTGTCTGTTGCGCCGTTTCCGCCTGCGCTCGTTCGCGCAATTTACGCTCTGCCTCGGCCGCGCTGACGCGCGCTTGCGTCACGTAGGCCATCAGCGCGGCGCCGCCGACAGCCGCGATGATCGCCAGATCCCAATCCGGATGGCGGGACATTGACGCCATCGCGATAGGCGCAACCACCATTGAAAGCGCGGGCGGCGCCGCGCCCGCTAGCGCGATGGGCAGCGCGCCGGAAACGCCCGGGCTGAAATGGCGCACGACGCCCGAAACCCAGAGCACCATCGCGGCGGCGGCGGCGGCCGATTGACCATTGAGCCAAAGTGCGGCGGGGAGCGCGGCATAGAAAGCCGAACACGCGAACGACCAGACGATCAGCCCGGTCAACACCGGCCCCTTGAGGGTTGTGTCGGCGGCGTCGAGGCGGCGGTAGAGTTCGGTGTCGAGAATGAGCAGCAGCGACATGATCGCCGCCCAGCCAACAGCGCCCGCGCCGTCCATGATTGCGGCAGCCAGACCGCCCGTCAGGATCACCAGTGCAACCGATGCCGGCATCTCGCGCCGGCGCGTCTCGGCGGCGCTGGCGAGCGCCGTGGGCGAGAATGAGGACATTGGCGCGCGGTCTCCGCCGGAAAAGCAAATTTAGCCGACGCTGCCAGGAGGGGGTGAAGATAGGCTAAACCATAGCCGAGCAGCGCTATGCTGAACCCGATTCGATGCCCAGGCTCGCTGACCCCGCTTTGCCCGAACGTCGCCGCGGCCAGATCCTGGACGCGGCCCGCGAGTGTTTTCGGGAGCGCGGCTTTCGGCTGACCACGATCGAGGAAATCTGCGCCGAAGCCCGGATCAGCCCCGGGGCGCTATATCGGTATTTCGACACCAAGGCGGACATTGTCGCGGCAATCGCGCTCGATACGCGGGCGCAGGCTGAGGCCGCGCTCGACGCCCTGCCCGACAATGACGGCCTGATCGACGGCATCGCCGCGCTGGCGCGGGCATTTTTTGAGGCATTTGAACAGGATACGACCCTGTTCGCGGACATTTGGGCCGAGGCGGCCGGCGATCCGGTGCTCGCCAAGGCGCTTGGCGCGCGCGACCAGGCCACCCGGGTACGGCTAACTGACGCGATCGCGCGGGCGCAGCGTGCCGGCGCGGCCTATCCCAGCCTCAGCCCCGCCGATGCCGCCGAAGCGCTGATGGCGGCTTTGGAAGGCTTCGCGCTGCGCCGAACCCTCTGGAAAGAAAGCGATATTTCAGATGCAGTGCGGCGCTTTCGGACTTTGGCGCTGCATCTGCTGAAGCCAAAGCGCTAACCGGCCCGGTGGGCCAAAACGATGGCGACGTTGGCCAGGAAGCAGCCCACCGAAAAAGCAAAAAGCCAAGGAAAACCATGAGCATGCGCGCCGCGGCGGGCAACCACTTCGAGCACGCCGCCGGTGACCACCAGGGCGGCCGATCCCACCAAAATCCAGACTTCATGAGTGTGCAGGAGCGCGTGAAGCGGCTCGAACACGCCAGACATCAGGGCGGCGCCGGAGGTCAGGCCAGAGACGGCCGCGGCGGTCATGGCCAAGGCCGGCAGGCCACAGCACAGCGCGTGGAAGCCGATCAGCGCGGCGTGGGCGATATGCGCCTTCTTGCCGGCCCGAGCGCTGTTATGTTGTAACATCGCACGGTAGATAACGTACCGGCGGCGCGCGTCAAGCGGCGTGGCGGTGTAACCATAGCTTCGCAGTTTTGCGATTAACTCCGCTACAGCCGCTTGTAGCGCGGCGGCGTTAGGCGCACATACGCGATGCTGCATTGAAGGTAGAGGGCGATGCTGTCGGTACTTGTCGCGATCCGTGATTTTCTTCTCGTTGTGGCGCTGGCCTGGGTCGGCATCACGGTGGAGCAGCGCGTGAGTGGCGAGGCGTGCGGCGGCGAACAGTGCCAAACGCAGCGGGACCGCTGAACTCTCCTCCATCTCGGCGCATTCGATGCGCTTCGCTCTTGAAATGGCCGCACTTCTCTCGTTTCCGTTTACACGGTGAACGCGCTTGGCTGGGCGCAGTGTTGGCGGGACGCGACAATGACGAACACAACGCCTGAACCTGGGCCTACGTCCGGCCCAACCCGCGAACCCGGCGGACTTGCGGGCATGTTGGCGATGGGCGTTGCGGGCCTCTGGCTCGTCGGCTCGGCCGCCGCCGCCTTTGCGCTGATCGGCGCCGCCGGATTGCAGGCTTTGACCCCAGTTGAGATCGGCGCGCTTATTGCTGCGGTGCTGCTGCCGGCGCTGATGGCGATGTTCGCTGGCTTCTCCGCCCGTGACAGCGCACGCGCGCGCGCCGAGGCGCGCCGCCTCGCCGACGCGACCGACCGCTTGCTCAATCCCGAGCGCAGCGCCGAGACCGGCGCGCGGCAATTGGCGATGACGGTGCGCAGCGAGATCAGCACGCTCGATAAGGCGCTTGAGCAGACCTTGTCGCGCCTGCAGGAAGTCGAAGGCCAGATCGCACGCCAAGCGCAGGCTGTCGACCAAATGGCCGACCAAGCCAAGGCCGGCGCGAGCAAGATGATCACCGGCATGGAGCGTGAGCGCGAGGAACTCATGCGCATTTCGCAAGAACTCACTGCCCAAGCGCAAGCGATTGGCAATTCTATCGGCAAGCACACGCACTCGATTTCCGAAGCCGCGAAACTGGCGGAAGCCGAGGTGCGCGCCGCCGATCAGGCGCTTGATCACCGCCTCACCTCCTTCGGCGCGGCGGCGGCGTTGATCAGCGACCGCACGCACGGCCTTTCCACCGCCGCGCAAGCGAGTGCGGATTCTTCGCTGCGCCTGGAGCAAGCGCTTTCGACGGCGCTCGACGTGTTGGCGAAGGCGACCAATCTCACCGATGCGGCGCGGCAATCGGCGGAGGCTGCATCGCTCGCCGCGAACTCCACCGCCGGCGCCGTGCGCGATACGACGCACCGCGCCATCGATGACGCCAAGCGCGCGGCGGATTTGATCCGCGGCGAGGCGGTCAACGTCGAGCGCGAAGCCGCGATTGCACTGGAGCGTCTGCGTGACGCCGCTGAGGCGGCGCGCAATGCGGCGGTTGGCGCGCGGCAAGCTGTAGAAGATGAGGCGCCCGCCCCGCAAAGAACGCGGTCGCGTCAACAGCCGAGCCGCGATGAATCCTACGATTCCTCTTGGCGAGATCAGGCCGATCCGCTGGAAGGCCCGCCGCCTTCGCGTCAGCGCAGCAGGCCTGCCGCGACCGAGGCTGATTTTGGAGAACGCGCGCCGCCGCGCCGCGCCAGCGATCGTGTTGAGCCAGGTGGCGATTGGACCTGGCGCGATTTGCTCTCCAATGTTGATGAACATGGCGCGCCCGCGCCTGCAGCCGCGCAGCCGCGCCTGGCCGAAGATCCGGTCGCGCATTTGCGCCGCCGCATTAGCGAACCGCGGCCAGCGACACCGGCGCTTCCGATCGTGGAGACGATCGAGCATGCGGGCTTGCGGCTCGATGAGGTGTTCTCTCCTTCCGGTTTGGAGCGCATCGCGCAGCGTGCGCGCTCGGGCACGCAGGCGCGGCGCCGCGCCGTTTATGATGCCGCGCCCGATGCGTCGCGGCGCTTGGCCGAGCATCTTCAGCATGACCCGGTGGCGAACCAAGAGGCGATGCAGTTCTTGCGCAATGAAGGCGCGCGCATCGCTGAACTGATCGCGCGCGGCCGCGCCTCGATGAACGCGGAAGCTACGCGCGCGTTTTTGCTCATCGACGCGGCGGTCGGTTAATCTCAGTTCGCTCTCAATGGAGAGCCGGGGACGCGGGGTTGCGCGTCTCAAAAAAGTGCGCCGTTGGTTCGGCGCTTATGACGCGTAAGCACCGCGTCCCCGCAATCGTTGTTCGCCGGCGACGTCGCGGGAGGTTTTTCACTCCCGGAGGCGGCTAAGCCGGCGGCGCGCGGGTTGGCGTGTTCGCGCCAGTCCCCGTTTCGCGATTGCGCTGATCACGCTTGCGCCCGTTCGAAAGCACGCTGCCTAGCTGCGATGCTTGCACATCCGCTCTGCGCGCTGACGGCGGGCGTTTGCGTGCATCTCCGCACATCGCCCAGCGCTCCCTGGCGCCGGTTTTAATCACGATGGCTGGCGTTGAGCATCCAGCAGGCGGAGCAGCGCTTTCGCGTCACGCTCGATTGCCTCGCGCTGACATTGACTGAACAGGGATCCAACTGCTCTCCGATCAAACGCGATGGGGAGAGTTTATGCTGGTTTTGGCTCGGTCGGATTGGTGCGGTGCTATCCCCGCACTTCACCGATCCCCGGATTGGCGCGCAGCGACAAGTCCGGGGCCCATAAACACTTCGGCTTGCACGAAGCATTCGGGCCGTTGGTGTTTATGGGTCCCGGGCTCGATGCTCTCGCATCGCCCCGGGAATGGGTGCTCACGTTTCCCGGCCGCAAGCGCAGCGGAGAGCCGGGAGCCAGGGGCAAACAACCGAGACATCCCACACCCGATGATCTAGCCTCATCGAAAGCAACCGGAGGAGGCCGAATGGACGAAGCGTTGGCCCGCAAAATCTCGATCGAACTGTCTTCAATGGTCGGCACGTTCAACCGCCTCTCCGAGCTGACGCTCTCGATTACAGATGAGAGCGAACGACACAGTTACCGAAGAAGTCTTGGCGAGTTGATGGCTCGCTGTGACAAGGACCTTATTCGACCGATATCACAGGCATACCCGCATCTTGACCCGATCATAGAATGACGAACGTCCACTCCCAGGGAGAGCCGGACCCCGCGTTCCTCTCGTTTACGCTTCGCACGTCACGCGAGACGATTTGGCGGCGGCGTCTCGACACAACGCGCATCAACCTTAATTTCCGCGCGTGACGCGCGTTTCGGCGCATTGTTTGCACCAGATCGGGGCACGCTTGGCGCGGGAAAGCCACTCGCCTCGTTGGCATGGCCGTTGCAGCCGCCGCGTTAACGCCCGCAAACCGCGGGCTGCGCGGGAGTTTACGATGTACTTTGATCATGAGGACGATGAACGCGATCCGTTCGCGGCCTTCGGCGATCTCGACGCCGATACGCAGATGGATTCCGAACCTGATTTGACGGCCGAAGACCCGGTGGTCTCGGAAGACGAGCCGACCGTCGTTGAGCCGGAGACGCAAACCAAAGTGAAGACGGGCTTCTCGTGGGCCGCCTTCATGGGCGGCCTGACCGCCATTCTCTGGATCGCCGGCGCTGTCGGCGGCCCGATTTCCTATTTCGGCGTCGATGCGCTGATGACGATGGATCCGGCCATGCAAGCCGGCTTGATCGCGCTCGCGGTTGGCCCTGCCCTGCTGTTCTGGGTGACGGCCTCCGCCGCTGGCGACGCCATGAAGGCGCGCCGCATTGCTGCGCACCTGACGCAGCGTATGTCGACCGAGCAGCGCTTCCCTACGGAAGAAACCGAGCAACAAGCTAAGCAACTCACCGAAACGGTGAAGGGCGAAATCGAGTCGCTCAACGACGCGGTGTCGTCGGCGCTGAACCGTTTGGCTGAGCTTGAGAGCGCAGCGCAACGCAACGCGCATCTCTTTGGTGAAGCCGTCGCGGCCTCGCGTGAGAACGTCGAGACCATGACGCACGCGCTGAAGAGCGAGCGTGACGCTGTCGTTGCCCTGAATGACGACCTGAAGGACCAGACCGAGACGATCGCGCATTCGATCGGCCGTCAGGTGCGCTTGATGCGCGAAGCATCGAAAATGGTGAAGACCGAGATCGTCGCTGCTGAAGACGCGCTGGAAAGCCACCTCGCCTCGTTCACGGCCTCGGCCACGGTGATGGGCGAGCGCACGGCGCACTTCCATGTCGTCGCTGACAAAGCCTCGGCCGCGACCTCGAGCCTCAACGGCGCGATGACGGAAATGCTGGAAGGCCTGGCGCAAGCCACGCGCCTGACCGAAACGGCGAAGAAGGCGACGGCGGAAGCTGTCATGGCGGCGAACGAAACCGCTGGCGCTGTGCGTGAGACGACGCGCACGGCGGTGTTCGAAGCCAAGCGCGCGGCGCAACTGATCCGCGCCGAAAGCGTCGCCATGCAGGAGGCTGCAAACGACACGCTGGCCAAGCTGCAAAGCGCGGCAAGCGCGGCGCGCGCGGCCTCGGTTGAGAGCGAAGCTGCGGCTGATCGCTATACTGCCACGATCGAAAAACGCCTCAATGCGCTGGCGAGCACGGCGGGCGCGAAGAAAGTCAGCGTTCAGCGTCAGCCTGAGCCGGCTGTGGCGGAAGAAGTGACTTCGCTGCATGCGGCGGCCCGTGTGGCCGTGGCGCGCGGCGCCGGCGGTTCGTCCTACGCTGAAGTCGAAACGCAGCCGAAGCGTCAGTTCAAGGGCTTTGGTTCGTGGGGCAATTTCATGCCACCGCAACAGCGCGAAGAAGAACTCGCGCCGGCTGCGGCCAATGAAGGCGGCTCGCTCGAACTGGCTTCGTTCGGCAATCCCGATGACGAACTGCGCGCTGGCGCGATCAATCTGGTGATCAATTCGGGCGTCGATATCGACGACGTGTTGGCGCCGGTCGATCTCGACCGCATCGCCCGCTCTTCGCGTGATGGCGCGACTGCCCGCCGCCGTGCGGTGGTGGACGCAGCGCCAGGTGCGGTGGGCCGTATCGCACGCCACATGAAGCGCAACACCAGCGCGCAAGAACTGGCCACCCAGTTCCGCTCACGTCCGGACCTCGCCAAGAGCGAGAAGAAGGGCGAGGGCTCGGATCTGGTTCGCGCTTACCTGCTGATCGACGCGGCGCTCGCCTCGTAATCAGTTCTCTACGGCGGCGGAGGCCAAGGCTTCCGCCGCTGCATCTGCCGCAAACTCCCCAATGCGCGCGCTGCCTTCACGGGCGGCGCGCGCAAGCGCATCAGCCGCTACCTGCGACGAGCGCGCAGAGACCGGCGCTTCCGTTGAGATGATGCGCGAGGCGACGATCTGGCGGCCGCGGCGTACGAGACGCACCTCAGCGACGAAGCGCGCTGTCATGCTCTCTTCCTGAACTTCGAAATCGAGCACTTCCCAGCGCACTTCGAAGTCAGCGCTCGCTTCGCCCGCGCGGGTGGCGGCGCGAAAGCGGCCCTGTCGAACCATAGTCTCCACCAGCATTTGCTGGAGTGAATCGGAAGCGCGCGAGGACCATTGCGTTCTATCGACATAAGCAATGCTATCGCCGGTGCGCCAGATGAGGTCGCCGCCGAGAATAGCCCGTTCTCCGTTCGGCACGGCGACACCGATGACCGCATCAATAGGCGCTCCCTGCGCAGCGGCGACGTTTTGGGCTTCCAATATGAAGGTGCGCGGTGGCGGCGGCGGCTCCGGCAGCAGCGTGATGCAGCCGCCGAGCGCGGTCAGCGAGGCGAGAAGAAGGGCGCGCATCATTGATCGAGCTCCACGGTGGGCCGCGGTGCGCGCGGCGTTAGAACGGATGGATTTTCTTCGATATTATTGGCGACACGGCTGATTGAAGTCGCGGCGCGGCGGATTTCCTCGGCGGCGAGCGCAAGTTCAGGCAGCGTCTCGCCGGAGGCAACGCCAGCGGCGGTGTTGATCTCGCGGAGCGTCGTGTCGAGCTCAGAGAGATCAGACTGCATCTGTCGCGCCAGCACGGCGATTTCACGCGCCGCCTGCCCGCCCTGATTGATCACTGAATCTTGCGACGCAAGTTGCGATGATACGGATTCCAGGTTTTCGAGGATGCGGGTGACACGGGCGATGTTCTCGTCGGTGAGCAGGTCGCGCACAGAAGCCATCGCTTCACTGGCGCGCAATGCGATGTCCTCGGAGCGGGCGAGCAATTCGTCGACTTGCGAGCCACGGCCAATCAATTGCGGCGGCGGGCCGCCGAAACCGGCACGCAAAAGCTCAGCGTTGGCGGTGCCGGGCGAAAGCTGAATTAAGGTGACGCCGGTGAGGCCGATCGGCTCCAACTGCGCAGTTGAATCTGTTTTCACCGGCACGTCGGTGGAGACGCGGATACGCGCGATGACTCGATTTGTGTTGTCCGGATCGATGCGCAGCGTATCGACCTCGCCGACTTTGATGCCGTTGAAACGGACTTCGCCGCCTTCCGTCAGGCCCCGCACCGGATCGGCGAAGACGACATCGTATTCGTTAAAGCCGCGCCGCAATTCGCCGCCGGCGATCCACATCGCGAACAACATGATGAGCACCGCGCCGAGCACAGTGGCGGCGCCGATGAATACGTAATTGGCTTTCGTTTCCATGGGACTACCTTTCCGCTGCGCCGCGTGTCGCCGCGCGGCCGCGCGGTCCTGAAAAATACTCCGCCACCCAACCGGTGGCGCCGTTCTCGATTTCCGGAATTGTGCCGATCGCGGCGACCTTGCCGCCATAGAGAACGGCGACGCGGTCACAGATGGCGTGAAGCGTGTCGAGGTCGTGAGTGACGAGAAACACGGTGAGCCCCAACGAGCGAGCCAGTTCGCGCGTCATCTCGTCGAAATTGCCAGCCGAGATCGGATCGAGGCCAGCAGTGGGTTCGTCGAGAAAGAGCAGTTCTGGATCAAGCGCGATAGCGCGCGCAACAGCGGCGCGTTTGCGCATGCCGCCGGAAATTTGCGCCGGGCGTTTGTGGTGCGCGCTGGGGTCAAGGCCTGCCATGGAGAGCTTGAGCGAGGCAATCTGCGCACGCAGTTCGGACGACAGACGCGTGTGTTCGCGCAATGGCGCTTCGACGTTTTCCAGCACGGTCAAGGTTGAGAACAACGCGCCATCCTGAAACATCACGCCGCGCCGCGGCTCAAGACCATTGGCCTCGAAATAAGGAAAGGTGATCTCCCCTTCCGTCGGCTCCTCGAGGCCGACAATCTCGCGCAGCAAGACTGACTTCCCGCAGCCCGACGGGCCGACGACGCCGAGAATTTCACCGCGACGCACGTCAAGATCGAGACCGTCATGGACGGTCTGCTTGCCGAAACGGGTGACGAGGCCCCGGACGCGGATGGCGATATCTTCGCTCACCAATCCATCTCCAAGAACCAGAGGGCGAAAATCGCATCCATGAGGATGACCATGAAGATCGCCTGCACAACCGAAGTGGTGACGCGCTTTCCGAGCGAGCCAACATCGCCGCCGACGCTCAGGCCCTGCTTGCAGCCGATAATGGCGAGCGCCAACGCGAACGCCGGGGCCTTCGAAAAGCCGACCCAAAAGTGCTGCGCCGGGACGACTTCAGAAATCCGCGCGAAGAACATGGCCGGGCTGATGTCGAGTTCGGCCCAGCACACAAGCAGGCCGCCAAAAATACCGGACATCATGGCGCCGAAAGTAAGGATCGGTGTCATCACCAGCATGGCGATGACACGCGGCGCCACCAGCGCGTCCATCGGATCGATGCCCATGACGCGCATAGCATCGATCTCTTGGCGCATCTTCATGGCGCCGATCTCGGCGGTGAAGGCGCTGTTGGTGCGGCCAGCGAGGATGACGGCGGTAATGACGACGCCGAACTCGCGCAGCATCGAAAACGCGATGAGTTCGACGGTGAACACTGAAGCGCCGACGTCACCGAGGATGCGGGCGCCCAGATAAGCGACGACCATACCAATGAAGAACGAGAGCAGCAGCACGATCGGGAGCGCGTTGAGGCCGGCAACCTCCATCACATGCACGATGGAAACCCAGCGGATCCGGCGCGGATTTGCGATCATGCGCGCGAGCACGGTGAGGGTTTCGCCGAAGAAGCCGACCGTCTCAATGATCTCTTCGCCGATGGCGCCGACACTGCGGCCCACTTGATCCAGAAAGCCGACCGCTCCCGTTAACTTTTCAGGCGGCGGGGCGGGCTCCGCCGACGCCTTGCGCGCGGCTTGAAGAAGTTTAAGCGCGTTAACATGTTGGCCGCGAATGGCGATTCGCGTTTCGTCGCCCGCAGGGCTTCCGCGGAGAGTGCGATCGACCAGATAGGCGCCGGCGACATCGAAACGGCCGAGTTCACCAACATCAATCACCGCGCCAGGTTTTAGCCGCTCGGCGACGGCAAATAGCTGCTCCTCAAGGCTGGCGATGGTGTCCACCGTCCAGTCCCCGCGCAGCGCCAGAACCGGCGCGCGGTCATCCTCGCGGAAGTCGAAAGTGGCCGCTGCGGCCATATTTGCGTCATTCCCTCTTCGGTTGGGCCTTCCTCTGCCCCAACCGATAAGCGCTAACAGAAAATATTAGGCAAAGAAGCCAAACGCGCGCAGCGGGCGATGTTCCCGCGTGGGGGGAGATTTCTTAATGCTGTGGTGTGGCGGGAACGCGCTTACGCGGTTGCAAAAGCAAGATCGCGAGCCCTCCGCCAACCGCGCACATGACAGCCATGGCCCAATAACCGCCGGCCCCGATATGGTCGTAAAGGTAACCGGAAAGCAGCGTCGAGCAGCCCATCAGCACGCCCGCTGAAAGTGCAGCGTAGAGAGTTTGCGCCATGGTGGCCGAGTGCTCAGAGGCCTCACGATGCACAAGCCGCATGGCCCCGACATGGGCGGCGGCGAAGCTTAATGCGTGCAGCGCCTGCAGCGGCCAGAGTGGAAAGCCGAGCGGCGCAAAGCCCATGGCGAACCAGCGCACAACACCGCCCACAGCGCCCATTAAGATCAGGGATTCAGACGACACACGCCGTTCAATAAACGGCAGGCTGAAGAGAAAGGCGATTTCGATAGCCACACCGAACGCCCACAGGATTCCAACCATCTCCGGCGATATGCCCTGCCCGCGCCAGACGATCGTCGAGAAGCCATAGTAGAAGCCGTGCGCGCTTTGAATCAGACCACAAGCGATGATGAGGATCAGAAAGCGCCGATTGCGGAGCAGTTCGCCTATGGCGCCAGCGCGCGCGGCGCGTGTCTGCGCCAATGGAGGATCGCGCGTGAGGCCAAGCCAAGACGTGGCGACGACGAGCGCGAGCCCTGACAGCACCCAGATCACGACTGCGCCCAAGCCAAAGCCGGAGATCAGCACGCCGCCTGCAATATTGGCGACGATGAACGCGAACGAGCCGATGCCGCGCGCGACACCGTAACTGAGCCTACCCTGCGCGGTGGCGCGCAAGGTGGCCGCCTCGATCAACGGCGTCAGCGCCTGCGTCAGCGACAGCGCGATGAAACCGATCACCAGCAATTGCCAGAAGCCGTGCGCGATAAAGAAGAATGCGGCGTAGGCAATGATGGCGGCGACGGAGACATATTTCAGCGGCGTGCCGCGATCGCTGGCCCCGTCTGCCCAGTAGGCGATCGCGGGGCCGGTGAAAATACGCGCGAACTGCGCCAGCGAAAGCACCGCGCCGATCTCCGCGCCGGACAGCGCGCGCTCGACCTCAAGCCAGCGCGGCAGAAATACGAGAATGACGCCCGTCGTGCCGAACAACGCCGACATCACCATGGTGACGCGGGCCGCGCGGGAGTTGAGGAGGGATTCGGCGGTCACGGTTGCTAGCGCCTAGCATTGACACCGACGTCGCGCGAGACACCCCTCCCCCAAGGGGGAGGGGAAATAGCGCCAGCCTTGCTCCCGCCGCTTCGGGACCGTAACCAAGCAATATGTATGGACACACGCCCGCACAGCGCCGCGACCTCTATCCCGCGATCGAGGTCCAGCAGACCGAAATGCTGAAGGTCTCCGACCTGCACACGATCTACGTGGAGCAGAGCGGCAATTTAAAGGGCCTGCCGGCGGTGGCGCTGCATGGCGGGCCGGGCGGCGGCTCCTCACCTGAGATGCGGCGCTTCTTCGATCCGAAGCGCTATCGCGTGGTGATGATGGATCAGCGCGGCTGCGGGCGTTCCATGCCGCATGCGGAGCTGCGCGAGAATACGCCGTGGGATTTGGTCGCCGATATCGAGCGCGTGCGCGAGCGGCTGGGGATCGAGAAGTGGCTGGTGTTTGGCGG
>SXGT01064436.1_pt1 | contig 12909 bp, 10 predicted proteins | sample 3176221 | NCBI WGS metagenome assembly SXGT01 (sample SAMN11356862, study PRJNA531348) | freshwater metagenome | isolation source: freshwater sample F1-120 | place: China: Fuxian Lake, Yuxi | collected 2017-12-25
ACTACTTGCGCAGTGCATGATGGGTTGGTTTGAAACCGTGTCGAGCCCCAAAATCTCCGATTCAAGCAGACACAGCGAAACGTACGGTATCATACGCGACCGAGAGGTCGTAGCTGTTGAGCTTGAGCTCGTAACCGGGGCGATGGGGATGGTCGGCGTCGACCTGCATCACGAGGCTGGCCACGTCACCGCTGACGGTCAGCTTCCAGTGGTGGTAGCGATCGGGATGGGTCTCGAACACGGTCGGATCCATCTCGACGATCTAGCGTGGCCGGGCCGGCGGACGCAAGCAGTTTAGTGCTTGATGGGTCGTCAACAGTGCACTATAGTGCCGCCATGGCTAGCCGGGCGTCTCGCGGCGATTCCTTGCTCGCGCTCGTCGGTGCGCGGGTGCGGAGCACGCGCCAGCGGCTGGAGCTGTCGCGGCGGGCCCTGGCCGAACGCTCGGGCGTGAGCGAGCGCTTCCTGGCCCAGCTCGAGGGCGGCGAGGGCAACATCTCGCTGGCCCGCTTCGCCGACGTGGCGGCGGCGCTGGGCACCACGCCGGCCGAGCTCCTGGCCGGGCTCGCGCCCGATCCGCGGCGCAAGGCGGTGGCGCTGCTCGGCGTGCGCGGCGCCGGCAAGTCGACGGTGGGCGGCGAGCTGGCCCGGCGCCTGCGCGTGCCGTTCGTCGAGCTCGATCAGCAGATCGAGAAGAAGGCCGGCCTGACCCTGGGCGAGATCTTCGAGCTCCACGGCGAGGCCTACTACCGCAAGGTCGAGCGCGACGTGCTGCGCGCGCTGCTGGCCCGGGCCACGCCGATGGTGCTGGCCACTGGCGGATCGATCGTCAGTGACGCCGACAACTTCGCCTTCCTGCGCGGCCGCTGCCTCACGGTCTGGCTCAAGGCCCGCCCCGAGGATCACTGGAACCGCGTCATCCAGCAGGGCGACCAGCGGCCCATGGGCAAGAACCCCCACGCCTTCGCCGAGCTCGAGACCCTGCTCGGCGCGCGGGCCTCGCTGTACGCAAGCGCCCATCACACCGTCGACACGTCGAAGCGAGCGGTGGGCGCGGTGGTCGACGAGATCGCCGCGCTGGCGGCGGCGTAGGGTCAGTCGGCGAGCTCGGCGCGCCGCGTGCGCCAGCGAGTGACGAACTCGGGTGAGCGATCCGGCAGCTGCAAGGCGAGATGGGCGACCGGCTTGAGCAGGCACATGTAGACCACCGGGCTCAGCGGTGCCGCGTACGCGTGCTCGAAGAGCGCCGCCACGGCGTCGACACGGGCTGACGATCGACTCGCCACCTCGGTCAGGGCGACCAGCGCCGCCGTGCACGTCCAGTCGACCTGTCCGTCGACGTACCAGCGCAGGCGATCGATCACGGCGTCGCCGTCACCGGGGAGCCAGGCGAGGGCGAGCGCCGCCGCGACCTGGACATCGCGCCGCCAATCCCACGGCGGCGTGCCATCCGGAGCCGGCGGCGGATGAACCATGGCCGCCGCGAGCTCCGGGACCGCGCGCGCGTCGAGATCGCGCACCAGCTCGCCCGCGGCGTCGAACCAGTCGGCTCGCCGGTAGGGTCGGGACGCCAGCCGCCGCATTCGCTCGGCGATCTCGTCCGCAGGCGGCGAGATCGCCGGCACAGGTCGATGGTCGGGCTGGAATCGCCACAGCGCGGCCGCGCCGGCCACGCGCGGGCGGCGCGGATCGGGCGAAGGGATGTTCATCGACAGCGCCGGAGCCACACCGAACCGGCGCTCGCAGAAGGCCGCCATCTCGAAGATGGCGCTGGGGGCCTCGAAGCTGCTGATCGCCAGATCCACCGGTGCCGAGGTCAAGGAGCCGCTGGCGATCTGGCGGACGATGGCCATCACCGCCTCGACGGGCTCGGGCAGCCAGCGCTCGTATGGACGCACGCTGTGGAGCAATTCCCGAGCACGGGCCTCTCCTGAGTCCGCGCGTTGCTCCAGCACCTGACGATGCGCGTCGTCGCCGTCGACGAGCCAGCGGCAGTAAGCCAGCGAGGCCGGCGCCCAGTGCTCGCCCTCGCCCTGCGCGATGGCCTCCTGGTAGGCCGCGATCGCGGCTGGATAGTCACGGAGGTCGAGACTGACGTCACCGATGTCGAGCAGGATCGCCGCGTCGCTGCGGTCGCGCTGGCGCGCGTGTCGATACGCGTCGCGGGCGCCGTCGAGGTCGCCGTGGTCGCGACGAGACGCGCCCAGGTAGACGGCGGTCATGTATGACGGCGCACGAGCATCCTCGTCCTCCGCGACGGTGACCGCCTCGGCAGTCCGGCCGGCGCGCCGGAGCGCGCGGCCGTGCAGGCCGGCGAGGTGAGGCACGTCCGCGTGCTGGCGCCTGATCGTCGCGGTCACATCGGCGAGTTCGCCGCAGGCTACGCGTGCGATCGCAGGGGCTGCCTCGCGCGCTCCCTCGATCGCGTGTGACAGGGTGCCGGCGAGCCGCGTCGGATCGAGGCCCGCGACGAGCTGCTCGTCGCTGATCCAGGACGCCAGCCATCGCACGAACGGGAGGTCGGGTCGCACGCCGATGACCTGGCAGAGCAGGTTCATCGCGTGGTCGTGCTCGCCCAGCCGATGCTCGAGCCACGCTCGCGCCGCCGCTACTCCGTACGACGCGTCGCGCTGCAGCGGGAACAGCTCCGCCGGGGTCTTGCCACAGCCAGCCAGCCGCGCGAGCAGGGCGAGCCCGCTCTCGGCGAGCGGCTCGGCAGCGATCGCCCGCGCCACATGGAAGGCAGCGTGGCCGAGATCGTCGCGCTCCATGGCCTCCGCGGCGATCGCGAGATCCTGCTCCGGCGTCCGATCGTGTTGATGATCGCCCTCGCTCATCCGCGCCATGATGCCAGCTAGGTCAGCGGACCGGGAACCTCTCGCGGATCGATCGGCCCGTGCCGCCGCCAGCCGACGGTGAGCAGCCAGGTCTGCGGGTAGACCACCTGCAACGGCAGGCACCCCTCCGGCGGGATGAACGGCCCTTTCCGCTTCCAGCCGTCGAAGAGCACGCCGCTGGCGTACGGATCGATCGCGGCACGGCTCTGCGCGTACCCGGCGAGGTCCTCACGGTGCCGTCGCCAGTTGTTCAGAACATAGGCGATGGCGTGGCGGACCTGGCGCGGCGAGGTGAGCGGCTCGACGTGGTAGCGCTCGGGAAACACGTTCCCCTTGCGGGGAACGGGCTTCCCGCGATCGAGCGCCACGGCCGCGTTGAGGTGCTTCGCCGCCGAGATCTGGAGCCCCTGCATTCCTCGGCCAAGGGCCGCGGCGCTGTCGGCCTCACAGATCAGGTGAATGTGCTCGCGCTGGATGCTCACGTGGACCACGCGAAAGTCCGGGCGCACGAAGCTGGTCTTCAAGGCGCGGCGGATCGCCTGGTACGCACGCCGGCGCCGGAGCCCTCCGACCTCCTTCGCCACCCGCAAGGTCACGTGCACCGGCACGTTCTTCGAGAGAGTCGCCCGCAGCCGAACCCAGTTGCGGTGTCGGCCTGGCCCACGTGGGCGGCCCGCACCGGAGCGCTTCCCGCCCCGCCCGCGGTTCTCGAACAGGTCAATCTGTCGACTCCTTGCCGCCATTTGATTTACGACGATATTATCTCATATTGCCACATGGTCAAGTCCCATGTGGGACGAAGTACGGGGGTACATCCCTGATTGTGGGTCTGGAACGCCACCTGAACCCTACGCGGCCCGGATCGCGACCTCACGGCGCAGGGCGACTCGCGCGAACGCCGGCCGCAGGCGTCCGCCAAGGTGAAGTGCGCGCAGCGGCTGGCGAGCGTCGCCGATGGTAGTCGACGTGGGCGGACCGCCGCGAACGCCTCACTACGGTCGAACCCCGGTGAGGCCGGATGGCTCACTGCGAGCCCCACCGCGGCCCCCGGGTGTCGCATCATGTGGTCATGCGGATCGTCGCCGTCGCCGACACGCACCTGTTCCACGACGAACGCTTCGTGGTGCCCGACGGCGACGTGTTCGTGCACGCCGGTGACATGTGCCGGCGCGGCAACCTGGAGGAGCTGGCCGAGGCGGCGGCGTGGATCGCCGCCCTGCCCCATCGGCACAAGGTGATCGTCGCCGGCAACCACGACTGGGCGTTTCAGCGGCAAGCCAGCGAGGCCCGCGCGTTGCTCGCGTCACGCGTGGCCGGCGTGCAGTACCTCGAGGACGGCGGTGCCGAGATCGAGGGACTGCGCTTCTGGGGCAGCCCGTGGCAGCCGGAGTTCAACGACTGGGCCTTCAACCTGCCCCGCGGCGGCGCGGCGCTGCGCGCGGCGTGGAACCGCATCCCCGCCGGGCTCGATGTCCTGATCACGCACGGCCCGCCCGACGGCATCGGCGATCAGTCGGGGTGGGACGATGGCTCGCGCGCCGGCTGCGACGACCTGCGCGGCCGCGTGACGGTGGTGTCGCCGCGATTGCACCTGTTCGGCCACATCCACCAGGACGGCGGCTTCTGGCGCCTGGGCCCGACCGCCTTCGCCAACGTGACGACCTGGGAGTGCACGCGGGCCGCGACGGTGATCGACGTGGACGGCACGACGATCATGCCGGTGCAGGTGCCGCCGCGGACGCGCGCTCGCCGCTAGTCAGCCGCCAGGCCAGCGGCTACGCGACGTGCTTGTGCACCCAGCGCACGACCGGGGCGGCGCGGGTCGCTTGCTCGGCGAGCCACGTCGCGAAGGCCGGCTTGTGGATGAGGCCGCGCGGGATGGCGGGGAAGCTCAGCACGCAGCCCTTGTGGCGCAGGAGCTCGGACCGCGGGTGCTCGGGATCGATGCCGCGCGGCACCCGGGAGAGCACGTCGTGGGCGTCGAGGCCGAGCCCAGCCTTCGTGGCGGCGGCGACGAGCGCGGCGATCTCCTTGCCGGTCTTGTCGTCGGCGACCTGCTTGCGCCAGCGCGCGGTCTGCTCGGGCGTGAACGACCAGAAGCCGGCGCCGGCGTACTCCTCGAGGCCGAGCTGGACGTAGAGCGCCGCGCCCGACTCCATCACCGGCCCCGCCGACGTCGAGAGCAGCCCGCCCACGTGGGTCTTGTAGGGCGTCTTGTCCTTGCCGAAGCGCACGTCGCGGTGGATGCGGAACAGCTTGGGCTCGGCCAGCGGGATGCCCTTGTAGACCGTGGCCAGCTTGCCACGCACCTCGTCGAGCAAGGCCGTCATCGGCGCGACCCACTGCGCTTCGTACACATGCTTGTTGGCGTGGAACCACTCGCGGTTCATCTCGGCCGCGAGCTCGTGGAAGAACCCGGGCGCGTCCTTGGCGAATCCGGCAAACCTCGGCGGCGTGCCCTTCGTACGTGTTGCCATCGTGCCCGATGATATCGTGCGCGCCGATGCAGTGCCGTCCGACGCAGCTCGCCGTGGTGGTGACCCTGATCATCGCCGGCCTCGGCGCCGGCCTCGGCACCGGCTGCGGCGTCCCGACGGCTCGCTTCCCGACCGACGCCCAGACGGCGATCGCGCGGCGCGACATGCGCCGGATGGAGACGACGCAGTTCCTCCTCTACTACCCCGAGGGCAGGCGCGAGCTGGCCGAGCGGCTGGCGGCGCGGCTCGAGGGCTGCGCGACCGAGGTCCGGCGGCACGCGCGCATCGACAACCGGCACTCGCGCGAGAAGATGGTGATCGTCGTCCCCGAGGCGCCGTTCAACAACGCCTACGTCCTGCCGCCGGTGCTCGGGCTCGAGGACGTCTCGGTGGTGCCGACCGGCAACACGCTCGACTTCACGACCACGTTCGGGTTGCCGCCCAACCCCGGGCACGTCGGCTGCCACGAGATCGTCCACTACGTGCACGTGAAACAGATCGCCGGCCTGTGGGGCGCGTTGCGCACCGCGCTCGGCGATCTGATGTCGCCGCAGGTGGGTCTGGATCCCTGGTTCCTCGAGGGGCTCGCCACCTACTACGAGGCGCGGCTGTCACCGGGCTCCGGTCGCCCGCGCTGGCCGGTGTTCACCGGCATGTTCCACGCCGCCTACGCCGGCGGCGCGCTCGGCGGCGGCGACCTGAGCGAGCAGAAGCGCGGCGTGCCGATCGGCCATCACTACCTGGTCGGGACGATGTTCATCGAGTTCCTGGCCGAGACCTACGGCGAACCGGCGCTATGGCGGGTGATCGAGCTGCAGGCGAAGTCGACGTCGGTGATCCTGTCGGTCGACGGGCGGTTCGGCGAGGTCTACGGCAAGGGCCTGGGCGCGCTGGTCGGCGAGTTCCGGCGCTGGGTCGCCGAGCGCTACCCGGTGCGCGCCCGTCCGGCGGGCGAACGCGTGGTGCGCGGGCTCGGCGACGACGCGCGCTGGGCCTGGGGCCCCGGCGGCGAGGTCGCGGCGATCGACCAGGACATCGACGAACCAGCGCGCCTGCGGGTGTGGAGCGCGGACGGCGCCGAGCTCGAGAGCACGCGGCTGGTCGACCTCGTGCCGCCGCGGCGACAGGTGGTGGGCGCGCCGCTGCTCACCTCGGGCATGAGCTTCGCGAATGACGGCTCGTTGTGGTTCACCAGCGTCGATCTGGGCGGCACATACCAGACCACGCGGGTGTTCCGCTGGACCAGGGCCGGCGGGATCGACGAGGTCGCGCACGGGCTCGGTCCGGGCGGCGCGGTGTCTCCGGACGGACAGCGATACTTCCACATGGTCGTCGACGGCGATCGCTGGAGCCTGGCAGTGCGCGACGTCGGCAGCGGCGGCGGCGCCAGCAAGGTGCTGTGGGACGCGGCGCCGGGGCAGTTCGCGCTGCGGGTTCAGCCGTCGCGCGATGGCGCGCGGCTGGCGGTGAGCGTCTGGGACGGCACACGGTTCACAGTGTGGGTGCTGGACGCGGCGACCGGCGCGCGGATCGGCGAGCACGTGGGCTCGGGCGGCGGACCGGTGTACGACGCGGCGTTCGCCGATGACGGCCGGTTGATGCTGCTCGATGTCGTCGATGGGCGGTTCCAGGTCGCGGTGGTCGGCGCCGATGGGGCGCGGAGCGTGGTGACCGATGCGCCGTACGGCTTGCTCGAGGCGCGGGAGAAGGCCGGCGTGCTGCGGTTCCTGGCGCGGGACGGGTGGCGGTACACGCTGGATGAGGTGATCCTGCCGGCGGCGGCGAAGCCGGAAACCGAGACCGAGACCGAGACCGAGACCGAGACCGAGACCGAGACCGAGACCGAGACCGAAATCGGAGCCGCAACGGCACGCGCAGCCGCAGCCGCAACGGCACCCGCAACCGCAACCGCAACCGCACCCGCAACCGCAACCGCACCCGCAACGCCACCCGCAGGACCCACGACGACGTTCGTGGCGGATCGCGTGAAGGTGATCGACGATCGTCCCTACTCGCGATTCGATGGACTGTTCCGACCCACCCTGCACTCGTTCGCGTTGCTGGCCCCGGCGGTCGGAGCGACGCAGTTCGGCGCAGCGCTGTCGGGCGGTGATCGGCTGGACCTGGTGCGCTGGGCGATCGCGGGCTACATGCAGCCGAAGTACAGGGAGTGGTCGGGCGCGGGCGGCGTGATCTTGAACGACCTCGCGCCGTGGGTGGTCAGCGCCACGGCGCAGCGGCTCGCTTTCGTCGAAGATCTGACCATGGATGGCGGCGGCACGCCCGATCGCGATCTTCGGGACGCCCAGGCCAGCATCTCGCGGGTGTGGCGTGGCACGTACCTCGCGGGGGTGGGCGGGACCTACGCGTACCAGGAAGCCTTCGACGGCGCGCCCATCCTGCGGCTGTACGGACCCGCGGCGACGCTGGGCTACTCGGCCATCGACGGCACGCGGGCCAGCGGCGCCACGCGCGGATGGGCGCTCACGCTCGAGGGTGCCATGTTCCCGCGCGGCGACCAGCGCATGCTCGACGGGCGTGGCGAGCTCGACGTCTTCGTGCCGCTGCCGTTCACGCGCCGGCACGTGCTGCACGCCAACCTGCGCGGCCACGTCCAGCGCGACGCGCCGGGCCAGCTCATCCAGGTCGGCGGCGCCGCCAGTCTGCCCATCGTGTGGTCGGGCCCGGTCGATCCCGACGACGATCTGGCCGGCGACGGCATCCTCCCCGACTCGCACCGCTTCGTCGAGCCGCTGCGCGGCTTCGAAGATTTTGGTCTGCCCACCGCGCAGGTCGCGCTCGGCGATCTGTCGTGGCGCTACGCCCTGGTGATCGATCGCGGCCTGCCCAGCGTCGGGTTCTTGCCGGCGACGTTCCTGCGCGAGATCGACGTCGAACCGTTCCTCACCGGCGCGAGCTTCCACACCGCCGGAGCTACCGAGCGTCACCACGCCGCGTTCGGCGGTGTACTCAGCGTGCGCCTGTCGCTGTTCCGCGTGCCGCTCGCGGTGCAGTACCAGGTCACACGCCGCCTCACCGACGACAAGGGTTACCTCCAGCTCGTCATGATCGGACCCGGTTCATGAAAGCGCTCGTCATCCATCGTTATGGCGGCCCCGACGTGATGAAGGTCGAGGACCGGCCGGCACCAGCGGTCGGCGACCGCGACGTGCTCATCGACGTGCGCGCCGCGAGCCTCAACCCGGTCGACTTCAAGCTGCGCGAGGGCAAGGTCAAGCTGATAACCGACCCGCCCCGGCCGATCGGCCTGGGCTGCGACGTGGCGGGTGTGGTCGCCGCCACAGGCAAGGACGTCACACGGGTCCGCGCCGGCGACGAGGTGTTCGCCCGCCTGGAGAAGAGCCGCATGGGCGGCCTCGCCGAGCAGGTCGCGGCCCACGAGGACGTGGTCGCCATCAAGCCGCGCGGGCTCTCCTTCGCGGAGGCGTCGTCGATCCCGCTGGCCGGCCTGACCGCGCTGCAGGCGCTACGCGACGTCGCCGGCGTGAAGCCCGGCCAGCGCGTGCTGATCCACGCTGGCGCCGGCGGCGTCGGTTCGCTCGCCATCCAGATCGCCCGCCGCCTCGGCGCCCACGTGCTGGCCACCGGCAGCACCGGGAACCTCGAGCTCATCAAGAGCCTCGGCGCTCACGAGGCCGTCGACTACACGGTGGCCGGCGCGGTCGAGGCGGTGCGCGAGCTCGACGTCGTCCTCGACACCCTCGGCGGCGACTCCGAGAAGCGCTCGCTGGCCCAGGTCCGGCGCGGCGGCGTGGTCGTCGGCGTCGCCGGGATGCCCGACCTGCCCTTCGCCCGCACGTCGCTACCGGCGTGGGTCCGACCGGTCATCTGGCTGATCACCGCCGGCCGCCGGCGCGCCGCCAGGAAGGCGGGCGCCGAGTTCCGCTACCTCTTCATGCGTCCCGACGGCTCCCAGCTCGCCGAGCTTGGAGCCTGGATCGACGACGGCACGCTGAAGCCGCTGATCCACCGCACGTACCCCCTCACCGAGGTGGGTGAGGCCTTCGCCGAGCTCGAGCGCGGCCGGGCCCGCGGCAAGATCGTCGTCACGATCCCGTAGTCCGGGCCAGGACCTCGATGCGCCGCACGACCGTGGCCAGGAGCGCGGCGGCGAAGCCGGCCGACTCCTCGGTCACCACCGCCAGCCACACCGCGTGACCGCTGCGGGCGCGGGTGCCGCACAACCAGCACGCATCGAGCCTCGCCGTGATCGAGTTGGTCGGCTGTGACAGCTCGTGCTCGTCGATGGGGATGGCCGGCCCGAGGTCGACATCGAGGAACGTGGTCAGCTCGAGCGCGACCGCTGCCACCGCCGGATCGCGCAGCGGCCCGCGGCCGGAGATCGCGCCGACGCGATCGATCACGTAGCCGGCGCGCAGCTCGCCGGTCGCGTCGAGCGCCAGATCGATGGGTTCGAGCAAGCGATCGTCGCCGCGGCCAGGGATCACCGGCTTCAGGCGATCGACGCTCGACGTGGCCTGGCCGAGCGAGCGCATGGCCGCCGACATGGCGCCCAGGCCGCTGGTCGACGCGAACGCGGCGTAGACCCACTGATCGTTCCCGGCGGCGCGCCCGACCACGCCTCGCCCGGGCGCGCGCAGGATGACCTCCGAGGCCGAGGTGCGGGTGAGCGAGTCGGTGAGCGGGACCAGGAAGTCGGCCTTGCGGGCGTCGACCACGGCGCCCTCGTTGACGAGGCTGCCTCGCGGCGACGCGCCCGCCACCCAGTGGTGGCCGGGGACCAGCTCGACGATGCGCCGGGCCAGGCACATGCCGGCGCCGATGTCGGGAACGCCCTCGAGGCACTCGTCGATGGAGAAGGTCCAGCGCTCGTCGAAGACCTCGTCGCGAGGCAGGAACACGACCGGCGCGCCGACCAGCTCGGTCAGGCCGGCGAGCGCGTCGCTGATCTCGGCGCGCAGCGCCGCCGCGACATGCTCGGCCTGGGCCAGGCCCCAGGCCACCACGGTCTCGCCGAACCGCGCGCCGGTGCGGCGGCACTCGGCCGCCACGTCGTCGAGGGCGTCGTGGTCGAGGTTGGCGACTTCGATCAAGTAGTCGTTGAGCACCTTGCTGCTGCGGTTGCTGGTCCCCCAGGCCACGCGGCCCTGGTGGAGGAAGACGTGGACCTCGACGATCTGGTCGCACGCGATCAGCTCGCCGGTTGCCTTGCGCCCGGCCAGGGCGCGCAGGTGCTCGAAGGGGGCTGCCAGGCTCACGCCGCGATGGTACCGCGGCGGTGGCCGCGACGGCGACGGCCTGCGAACGCCACCACCAGCACGAGCGCGAGCGCCACGCTCATCGCCCTTCCGCCACCACCGGCACCTGCGCTACATCCACCCGAGGCGCTGGCATCGGGATCAACCCGGATCACCAGCGCCATCATGCCGAAGCGCGTGGAGCCGGCGGCCATCGCGAAGCTCTCGGTGAGCTCCACGGTCGTGGTCAGGGCTGGCGCGGTCACGTCGAACTCGAGCATGACGGTGGCGCCGGGCGCGACCTCGGCGTCGATCACCGCCGGGCGATCGGCCGCCGGCCACGAGGCCGCGGCGAAGTCGCTGGCGCGACCGGCAGGCTCGGCGGTCACCAAGGCGGTGCCGGCCGGCCAGGGCGACGTGCCGCTGTTGCGCAGGACCAGCGTGACGGTGGCCTGGACCCGCGGCGGCATCACCCGCGGCGCGTCGATCGAATCGATGGCCATCGCCAGGCCGCCGGGCGCACACGTCGGTCCCTGTGCGAAGCCCTCGGCCGGCGACACCTTGACCCTGGCCTCGGTGGCGGGACCCCACACGCCGTCCTCATCGATCACGTCGCCGGGGTTGTTTCGGTTCCACAGGCGCTGGAATGCCATCACGTCGGTGCCGCGGATGTCGGGCGACTGGGTGTGATCGAAGTGGACCGGATCGCCGGGCACGCTGTGATCCCACGCGTGATCGGCGAGCGTGGCGATCCACGCGCTGTAGTTGGACACGTCGAGTGCGCGCCCGCTCTCGTGGTTGCTGTTGCCGGGCACGGCGGCGGCGGTGATGCCGCAGCGCCCGAGCTGGAACCAGCGATAGAGGAGGTACTGCTGCACCACCGTGCGGTAGGCGCTGGTGACCTCGAGCGACATGCCGGCGCCGGCCTGCACGGCGGCGAGCAGATCCTCGCGCGCGGTCTCGCTGACGTAGGGCAGGACGGCCGAGCCGGCGAAGACGATGCCGTCACCCTCGGCGAACGGCACCAGCTGCCCCGGCCCCATGCAATCGACCTCGCCGGCGATCTGCCGCGACAGCTCGATCACCACCGCCGTCGCGCACGTCGTGGTCTCGTGATCCGCCACCATCGACGCGGCCTCGATCTGGGCCAGCTCGGGCGCCTCGCCACACGCGGCGGCGGCGAAGGCGATGCTGACGACAAACCCCGCGCGGCTCACGTCGGCGAGGATACCACCGGCTGCGCCCACCTGATGTACGCGTTCCAGAACAGCCCGTGGCGGACATCGATGTTGCCGGTCTGCCCGCCGACGTCGACCTCGCGCTGGAAGGAACCGAACGGCACGTACTGCGTGCGTGGTTGTCAAGCGCCGTTCACCGCTCTGAAACGTGTGCATTCGATCCGGATCACCACGATCCAGACGATCAGTGCCGCGCGGGGCCCGAAATCTGGACGCGTGGATCCGCGGCTGGTACCTCCGGACGGGCATGGCGGGCTCCATGGGTCCACGCCCACTGGCCACGAGGATCGGCAGCGCCGGGGCGCCGGCCATCCACCTGGCGGCGACGTCCTTGTGGATCGGCGACGAGGAGCTCGTCACCGCCACCATCCGGCTGTTCGCGGGCGCCGCCATCGAGGGCCACGCCCGCCGCGTACTGGAGAGCCTGGGCGCGGTCGATCTGGCCTGCCTCGACGACGTCGCCAGTGACGAGGCGGTCGACTACGCGGTGCGCCTCGACGCCGACGTGCACGCGCTGTGCGGGTTCACCGCCCACGCCGTGCCACAGCTGCGCGCGCTGGGCTGGCGCGTCGAGATCCCCGCCGACTATCCGTGGCAGACCGTCGAACCCGACGCGCCGCTGGTGGTGACGATCGACGACAGCGAGCGCGTCGACTGGTTCGGCATCGAGCTGGGCGTCGAGATCGACGGCCACCGCGTCGATCTCATGCCGGCGCTGCTCGAGCTTCTCGACGGCGCCGACAGCCTCGAACGGCTCACGCGCACGCCGCGCCGCTGCATCGCCGTGCCGCTGGGCGAGCGGCGATGGCTGCCGGTGCCGCCCGAACGCCTGCGCCTGCTGCTCGCCGTGCTCAAGGAGCTCTATCGCGCCGACGGCAAGCCGGGCGGCAAGCTGGGCGCGCCGCTGCGCCGCGCTGCCGCGCTGGCCGAGCTTGGCGTCGCGCTCCACGATCCGGTCCGCCCGCTGCGCTGGGAGGGGGCGACCCAGGTGCGCGATCGAGGCTACGAGCTGGCCATGGGCCCGCGCCCGCGCGACGTGATCGCCGCTGCACCGCCGGCCGGTCTGCGCGCCGAGCTGCGGCCGTACCAGCGCGAGGGGCTGACCTGGCTCCAGCACCTGCGAGCGTGCGGCGCCGGC
>SXGT01735531.1_pt1 | contig 12908 bp, 11 predicted proteins | sample 3176221 | NCBI WGS metagenome assembly SXGT01 (sample SAMN11356862, study PRJNA531348) | freshwater metagenome | isolation source: freshwater sample F1-120 | place: China: Fuxian Lake, Yuxi | collected 2017-12-25
GTGAAAGTCAGACTTGGAAAGGCGCGTGCCAGCCAGGTTGATGTTGCGCAGCCACTCGTAATTGAGCAGCTTGTCCAGGGCCTCGGCAGTGAGGTCGCGGCGCATGGTGCCGGATCGTTCCTTTTCCGCTTCACGCACGAACTTCTCGGCCAGGAGGGGAATGTCGCTCTTCCGTTCGCGCAGCGGTGGCAGCCACAGCGAACCACCCAGGCGCAATCGGTCGAGCAGGTCGAGCCGGAATCCGCGCTGCTCCAGCTCGATGTCGGCGTTCGTGGCGGAGATAAAGCGCACGTCCACTTCCTTTGGCTGCCGGCCACCGACTCGCACGACCTGTCGCTCTTGCAGCACTCGCAGCACGGCCGCCTGCACCTCCGCGGGCATATCCGCGATTTCATCCAGAAACAGATCGCCACCGTTCGCCGCTTCGATTAAGCCGATCTTCCCATCCACATTCGTCGCGGTCTTCGGCTCGATGCCGAAAAGTTCGGAGGCAAAAAGATTGGGCGCGAATGCGGCCGAGTTCACCGCGACGAAGGGATGTTTCGCGTGCGCCTCCTTCGGTTTGCTCATTCGATGCAGATAGCTCGCCAGTAATTCCTTTCCCGATCCCCGCTCGCCACGGATGAGCACATTCTGCCGATGTCGCGCCGCTCGCCGCACCTCGCGCAAGGCCAGGAGCACGGCCAGCGAGTTCCCCGCGACTTCGCCTTCCGGGTCCGGGAGCAATCCGTGTTGCCAGAGCGCGTCTACAAGCAGCTCCGGCCCGCGCACGTCATCCCGCGCGATGAAGCCAAGCGCGCCGCGTTCACTGAACTCCAGGCTCACTTCCTCACGCGGCTTGCTGGAGAGAATCATCACCGGTAGCTCGGGAAACTCACGATGGATCGCGTCGAGCAAAGTCAGGCCAAAATACGCGCCCGGCTCATCATCACCCGAACGCCCCTCGGGCACCCCCGGTGTCCGGCGGTTGCTTTCCTCCGTCACCCTGCCGGTGTAGAAACACAAGTCGAGCAGCACCATTGACCACGGGGCCTGCCCGCGTGCCAGCGCCTCCGTCCAGCCCGCACGAACCTTTGCCAGCGCGCCTTGAAGATCGTTCTCCACGACGGCTCCGACGCCGGACTCCAACGGCGTTTGGCCACGGCAAAACACGACGCCCGCGGTGGGATTGGGAATCTCGAACCGTGCCGGCCTGCGGCTTGCCGTGCCCGGCTCTTCCTTCAGCAGAAATTTGCCGCACAAGTTGGTCCGCTCCCGATTTGCGGCGTCTGGCAGCTCGCGGCCAAACAAATCGTCTATGATCAGCAGTCTTGGAAGTGCCGGTTTCATGTGACGAGAATTCGATTCGGGAACTTTTCGATGGCCTTCGATAGCGCCCGGCACGCGGAGCGAAACTGCTCAAATTCCGTCGCAAACTCGGGACGCACCTGGCCCTTTGCGTCCAGCGGAGCGATTTTGACCAGCCGCTCGTGATGCTTGTTCACTTCCAAGCTAGCGGTCTTCGCCCCTTCAACCCACTCGGCAACGGGATGGCGGACGAGCCATAGCTCGTGCATCAAATCGGAAAACAGTTCTCTCGTGCTCGGCTCAAGATTCGCCAACGGTGGAAAGTTGAACATCTGGCGTGGAGACATCTGCACCTCGAAGTCCCGCAGCAGAGCGCCTAGATCGTCCCGGCGCTCCTTCCATTCGGGCATATCCACCTCAATCAGCTCCTGCAAATATCCAGTGCCGTGAACTCGTCCTCGGATGACGTGATCCGCCGTGTCCAATGCCGAAAGCAAGCGGTTCTTCAACCACTGGTGGTTGAAGTCGCTTCTGCGGCGCTGCCAATCGGGTTGAATCAGGTCTGTAATCATGCTTCCAAAAGCACTTTTGCTTGATGCCAAGCCACCTCAACGAGTGACGGCGTGACACTTGGGCCTTTCAACAAATCAATAATAGCTGTTCCGGGTTGCCCGCCGAGTTCTAGGCTCAGGCGAGCCAAAACACTCCGATGCTCTGCTTCGATCGGTTCGCCCTTATCGTCAGTGCCAATCCCGAGAAAAGATCGCCACCACTTGCTTTGGCTCAATCTCGGCCATTGATCGGCAAGCCGCATAGAGAGGAGCGAAGTTGTTGAATCCGAAAGCCGCCCCCATCCCAGCTCTTTAGCCAACGGTGCGCCGTTCGCGATCCTCCCATTCGCGATTCCCACTGCCGCATAAAGTTGGCAGGCAATAACAATACTCGTCAGAATCGGAACGTCGGGATCAAGAATCTGGAAAGCTCGTTCACCCGTGTCCTCTAACTGCTTCTTGAAGCGCGCGAAGTATCGCTGAAATGGGTCGCCACTGTCGTAACTGACAGACGTTTTTCGGAAATAAACGTTTGGGACATCCGATCTCCATGCGCGGCTTCCCCCATAAACGACGATCACTGTGCTCCCCTTCCGACTGCTGGCAAATAGTTCGATCGCTCCCTGAGAAATAGCGTTCTCCTCAAACTTGCTGTAGTGCGCCACCACGATCGCATCGGAAATCGGTGCGCTCGTTGCCGTAACAAACCCTGCGGTTTTGGCGTCCCATTGGCACTCAGCGCACCTGCCAAGCAGCGAAACCCACGGACGCTGCCTGTCTGGTGTAGCCGGGTCGTAAAAAAACACTTCCATATCGTTGACTATTTTTCGGCCAACTTTCCGAGTAAGGTAAAGCTCGCCCGGAGTTGCACTGTCTTTTCTGAACTAGAAAAAACAAGGGAACTTGCTCTGGCTCGGATCTTGTGCGCCGCCGTCACGCCATTTCCAGGTCGTCCTTCGCGCCCAGGTTCCTTCATTCGTTCCTCGGGAGTTTTAGAAAGTGTGGTCGCCGCTTTTGTAGCCTCGTCTTCTGATTCCAACTCTATCGTTCCGAGGATCACCAACTCCATGGCTGTAACGCTTTCAATCTTACAAACCCAAGTAGTCTTCTCCGAACTTCTGAGAAGCTCATGCATCCCGGCAAGCGCTTGAGCGTCCACACCTACAGCAGCACGCGATAGAAGTTGCCGGTCAATCGCGAAGTTAGTGAGAGACGCTTCGGGAACGCCCGCGACTTCACAGAGGAGGCGCGCACTTGCTCGGCCGCCCCAAATGGCCTTAAGTCCGCAAAATACAGAGACGTGAGAGAGTTGAATACATGAGCGAAGCAGTTTCGCGAATAGTTTTCGTCCGTGCTCCAACTCATCAACCACATCGGTATCGCAAGCGTGATCAATCCACCATTTTACTCCATGTTTGGGCGGGCCATCTGGAAACAACACACCACTGCCACGCCAATTGTTCAATTCGCGGTTTATCTCATTCCAAATGCCAACTGACTGTAAGTATGGGTCTTTGCACTTCTTCTCCACTAAGGTAACCGCCTTGTCCAAAAGCATGGGCCAAAAATCTTCCTCCGCGACTGCGACCTCATCGGGGCCGATCCCCTTTCGTATCGTGTCATATCCATGTTCAGAACCGAATAATTCGGATCGTTCGCGTGCCTCGGCTCTCGAAAAAATGATGATCTGGTCTTCGCAGACCACTGTTCTAAGTAGCTGTATAACAGCAACTCCACGTGGCTGTTTGTCGCTGCCCGCGAAAACATCAACGAGGAATAGGCTATTCTCGAGCGCTTCAGGGGCGGGCATCCAGTCGAGAGCAAACTCGAAATTTGCCAAAATCGTGCGCTTTACAACGGCACTGGATGACAATGCCTCTACGAGCCGCTGGACGAATATTGCATCGTCGCTGTCTCGGCGCTGAATTGCTGCCTTCGGAGCAACGTCGTCGATGATAACAACCGACACACCGCTGTCACGATAGTTGTGCGACGTGAACATACGGTAGTCCTGAGATGCAGTGTAGCTCATAGAAGTGTTGCGCTTGGATCGTGAATTAGCAACCGAGAGATGAAGAAATCTGCGTCGGGCGTAACCTCCCATTTTACTACCAGTGCTCCAGCCCCTGAAGTTAGTCCAACCAGCATATTCACCGTCTTACCCTCGGTCGTTTGATCTGGCCTGAAGTCTTTGAGGCAACGACCTTCAATGATGAACTGAACTCCGGTGGCCATCGACGGCACGACTGATTCACCGTGGAGTCTATGTGTCATTACGCGGTTCTGGAGGGCAAGTCGCTCACGGCAGATGGCTGAATGGCATAAGGACTGCCGCAGGGCGCAGACGAGAAGAGCTTCCAGCACAACACGCCAGCGAGTCGTAATTACACCGGCCAGCATGGAAGAGAATACTGTTTCGTCGGAGAACAGCTTCTCGTCACTATGCTCTTGGGAAGAATAGAAAATCCGGCGGAAATTGGAGCGCAGGCGCTCTTCCTCATCCGGTAATGTGTCCTTCTGCAGTGGCTTGGTTGATCCAAGCTTGGATTCCAAATGTTGCCACGCCAGCACACGAGCCATCTCGGAGCAGTTGCGCAATACGATCTGCTCTGGTGGATCCGACGGGCGAAGCGGACTCCCGCTGGCATTCCATAAGAAAATGTCGCGATGTAAGAGGTGCGCGGCGTATTGAGCATGTCGGTCTAACGCCGAGAAATTAGGGTCGAAAATAACTTTTTGGATTTTCCCCTTCGCATCGTGCGCAAACTGATACCGCTGCTCCTTCTCACTCACCTCGGCGGCCACCAATACGCTTTCGTGGCTGCGTAGGAGAAGGTAGATTTCCTGAACCCAAGAGCGAACAACGGTTAGAAATGTAGTGGATAGCCGGCGGCCACTGAACAGCATGAGCGAACCTAGAGAAGACTTGTCTCCGTCCACCGTTTGCGATTGCCTGGTCTCGGGTGCTTCATCAAGCGCCAAACTGAGCCAATGATTGTATTGCGCCCAATGAAGCAAGAGTGCGCGAAGCGGTGCAGACATTCGCTCCAATCTAGTCTTACCAAGCGTAAAGTATTCCTTGAGGTAGTCGGGCGGGGTGATGTTTGTGTCGCCCTCAGTCCAAAATGCTCCCCACTGCTGCAAATCCATTTCAACGATACGGTGCGGCGCAAATACCGATGAAAGCCACGGTGAATAAAGGAAGCGGCGCATCAACAGATTGTTGTCATTCTCTCCGTCGGGTGGATCGAACACAGGAATGGGCCAACGGCATTGATTCTGACTGATTTCGTCCAATTTTGCTCCGATGTATGGGCCGGACACAATCAGGTCTTTGGCAAGCAAGCGAATGGGAAAGTAAGTCTTGAAGCCCGGTCCCCTGTCTCCTTCATCCTCGTAATGAATCGCCAGCCCCTTAAGAGGTCGCTCGACATCTTCGGATTGGATTTTCAGATCCATGTTTTCGAGAAGCCATCGGTGGGTGCTTCCTGGAATGAAATCACAACCTGGCGGCGCAAGGCGGTGCAAAAGGAGATTGAAGAATACACTACAAGGATTAGCTAGGAGGCGGAACACGTCACTGCTGTCGCCTTCCAGTGAAGTCAGTCCCAGTGTAGGTCGCACCTCCGAACTCAAGTACTCCCAACTCTTGCGCTTCTTGCAGATGTCCTCAAGTGCAGTCCTGAATTCCGATTCGGAATAGTCTCGCAGCGCGGAATCGCCAGGGTGTTGCAGCTTGCCCTGATTCAGCAGCGTTGCGACGTCATACGCTGGGGAAATGCCGCATAGTATTTCATCAGCGACTGAGCCATCCAATTGGGCGGAAAGCTGCACGCGCCGCTTTGATGGGTCGGAGGATCGAGTCGAGTTGTAGCCGGGCCACACGTAGAATGGAAAATCTACATTGCCCTGCTCAACTTCAAACGCTTTGGCACCCTCGTAGATGCCGTCACAGACATACGCAAACAGCGCGTAGCGCAGATCACGAACATCGCTGGATGAATGCTCCGCGAGCAGTTCCAAAACATCCTTCCTCTTCTCACGCAGAAGCGCATCAAGTGAGTCGAGGCGTTTCCTCAAATCGCTTTCACTGCTCGATGTAGTGGTTTGGTCCGCGGCGCTCATGGCTAGTGCAACATTTGTAAGACAAAGCCCAAGAGCAAGAGCAGCGTCGAGACGATGAGAAACGGGTCCGGCTTTTCCCTCCGGATGAGCAATGCAATAAGGTAGCCGAGGAAGCCGACGAGCATCGCACGGTCAATCGCGAACGTGCAGACGACCGTGACGAGCATGAGGGCGAGAATGATTCGGTCGGCGCGGGTATAGGCGGCCAGTTCGCGCAGCGGCGGGCAGAGCTTGATGCCGATGAGGACGAGGACGCCGGTGGTGGCGTGGATGGGCACGTAGCCGATGAACGGTGTGAGGACGTAGCAGGTGAGCATCAGTAGCGCGCAGACGAGGGCCGTCAGGCCTGTGCGCCCGCCGACGCCGATGCCGACGGCGCTTTCCACGTAGGCGATGAGGCTGGACGTGCCCAAGCCGGCCCCGGCCATCGTGGCTCCGCCATCCACCCACAGGGCGCGGCCAATCCGCGGCACTTTGCCGCTCACCATGATCGAGGTGTTTTCCGTCAGGCCGATGAACTTTGCGACGCTGCCGTAAAAGTCGAGGACGAACAGGATGATGATGGCGCTGAAGCTCTTTGGGTTGGCGATGACGGACAAGTCGAGCTGGCCGAGCGCAGAGAAGAAGCCGCCGGACTGTGCCGTGGCCGATGGAGACGGGGATGTGCCGAGGCCGATGAACTGGCAGAAGATGCTCGTGCCGATGATCGAGAGAAGAACCGCCGCGCGGATGCGCAGGCGCTCCAGCGCGAGGGCCAGACCAAGGCCGAAAACGAGGGCGAGCACTTCGCGAGTAAAGATGCCGCCGATGCCGTGCAGGGTGACTCCTTGATAAACGAGGATGCCGGAGAGTTTCAGCCCGATGAGCGCGAGAAACGCCCCGACGCAGAAGGCCAGTCCGGCTTTCATCCGATGCGGGATCGAATCAATGATCCGCTGCCGGATGCCGGATGCGGTGAGAATCACAAAAATCACCCCGGACCAAAAGACGGCCCCCATCGCCTGCTGCCACGAAAGGCCGAGACTCCCGATGACGAAGAAGGCGACGTAGGAGTTCATCTCCATGCCGGGGGCGACGGCGAAGGGCAGGCGCGCCCAGAGGGCCATCGCAATCGTCGCCAGCGCGGAGGCGGTGATGGTGGCGAATAGCACGGCGGATTTGTCCATGCCGCCCTCGGCGAGGATGGCCGGATTGACCACGAAGATGTAAGAGAGGGAAAGGAACGTCGAGATGCCGGCGAGTATCTCGACAGGAATGGAGCTGCCGAGAGCGTGGATGCCGAAGAAGCGGTCAAGACGTTCCTTCATGGGCGGCTGGCCTCCGGCAGATCGCTGATGGTGTCGCCCAAATCGCCGACGACGAGACGCGAGCTGCCGGAGTCGGTGGCGTAATAGTGATCGTTCAACCCGGTGGTGATATGGCCGACGAACACGGTGAGATCGAGATTCCTGATCTTCGCAAAACCCGACAGAGCGCGGAGTCCTTCGGCGGTCGCGTGGACGCTGTAGATGTCGAAAACCCGGGATGATGCCGACATGGACTCCATCACGGCCATGAGCGTGGAACCGCTGGCGATGGCGCCGTCAATGATTTCGACGCGGGCGAACGGGCGCGCGACGCTGAACTCAGTCAGACCGACCAGCAATCCGCCTTCGTAGGGGATGCGCTTCGCATTCGGGTGGAAGGAACGACCCTTCGGTTGCCAGCCCATCGTTTTCGCCAGGATGCGCCCCTCGCGCTCGGGAGCCACAAACGCCACGCCGGAATCCGCGAGAAAGTGGGCCGGGGTCTGATCGAGAGTGGCGTAGATCGCTCGAAGGCCATCGAAGTAGCGACTGCGGAGTTCCGCTGAAGGATGCTCGGCATTGGCGACCTCGGAGAAAACGGCGAAGTGATGCAGCAACGCTGGATCGCGCTCGGTGGCGACTTGAACGCGAGTCTTTGCGGCAGCTTCCACCGGCGCGTGGTGCAGTTCCTCCAGAAAGGCTTTCGAATAGAGGGCGTAGCGCGCGAAGTGGATGCTGTAACGGGTTTCGAACTCGGCGAGTGCGGAGTCAATCGGAGGCGGTGCGCTCTCTCGGGTCTGGATTTCAGGAGTTGGTGTCATTAAGAAGTGCGTGGAGTAGTTGAGTCGTGTGGTTTCCGTCCGATGAACTCGAACATACGGCAGGGATTTCCGTTCATGGAAAGCGAGTCGTGTTGTTCGAGCAGGAGAGTCTCGTATGGAGCGGTAATTTCGGCGAGGTCGCTCGCGGAGTGGTGATGGGCAACAAAGAGCAGCTCGGCGCTGGCGTCGTGAACCGCGAAGTTCCCATCGCGCCAACCGTTGGCTTTTCCCTGCGCGTAACGCGCGCCATAGACCGGACTGCCAGGATCGCACACAAAATCATGGATGTAAATCAGGCCGTCGGGACGGATCAGGGCGAACGCTTTGTCCAAGCTGGCTCGCCAGTGTTCGAGCTGAGGCATGCAGGTCAAATAGCGGGTCATCAGCACGGCGTGAAAGCGGTCGGGAGAATTGAAATCCCGAAGATCGGTGATCTCGAAGCTGGCCGACGCCGCTAGGCGATGGCGGCTGGCGCGATCCTTTGCCGCAGCAATCGCAGCCGGATTGATGTCTAGGCCTGTGCAAGCGTGGCCGCGTTCCGCCAGAAACAGCGCGACACCACCCGTGTTGCAGCCCACGTCGAGAAGCACGCTCGCCGGACGCAGAAAGGGAAGGAGACGGTTTGGCAGAAGATCGGTGATCGCCGGCTGGTAGTCTATGGACTCCCATACCGTGTAATCTGGTTCACTTGGCATGGGAGCAGTCATGGTGCTGGCGGGCGAAGATGAGCCACGGCCCTGAGGATTGGGTGCTCGCTGGGCGGAACACCCGGCGATGGAACGCCTGGCTCACTCGGTATCTCAGCGAGTGCCGCGCACGCTACTTTCACCAAGTCTTCGGGGTCGCCGGCTGTGACGATCCGGCTGCCGAAGGAAGAGGAGAATGAAGCAGCGAGCCGCGGCAGTTCGTCCGAAATGCCCCCGGAGCCAAGCAGCACTCCGAGGATGGGTGTCCCGTTGAGCCAGGCGGCGGTGAATTCCTGAAGCGTGCCAGCTTCTCCTCCAACAAAAATCGCGATGCCAGCGGAGCGGACGATCAGGGGACTGCGCCCGTCATTGCCCAATCCGGTGTAGATGATGAAATGGTGAAAGTCCGTGGGCTTCGCATATCGCTCGCAGTGCTCATGTGGATCGCTCGCCGGGGATATGCCGAGAACAAAGCCACCGTGATCGCACGCCCCAACGGCTGCTGCGTAGGGTATCCCCGTCGTAGCTCCCGTCAGCACCGCTTTACCGGCCTGTGCGACGGCTACGCCGACACGGTAGCCCAAGTGGAGTTGCGCCTCGGTGAATCGCTTGGCCGCACCGAGAACCGCGATGCAGTCGTGAATAGAAGCGGTCTGATTGTTCGATCCACGCGCGGTTGTAGAAAATGGAAAAGTTTTGCGAAGCATCATCAGTTTTCGGTCTTTGGCTTGTCCGCAGAGGATTCGGGGAAGAAACGATCCAAGAGAGTTCGAGCGACGTTTGCTGTGAAGGCGTCTTCGTGCTTCTCGTGCAGAACAAGAAGTGCCTTTGCCGCGCCCTTGTCAGATGCGGCATCGGGTAGCGCGCATAAGTAAATCCACCGCTTCGACTGCGGGAACCTATCGTCGATCATCCGTTTGAGCGTCCACTCCACGATTTTATCGGCGCCTGTGTAGAAATGGGAAGAAACTTCATTAAAGGTGTCCCATTCAGCCAAAATGTAATCAAAGATGCGCTGCTTCCATTCTTCAGAGATTTCTTCTAGATCAAGTAGTCTCCAAGCGACCCGAGCTCGAATCATCGCATCCCCTGTATCCCAAGCACGCTGCAACAGATCGATCACCATTTGATGTCGGCGGTGATCCTGAACGAGACTGACAAGAAGGCCGGCGAGTTCCTGGCGAGACTCATTGAACAAGGAGCAAATCAAAGGAATATCTGCCTTCGTTACCTCTTTGCGCAGATGGTCAATGAAAGGGACGCGGTCAAGCCGGTTGGCATCGTCTTCTGAAGGCAGACAATCGGAACCACTCCGAATCTTGGTCATCACCGCACGGGCTGCGAAAGCGAGGTCAGTTTCTGAAGGACGAAACCCACGTGGCGTAGAGTTGGAATCCTCGGCAGCGCCATTGGCTCCGGATAGGCGGAGTAGTGGAAGGGATGCGTCATCCGGCAATGCGTTGCCAGCGTTAGCATAGGATTTCACAGCCTGCGCGACATAGGCGGACTGGAGAAAGCCATCGATCTGCGCTCTGCGGGCAACGAGAGACAAAAAATCAGCCAAGCGTGCAGTCTGTGGTTCAGAGAGGATCGAGGCAGTGCCGAATTCTTCAATGCGCCCATGCTCCATGAAAACAATCTGATCTGCCGCGTCTCGTGCGAAGCCGATCAGGTGCGTAATGAGCACGATGGCCACCCCTTCATCCCGGAGGCGCTGGAGGTAATCCAGAACAATTCCCACATGCTCGACATCGAGCGCGGACGTGATCTCGTCCAGCAAGAGGTAAGCTGGCTTGAGGGCTATGGCTCGGGCGATGGCTGCGCGCTGGCGTTGACCGTGAGAAACCTGATTCGGGTAACGGTCGGCGAACTCCGTCACCAAAAGCTCACGCATGATCTGATCCACCAATCCGCCTGGGGCGACGCGACCTGTCTTTCTTACTGGCAGGCAAATGTTCTGCCGAATCGTGAGGTGCGGCCAAAGAAAGAGTTGCTGGAAGACAGTAGTGAGCCGCGGCCACGGGTGAGCCGGTTCCGCATCCTCTGCCTGCGGGAAGCAGACATCCTTTCCGTCTATTTGGACGGAACCGGAGTCAGCCGGCTCAAGCAGCGACAGGACACGCAAGAAGGTGCTCTTACCCGTGCCGCTGGGGCCGATGATGGCTGAGATCGTGCCCGGTTTGAACTGAGCTGAAACGCCTCGGACAATTGCCCGGTCGCCATAGGCCTTCTTGATGTTCGAGCATGACAACATCGGATCAGACTTCGGAGAAGTTTCGAGTGAACCGCTGCTTCAGCCAGAGGGCGAGACCGTGCAGAGGCAGGCACACAATCAAGAAGAGGAGCGCGAGGGCGGTGTAGATCTCGACCGGCCGATAAACCTGCGAGTTGATGCGTTGCGCGATGCGGAAAATCTCGTCAACAGAGATCAGGCTGGCAAAGAGCGATGTCTGCAACATGGTCACTTGAAGCGAAAGCAGACCGGGGATGACCTGGCGAAGAACGATTGGTAGCTGGATGCGGAGAACCGTTTCCCGATGGTCAAGACCGCAGACTTTGGCCGCAGCGAGATACTGTTGCGGGAACTCGTTCAGAACACCTCTAATCGTGTCCGCCACGAGAACGATGTTCACGATGGACAGCGCAACGACGGCCGTGATGAAGGGGTCAATAACGACCTTGAAGTAGGCTTGGAGTGGATAGTGCAGCCAAAACAGAAAAACCAAGATCGGCATACCACTCAAAAGAAACGACGCGACTTTAGACGGGCCTCCGATTGCGGTTTTCCAGCGTGCGCCCGCCACGCCCAGGATCGCTCCAAATGAAAGCCCGATCCCCCAGATCAGGGCGCAGAGCTTGAGGGTAACGCCAAGACCATGGACCCATTCATTTCGATGTTCGACGAGGATACCCCAAATTGTCATCGCATGAGTGGGATCAGCGCAATCCGCCCACGGGCTTGTAGGGGTCGGCAACGCGATAGAAAGTTCCAGGGAAGGGCTCATACTTGTTGAGCACGCGATCCACGAAACCGCTGTTCAGGAGGCCTTCGATGGCCACGTCCAACATACCCTTCATCTGGAACTCGTTTTCCTTGAACATATAGCAGTTGCCGAGAAGCTGAATCGGTTTCGCCGCTGCAATGTTCTTCACGGTGCCTGGGTTGTTCTTGAGGAACTCGAAGCCAAAAAATGGCTCGGCAAAGATGGCGTCGGCCTTGCTCGTTTGGACTTGCAGAAACTTCTCCGAGATGTCGGTCAACTGAGGGGAGGAAACACGTTGCGCCTTCGGGAAGGCGGTGCGAGCGATCAAGTCAGCGGTTTCCCCATCAATGGTGCCGATGCGGATGTCCGGCGCGTTGATCTTCGAGAGATCGCCATCGAAGCGGCCTTCGTTCGCTCTGACCCAAACGCCGATGCCGCTGTAATAGACAGGAATGGACATGGTGGTGAGCTTCCCTCGATTGGGGTTGGCCCACACCGGCGATCCGATAATGTCATAGCGGTCGGTCTTCAATCCCTCGATTTGAGCGCCCCATCCCACTTCTTCGGTCCATAGCAGTTTCACGCCGAGGTTTTTGGCAACTTCCTCCAAGGTTTCGACAAACGTGCCGGAAAGCTTGCCGGTGGAGGTGTCTTTCATAACCGCCGGCGGGTAGGTTATGTAGGCAGCGCGGATGGTGCCGGTGCGCATGATTCTTTCATATACGGACTCTTTCGCCGCAGGTGCCGCAGATCCGGCACGCGGTGAGGTGAGTTTCTGGGTTGTGATTGTGGCAACCACGGAAACCAGCAGCACCATGACGATAGTCGGCCATTTGTTCATAATGTTCTCAGTATTTTGGTGCAGTTGCACCTAGACCACGCAACCAAAGCAACCAGCGTGCCACCTAGAATTGCAGCGGCCGCAGCAGCCATTGAAACAAGCAGCAGCAAAAGGCATAGTCGGGATTTTCAGCAATTGAGTAGCAAGATTGACCAAACTTAAGCCAGTAAGATTGCAGCCGGAAACTTGTTCGATTCTTCACAAAGAACCAAGCAGGAAAAACTAAACAGCCACTTTAAGTATCCAAACTGATACTATTGACCTCAAAGGAAGCAAGTTTTGTCGGTGGAGTTCAACCGAGCAACTGGCACAGACCGAGGCCCGCCA
>SXGT01544522.1_pt1 | contig 12907 bp, 9 predicted proteins | sample 3176221 | NCBI WGS metagenome assembly SXGT01 (sample SAMN11356862, study PRJNA531348) | freshwater metagenome | isolation source: freshwater sample F1-120 | place: China: Fuxian Lake, Yuxi | collected 2017-12-25
CCAGCAATGGGCTCATTTTGGTCTACCCGCTGTCAGGACTCGCGCGATGCGGGAAATGCGGCGCAGCCATGCAGCCGACGAAGTCCGGCACCAGCGGCAAGGACGGCAAGAGGTACCACTACTACCGGTGCCCGATTGCCAGAGACGGCCGCTGTTCCAACAAGATTTACCTTCCTGGCGATTGGTTGTGGGAAGTAGTCATTGCCCGGCTGCGGGAAGTGCTTTTCCCGCTGTCTGAGCACGGCGAGAATGATTGCCCTGCTTGGGTTTCCGAACTAATTGCCGAGGTGCGATGCGGTCTTGAGACGCGACTTGAGCGAGACCCGGACCGGCGGCCGATGTTGGAAAATGAGTCCAAAGACATCGACAGCAAAGTGGACGGCTGGACGGAAACGTTGTCGAAGAAAGACCTTTCGTCGCTCGTGAGGAATCAGATTGAACAGCAGCTCAATCTCGCGCTGGAGCGGAAGCAAAAGATTGGCGTCGAGTTGGAGATGCGGGCCAACGCTATACAGCACGTGTCCAAGGTGCTCGACGTGAATATGGTGATAGATCGGCTAGGTTACCTTGCCCAAGTCCTTGCTGGTGGGAATGCATCCGACATGAATGAACAGCTCGCCAAGCAAATCGAATCCTTGGCTGTACACCCGGATGGCACCGTCGTCATGCGGACCAACCGCCTGGGAGTTTTCGAGGGTGCCAGTGAAATGCTTGCCGGCAGCGGCGAACTTTCCACCAAGCAAGATTCCGAGCCCGGCGACTACACGATTTGTCCCAGAGCTCTGTCTCGACGGCGCACCACGGGCCCCGCCGAAACCAGCAAGCTGGCAAAGCCCAGCGGGGTGATTGAACGCATGGTGGCACTTCCCGACAAGTGGGTCGACGAGGCCATTTTCAGCATGCCCACAGAGAACTCCTTTGCCAAGAAGCATGGCGAGGAAGTCTTTCTTCGCCGGCAGGCAGGAAAGTTGTCCTTCGTCAAGCTGGCTGACGAATTTGGCGTCACGCCTCCCACTTGCCGGGCAGCTCTCAAATACTATCTGGAGACGCACCCCGCTGTTACCGACGGCGTAAAGCTGCGCCCAGGCGGAAAGCGGCCGGCTAAGTTTGACGTGTCGATGTTCGGAGGAGAGACCCGTGCTTTGTGGGAAGTAGGCTGGTCGAAGCTCAAGCTCGCCAAAAAGTTCGCCTGTTCTACGTCGACAATCGATAAGGCCCTCGTGTGGGCGTACAAGCAGGATGGACTGCCAGTGCCCACACGAACGGACACCAAGGGCGCCAAAATCACTGCGGCCCGCGCCGCGCTCGACGGCGGCCAGTCGCTGGACGAGATCGCCAAGATGCTGAAGGTGTCCGATGTGACGGCACGAGAGTACCTGCGGGAGTCCTTCGCGGCGGAAGACAAACCGATGCCGGACCTGCGAAGCCGCCGATGCAAGAGATGAAGACGGCCGAAATGTGATCGTTGCCGCGGATGTCATCCGAGATCGGTACGACTTCCACGGATTCTCATGGTCTTGTCACCCCTCTATTGTTGGAAGGCGACCCTACCTGGAATCCACGAGCGATTGGATTCACAGGTATGCGCCCGACAGTCAACGTTCTAACTGCTATTGCCTTCCTGCGTCGATTTGATCTGAGGATGAGGCTTTCGTTGCAGGCCTTCCCGCTGGCCATCTCAGGGGCGGGCTTTCAGTCTATCGGAGACCTTACCGGTTGCCTCAGCAGCAGCTAGCGAGGCCCGCAAATCACAGTTTTCTTCGCCCAAGTCGGGCGGTCATTTCCCATGGCCGCCCTGTCCTGGGGCGGTCTCATTTCAGAAGGAGATCGTTCCATGGCTCGATTCCATAAGAAGAAGTCCGTGAATTGGCAGCAGCGGTTCTTAGCCTTGCTGCCGGTGATTATCAACTATGTCCGGCCGGCGTTCCGCGCGCTCGGCCCCGAGGCGAAGGCCGAAGCCGTGCAGGAAGCGGTCGCCAACGCCTGCGTGGCCTACGCCCGGCTCGTCGAGCAAGGCCGAGAAAACCTAGCTTTCGCCACCATCCTGGCTCGGTACGCGGTGGCTCAGGTGCGGACCGGCCGGCAAGTTGGAGGGCGGCTCAACGCTCAGGACATTTCGTCACGATACTGCCAGCTTCGAAAGCGAATTCGGTTAGGGCGATTGGACCGCTTTGATCCTGTGGAAGGTTGTTGGCGGGAAACAATCGTCGAGGACCACCGGACGCCCGTAGCAGATCAGGTCTGGTTTCGAATTGATTTTCCGGGGTGGCTGGACTCGCTGCCGCCGAGAGATCGCAAGATTGCTCAGTGTCTGGCCGAAGGGCTGTCGACTAAGGAGGTCGCCCGCAGATTTGGGCTCTCGATGGCAAGGGTCTCTCAGCTCCGCCGGGAGTTCGAAAGATCCTGGCTGCGGTTCCATGGCGAGGAGCAAGAGATGGAACGGATGGAGCTGCTGGCTGCCGCTTAGCTATTGAAAGTCAACAAAAGTGACCCCCTAACCGGCGTAATCAACAACCAACTTTCTTTCGAGGCCGCTTTGCTTCATTGCAAGGCGGTCCATTTTTGTTTCTTGTCCTTTTTTCTTTGGAGGATAGCTCGATGACCCAAGCAGATCTCGAACACGAAGTCAGCCGTGCAACTGGGGAGTCCCGGGGGACGATCCGCCGGCATGGCTTCAGCATCCTACCGATCGGCGATCAGGTGCGGGAAGAAGAACTTCAGGAGGTGGCCCCGCAGATGATCGACTGGGATGAGCAGGATGCCATTCACCGCCGGGCGGCGTAGTCCGGCCGTTAGCCGCGTATGTGGCAATTGTCTTTGTTCCGTGTCACCCGCAAAGATTGGAGAATCCAGCGATCAAGAATTTCCTTCGAATCCACGTACTCTGGCAGAATTGAGGGTTTTGGCCTGGATTCAGTGACAGAGCGGGTCCGCTGGCGAAGATTCAGAACTGGCATTCGAACTCAGAAGGGAGCCAAACATGGAACTGCTTGTTGTCGTGATCATCGTCGTCGTACTCGGCGGCGTGGCCTACTAGTGGGGCAAGCAAATCGGGAGTCGTAAGGGTTACGGCGTGGGCCGTGCTCATAGCCGCGGCTGACCAAGAGCAACCCGATGAGCGACAAGTTCAGGCGCGGGCTGCCTTCGGGCAGCCCGCCCTGATTTTTCTTTAGCTATCAGATGTCGGGATCATTCATTCATTTTGCAAACACTCATCCCATTTGGCTCCGAGTACCATCGCATCGGGCCAAAAGGCTTTGTAGCCCAACCTATCCGTGCCCTATGCCGCCAATTGAGCCGGTGCCGTCAGTATCCCTAACGAATCGAGCGATTCAGCCGCGCCCCAAGATCTCCAGGCTGATTGATGGGCTCTTTACTTCTTAGGCTTCGAATCAGCGAGGACCGGCAGAATGATTCGCGAAGGTCTCGCTGGCGTGTGATAAACCGACTCGGTGGCGATGGCGGTCGACTTGCCGAATACGCCTTCAGCTGTGTTCGGATTGCGATCGAACAGCGGGAAATAGGCCCCGCAGATGTCGACTTGTAGCCGATGACCTGGTGCGATCTGAGCGGCGATGGGACCAAGCTCGACGACGATCTTGTAAACTGCGCCAGGCGTAAGTAGCTGGGGGCGAAGTTCAGAATCGCGGAAACGCCCTCGCAGAATGCCCATGGTCAGGTTATAGGCTGCTCCGTCGGGATGCACATCGATTAACTTCACGACCCAATCGGCATCCGGAGTATCGGCGGAGACGAAGAGTTCGGCGCGTGCGTTGCCAGCAAACGTCAATGGCTTGGTCAGCGGTTCCGAAGTGAAAACCAGCACTTCCCGGCGGTCTTCTATCAAGCGCTGATCGATGGGAGCCCAGGTTGCCGCATGCAGGGGTCTTGCCTCGGTCGCCGGACAGGCCGGCGCTGGATCGGCGGGGTCCGCTCGGAACCGGTCCGTTGGCTCATCAATGGCCGGCGCGATGCGATCCAGGCGACCGTCACCGCCGCGCGTGTTGGCTCGTCCGCTGGAATGTAGATGGAACGCGGCCTCCTCATAACCCGCTGGGGGCCACGCTTCGGCGTCATGCCACTTGTTCTCGCCGAGTACAAAATAGCGAACAGGTACGAGCGGGGTCGCGGTGACTTGGGGATCGTGTTTCAGGTAACGGTCGAACCACCCCAGAGTCGCCACGGTCGCATCCCATTCCGCATGGGGACCGAAGTCGAGATCGCCGACCTTCGCTTTACCAATCGTCCCGTGGTCCCAGGGGCCAAGTATCAATTGCTGATGCTTTCGCGTCTCGACGTCCGCCGCCAGCCGCTGCATGCGGACGAAGTTGCCGACGGACTCACGGGAAAAGAAGTCGTAGTAGCCGACGACGTGCTGGACCGGCAGCTTCAGAGTTGTGATGTCCTGCGTCATGTCGAGCCGCTTCCAATAACCATTCGGTGACGGATGAGTGAGCATGCCTTCGAGCCACGGAATTGACCAACCCATCTGGTCATCGACTTCGCCGAGCGGCAGATGCAATAGCGTGCGATTCCAGTCGGCGGTGAGCGTCACACCGTCCGGCTTCCGAGAGTTGCCCGAGGCCCATTTCGCAATCAGCGACAGCCGCACCGCGCCGCCGAGATACAGATTGCGATAGAAGCTGCTGAAGGTGGCGGTCGGCGTGATTGTCGTCAGCCCTGGCGGATGCTCGACAGCAGCCTGCCACTGCGTCGCTCCGACATACGAACTACCCCACATCCCGACGCGGCCGTTGCACCAACTCTGCTTTCCGATCCATTCGACCGCATCGTAGCCATCCTGACCTTCATTGTTGTACGGGATGAAGGAACCTTCGGACGCGAATTTCCCGCGACAATCCTGGACTACCGCAACGTAGCCTGCGGCGGCAAATCGTTCGGCAGCACCCTTTCCACCTGCCTTGTTGTAGGGGGTCCGCATCAAAGCCACGGGCGCGTTTTGGAGTGACTTGTCCCGATAGATGTCCGTCGCCAATCGCACGCCGTCGCGCATCGGCACCATGACGGTTTCCACGGTAACCTCTGCACTGACCGAGGCCCCGTTGAGCAGCCCAGCAAAAGCGCAGGAGAAGACGACAAACAGACGTAACACGGTCGGCATGGGATGGACTCTAAAGGAGTTAGTGCGGGGACCGGTAGGGAATAAAAGGATCTGTTTCATGGGCGGCGTGGGGCGGGAAATCTCAGCCTCAACGCTCTCGTTTTAGCAGATGCGGAAGCACACGATTGAAGAGCGTTTGGCCTTTCTGCAATACGGCGGCTTGATCGGCTTTGTCAGGAAAGCTCTCGTGTTCGCGCGGGTCTTTGTCGTAGTCGTAGTGTTACCGCACCTCCAACAGCCCCCTCCCTTACCTGGGCGAAGTAGCCGGTCCCGGCACCGAGCCCATCACCATCCTCGCGCATGAGCAAATTGATCGATTCGCCATCCTTTCCGCCGATGGCCGAGTTTCCTGCTACCAGGTCAAAGTTCCCAATTAGGGCAGAATCTGGCCGACCGGCTCGCTACGACGGCGTGCGGACCCCGGAGAGAGAGAGCGCCGGTAGCCGAGTTGCAGACGGGCAATTCAGGTAAATGCGAATTTCCTCTTATTTAACCCCCCCCCTCAAATAGATGTCCCAGGTTTGGTCGGCCAGAAACGGCCCACTTTCTGTCCCACCGACGTCAGTCTACAAGTGCTTTGAGAAGAAGGTTTTGCGTCCGAAGAGGGAGTTCGGAAAGCTCTTTCGTTTTCGGCTTGCGCATGGTCCTGTGAAGGCGAAATACGAAATGGCTTCCCATTCAATATGGCGGTCGCTATCCGGCTGGCCGAGCGATGCTCGCGGAGCTGAACGATGGCAATAGCCCACAAGGCTGCGGCTTGGCGGAGAATTCGCAAAGCTCGTGCTTGCCGGCGATGAGCTATTGCAGCCAGGTAGCCACACGATCCACGTTGCGGATACCTAACAGCCCGTTGAACTAGTCGAGTTTTTCACGCCGCCGCGGTGAAGCTGTTGGCGGTGGCCAGAGATTTTTGCCGGTTGATTGGTTGTGGTCGGAAGGTGGTGGGCGTGACGAATTGGTGCCAGGTGGCAAGAAACACAAGATAAACAGCACGCGCAGACCCCCACAGGTCGTCCACGTATTTCTGCAGGCCTCGCGGCGTGCCCATTTGGAACAGTTTCCGCATCAGCACCCCGATGTTATGCGCAGCGGCTGCCAACAGGTAGCGTTTTTGAACTTTCTCCATCCCGCGAAGCCAGGTCCGCCGCGCCCCTCCGGTCTCGCAGACGTGGGCGAAGGTCCGCTCGACATACTCACTCCGTTGGCGCTGCATTTGCTTGCCACGCTCGCCCTTCACGCGCCGCCGATTGGCATAAACCGCGTCCTTCTGCTCGGCCGGCTTGCCGGTCCAGCGGCGATTGTGTTTCAGCTCCGGCTCGGGAATATAGGTGCGATAAGGCGTGTGCTCGGCCATCGCGGTCAGTTGCTCCGTCGCGTGATAACCCTTGTCGGCAGCAACGTCCTGGATCTCGGCCCCGGTTTCCGCTTCGTTCAGATTCGTCTGCGCGTGATTGACGCTGTCCTCCAGCGTCTGCGAATCGGCGTGATCGCCCGCATAAATCTCGGCCGCCAGAATCGCGTTCGTCTCCAGATCCACCACATGCTCGGCTTTGTAGGCCAGGTGCGTGGTGCCGTCCTTCATCTTCGTGATGCTCGCTTCGGGATCACTTTCGCTGACCCACTCTTCGTTCGAGACCTTCTTGTCCTGCCGCTGCTTGTCGAACCGCCGCACCTCTTCGCTGCTGGGATCCTTGATTCCTTCCTTCGCCATGAGCTGCTTGACGTAGTTCTCGTAATCGTCCCCCGTGTCGCGGCGAACGATGCTCTTCATCGCCGCGTTCGCTTCCAGCGCGGTCGAATCGACCGCCACCGTTTTTCCCTTCACCAGCTTCTTTTCATTCAGCAGCCGCAACACCCAGGTGAACACCTCCCGGTGGATTTCCACAGGCAAACGGTCGCGGACGACGCTGAGCGTGGAATGGTCGGGCGAATCCTCGGTCAGCGGAATCCCCAGAAACTCCCGCAGCGAGAGCGAGTCGCTGCACCGCCAGGCGATCCCCCGCTGCGAGCCGATCCCTTCGAAGTAGCCGATCAACCTCCCGGAATCGCCGTTTCACCATCCGCGCCATGTCATCGGCCGTCATCCGGTTCTGCGTCAGTCGTTTCGTTCGCCGATTGGCCGTCCGAAACAGGGGCGCCGACAGTTCGGAGTAACGCAAGCCGCTGACCTCCAAGTACGCATTTAGAAACTCCAGCAGATCGTGGCGCACCGGGATCTCGCGCACCTTGCCTCCTTTCTCGTGAAATCGCAGACAGTGCTGGTCCGCCACCTCATAGAAGTCCGACCGCCGGAGCTTGGCCACGGCACCCACGCGCGCCGCCGTATAGATCAGAATGCCGATCACCGCTCGGTCGCGTAGTCCCACGGCATTCGATGTATCCAAGTGTTTCAGCAATCGCCAGGCGTGCTCAATCGCAGTCTCGGGTGTCTTCAGTTCGACGGCTTAATACCGTTCGGATCGCACCGACAAGGCAGGATTGAGAATGACGACGTGACGCATAACGAGTTCATCGAAGAACCGCCGCAAGGCCGAGAGATGCACTTTGCGGGTCGGCACCGCCACGTCGAGTGCATCGAGATACCTGCCCACGTGTCCCGGCATCACCTGAACAAGTTCAATTCCCTGCGCCTGACACCAATCCGAGAAGACGCGAAGGGCGTTCAGATACGCCTTCCGCGTGTGGGGATTCCGAATCTGCCCATGAAAGAACTTCTCGAACGCAAAGCACGCCGCGGCTCCGGCCTGCGAGACCCAGGGTAGAACCTCCGGTGCTTCCCGCCCGGCTAAGTTCCTTGGCGATTTCGTCGCCGGCAACCATCGTTGTTTCATTCGCCTCCGTTTGTCTCGCCAAGCATCCGCTGGCCGAATCGGGCACCTGCCCAACGCGTCTCATCAACCAATGGTGGAGCCACCAATCGCCCGTCATGTCCAGCCGCTGCTGGCCCGGCCAAGCAACCGATTCACCCACCGGGACACCGCGAGAATCTTTGAACCGGTGAGTTTTTCGGCACTCCATCCCATAGCGCCGGATGCCGTCTTTTGTCCAGCGTAAAGCACGTCATCGGATGGCAATGACAACCTTTCTTGATTTGAAGTTCGGACTGAGGGGCGGCACCAACCGGTCACGTAATGTTGAGGATGTCGTGGAACTGGCCCGGGTGATGAACAGGGTTCCGAGGGCAAGTAATGTGATCTTCTTGTATGATCTTGGCCTGAGCATTCAGCCTGTGGATCGTGGGCGAGATGACCGTTAGCTTGGTTCTTGTCGGAGTCGTCCGGGGCCACGCAAACGCGAACCGTGGCCCACCTTGTCCGTAACCAAGCAAGCGATGAGATCGGAGCAATAAAATGCACGCACTCCCAGCGAGCTGCCTTCACTTCAGGAGCCTGTCATGAACCAGAACACGAATCGGCGGAAATTCTTACGGCAATCGACGGAGGCTGCGGCGATCTTCGCTGCCGCGACGGCGCTCGGCGGAGTGCATCTCTTCGCCGACGACAAGCCGGCGAAGGTTCGGTTGGGGATCATCGGTTGCGGCGGAATCATGACGCATCATGTAAAAGGGCTTGTCAGCCGGCGCGAGGCGGTGTCGATTGCGTGGCTGTGTGATGTCGATCCGGCGCAGATCGACAAGATGAATGCTCACGTCACACGCGAGTTTCAGGCGGCACCGCCGAAGCGGAACGCTCGATTTGAAGACGTGATCGAGGACAAGGACGTCGACGCCGTCATCATCGCGACGCCGCATCACTGGCACGCACCGATCGCGCTGCGAGCCATGCAGGCGGGCAAGGATGTCTACATCGAGAAACCGATCTCGCATGTCTTCCACGAGGGTCCGCTGATCATCACCGCCGCGAAGAAGTACGGTCGGGTTGTGCAGCAGGGAAGCCAGATGCGGAGCAGTCCGGTCACCGCCAAGGCCGGTCGGCTGCTCCAGGAAGGGATCATTGGCCAGGTGAAGGTGGCTCGCGCGTGGACGGCGGAAACTCGGACGTTCGAGAAGCCGCTGCCGGACGGGATGTCTCCGGCGGGAGTCGATTACGACCGCTGGCTCGGTCCCGCGCCGAAGCGACCGTTCAATCCGCATCGCTTTCATCAGACGTGGCGCATGTTCGCCGACTACGGCAACGGCGAAATCGGCGACGACGGGATTCACGATCTCGACATGGCCGCGTGGGGGCTCGGCATCGACACGCTGCCCAAGCAGATCACGGCTCGCGGTGGGCGGATGCTGCTCGACGGTCACGCCAGCGAGTACCCGGACAACATGAACGTGACCTACGAGTATCCCGACGGCCGACTGCTGATCTACGAAAACTTTCCCTTTACGGCCTACGGCCTGCATGGCTTCGACAACGGCAACGTCTTCTACGGCACAGAGGGCTACATGATCTTCTCCCGCCGCGGAGCGTTCAGTGTGTTTCAAGGTCCGAAGGGAACTCCGGGTCCGACGGAAGGGAAAGAACTGCGCGGATTGCGCGGCTACGAGGAACACATGGCCGAGTTTCTCAACGCGGTGCGGAAGCGAACTCCGACGCGTGCGTCGGCCGAGGTCGCTCATCGCAGTTGCGCGTTGGTGCATCTGGCGGAGATCGCCTTCCGCACGCGCGGCCGGCTCGACTTCGATCCGAAGACAGAACGACTCATCGATAGTGACGAAGCCAATCAACTGCTGAGCAAGAAGTATCGCGAGCCGTTTGGCTTGCCGGAACTCGGCTAGCAAGTCTGTTACAGGACCTCGTGGCATAGGCTTCCAGCCTGTGATTACTCTTGAGGAGAACGACAGGTCGGAAGCCTATCCCACGGTTGGTTCGACGGGCTACTTTGAGTTCGAGAATCCCGGCATCCGTGTTGATGCATCAGCGGCGGCAGATGTATGATGGTTCCGGTAACAAACACTTGGAGAACTGCGAAATGCTCTCGATCCTTGGCGAACGACGCGGGGCGACCTGCGATGGATCCCGGCGCCAGTTTCTGAAGCTTGGCGGATTGGCGTTGGGCGGGATGACTCTGCCGCAGATTCTGCAAGCGGAAGAGGCGTCGCCGGTGACGCGCGGGAAGAAGCTGTCGCACAAGGCGATCATCATGATCTACCTGTCCGGTGGCCCTTCGCATCAGGACATGTACGATTTGAAAATGGACGCCCCGATCGAGATTCGCGGCTCATTTCGGCCAATCTCCACCAACGTGCTAGGAATTGAGATCTGCGAACACATGCCTCGACTGGCCAAGATGATGGACAAATTCGCCATCATTCGGTCGTTGTATGGCGGCCCGGATCAGCACGCATCGGACTTGTGCCTGAGTGGATACCCGATCGGTCCGAAAGGGCGTCAGGACGATCATCCGTCACTTGGTTCCGCTGTGGCGAAGATTCAGGGAGCGGTCGATCCAGCCGTGTCGCCATTCGTTGGTCTGACGACGAAGACCGGGCATGCTCCTTATTCGAATCCCGGTTTTCCAGGATTTCTTGGGCAGGCCTACGCACCGTTTCAACCAGACAGCGACGGCATGGCCAACATGCGGCTCAACGGAGTCACGCTGGACCAGCTTCGGAATCGACAGTCGCTGCTGTCGAGCTTCGACAGTTTCCGCCGACGCGTTGACGCCAGCTCGAAACTGCAAGAGGTCGGTGCCTTCACGCAGAAAGCGTTCGATGTGCTGACGTCGAGCAAACTGGTCGATGCGCTGGATCTCGAAAAGGAAGACCCCGCATTGCGGGATCGTTATGGCCGAGGTGCCTCGTCTCCGGCATTTGGTGAGGACGCGGGGCCGCACTGGTTGGATCAGTTTCTGATGGCTCGGCGGTTGGTCGAAGCGGGCGTTCGTTGTGTGACGCTGTCGTTCGGCAGTTGGGATCGTCACGGCGCGAACTTTGAACGGTTGCCCGAGCAACTCGGCAAGCTCGACCAGGGAGTGACCGCGCTGGTGGAAGACTTGCACGCGCGCGGACTCGATCAAGATGTCAGCGTCGTTGCCTGGGGCGAGTTCGGTCGTACGCCGCGCATCAATCCGGGCGGAGGCCGCGACCATTGGCCGCAAGCGTCGTGTGCGTTGCTCGCCGGCGGCGGCATGCGCATGGGGCAGGTGATCGGTTCGACCAATCGTCTGGGAGAAGTCCCGCAAGATCGGCCGATCCATTATCAAGACGTTTTTGTGACGCTCTACCGGCAACTCGGCATCGACGTGAACACCGCCACCATCACCGATCCCAACGGCCGCCCTCAGTATCTCCTCGATCGCCGTGAACCGGTTCGCGAACTGGTGTAATGGCGGTGGAATGATGCCGACTGGCGGAATACGACGCAAAATGGCACGCAAAGTCCTCCCTCGCCGCGAATTTCTGGTCGCTTCGGCCCTCGGATTCGCGGGGGCGTCGTGCGGGCAGATGGCTCGCGCGAAACCCGCGAATCCGGAGACGCCGACGGCTAGTCGAGCAACGGCTAAATCCACGATCTTGATCTGGCTGAATGGCGGGCCGTCGCACGTCGACTTGTGGGACATGAAGCCCGATGCACCGCGTGAGATTCGCGGAGACTTTCAGTCCATTTCCACCTCGGCGCCCGGCATTAACCTGTGCGAGCATCTGCCGCATTTGGCGCGGCAGGCGCATCACCTGGCATTGGTGAGTTCGTTAGGACAGCACGGCCGCGGGCCGAATGACCATCATCCGGGGTACTACTACAATCTGACTGGGCATCCGCCGGGAGAATCGTTTCCCAATTCGCGGCTGGCTCTGCCGGGTGACTGGCCATTTGTCGGCTCGGTGGTGGCTCATAAGTTGCCCGCGCATCCATCGCTGCCGTCGCTCGTCTGGCTGCCGACAAAGTCCGGAGAAAACGGCATCCATCGTCCGGGTGCGATTGCCGCTCGGTTGGGCGTGCAGCACGATCCTTTGTACGTCGAAGGCAAGCACGCAGCGCCGCTCGACTTTCGCAGTCCGGCACTGGCACTGGAAGGCGAGGTGACGGCCGAGCGGCTGAAGAGTCGGCATGAACTCTTGAAGACGATCAGTGACGCTGAGCGGGATTTGGAAAGCGCCGATGCGGTACAGAACTACAACCAGCATCAGCGCAAGGCGGTTTCGCTGCTGACATCCCAGGGATCTAAAGCAGCCTTTGACGTGTCGCGCGAGCCGGAGTCGGTGCAGCAGAAATACGGGAACACCGTCAACGCGATGAGCATGCTGATGGCGCGCCGGCTTGTCGAGGCGGGCGTGCCGTTTGTCACGGTCTACTGGTACCACGACTACGAGGAAGACAAGAAGCGAGGCTGTCTCGGTGGCGCGTGGGACACGCATTGGAAGAATTTTTCCTGCCTCAAGGATTACCTGCTGCCTCAATTCGACCAACCGTTTGCCGCGCTGCTCGATGACCTGCACGCGCGCGAGCTGCTGGACTCGACGCTGGTTGTGGTCACGAGCGAAATGGGGCGCACGCCGAAACTGGGTGATCCGCGCTCGGGAGGCAGCGGTGCCGCGGAGCCGGGCCGCGACCATTGGACGCACTGTCAAACCGCACTCCTGGCCGGCGGCGGCATTCGAGGCGGCCAAGTCTACGGTTCCAGCGACAAGATCGGCGCCTATCCGGCAGATCGGCCGGTCGGACCGGAGCACATCGTCCACACCATCTATCACGCGATGGGGATCCACGACTTGGAAGCCATCGACAACCAGAACCGCCCCTACAACCTGTTGTCCGAGGGCAAGCCGCTGATTGAACTTTTTTGACGGCGAGGTTCTGGCGTCCGCTCGTCGAGGGCTTGGTCACTTCGCATTGC
>SXGT01761964.1_pt1 | contig 12907 bp, 11 predicted proteins | sample 3176221 | NCBI WGS metagenome assembly SXGT01 (sample SAMN11356862, study PRJNA531348) | freshwater metagenome | isolation source: freshwater sample F1-120 | place: China: Fuxian Lake, Yuxi | collected 2017-12-25
CATCATGCGGTTCTCGCCCTTCAACGCCTACCGTGCGAGCGACGGCTGGGTGACGCTGGGTGCGGCCACCCACGACGACTGGCTGGCGCTGCTGGAAGTGATGGGTCGCAGCGACCTCAAGGACAACCCCGACATGATGTCGGTCGGCTGGCGCCTGGCCCACAACGACCAGGTGGACGAGGTGGTGGCGCAATGGACGCTCGGCCTGTGCAGCGCGGAGATCGAGGAACGCCTTGCCAAGGCCAAGCTGGCCTGCAGTCCGGTGCGCCCCATTCACGACGTGCTGCAATGGGACCAGATGATCGAACGGCAGATGGCCGTGCCTTTGTGGAATCCCATGAGCGGATCCACCATGACGGCTTCCGGATCGGGATTCCCGATCAAGTTCAGCGGCACCACGGCCGACTACGACCGCCCCGCCCCGCTGCCGGGGGAGCACAGCGACGAAGTGCTGACGCGTCTGGCGGGCCTGAACGCGCAGCAGATCACCGCCCTGCGCGCGAGCCGGGTGGTCTGAGCAGACCGACCCGGGCGCCTCGCCTCAGGCGCTCACGCGCGCCAGTTCGTCTTCCATGAAGTCGAGACGGTCCTTGCCCCAGAACATCTCGTCGCCCACGCACATCATCGGCACGCCGAAGACGCCGCGCGCCACCGCGTCGTCCGTGCTCCTGGCGAGCTGCTGGCCCACTTCATCGCTGGCGCTCGTGGCCTCGAACCAGTCCGGGTCCACCCCGAGCTGTTCTGCAACCGGCCGCAGACCGGCGTACTCCACGATGCCGGCGTTGCCCTGCTCCCAGTAGGCGTTGAGCACCGCATCCACGAACGCCAGCTCCTGGCCCTTCTGGCGCATGGCCAGCGAGCCGCGCAACACACGGCTGGACTTGATCGGGAACTGGCGCGGGATCTGGAAAGGCAACTGGTGCTTCTCGGCCCACCGCATCAGATCGCGCTTGCGGTAACGCAGCTTGGCCTTGGGCTCCTTCATGAGCTCGTAGTCGTTGTTGCGGAACACGTAGCCCAGGTTGTAGGGGTGCAACACGAGCGTGGCTCCATGACGCGCCACGATGGGCTGGATCAGCTTGAACGCGAAATAGGTGTTGGTGCTTCCGATGTCCCAGTACAGATCGACTTGTTGGTTGGCCATTCGCTTCCCGTGGGTTGGCAGTTGAGTGGCCCACAGTCTAGGAAGCCCCTGGCGCGCTGACCAATACGGATTGGCGATTCGGGTATACGGACGCGATATGGTCGCGAGGAAGCGGGGTCTCAGTGCGCGACCGGCTCCAGCAGCACGTAAAGCCCCATCACCGGCTGGCGCTGGTCTTCGCGCAAGGGGGCCTGCCAGCTGCGCTGCACGCGAAAACCATGTGCCCCGGCCAGGCGTTCCACGTAGGCGGGGGAATGGGCATAGCGCAGGCTGGGCAGCAGTTGCAGATCGGCCCGGGCGCTGGCGAGCTCCACCGAGAACGCGAAACACCCGCCCGGCTGCAGACGCTGACGACCCGCGGCGAAGACCTCGTCCAGGGCGCCCACATAGATGAACACGTCGGCCGCGATCACGAGGTCGGCGGGTTCGGCCTGCTCGCGAAGGAAGCCCAGCAGGTCGCCGTGCACCACGCGGCGGTAGGCACCCGTGGCACGCGCCTGTTTCACCATCGCCTCGGCCAGGTCCACGCCGTCCACCGCATCGGCCCGATCGCGAACGAGCTGGCCGCAGAGGCCCGTGCCGCAGCCGAGGTCGAGCACCAGGGCGAAGCGCCGGCCCGATTCGCGCAGCGGCGCCAGCAGGGTCTGGTGGGCCTGGTAGCGCAGTTGTTCCACCAGATGGGTCTGGAAGTCGTCGGCGTATTCGTTGAACAGCGTCTCCACGTACTCGCGCGGCGGCTGCGGCGGCGTGGCGCCGTCGCCGCGCACCGACGCCAGATAGAAACGGTGCAGCGATGCATCGGCGCCGTGCGTCAGCGCCTGTTCGAAGCACAGGGCAGCCTCGGCGTGGCGACCGGCGTCGCGCAGCAGGCTGCCGCGCTGGCTCCAGGCGTCGGCCAGCGTGGCGTCCAGCGCCAACGCCTCGTCGAGCGACGCCAGGGCCTCGTCGGACCGCTCCAGGTGCAACTGGCACAGCGCGAGCGACAGCCACAGCTGCGCGGTGGCTGCGCCCAGCCGCAGGCCCTGCCTCAGTGCCTGCGCCGCCGGCTGCCACTGCCCCAGCGCCTCGTGCGAAAGCCCCAGCGCCACCCAGGCGTCGCGGTGCTCCGGATCGGCGTTCGTGGCCTGCAACAGGTGCTCGATGGATTCGGCCCACAGACCGAGTCTGCATTCGGTGACACCCAGGTTGGCCAGTACCGAAGGCCGGCCGGGCACGAGCGCCAGGGCGGCCGCGTAGCTGGCGCGGGCTTCCTGCAACCGTCCGGCACCGAAGTGTTCGTTGCCTTCGAAGAAACGGGCCTTGGCCTGCTCGGTGGTGGAGGGTGTGCTGTGGTCGTCGCTCATGGCGCGACACCTTACACCACGGCGCTTTCAGGCCTTCGAGGGCCGGTCGCTGGCTCGGAAGAGCTGGTTGAACGCCGCCAACCCTGGGACGCGGGCGGCGTAGCTGAACTGGCCTGGGCCGGCGATTTCACGCGCCGCTTCGAGCATGGCGTGGTAGGCCGTGCGGGCCAGCGACGAGCCCACGCTGATGCGCCGAACGCCGAGCCGCTGGAGGGTGTCGCGGTCCAGCGCACCGGCGGCCAGTCCCATCAGCACGTTCACGGGTCGAGGCGCCACGGCACGCACCACGCGCTCGACGTCTTCGGCGGTCTTCAAGCCGGGCGCGTACAACACGTCGGCACCGGCCTCGGCATACGCCTGAAGGCGGCGCACGGTGTCGTCCAGGTCGTTGCGGCCCCACAGCAGGTTCTCGGCGCGCGCCGTGAGCGTGAAGGGAAAGGGCAAGGCACGCGCCGCCTGCACCGCCGCACGGACACGGGCCACGGCGTCGTCGAAGCGGTAGATGGGATCGTCGGGCCGGCCGGTGGCGTCTTCGATCGAGCCACCGACCACACCGATGGCTGCGACGGCGCGGATGGTGTCGGCGCAGGAGGCGGGGTCGTCGCCGAAACCGTTCTCCAGGTCCGCGGACAGCGGAAGATCGGTGGCGCCGACGAGGTCGCGCAGGTGCTCGAAGGTGCGCTCGCGACCCAGTTCGCCATCCGGCAGACCGAGCGAGAACGCCTGCCCGGCACTGCTGCTGGCCAGGGCCTCGAAGCCCAGACCGGCCAGCAGCACCGCCGACCCACGGTCCCAGGGATTGGGAATGACGAAGCAGCCTTCGCGATGCAGTTCGACGAGCCGCTCGGCGCGCCTCGCAACGGTGTTCATAGTTTGCGCAGACCCAGTGGAGCCCGCTCGCCCAGCACAGCGCCACGCGAGAGCGGTTGCACCAGTTTCCCATACAGATGCAGCCAGCCAAAGCGGCCTTGGGGCACCGGCGGCGTGAAGTCCTTCAGGCGCGCGGCGATTTCTGCGGCCGGCACCATGAGTTCGATGCGGCGAGCATTCAGGTCGATCTCGATCGAGTCGCCGTCGCGCACCGCCGCCAGCGGCCCACCTTCGGCCGCCTCGGGCATCACCTGCCCGATGGTGATGCCGCTGTTCAGGCCGGAGAGCTCACCGTCGGTCACCACCGCCACATCGGCACCCAGCCCGGCGCCCACGAGCGCGGCCATGAAGCTGGCGGCGAACACGGTGCCGGGGCCACCGAGCGGCCCGAGCATGCGCAGCACGATCACCTGGCCCGGCTGCACGGCGCCGGTGCGCAGGCCGTCGATGGCCACGGACTCGTCCTCGAAAACCTTGGCCGCGCCGACGAATCGGCGGATGCCGTTGGGCACGGCAGCGAGCTTGACCAGGGCGCCGTCGGGCGCGAGCGATCCGCGGATCACCATCAGCCCGGGTTCGTGCGCGAAGGGGTCCTGCAGCGTGCGGATCACGCGCTCGTCGATGGTCAGGGGATCGGCCAGCAGCTCGCCCACGGTGCGGCCCGAGACGCTCATCGCACTGCCGTCCACCAGGTCGCCCAGGCGCTGCATGACGGCGCGCACGCCGCCAGCGGCATCCAGGTCTTCGATGCGATCCGGGCCATTGGGACGCACCTGGGTGAGCATGGGCACGAGATCGGCGCACGCCTCGAATTCGGCGATCACGTCCACGTCGCATTCGGCTTCGATGGCCGCCGCGATCAGATGGCGCATGACGTTGACCGAGCAGCCCATGGCGACCGCCGTGCGCACCGCGTTGCGAAAGGCGGCGGGCGTGAGGATCTGGCGCGGCCGCAGGTCGTCGCGCACCAGCTCCACGATGCGCGCACCGGCCTGTGCGGCCAGCGCATGCAGGCGCGGTCCGTCGGCCCGGATCGGCGCGTTGCCCGGCAGCGCCATGCCCAGCGCCTCGGCCAGGCAGTGCATCGAATTCGCCGTGGCCAGTCCCGCGCACACGCCCGGGCCGTTGATGGCGGAGCGGCACATGGATTCCAGCCCATCCAGTGAAAGCTGCCCGGCCTTGACCGTGCCCACGGCCTTGTAGACCTCTTCGATGTCGACATGGTGTTCGCCGCAATGGCGACCCAGCTGGTAGCCACAGGCCAGCACCAGGCTGGGAATGTCGAGCCGGCCCGCGGCCATGAGGTGGGCGGGCGTGGTCTTGTCGCAGCTGGAGAGCAGCAGCATGCCGTCGAGTTCGGCGCCTTCGATCTGCACCTCGATGTCGTTCACGATCAGGTCGCGCGTCGGCATGAGATAGCGGCCCTGGCGCCCCGCACTGGTGATGAAGTCCGACGGCGCCGCCGTGTGGATCTCGAACGGCAGGCCCCCCGCGGCGCGGATGGCATCCTGAGCCATCTTCGAGATGCGGTCGAGGTGCGAGAAGCACACCGACAGCCCGCTCGAGGTGTTGACGACGGCGATCTTCGGCTTGTGGAAGTCGGCCTCGTCGATGCCCATGGCGGTCCATTGCGCCACGCGCACCGCCCAGCGGGTCGAACCGCGTTCAAAGTTGCTTCGGTAACTCATTCGTGTCCTGTGATGAGGTTCAGTCGTCCAGGCGAGCGCCCAGGCGGTTGAGTCGGGCGCGCACCTCGCGCCCTTCGATCTGGCGCGGCTGGCGCCCGCCCTGGACGGCCAGCGTGGCGGCCACGCCGAGCGCCTGCCCGTACGAAAAACACTGCGCGGTCACTCGGGCCGAGGCCACCGCCTCGTGTTCGGCCGACAGGCAGCGTCCACCGAACAGCAGCCCCTCGCCGACTTCGGGCACGAAGCAGCCGAACGGCACTTCGTAGAAATCTTCCAGCAGCCATTCCACCCGCGGCTTCGCACCCGCGTGCAGCTCGATCGGCCAGGGCGAGCGCGCCACACCCTCGGCGAACTTGGTGCCCGCCACCACGTCGGCGTTGCGCAGCACCGCGGTGCCGGCGCCCTGCCGCGTCTGGCGCACGCCCACCTGCACGCCGGTGTCGTTCACCCAGGCGTTCTCGCAGCCCGCGATCTCCTGGCGGAAGAAACGCTCGTAGGCACGCACCTGCGCACGCCCTTGCGGCTCTGCCTCGCTCAGGTCGGCGGCGATGGCCGCGTTGAGCTCGCGCCCGTCGGCGCCGCGCACGCGCGTGCAGTTGCACAGCAGTTCGCCCGGGCGCGTGGTGGTGAACAGCCAGATCTTGGCGCGTGGCAGGTCCATGCCGCCTTCCTGGGCCGCCAGGATCTGCTCGCTCACCGCCGCCGGCATGATGGTGTCGGCTCCGTAGGTGGCCCGAAAGCGCGCCGTGTCCACACCCTGCATGCGGAAGATCATGGTCGGGTTCTGCACCACGCCGTCGGCGCCGCACCAGGTGCGCAGGCCGGCCATGGCCAGCAGGTCGGCGTCGCCGCTGGCGTCGATGGTGATGGGCGCGCGCACGTCCAGCAGGCCCGACTTGGTCCACACGGTGGCGCCGCCGATCAGGTCGCCGTCGCGGTGCACGCCGGTGGCCAGCGCGTGGTAGAGCACGCGCACGCCGGCATCGGCCAGCAGCGCGTCGGCGCTCTCGCGCCAGGCCAGCGGCTCGTGCACCCGGGTGAAGGTCTTGCCGTAGAGCATGGGCTCGGTGAGCCCGCCGCGCGCTTCCATCTGCGCGATGAAGTCGTCGACGAAGCCGTGCACCAGCTGCCGTGGCTTCACCGGGTGTTCGGTGGCCTCGTAAAGTCCGCAGATGGTGCCGGACAATCCCGCCACGGCGCCGCCGCCGCAGAAGCCGTAGCGCTCCACCAGCAGCACCGACAGGCCTGCGCGCGCGGCGGTGCAGGCCGCCGCCACACCGGTGGCACCGCCACCGATGACCAGCACATCGGTGTCGACACGCTGTTGAGGTCTCTGGTCCATGCGATCCCTCCTTCAGCGCGCCTGCATGGCCAGTTGCGGCAGCCAGGTGACCAGTTGCGGCCAGTAGATGGTGGCCAGCAACACGATGACCTGCAGGCCGATGAAGGGCATCATGCCGGCGTACATGTGGCGCATGGTGATCTCCGGAGGCGCCACGGCGCGCAGGTAGAAGATGGCCGGGGCCAGCGGCGGCGTGAGGTAGCTGGTCTGGATCATGATCAGGAACAGGATGCAGAACCACACGGGATCGAAACCGGCGGCCGTGACCAGCGGCGTGAAGATCGGCAGGAAGATCAGCACGATCGAGATCCAGTCGAGGAAGAAGCCGGCGATGAAGAGGATCAGCAGCAGCAAGGCGAGCAGCCCCCACGGACCGAGCTGCATCTGGTCGATGAGCGTGCTGGCCAGGTTGATGCCCCCGGCACCGATGAACACACCGGTGAACAACGTGCCGCCGAGCAGCACCGCCATGATCATCGCGGTCACGCGCACGGTCTTGAGCAGGGAGTCGTACAGGCCGGCCCAGGTGAAGCGGCCGTAGATCACGGTGAGCAGCACGGCGCACACGCAGCCGATCGCCGCTGCTTCGGTGGGTGAGGCCAGGCCGCCCAGGATCGAGCCCAGCACCGCGACGATCATGCCCAGCGGGGGGAGAAGGTTGCGCGCAGTGATGCCCAGTTTCTGGGTGAAGCTCGGTTCATCGGGCTCGCGCGGTATGCGTGGGCCGTGCTGGGGCTTCACGATGCACAGCACCAGGATGTAGACCAGGTAGAGCCCAGCCATGAGCAGACCCGGCAGCATCATGCCGTACATCAGGTCACCCACCGACACGTCGGCCAGCGGGCCCATGACCACCACCACCACCGATGGCGGAATGATGGTCCCGAGTGATCCACCGGCACAGATCACACCGCTGATCAGGCGCTTGTCGTAGCCGTAGCGCAGCATGATGGGGATGGTCAGCAGGCCCACCACCGATTCGGTGGCGCCAATCACGCCGCTGGACGCCGCGAACACGATGCACATCAGCACGGTCGCAATCGCCAGGCCACCCGGCAGCCGGCGCGTCCAGATGTGGATCGCTTCGAACAGGCGATCGGCAATGCCCGACTTCTCGAGCACCGCACCCATGAACACGAACAGCGGAATGGCGGCGAAGACGAAGTTGGAGGCGAGGTCGTCGATCTTCTCGACGAACTGGTGCACCACCGCCGGCCCGAAGGTGACCATGCCGAAGGCGGTGGCGGTGAGCAGCATCGCGAACGCGACCTGCACACCGAGAAACATGAGCCCGAAGGTGACGGGCAGCATGAGGAACGGGAGGTACTCGATCATGGCTTCTGGGCGGAGTCGTTGCCGCGAACGAAGGACTTGAGCAATTCGCACAGGACCTGCAGGGCCAGTGTGAGGAAGGCCACCAGGAACACCGTGCGAAACGGCCACACCGGCAGGTTCAAGGCAGACTGACCCGAGGTTTCGCCGCGTGCCAGGCCGTCGGCCATGTAGTGCCACAGCGTGAAGGAGATCCAGAGCAGGATCGGCAGCACCAGCGCGTAGACCAGCATGTCGATGGTGCGTCGCGCGCGCGGCGAGAGGTGCCCGCTCAGGACGTCGATCCGGATGTGTTCGCCCTGGCGCAACGTGTAGGCCAGCGCCAGCAGAAAGTGCGCGCCGGTCAGGTTGTAGCCGATCTCGTAGGCCCAGATGGTGGGCGCATCGAAGGCGTATCGGGACACCACCTCCCAGGTGGTGGCGAGCACCAGCGGCACCAGCAGCAAGGCGGCGAACACGCCGATGCCGCCAACCCAGCGCTCGGCGAGGTCAATCAGTCGATTCACGGAAATTCCCAGGTGGGTGACGCGGGCCGGCCTGGCCCGCCGGGCGGGCGCGCGCGGCCATTCGCGCGCGCCTCACGGGCACATCAGACGCGCTTGACCTTCACCTTGCGCCAGTCGTCGGCATCGCGCCAGGCCGCGTCGAAGTCCTGCTGGCTCTTGTGCACCTTGGCGAAGTACTTGGACTTGCCTTCCTTGGCCGTCTTGTCCGCCCAGTCGACGCCGATCTTGCGCGTGGCGAACTGCACCTCATCGTCGAGCTCGATCATGGTCACGCCGTTCTTCTTGTAGAAGTCGAAGGCCTTGGCGTCTTCCACGCCGATCTTCGCCCAGCTTTCGAACGTGACCAGCTTGGCGACCACCTCGACGAGTTTGCGGTCGGCCTCGGGCATCTTGTCCCACACGCCCTTGTTGATGACCAGTTCGAACGGGGCACAAGGCTGGTGCACACCGGGGTAGCTGAGGTAGCGCGCCACCTTGAAGAAGCCCGACGACACGTTCTCCCACAGGGTGCCCCACTCCACCGCGTCGATCGCGCCGCGCTCGAGCATGGGGAACACGTCGCCACCGGCCGTGGTCACCGGAGCGGCGCCCAGGTCCTTGGACATTTCCAGCCACGCACCCGCCGTGCGCAGCTTCAGGCCCTTCAGGTCGGCGAGCGTCTTCACGGGTTTGCGCGAGTGAACGAACACCTCGGCCGTGCGCATGAACAGGGGGAAGGAGATGACCCCGTCGCTGCCCTCGCGGAACTCGCGCTGCAGTTCGACGCCGCCGCCCTCGTAGAGCCAGTGCAGCATGCGCTCGGCATCGAAGCTGCCGGCATAACCACCAAACAGCGCGGTGGTCTGGTCTTTGCCCCAGTCGTAGCCGATCCAGGTGTGGCCACATTCGGCCAGGCCGTTCTTCACGGTTTCCGGCACCTTGAGGGCATTGCCCAGACCACCGCCGGGGAAGGTCTGGATCTTGAAGCGGCCGCCCGAAAGCTGCCCCATGCGCTCGGCCAAGGCCTTGGCGCCAATGTCCATCAGCGGACCGCCTGCCCAACCGGTGGCCATCTTCCAGTTGTAGGTGGGACCGGTTTGCGCCTTGGCGCTGGCGGCTGCGAGCAGGCCGGCGCCGGCGAGGCTGGTGCCGATGAGTTGACGACGTTTCATGGGTTTGTCTCCTTCGGGGTGGATGTGGAACTCAGACCAGGGCCTGGTCCTCTTCGGGGGTGAGCTGCGGGCCGTCGAGCGTGACGCGCTTCTCCTGCGTTTCGCCGTGGCGGAATCGGGCGATGATCGGCTTCAACTCCGGCTTGATGTGCCGCTCGTCGTAGCCGTTGAACAGGGTGCCGATCAGGCCTCGGTTCAGGTCGCTGGTCCCCATGATCCAGTCGAAGATGGGGAAGGACAGGTTCATGTTCGTGTGCAACATGATTCCCTGGTTGTGGTGCGCGGGGTGGTGGCGCCGGATGGGGTTGACGAAGGGCATGTTGCGCACGAACCAGTTCTCGTGCACGTGGCAGCACAGGTGAAACACCTCGTAGATCAGGTAGTGCGCCACCATCGTCATGTAGAGGATGTAGCCCGCATTCGGGTTGAAGATCTGCGCCGCGGTCCAGCCGAGGATGCCGCCCGCCACACCCAGCACGATCAGCACGCGCCAGGGGAAGAACACGATGCGGAACTCACGAACGGTGTCGATGGTGATGTCGTTGTCGGTGAAGTACTGGTGGTGCTCGCGCGTGTGACGCTCGTAGATCGCGCGCAAGGCGAACACGTCGATGCGACGGTGCATCACGTACTTGTGCATGAACCATTCGATGAAGTTGCCCGCCAGGAACACCGGCAGCACGATCAGCCATTCCCAGCGCGGATTCTCAAGCTGGCTGGCGCAGTACCAGAGGGCGGTGATGCCCACCACGAACATCACGCCGGTGTGGAGAAAGCCGTTGTACAGAGGGCTGATGCCACCCTTGTACTGCTCGCGAAAACGCCTCTGCTTTTCAGTCATCATGTTCGGAAACTCCTGTTGTTCAACTAACATATCAGTTGAATCATAGAAGTCGATTTGTGGCATGTCAATGGCCAAGGAAAGTACTCATGGAATACCCTAGCTCGGCAGGGCAGGCACCCAGCGCCGCGTGGCCCACGCCCGCCAGCGGCATCCATTGCGCCTGCGGCACATGGCCGGCGAGCCAGCGTCCGTGGTCCAGCGGGCACTGATCGTCCAGCTCCCCGTGCACCACCAGCGTCGGGCAGCGAATGCCGCGCGCGGCATCGCGAAGATCGGCCTTGCGCACGGACGCCCAGGTGGCCGCCACCGCGTCGGCATCGGCCACCGCCTTGAGGCCGAGCCGCTGCGCCCGCGCCCGCGCCTCCTCGGCCAGCGCCTGCGGCGTTTCGCCGACGAACCACACAGCGCCAGGTGTCGCGCACGCAGTGCCCGAGATCAACACCAGCCGGTCCACCGGCGCGTCGCCATGCCGCGCCAGCAGGTTCAGGATCACGCTCACACCCATGCTCCAGCCGGCCAGTGCCACGGGCCGGCCGTGCGCCTGGTGGAGCTTCAAGACCAGCGCATGGATGAGGTCTGCGTAGTGGTCCAGGTGGTAGTAGTCCTCACGCGAGAGGCCAGCCCCTTCGCGCCAGCGCGGCGAGAGCCCACGGCCTGGCAGATTGGGCGCCACACAACGCCAGGACGAGAGCGACGGCAGCAGCGGCGACCAGGCGTCGGCCGTCCCCTGGATGCCGTGCACCAGCAGCAGCGGTGCGCCCTGGCCCATTTCGCGCCACTCGAGGGTTTGTGCCAATCGGCTTGCGTCGGGATTTCGCATACAAGTAATATATCAATGGTTTTTCAATAGTTTCTCAGTCATTTCCCTTGCCCGCATCCGTTATGACCCTGATAGCCGACAACCCCATCACCCTTTGCACGCCGTCGCGCGTGTTGTGCGCAGACGGCGCCCGCTTCCGCATCGCGCCGCTCTGCAGAAGCCTGGGCTGGCGCCAGGCGCTGGTGGTCACCGACCGGTGGTTCGCCCAGCACAGCCCCGCGCTCACCGAGCTCCTGCAGGCGCTCCAGGCGCAGGGCATCGAGGTCCACGTGTTCGACGGCGGTGAGCCCGACCCATCGACGACCCTGGTGGACCGCGCCACCGCGTGGACGCTCGAACAAGGCGCCGCGCCCGATCACCTGATCGCCTGGGGAGGCGGCAGCAACATCGATCTGGCCAAGGCGCTCTGCGTGACCCTCTCGAGCCGCCGCCCGGTGGCCGAACTGGTGGGCCACACGAACTGGCCCGCGCCGCCGCTGCCGCTGGTGGCGGTGCCCACCACCGCCGGCACGGGTTCCGAGATCACCCCTGGCGCGATCCTGGTCCAGCCCGGCAGCGCGACCAAGGTGGCCTTGATGGCCAACGCCCTGCGCCCCGCCGTGGCCGTGATCGACCCCGAACTCACCTGGAGCTGCCCGCCTCGCGTGACGGCCGACGCGGGGCTGGACGCGCTCACCCACGCGATCGAATCGTGGTTGACGCTCGACGCCTCGGCGTTCGACAACGCGGGTGACCCCGACCCCGGCTACAGCGGCCGGAACGAAGTGACCGTGATGTTTGCGCGCGAGGCCACGGCGCTGGCCTTCAGGCACCTCACCACGGCTTTCGAGCAGCCGCAGGACCGCGCCGCGCGCAACGCGATGGCGCGCGCCAGCCTGTACGCCGCCATGTCCTACGCCACCGCCGGCCTCAACGCGGTGCACGGCCTGGCCTATGCCCTGGCCGGCCTCACCCACGCCAGCCACGGCAGCACCAACGCCGTGATGCTCCCCTACGTGATGGACGCTCTGGTGGATTGCCGCCGCGACGAACTGGCCGACATCGCCCGCCTGGCCGGCGCGCCCGAGGCCGACCCGCACACGCTCGCGCGCCAGGCGCCGGTGCTCACGCGCGCGCTCGTTCGGCGCCTGGGACTGGCCGGCGATCTGGTAACGTTCGGCGTGACCGAGGATCAATTGCCGGTGCTGATCGCCGATGGGCTGTCGGTGACACGCCTGGCCAAGGCCTGGCCGGGGGATCCGGCCGACGACGCGTATCCCCGCATCGTCCGCAACGCCTTCCTCGGACAGCTTTCGGGAGAAACCAGTCGATGAGCAAAGCGCCGGTGGCAAAAAAGACAACCGCGCGCGCGCGCAAGCGCACGCCAGAGCCCGTGACAACACCCGCCCGGCCGCGCGGTCTGGTGGCGGCGCGACCCCGCAGCCTCACGGCACAGGCCTACGAACGCATCGAGGAAATGATCGTCAAGCTGGAGCTCCAGCCCGGTACCGCGCTGAGCGAAGCCGAGCTGTCGGCACGGCTGGGCATCGGACGCACGCCGGTGCGCGAAGCCTTGCAGCGTCTGGCACGTGAGCACCTGGTGCAGATCCTGCCTCAGCGCGGGGTGCTGGTGTCCGAGCTCGACATCAAGCGCCAGTTGCGCCTGCTCGAAGTGCGACGCGAGGTCGAACGCCTGGTGGCGCGTTGCTCGGCTCGGCGCGCCACCGACGCAGAGCGCAAGCAGTTCGCCGAACTCGCGGCCGAGTTCAACGCCGCGGCCAAAACCAACGACCAGTCCCGCTTCATGAAGGCCGACAAGGCCTTCAACGACCTCTCCCTGCGCGTCGCGCGCAACGAGTTCGCCGCCGGCGCCATGGGCCTGATGCAG
>SXGT01076493.1_pt1 | contig 12906 bp, 9 predicted proteins | sample 3176221 | NCBI WGS metagenome assembly SXGT01 (sample SAMN11356862, study PRJNA531348) | freshwater metagenome | isolation source: freshwater sample F1-120 | place: China: Fuxian Lake, Yuxi | collected 2017-12-25
AGCCATGGTTCACTCCTCACGCCGCGTCTCCATCATCGAAGTCGGCCCTCGCGACGGGCTGCAGAGCGAACCCGAGGTCCTTCCGACTGAGGTCAAGCTCGAGTTCATTCGCCGCGCCATCGATGCTGGCGTTCGGGCGATGGAGGTCACGAGCTTCGTACACCCGAAGCGCGTCCCGCAAATGGCAGATGCCGAGGCCGTCATCGCTGGTCTGCCGAAGCGCGACGACATGCGGTACATCGGACTGGTTCTGAATCGCAAGGGTTTCGAGCGCGCCCGCGACGCGGGTCTGAACGAGATCGGCATGGCGGTCGTAGCCAGCGACACCTACAACCAGCGCAACCAGGGCGTACCAACCAGCGAGTCGGTCAAGGCCTGGCTGGAGATTGCCGGCGAAGCCCGCAAGATTGGCATGCGCGCGAACGTGATGATCTCGTCGGCGTTTGGTTGCCCGTTCGAGGGCGAAGTCGCGCTGTCGAAGGTGCTCGGGCTAATCGATCAGGTGCTTCCCGGCGAGCCGATCGAGCTCGGCATCGCCGACAGCATCGGCGTCGCCGTGCCGGCGCAGATCTCGACGATGATTGCCGCGATCAAGGCACGCTGGCCGCAGATGCCAATCCGCTGCCATTTTCACAACACACGCAACACCGGCATTGCAAACGCCCAGGCGGCTCTCGATGCCGGTGCTGCGTCACTCGACGCCAGCATAGGCGGCATCGGCGGCTGTCCGTTTGCACCGGCTGCCACCGGCAATATTCCGACGGACGATCTCCTGTATCTGCTCGAGCGCTCTGGAGTGCAGACAGGTGTGTCGCTCGAAAAGATCGTGGAGACCAGCCGCTGGCTGCAGCAACAGCTCGGCCGCAGCACGCCGGCGATGTTGCCGCGCGCGGGGATTTTTCCTCAGGTCGCTGAGCAGTTTCGCGCCGCGAGCTGATTGAGAGAAAAGGATACGGTCGGCGATAACTCGCTACACACGCCGACCGATCCAGTGTGGACGACGTGCCGCGGCACCGCGCTTGGTGCCGGGGCTGATCTTGTAACTAGAACGACCAGTCGCAGGACTGCATTCGAGGGATCACTATGAGCTACCGTCTTGGGGTTGATGTCGGCGGAACATTCACCGACCTCATCCTGGTGAACGAGAATACCGGAGATTTCTTTTCAGCCAAGGTTCCGAGCACTCCGCACGACTCCTCGATCGGCGTGCTGAACGGCATCGAGCGAGTCTGCCAGATCGCTGGCTGCGATCCGAACGACATTACGCACGTGATGCACGGCACGACCGTTGCCACTAACACCATCCTCACTCACTCCGGCGCCAAGGTCGGGCTCGTGACGACGCAGGGCTACCGCCAGGTACTCCAGATCGCGCGCTCATTCGTCCCCGGTGGCCTCGGCGGCTGGGTGATCTACAACAAGACGCCGCCACTTGCGCCGCTCGCCCTCACCATTGAGGCTGACGAGCGCATCGGCGCACGCGGTGAGGTTGTGCGCAAGCTCAACAAGGCGAAGCTCGCCAAGGATCTGAAGGCACTCGGCAAGAAGAACATCGAGGCGCTCACCGTCTCGCTTATCAACTCTTTCGCGAATCCCGCGCACGAACAGGAGATCGCCAAGATTGCCGCCAAGGCCTTGCCTGGCGTTTCGATCTCACTCTCCTCGGACGTCGTGCCCGAAATGCAGGAGTACGAGCGCACGATCACGACCGTTGCAAACTCCTATGTCGCACCGCGGGTGTCGAAGTACGTGCGTAACCTTCACCGCGAGCTCAAGAAGCGCATGAAGGATGTGCAGTTGCACGTGCTGCGGTCCGACGGCGGACTGGCCTCGGCCAAGGCAGCAGAAGCCTACCCCGTCAGCCTCTTGATGAGCGGGCCGGCGGGCGGGGTGTCCGGAGCCATCTGGGTCGGCACCCAGGCTGGTTTCCCGAACCTGCTCACCTTCGACATGGGCGGAACATCGACGGACGTGGCGCTGGTGCAGGACGGCAAGGCGCAGCTGCGGCGCGAGACCTCTGTTCACGATGTCACCGTTCGCGCATCGTCGGTGGATGTGCGCACGGTAGGCGCCGGTGGCGGCTCGATCGCCCACGTTCCGGAGATCACCGGCGCGCTGCGCGTCGGCCCGGAAAGTGCCGGCGCTGCGCCGGGACCCGCGGCCTACAACAAGGGCGGTGTGCTGCCGACGGTGACCGACGCCAACGTGGTCCTCGGCTACCTGCCAAGCGGCGAGGTGCGACTCGGCGGCGACATGGTGATCCGCAAGGATCTGGCCGAGGCGGCGGTGAAGAAAGTCGCGGATGCAATGAAGCTGTCCGTTAAGCAGGCAGCCGCCGGCATCATCGACATCGTCAACGAGAACATGTACGGCGCCCTGCGGCTCGTCTCGGTCGAGAAGGGCTACGATCCGCGGGACTTCGCGCTCATGGCTTTCGGCGGCGCAGGCCCCTTGCATGCGAATGCTCTCGGCAAGCTTTCGAGCTCGTGGCCCGTCATCATTCCGCCAGGCCCGGGTGTGCTGTGCGCTCAGGGCGATGCAACGACCAGCGTGCGTGACGAGGCCTCGCGCACCTTCATTCGCTCGTTCAGTCAGACAAGCGCGAAGGAAGTCGGCAAGGTCTTCCGCCAGCTGGCGGCTGAAGCCGGCAAGGCACTCGTCCAGGAGGGCATCCCGAGCGCCGAGCAGACCCTGACCTACCAGGTGGACATCCGTTACCACGGCCAGGGCCTGCTGCTGACTGTCGATTTCGACGTTGACGATCTCGAGAAGCGCGGCCTCGACGTCATCGGCGAGCGCTTCGACGAGATGCACAAGCACCTGTTCACCTTTGCGCTGCCGGAGGAGAAGGAACTCGTCAATCTCCGCGCGGTTGCCCAGGGCAAGCCGACGAGCGTCAAGGCAGTTCGCCTGGAGAAGGGCGGCAGCGACCCGAAGGCTGCGTTCCTGTCGGATCACACCCTCTACGTGGACGGCCGTGACCAGAAGGGTGCGCTTTACGACCGGCGCAAGTTCAAGTCCGGTAACGTCATCAAGGGTCCGGCGGTCGTGCTGCAGATGGACACGACGACGCTGATCCTGCCGCGCCACATCGGCCGGGTGGATGACTTCGGCAACATCCTGATCACGCCGGAAGGCTAGGTCGGGTCGAGATCGAACCGCAAACACTGATCACTCCGGGCCTCGGGCCCAGAGCACCAGGAGCATCAAGCCATGCCAGCTAAGGTAGTTGAGACCAAGCCCCGTCCGTTCAAGCGTGTCGGCATCGATCCGATCACTCTGGACATCATCGAGAACGCGATGCTGAACGCGCGTTTCGAAATGGACGCGGTGCTGTTCCGCACGGCGATGTCGCCGGGCATTCGTGAACAGCACGACGAATTCCCGATGATCGCCAACGTCGACGGCAAGATGGTCGTGGGCCAGTTCGGCAGCTTCATCTACGGCTTCAAGGCCGCCTACGACGGTACGATCGAGGAGGGGGACATGTTCCTCACTACCGATCCGTACTCGTGCAACGGGGCTGTGAGCCATATCAATGACTGGCTGGTGCTGCGGCCGATCTTCAAGGACGGTCGGCTGATCGCCTATGCGGCGATGTTCGGCCACATGACCGACGTTGGCGGCAAGGTGCCGGGCAGCCTGCCCACCGATGCGCGGCAGATCTTCGAGGAAGGCATCCGCGTGCCACCGACCAAGATCTACAAGAAGGACGTCCTGCAGGATGACGTGCTTAATCTCATCCTGCACAACTGCCGTCTGCCGCACTGGAATCGCAGCGACTTCAACGCGATCATCGCGGCAATCCGCACGGCCGAGAAGCGCGTGATCGAGATGGCGACGCGCTTCGGCGACGACGTTTACTACTCCGCGCTCGAGGAACTGCTCGACCGTAACAAGCGCGCGATGTCCAAGCTCATCCAGACGACCATTCCGACCAAGAAGCAGTATTTCGAGGACTACCTCTGCGACGACGGCATGGGCATGGGCCCGTACAAGATGAAATGCGCCATGTGGCGCGAGGGCGAGAAGGTCATCTTCGACTTCGACGGCACCGATCCACAGTCGATCAGCTCCGTGAACTTCTACCTGAACGAAGAAATGTTCAAGATGTTCTGCGGCGTTTACATGATCATGGTGTTCGACCCCAAGATCATGTTCAACGACGGCTTCTACGACCTGATGGAAGTGCACATCCCGGAGGGCACGCTGCTGAAGCCGCGCGCCCCGGCTGCACTGTCCTGCCGAACCCATGCACTCGGGCGGCTTTTCGACGTGCTGGGTGGCCTGCTGGGCCAGGGCAATCCGCAGTTCCTCAATGCGGCCGGCTTCTCCGACAGCCCGCACTTCATGTACTCGGGCTACGACAAGAACGGCGACTGGTACCAGCTCTACTCGATCGGCTTCGGCGGCGTGCCGGGCCGACCGTTCGGCGACGGGCCGGACGGCCACTCGATGTGGCCGAGCTTCACGAACGTCCCCAACGAGTTCCTGGAGAGCTACTTCCCGCTGCGGATCGAGGTCTACGAGACTCTCGCCGACAGCGGCGGCGCCGGCAAGCACCGTGGGGGCAATGCACTGCGCGTTGGCTATCGCTTCCTCGAGGACGGCGAGATCTCGATCCACGACGACCGCTGGCTGACCTATCCCTGGGGCGTCAATGGCGGAACGCCTGGGCAGCGCAGCACCAAGACCCTGCATCGCAAGGCCGGGGGCAAGGAGATCCTGCAATCAAAGTGTGACCGCATCCCGGTGAAGTCGGGCGACCTCCTGTACTTCGATACCTGGGGTGGCGGCGGCTGGGGCGACCCGTACCAGCGGGAGACGTCCAAGGTGCTGTTCGATGTCGAGGCCGGCCTCGTGACCGTCGCCGGCGCGAAGAAGAACTACGGGGTCGTGATCAGCAGGAACATGACGGTCGACGAGAAGGCCACCGCGACACTGCGCGCAAAGCTCGCGAAGAAGCGCGGCAAGATCGGTATCTTCAATTTCGGTGGCACGATTCCGGAGCTGAAGAAGCGCTGCAAGGCCGAGACGGGTTTGGCACCGCCGAAGCAACCCGAGTTTCCGCGCTGGGTGAAGCTCGATGCGAAGGGCAAGCCCATCCCAAAGAAACGCGCCAAAGCGGCTTGAGTTCGCTTGCAGGCCGGATCCGCTTTGGATCCGGCCTGCTGTTTTATCAGGCCTTCATTTTCATGGGCACCGGCTGCAACGGCGGCTGACCGGCAGCTGCTCGCGCATCCTGCTCGGCCTGCGCCACGAACTCATCACCGATTTTCTTCGCCGTGGCACGCAGCCGCGGCATGAAGCGCTGAATCCCGTCGGCTTCCTGCACAGCGGTGCTGGCGAATCGAATCGTGAGTGCCGCGACCAGCCGATCCGCGGCCGTGACCGGCACGGAGAGGCTGATCTCGTCCGACACCCGGCGCGCGCGCCGGCTCGCTGAGAAGCCGCGCTTGCGGATCTCTGCGAGTTGCTCGTGCAGCTGCTTGCGATTGCGCGCTGCCTTGTCCTCCTCTCGCCTCGATTTGCCGAGCATGTCCAGTATCACCTCGCGCTGCTCGTCCGGGCAGAACGCGAGATAGGCCATCCCCGAGGCCGAGGACAGGATCGGCACGCGGAAGCCGGGGCCACGCTTCTCGATGGCGAGCGGGCTGCGGTGATCGGTGGTCTGCCGTACCAGCATGGTTGAACCCGACAGCGTGGCGACCGCAATCGGCCACACCAGTTCGTTGCAGAGTTCGTAGATGTACTTGCGGGCGATCTGGGTCACCCAGGCCTCGTCGTCGAAGCCGTCACTCAGGCCGCGCACCAGGATGGTCAGCCGATAGCGCTCGTCGCTGGCCGCCCGATAGGCGTAGCCGGCGATGCAGAGCGTCTCGAGTATGCGGTAGGTCGTTGTTCGCGGCAGGTCGATGGCGGATGCCACCTCGGATACCGTCGCGCCGTTGTGCAGATTGAGTACGTGCAGAACTTCGAGCCCGCGGAGCAGGGCGCGAATGGGTCGGGTGGAAGTCATTGCGTTCGAAGTGTCCTGATTGTCCAACTGGCGGACGATGTTATGCCGCACCCTCTGCAGTGCCAAGCGATGCGGCCGGGTAATGGCCGTGGCAGGTTGTCGCAGTCGTGTCCCGGCACGTCATCGGCCCGCGAAACACCAGTCCAGGGCCGCGAGCCGCAGAGACCATTCTAGATGAGCTAAGTAAGCCAACTCAATGAATTATATCGATACCGACGGGAGGAGGCTCGCTCAAAACATGACAGTTGTCGCCTTGGTCTTCAGATACGGGTCGAGACCCTCGCGCCCGAATTCCCGACCCCAGCCCGACTGGCGGTTGCCACCGAACGGAATAGCCGGATCAACCGCGGCGTGGCAATTGATGCTGACCTGGCCGGAATCGATGAGATTCACCATGCGATGCGCAACCGAGATGTCGCGCGTCCACACGCTTCCCGACAGCCCGTAGATCGTGCGATTCGCTTCTGCCGCGACGGCTTTCAGATCGCTGTCGCTGAACGACTGCGCGCAGAGCACCGGCCCGAATATTTCCTCACGCGCGATCTTCATGTACATATTGGTGCGGGCAAACAGCGTGGGCTTAACGAAATAGCCCTTTCCCGCCGGCGCCTCTCCACCGCACAGAAGTTCGGCCCCGGACTTCCGCCCCGCATCGATGTAGCCCATTACCCGCTGACGCTGCTCGGCGGAGATAAGAGGACCCAGATCGGAGTCCGGTGCGAGACCCGGGCCGAGGCGAAAGCTGGCTGCCATCTGAGCGATGCCCTGGGTCACTTTTTCGAACACATCCTCGTGGATAAAGAGCCGCGTGCTCGCCATGCAATTCTGACCTTGCAGGAAGAACGCCCCCCGGGCCGCGCCCGGGATCACGCGCGTCAGGTCGGCGTCCGGAAACACCACGAATGGTGACTTGCCCCCGAGTTCGAGTGTCCAGCGCGTGAGGTTGCCCGCTGCGTCCAGCAGTATCTTCTTGCCGACTGCGGTAGAGCAGGTGAAGGCGATCTTGTCGACACCTTCATGCTCGGCCAATGCAGCGCCGGCATCGTGACCATAGCCGGGAACGATATTGACGACTCCGTCGGGAATGCCGGCCTGCTTGATGAGATCGCCGAGCAGCAGTGCGGTCAGTGGCGTAAGTTCCGCGGGCTTGAGCACGACGGTGCATCCAGCCGCCAGTGCCGGCGCGATCTTGAGGATCGCCATGATCATCGGTGCGTTCCACGGGATAATGGCACCGACCACGCCAATCGGTTCGCGCCGCGTGTAGGTGAGCGACTCGCCGTTCGGCGCGTCCTGGGGCGACACCGGAATCGTCTCGCCGAGGATCTTGGTGCACCAACCGCCGTAGTAACGGATGAAATCCGCGCCGAACTTGGCAATCGAGTAGTGCGCGACCATCCGCGGCATGCCGTTATCGAGCACTTCGAGCTCAACGGCGAGATTGATGTTGGCGTCAATCAAATCGGCGAGGCGAAACAGCAGCTTCGAGCGGTCGTGGGAATTGATCTTCGACCATGGACCCTCGAAGGCCTTGCGCGCTGCATCTACGGCGCGGTCGATGTCGCGAGCTCCGCCGAGGGCGACCGAGGTCAGGTGCTGCTCCGTGGCGGGATCGACCACCGCAAGGTCGGCACGCACTGCAGGATCGACCCACTGCCCCCCGATGAAAAGCTGGTGCCTGCGGGCAAGGAAGTCGCGCGCGGCGGGTGACGGGGCATGGTTCTGGAGTGCGGCGTTCATCGCGTCATTCCTCGAAAGCGGGACGATTCAGCAGGCCCGCCAGCATAATTGCCGCATCGGGCAGCAAGCAAGGCGCCAAGCGGCTGCGTGGCCCGGTTTCATTAAACAGGATGGGAGTCGACATGAGCACAGTCTTGATCACGGGCGCCAATCGTGGGTTCGGCCTCGAGCTCGCCAAACAGTATGCCGGCGATGGCTGGCGGGTGCTGGCATGTGTCCGCCGTACCTCTCCCGCGCTTGCGGGGCTCGCCGGGCTGCAAACCGCAGTGGAGGTCCACAATCTCGATGTAGCCGAGGAGGATGAAATCGCGCGTCTCGCCGTCGTGCTGAAACACGAGCGCATCGACGTGCTGGTCAATAATGCTGCGATTCTCGGCCGGCATCCCGTCTTCGACCAGCAAGCGATCACCGAGCAGTCCTTCGGCCAGTCGAACCAGGAGGAGTGGCTGCGCGTTTTTCGCACTAACGTGCTTGCCCCCATGAAGGTCGCGGAGTGCTTTGTGGAGCAGGTCGCCGCCAGCGAGCAGAAGAAGATCGTGACGTTTTCCAGTGCCTTGGGCAGCATCAGCCAGAATACGATCGGGGGCCTTTACTACTATCGCACCAGCAAGGCCGCGGTAAACGCCATGATGAAGTCGATGGCGATCGATCTCGGCAAGCGCGGCATCCTCGCCTGTGCGATCCATCCAGGCTGGGCCCGCACCGACATGGGCGGCGAGCGGGCGACGGAGGATCCCGTCGAGGCCATCCGCGGGGTCCGTCGGGTTGTTGCCGGCCTGACGTCCGGCAATGTCGGGCAGGTGCTCGCCTTCGACGGCAGCGTGGTGCCGTATTGAGTCAAGCCGGGTCCTTCGCTATCTCGACCAGGGCACGCCCCAGCACTTGCCGGGCTTCGAATCGACGGTGCAGCTCGGCAATACCGTCGAGTGTCGCGACTTCGGTAATCGGAATCTGCCAATCGCCACTGGCCAGGCGTGCTTCGGTTTCAGCGCGGCCCGAAAGGGGATTCCTTGCTTCGTGGAAGTTCACGACGAAGCCGGTCACGCTGCAGCTGCGGGTGATGAGCGCGGGCAGCGCGACCTCCGGAGCGGCGCCGGCCATGCTGCCCATGTAGATGATCGTGCCGAGCGGGGCGATCGCCTGCAGGTTCAGTGCAGCGCCGGGGCCCGAGTTCCCGTCAATGATCACATCCGCACCGGCCGGGTGCATTGCCCGCAGGTCCGCGACCCAGTCACGGTCGAGGTAGTCGATAGCATGCGTCGCGAAGCGCGCCGCGAACGCGACGCGGGCGGGTCCGCCGGCAAGGCCGATCACCGTGGCGCCGGCCGCCCGGGCGATCTGTGCGGTAAGAAGGCCGACGGCGCCCGCTGCGGAATGGATCACCACGACCTGACCCGGGCAAACTCGCGCCGCGGAGTGCACCAGATGCCAGGCGGTGCGCGCCGTTCCCGCGGCCACCGCGCCGAGGTGCCAGTCGAATTGGTCCGGCATGCGTTGCACGGAGCTCTCCGGCACGGCCGCCCACTCCGCGTTGCCCCCCCAGCAGCCTGCGACTGTCACGCGAGCACCGAGCCACTCGCTCCCAGCACCGGTTCCTGCGGCCATGACGCGGCCGGCGAACCCGCAGCCGGGCGTGAACGGAAAGCCGGGATGATTCCAGCGCACGCGCCCCGCGCGAGCCTGGACATCAAGTGGATTCAAGGGTGAGCAGACGATCTTTATGAGCAGTTCACCCGGGGCCGCGCGCGGCCGCTGTGCCTCGACGAGACGGAGCACGTCCGGGCCACCCGCAGTCGAGACGACGACAGCTCGCATGAGCTCAGTCATTGGCTGATCGGCTTCGGTGGCACTGGCAGAGCTGCTGTGGTGTCATAGCGTTTTCCAGTGGAATGGCCAGCGGGCCGCGTGACGGTGACAGCATACCAAGGGGCGCGGAGCGGCTTGGCCTGGCGTTGGCGCATTGCGCTGCTCGCCTGCGCGATCACCACCATCAATTACCTCGACCGGCAGGCGCTCGCCGTGACGGCGCCGATACTCGTCAGTGAGTTCAGTCTGAGCAATACCGAGTTCGGGTTCATCAACGCGACCTTTCTGTTCGCGTATGCAATCGGTCATCTCATGTCCGGCTACTGGATAGACCGGCTCGGCACACGCCGGGCGTTCAGCATCGCCGCCGTCGCGTGGAGTATCGCGGGCATGCTGCACGTAGCAGCACGAGGCTTCTGGAGTCTGCTTGCTCTGCGCGGGCTGCTGGGTCTCACCGAGTCCGCCAACTTTCCCGCAGCATTGAAGGCCGTCGCCGAATGGTTTCCGCGCGCGGAACGCAGCCTCGCCGTCGGCATCGTCATGGCAGGTACCGGTCTCGGCGCGATCCTTGCTCCACCGCTGCTGGGTGGCCTGGCGATCGCGTTCGGTTGGCAGGCAGCTTTCCTCGTGCCCGGCGTCATCGGTCTAGCCTGGGTCTGGGCCTGGCAGCGGTGGTATGGGCTGCCGGCTTCGCACCCGCGCGTGCAACCCGCGGAACGTGCACTGATCGCGGCCGGGCTGGAGGAGGGCGTCGCAACGACGGGCTCCGTGTGGCACTGGCTGCGTCTCCCTCAGGTTCGTGGCCTCGTACTGAGTCGCTTTCTCAATGACGGTGCATTCTATTTTTTCGTGACGTGGCTGCCGCTTTACCTGGCGCAAAGTCGCGGTCTCGAGTTGCGCCAAATCGCCGCCTTCGCCTGGCTGCCGTTCGTCGCGGCGGATCTCGGCAATCTCGCGGGCGGGTGGGTTGGGCAACGCCTGATCGAAAGGGGCGTGAGCCTCGAAACCTCACGCAAGCTCTGCATCTGGCTGGGCGCATTGCTCGTGACAGCCGTGCTGCCTTGGGTCGCGGGCGCCGGTGTCGCGGGCGCACTGGTGCTGATCTCCGTGGCGCTGTTTGGTATCCAGTTCAAGGCCTCAAGTCTCTTCACCCTGCCGATCGACATGTTCCCTGCCGCGGATGTCGGCCGCATCTGGGGACTGTTCGGCGCGGTCGGCAGTCTTGGCGGCATGGCGTTCGTCGCGTCGGCAGGCTGGATATCCGAGCAGCTGGCGTATGAGCCGGTGTTCTGGCTGGCGGGTGCGACGCAACTCCTGTCCGCGGTCGTCGTGAGCGTGCTGATACGCACGGTTGCGCCTGTTGCGAAGCCAGCAGGTTGAGCACATGACCACTCGTGCCGAGCGCCTGCTCGCCGTGCTGGGACGAATTGAGCAGGGCGTGTGTGCGGCGGGCTTTCTCACTCTGACGGTCGTACTGGCGGCCGATGTCGCAAGTCGCGAACTGACCGGCGCTGGTCTCGTCTGGGCGCGACAGGTTGGCGTCTACGCCAATCTTCTGCTGACGCTGGCGGGCATCGGGCTGGCGTCTGCGAGCGGTACCCACCTGCGTCCGCGCTTCGCCGATCGCTGGCTGCCATCGGGCATGGCGCACGCCATGCCGCGACTGCAGGAAGCGACGATGTCCGGAGCCTGTGCGTTCTTCGCATTGCTCGGTGCAGTGGCGACACACGAGACCTACAGTCTGGCCGAGCGCACGGCGCTGCCGAGCTGGCCGATCTGGCCGTTCCAGCTCGTCATTCCGCTCGTGTTCGCCGTTGCCGCGTTCCGTCACGGGTGCTATGCGCGCTGGCCGTCTTTGCGCCCGATCGATCGTGCCGAGCACGATACGGTCGGCGGCACAGTGCCGTAATGCTTACCGCGCTCGGATTGGTGGCTCTGATCGGTGCGCTGCTCGTGCTGCGACAGAACCTGCTGGTCATTCTTGGCCTGACCGCCGCGTATCTGCAGGGTTTCGCGGGCGACGGGCGGCTCACCGACATCGTGGTCGACTTGTGGGATGCGGCGAACAAGGAAATCCTGCTCGCGATCCCGCTCTACATCCTCGCCGGCAACCTCATGGCACGCGGCGTGATGGCGGCACGGCTGGTCCGGCTGATGCGCGCGCTGGCATCGCCGGTGCCGGGCGGTCTCGCCATGGCGACCGTGCTGTCCTGCGCCTTGGTCGCAGCCGTGTCGGGCTCGGGCACGGTGACGATGCTCGCCGTCGGCGCGGTGATGTACCCGGCTCTGATCGATGCCGGATACCCGCGCCACTTCGCCGTTGGGGCGCTGTCGGCGGCCGGCACGCTCGGCATCATTATCCCGCCGAGTATCCCGCTGATGCTCTACGGCGTCATGACGCAAACATCCATCGCCGACTTGTTCCTTGCGGGCGTCGGCCCTGGCCTGTTGCTGGCGGCGTTGCTGGCAGGCTACAGCTGGTTCCGCAACCGGCACGTGCCGGGCGAGCCCTGGAACGGGCGCGAACTCATCACCGCACTGGTCTCCGGACTCTGGGCGCTCGGCATGCCCCTGGTCGTGCTGGGCGGTATCTATAGCGGGCATTTCACCGCGACCGAGTCGGCTGCCGTGGCAGTGGTCTATGCCCTGGTCGCAGAGTTGCTGGTCTATCGCGAACTCGGCTGGGTGGGGCTGCGCGATGTGATCGTCGAGACCGGGCGTCTGATCGGTGGACTATTCCCCGTGCTGCTGTTCGCGCTCAGCATCAACGTCTTCCTGGTCTATGAGCAGGTACCGGACCGGCTGGTGACCTGGCTCGGCGAGCGACTCACCGACCCCGTGCTATTCATTGTGGGCGTCAATGTGCTCCTGCTCGCCGTCGGCTGCGTGATGGATATAGGTTCGGCAATCCTGATACTGGCGCCCGTGCTGGCGCCGCTGGCCGTCTCGCTCGGCATGGACCCGGTGCACTTCGGCATCATGATGGTCGTCAATCTGGAGATTGGCTACCTGACTCCGCCCGTAGGCATGAACCTGATCGTGGCCATGACGGCCTACCGGCAGAGCTTTCGCACGGTTTGCCAGGCGGTCCTGCCGTTCATCGCGCTGATGTTGGTCGGTTTGGTGATCGTTGCGGCGTGGCCGGACCTTTCACTCTTTCTGCTACGATAGCCGCCCTCCGCACCGGACGGCCGACCTCGCGGCGAGCCACGGCGCGGCATACGAACAACCAGAGACCTCAGAGGATCACACCCATGACGATCAAAGTCGGCGACCGTATGCCCGAGGGCAATTTCGGTGTCATGAACAAGGATGGCCCGGGCTCGCTCGCAGCCGCAGAC
>SXGT01612748.1_pt1 | contig 12906 bp, 4 predicted proteins | sample 3176221 | NCBI WGS metagenome assembly SXGT01 (sample SAMN11356862, study PRJNA531348) | freshwater metagenome | isolation source: freshwater sample F1-120 | place: China: Fuxian Lake, Yuxi | collected 2017-12-25
CCTCGCCCTTGCCCTTGCCCTTGCCCTCGCCTGATTCTTTTTGGGCCAGGTCCTTCGATCCTGCCGCCTGCACTGCCTGAGCGAGGGCTCGCGCCCCCGCCATGCTGGCGGCCGTGCTCTTCGGCGAGCCGGGAACAAAGCCAGAGCCCATCGCCTGCCGCGAGGGCTCGGGGCTCGGGGCGCCTGGCTTCGACGGGACGGGAGACGGCAGGCGAGAAGCGATTTCGAGCGCATCCCGGATTGGCACACTAGCGACCTCGGCTTGCCCCGAGATCTCTTCCACTCCTTTACCCATCTCCGTCTGAGCCCTGGCAAACTCTTCCATCGCCTGGGCAAGACCTTGTGCTGCCTCGGCTGCTGCTTCACCTTCAATTGCTTCCTTCGCGGTCGGTAACTGAGCCGCCGAGAGAGCCTCACGATTGGAGTCGATTGCCCGCGCGGCACTCTCTTGACCCTCTCCAAGCGCCCGGATGGCCTCGGCCACTGCTCGATCCCTGCGAATTCGCTCCTCCCGTGCGCTCAGGCTGGCGAGGGCACGCTCGATCAACTGGCGAACGGAATCGCCCTGCCTGGACGCGGGCTCCAGCGATGGGTCCCTCGGCTCGGAGGGACGAGCGACAGCTCGCTCGGCAGATCGAAGCGCGGTGGCAGCGCCTGGATCGACCTCGTCTACCTGAGGCGCCAGGGCCCCGGCTTGAGCCCCCTTGGCCTCGATGGCGGCCTCCCCTGTCTTCTCACTTTCCGGACGGGGTCTGCCGACGCGATCCGTTGCGGGACGCGCCGGACTCCTGAGCATCGACTCGACCTCCTGCCGGGGCTTCTCGATCTCCGCGAGCTGCGCATCGCTCAGGCTCATGAGCTCAACGGCCTCATCGACAATCTTTCTCCGCAGATTGGAAGCAGAGTGAGAGAGATCGCTTGCCTGCGGCGCACCGTTCTCCCTGGAGATATCAAGCTCACGGGAAACCTCCGGCGACGTCAACCGGAGTCCTGCCGAAACCTTGCTCGCGATTTCACGGATATCTTCAGCGACGCGCTCGGCCTCACCGGGGTGTGATGGGGCCATCTCCGAAGCGTTGCGCGCGACCCCTGCGGCCCGCTCGAGGGACTCCGCCGCCCTCGCAAACTCTCCGATCTCGACCGCGAGCCGCCTACGTTCCGCGTCCTTTCGAGCAGCGCGAGCCTCCGCAAGCGCACGCCGGATCGCCTCGCCCGCATTCTTGAGGCTCAACAGCACATCCTCGCCTTCCTGCGGCGAACGTGCGAGAGCCGCCGCCGCATCTCTTGCCGCCTGGCTTGCCTCCGCCGAACGCGCCGTGACCGCAGGCGGCGCCTCTCGACGCTCCGACGCCTGCGCCGCGTGAGTAGCCGCGGCATTCTCCGGGGCTACCGCTGCCGCAGGATCGGTGCGCGATATCTCGGCAGCCTTGTGGTGAGCTGCCTTCGCGGCCTCGAGGTCGCGCTCGACCGCCTTCAAGGCTTGAACAGATCTCGCCAGCTCCTCTGCCGTGAGGTTTACCTCGGGCTCCGTAGAGACGCTCTCTAGCTCCTCGTGGATCCTGGCGAGGCTCCCAATTACCGTGGACTCCTCTTGCAAGGCCTCGTCCTTGCGAGCCTCGAAGAGCTTGCTCGAGGCCTCCAGCGCCGCCACCGCCGCAGCCCGTAGCATTTCGTCAGTCGTCGGCAGACTCGGGAGACTGTCCTTTAGCCTGACGATCTCCTTGTGAAGCGAGAGTTGCTCCTCGACAAGTTTCTTACTCTGCGCCTCGTTCAAGTCAACGGAGCGAGTTCGTTCACGCAGGGCCTCCTCTCGTCGAATGAGCGCCTTGACGGCATCCCTCGCCGCCTCTCGCTCGGCATTCATGAGCCCCTGGATCTTCTCGAGCTTCTGAAGGAGCAACCGGAAGCCGTTCAGCGCCTGCCGCTGGCCAAGGGCCGCGCTTGTGAAGTCGGCTGACTCGAGGCTCGCGCTCGCCCGGTCGAGCTCATCGGACACTTGGGCTTTTTTCAAGATGCGGAGCGCTTCAGAAGCCCCAGCACCCTCCGGGCCACCCCAATCCGAGACCTCGCTCAGGGCCTGTGCGAAGGGGAGGAACAGTGCCTTGACGTCTCGCTGATCCTGAACTGCGGAAAAGAGGTGCGTCTCTTGTTTCTCTCTGGGCATTGCGAAAAGAGACAGCGTGAGATTCAGAACGGCAGTCTCGAGGCGGATGAGTCGATTCACCTGGGTGGTCAGCTCCGCGGTCTTGAGGCGCCACAGGAGCTTGTGCCGCTCAATGCTCAAATCAAGGACGACCTCACGAATGACCTGGCGGACCTCCGCCACCAATACTTCCTGCGACGCCGTGTCCAACCCCTGCGCACGAACAAGAAGGTCAGCCACACGCGCCATCTCGGTCTCGATGGCGCCACTCAAGTCGTCCCGCAGGCTCTGAAGCCCGCGATAGATCGGCAGCCGGGTGAGACCGTTTGCCTCGAGCTGTTCGAGCTGAGCCTCGAGAGTGTCGCGGACAAGGCTTCTGACCATCTGGCCAGCCTGTTCCAACGATCCCTGCCTGGATCTCAGTCCAAACGAGTCCGCAGGCTGTGCTCCCAACCCCAGGGGAACGCACAGGAGCAGGGCAATCGCGGATCGATGGCACATCACGGCTGGCCTCCCATCCCAAGTAGGCGCTCAATAATAAGATCGAGCTGTTTGACTGTGCGCTCATCGAACTCCGACATCGCCTCGAGCATGCCTCGTTCGTCTGTTATGCTCAAAATCAAGGTACTGCTCGACGCCTTGAACGGCTCTCGGGCGCCCCGAAAATCGGTTGCAACCAGGGTAACCGAGACCTGATCTCCCTTCACCAGAGCGAACTGCGCAAGGTCGAGGGCGTAGCGGCCCCGAACCACAGGCTCGAGCGGTGCTTGCGGGCCGCTTTCGAACACGGTACGCCTTGACTCCTCCGTCTCACCACTGATCCGCGCAATCTGAATCACAGCCTCGAGCCGGGCGACGCCGTGGTCGTCCTCGGCGCCATAAGCTATCCATGGCTTCGCGATCGGCAGCGCCACCCGCATGAGCAAGCTGGCCACGATACGAGGCCGCTGGTCCTCCTCAACGCGCACAACACCACCAAGCGGGCTCTCGAGACCGAGTCCGTCTTCGTCCTCGACCTGTACTGAGTAACGGCCCGGCTCGTAGATCTCCTGGAGGGACGTTCCGGCGGGCAGCAGCACCGCTGCTCGGCCATCCAGCTCGAGGTGAAGAGGGACTTCCATGTCAGCCAGGCTGGCGCTGGCCTTCACGAGACGCTTGTTCGCGCAGACGACACGAATCGTCACGCTCGCGCCCTCCGGGACGGAAGTCGACTGCGCATCCAGAGTCAGCTCCGACAGGTCACCTGCGCTTCGGGTGTACTCCGGAGGCGTAACCTTGAGCTCGATTGTGACCGCCGGGCGCGGTACGACCTTGATGGCCAGACTTTCAATCCAGGCGTCTCCAGCGACCACGCTCATCGCCACGTTCTCGCTGAGGCGCGGGAGCATTCCCTCGAAAGCACCCGTCGCCGGGGACGGCAGGAGCTCGAGGCCTAACGTCGCCCCGGTCGATCCCTCGAGGCGACCCTCCGCCTTGAAGGGAAGCTCCCCTGCAGCAACCAGGCTCAAGCGAAGGGGAGTGCCAAGGGGAACTCTCAATGCTTGAGAGGAGCTCGCCGGGAAAATCTGGATGCCGTTGACGAAGACTCCTTCGATCACGGTTCGTGTGGGATAGCGGTCCAGACCCAGCGCCAGGCGGGACAAGAATGCGATCGTGTGCTCGGGAAATCGGAAGACCCATGCCGAGAGAGCAGCGCAGGTCACACCCAACAGGGCCGCACGCCAGAGGAGAGGCTTCCGAGTGAAACCCTGGAGAATGTCGAGACTCGGCTCGAGCCGGGCCGCCTGGTCGATCACTGCGGATCGCAATTCTGCCGAGCCCCAGCGATCGCCCCCGGGCTGATCGAACTCGATCGCTGCCACAAGCTCGCTCGAGATGCCCGCTCGCCGCTCCACCAGGAGCGCCATGTCGACCAGATCCTCCCTGACGCCAAGGAATGGCTTCGAAACCTTGCGAAAGACCCAGACGAGTGAAGCAGAACACAAACCCAACAACACGAGACGCTGCGGCCGGTTCGTGGTCAGGCTCCAGTCAATCACGAAGACCAACGCGAGGATCCAGAGCGTTGCGGTCAGAAACCCGCAGATGGCAGCTCCAAGACGCACGGCTCGGCGCCGTCCGCGCAAGCTAGCGAGACGAGAAGTCAAGCGCGAAAGTCTCTTGGAACGGGTCATGGCAGGTGAACAAGTCTCCTGTGAAGCCATTCAAGGATGAGCAACCCAACCACAAGGCCAAAGAGAAGCCAATTGTTCCACAGGGAAAGGAGACGCACCTCAAAATCCTTGCGGGCAGGCAGCTTCACCTCGCCAGGAAAAGCTCCCAGGGCAGCCACCTCGTACACTTTCCCACCCGTCGCGGAGGCGATCTCCGCCTCAAGTACCGTATTGCGGAGCGGGTTGCGCCGCTCGATCGAGACGCTCGACACCTGAAACGTCACCTCGACAACTGTTTCCGCCACAGGATCCTTGACTCGCAAGCGGTACTCCCCGCTCTCGAACACGGGCAAGTGTGCCTCGAAGACCCCTTCGCGAAGTTGTGGAATGAGGAGTTGCTGCGTCGTCTCCTCTTCACTGGCGCCGCCTCGTGGCTTGACGAACTCCGCCGCGAGCTGCTGATCCGGGAGATCGGAGGCTTTGAGGGGCTCGAAGTTGGCGTCGTAGGCCTCCACGGTAAAGACGACTCGATCGTCAACCTGGTACTGCTGGCGGTCGGTCCGGGCAACGAATCGCTTCTGCGCGCCGAGGGTGTGGCTCATCCCGAGGCGGTGGATCATCTGCCCCCAAAATTGGCGATAATAGTGCTCGCCGTACTTTCGCCGAAGCCTCCAGGTCTCATTGAACGCCAGGTAAACGACCTCTCCTGCCCCGTATCGACGCATGGCGATCAACGGCTGCGGAGTCTTGCCGTCAGCGCAGGTGTCGCTCGGGTGCTGTGCCAGAGAAGTCGCGAGAGGGTGCAACCGGGCGACCGGCTGGTACCACGGAAGCGGCCCGAGGTTTTCCCAGGCTTTTACACTCTCGGCGTCGTCTGATCCGAGGCGCATGAAGTCAGTTTGCAAGGCTTCCTCGCTCAGGCGCATCTTGAACTCGCGAGAATCACGGAGGTGTATCGTCGGCTCTGGAACAACAGGGAGGAGCTCGGCGAGCGGTGTGCTTGCGAGCTGGCCTGGCCCAAAACGGGGACCCGACAGCACGACGAGACCCCCGCCGAACTTGCTGACAAACTCCTTGAGAAGCTCGCAGAAGCGCGTGCTCAGGGCCGATGCTGGCATGTCGCCGAGAAAGATCACATCGTTCGCGAAGAACTCCCCCCGGGGAGGCGTGATCGTGGGCAAGAAAAGCTCGTTCGCTTGACGCACCTTCGGATCAGCAGACCTGAGAAAGGTGCGAAACCCACGCATTCCGACGAGTGGATCGCGATGGAAGACCTCCTTGACGAAGCGCCACTCCCACGTGGGCTCGTGCTCAATGAACGTGATTCTCAGAAAATCATCGCGAATCGTCACCTCACGGCTGGCTGAGTTATTCTCCGTGATAGTTTCGCCGTTCAAGGGCTCGGCAACCGCACGAAACAAGAACCGACCCGTCTCCGTGGGAACAAAGGGAATCTCGACAGAGGTCGCAAGATCGTTCAACTCGACCAAGCGCTCGGCCACGAGCCCGCTGCTCAAGACCTCGCCGTCCTTCTTGCCGACCCGTTCCATCGTGAGTCGAAGGGCGGCGCTGTGCCCGGCAAGTCCAGTCTGCCTCACGACGACCCTCACGATCGAGCGCTCAGCCTTCTTCATGACGAGCGGTGCCAGCATGTCGAGCGCAAGGTCGACCGGAGCCGGCTGCCCGAAGCCGACCGGGTAGACCGGCACGCCAAGCTTTATCGCTGCAGGCACGGCGGGTGTGCCGGCATTCTGGTTAAAATCGCTGAAAACAAGGAGACCCGAGAAACCACCCGCAAAGTGTCGACGAAGCAGGTCCTCGAACGCGGCCCCGATCGCCGTCACCTGTCCCTTCGCGCTGAGCTTCGCAGTAAGCGCAGATTCGCTCCCCGGCTCCCCCGTCCAGTCGAGCGCTCGCACAAGGTCGGGACGATCAAATAGAAACGCCCGGAGCCGGAACCGCTCCCGGAGCAGGGCGATGAGGCCTTGCGGCCCTTCCAGGGCTTTCCTGACCCGATCGAGGCGAGCCACCTTGCGATTCGAAGCGTCGACCGACAAGGGTCCGTCAGCGACCTCATCCTCAATCGACATACTTTCCGTGCCATCGATTAGGAGCCCGAGGAGCGGCCTGGGCTGCCGGAGAAGGCTTACAGTGAGTACGGGGTCAGCGATCGCCAGGAAAAGCAAACACAGGACGACGGCACGACCGATCGAAAGCACGACTCGTGAGCGTTGCGGGATCGGCCGACGGAGTCCTAGGTAGGCGACCAGTGAGATGCCAAAAAGCGCAAGGCAGCCAAAGAGGACCCACGCAGGCCCGTCGTGAGCCCAGGCAGCGGCAAAGGAAGGCCGCGCCGAGCCTATCGACTCCACATCCTCGATTCCAAGTGCCCAGGCCACGATCTCCGTCCAGGTCACGCGTCAGTCCCTCTCGGCGCAAGGCTGGCACCCCGGGAGGAGCTCGTCGCTGCCCACCGCGTGGAGGCACCGACCACAAGCTCGAGGAGAAGCAACACCAGCACGGAGCCCATGAGCCAGCGCCAACTCGCCTGTCCGCTCGTGGGGGCGGCGCCTGCGGCCGCAATGGGCTCCGACCTCGGCACCCAGCGCCATCGCGCTCCCGCAAGCGAGTTGCGCAGGTCGTCCTCCCGCACGGAGCGCAGCTCCGACTCGCCCTCCGGGCCGTTCACAGCAAACGTGATCGATTCCATGGGCGTGCTGGTGGAAGCAAGGCTGCCCGTTCCCCGCTCGCACCGCACAGTGTAGAGCCCGCGCTGGATCGCATGTCGAAGCGTGAGCCCGTACTTCTCGGCGTCCAGAGCCTCGACAAAGAGAGGCTCTGGCGCCGGGGCTTCTGTAAATTCCGTGGTCCGCCCCAGCGGGATCGGCCGCGTCAAGGTGAAGTTCGACTGGCTCTCGGAAAGCTCCACAGGAATCACTATGGCCTCTCGAGGCTCCACGTCCCGCCTGGGCAGTGTCCGCGCCAGAAGGGACCTGAGGAGCCGGTCGAAAAGGATTACCGCGGGCGTACGCGTCAGCGTGCTCCACTCCGAGTGCACCCCGCTCGCGAAGAAGACCACAGAGCCTTTTCCAATTTGCCTCTCCAGCAGGATCGGCAAACCGTTCGCTAGCTTCGCCAACACCCGTGGTATCTCCTGTTTCGACGTCTCCTCACTGGCCCGAAGCGAAACGTTACGGACGAGCTCCTCCATGGCCCCGACACTGACGTCAGCCGCTGCAACCCTGAAAAACAGAGGCTCCGAGAAGAGGTCGTTGATTTCCTCACGGGCAATTCCGGGCAGCAAAAAGTAGTCGCTCGAGATTGTGTCGACCGCGATCCCAAGGGGTTTCAATTCATCGGCCCCCGCACCCGGCAGCCTGCCGACGCACTCCGGCTTGAGCGGGGCCGGCAAGATGCCGAGGCCGCCGAGCCAGGCGTCAGAAGTCCACGAGGCGGGGTCGAATTCGGCGCCAGCCGTCATCAGAAGGCTGCCACCTTGCTCAACATGCTCCCGGAGAAGCTGGACCGCGGAACCTGGGCGCTTCACCCCGGCCACAACAATGACACGGGCTCCGGCGATGGAGGCCCGGGTCAAGTCTCCGAAGCGCTGGTGAGAGGCGCGTGCGAGCTCTCTCGAGGTCGCGCTCGCAATGTTCGTCGACGCCAGGAGCTGTCGGAGGCAATACGTTTCGCCATACTGGCCCCTTGCGGGCTCCTCATCCCCGCCCAGGGAATCGAGGAATACGACGGGCAAGCCCGCCCCAATGGGCACCAGAATCGACCGCTGGTCATCGCCTGGCAAACGATCGGGCGGAAGTGAGACGACAGCCGGAACGAACGTGATGCGGGTCGTCTCTGACGGCGCATCGAAAGTGTGAACAAAGGTGATCTCCCTTCGCTGGCCTGGCTGAAGGTCCACCATCTGGGTTGCGACTTTCACCCCACCGACAGTGAGTGTCACGGGCACGCGAAGGCGTGGACTCTTGCCTTCAAGGCGAACAGACGCCGTGAGCGCGGTGGGCGCCCCGCCCTCTGCGACGCCCTCCTTGAGGGTCAACGATGCGACCCACGCATTTTCGGAATCAGGGGCGGAGACATCGACAATCTCGATGTCGGGTAGCGACTGCGGGTCCACCTCAAACCCCTGTGGCCAGTTGACGGCCTGCTGGTCACTCAGGAAAACGACCCGATGGGCCGTGAACTCGCTCACACGGGCCACGGCCTCGGACGCGAGCGCGATCGCTTGAGCTGCAGTGCCCTGGCGGTCGACGGCCTCGATCGCGAGGAGCCACTCTACGGCATCTTCTCGCGTGCGGTAAGCATCCCGGCTCACGCTGGCCGCGGAGCCGCACAGCGGGAGAACCGAGATCCAGCTTCCGTTGGGCAACCGGCCTATCAAGTCCTTCGCCTTCGCCTTCGCCTCGTCCAAAAGAGTACCGGTCAGCAGCTCGTACGTCATGCTCAGGCTATTGTCGATGACGATGACCGCATGAACAGGCTCGTCGCCGATCGCTGCCGAATCGGACCGGGCAAGATAGGGCCGGGCCATCGCAAAGCCGAAGAGGAGCAAGGCCACCGTCCTCAAGACAAGGAGCAAGAGATCGCGAAGCCGCAGCACACGACGACTTCGAGCTGCCGCCTGCCGGAGGAAGTCCATTGCGGCCCAGTGAACGACACGGAATTTTCGCCGACTCCAGAGATGAAGGATGATCGGTGCGAGGGCCGCAATGGAGCCAGCGATCGCAAAGAAGGCCGAAAGAAAGCTCAACATTGCGGTCTCACCTCTGCCGCAGTCTTCTGGAATCCAGACTGTCGATCCGGCCTTCTTGCAGAATCGGCAGGTAGCGGTTGGGAATCGCGAGGATAAAGCAGGCCACCGCGGTGCCATAAAGGTCGCCGGGCTTGCCTCCCACACGCTCACCGTCGCGCCACAGGCCGTGAAGCTTCGGGTCGCGCGCATTGTGAATCTGGGTCTCGGTCAGGAAGTCTCGCAGCCTGGGATAGTTTTCACGCCAGGCGCGCCCACCCACCTGGTAAATCGCCTGGCCGATATAGTAGAGAGTGTAAGCATCAAAGGGCACTGTCCCCGAGCGCCGATTGGGCTTCAAAGCTGCGATCGCGATTGCGATAACATCGATATTCTTGGGGATCCTCCAGTCGTCGTACTGTCCAAACTCTTGCAGACACACAACACCGCACGCCGCCATCGCCGTCGAGCCGCGCGTGCCATCGTAAGTGAACTGGCCGGGTTCGGTTCGTGCTTCAAAGCTGTCAGAATTTCGCCGTCCACTCCTTGAGCAGTAATACGCCCGCACGCTGCGAATCGCGAGATCAATGACCTCGGGCGGCACCTCGAGACCGCTGTCGAGGGCGCTGCGAAGCGCTTTCGCCTGCATGACAGCAAGCGAAAGATCATGGCCGTTTTGCTGCCGGAGCGCCCTGTAATCCCAGCCCCCATCCTCGCATTGCGTACCCGCGATGAGCTTGAGCGCACGGTCGAGCGCCTGCGAGATCCGTGTGTCATCCGTCATGCCGTAAACCTGGCCCAGGACAAACGCGGCGAGGCCGTGGTTGTACATGTCGCGCCCAGGCTCGGAGATGTTGAGGAGCCCGGACGGCTTCGCGTTCTTGATCACATAGTCAAGCGCACGCTTGACCGGGCCGCCGTACCTGCCGCGGCCGGGCGAGTGACCAGCGGCAAGGAAGGCCAACACGCCCATGCTGACGAGACCGAGATCATTCGACTCCCAGTTCCCCTCGGGCCCCTGATTGCCCTCGAGCCACCTGAGCCCCAGCTCGAGCGCCTGCTCGCTTGCCGGAGTGATCTCCCAGTCACCCTCGGGAGGTGCAGGAGAAATCCTTGAGTTCTGTGGAAACGCCTCCGTCGTGGGGACAAAGCAACCCACAAGGAGCGCCGTCCAGACGGCAAGCCCAAAAGTGAGACACCGGTACATGTGAGCCCATGATACCGGGAACCAGGGTGGCCATACAGCAAAGCTCTTGATCCTTGCTCTGAGCTGCGTCACTGCACCAGCGCTGGGCAAATCAAGAGCTTCTCCTTCCCGGCGGAGAGAACGTGGCTCAGCCAGAGATTCGTGAGCTTCTCCTCCACACTGTTCATCCGGAGGCGATCGCTCAGGTTGCTCCAGTCGACGAGCTCCGACTGCTGATCCTGGTTAAAACAGGTAAACACATAAGAGGCTGCATCTCCCGCCTCGGGGCTCACATGGCGCTGCAGGCACTGACCGCAGATTTCCTTCAGCATGCACTGCATGGGAGAGTTGATGCTGGAAATCGCCACTAGCTCAGGGTGAAGGATCCCTGCGAGCGCCCCCTCACAGGCTTTCGAAACGGCCGCCATCATACGATCCGACCCGATCGAGATTAGCCGGCGCGCCTCGCGGAGGTCGAACAGCGGCTTGCCGTCAAGACGCCCCTTCGCGTAGGTCGCCATCGCCTCGACAATGTTGCCGACGAAGGTGCGATCCTGCAGCCTCCGAGGGCCAATGGGCTCTCCGCGGTCCACGCTCCAGATCACCTGATCGCAGCCTCGTTCGATTTCCGCCTGGTGGAACAGGTCATCGGACTTCTTGTAGCCAGCAAAATAAATCACGGTGCAGTCACTCGCCTTGAGGGCCGCCGCGACGGAGAAGAGGACTGCGTTCCCAAGACCTCCACCACACAGAATGACCAGCTCGCCCCGCGGTATCTCCGTTGGAGCTCCCGTCGGCCCCATCACCACGACCTCCTCGCCGGGCTGGAGACGCGCGCAGAGCCTCGAGCTTGCCCCCATCTCAAGGATGATGAAGCTCAAGCAGCCCTTTTCACGGTCAGTCGAAGCGCCTGTCAGCGCAAGGCCTTCCATCTGCAATCGGGTTCCAAGGATCAGTGGCGCGGTCCGTTCGTAATTCTGAAGCCTGAAAAACTGTCCAGGGCGAAACTTTTGGGCCTGGAGAGGGGCTCTCAGAACCACCTCAACAACCGTGGGCGTAAGGCGGATTACTCGCTCCACGTGAGCCAGGACCTGATCGTCAAACTTCGCCGTGAGTGCGTGCCAGCGGCGCTTGAGCTCGCCCGAGTCCGCCTGCCCATCGTGCTCGGCGTGTCTATCAAAGAGCCGTACGATCTCCGGAAAACCGTCCTTCGCCGAGGCCATCGCCTTGACGACGCTTCCGGCGTAGGCTGGGTGGTTATCGCCAAAGAAAGTAATGAATTTCCCGCCCTTCTCGTAGGAGGTGAAGAAGCCCGGATCACCCGGGGCCCCGCTGGACGGCTCAAGCCGGGGCGAGCCACTCTTCCAGCTCACCCTGTGGGGGCGAAAGCAACGCCGCTTCGAGTCGACGACGAATGTGCCAGGGTGCTCCTTCTCGTAGATGATGTTGGGTGTTGTTCCCGCTGCCATGAACACGGACTTCGCAGGCAAGCGTATGTGCTGGCCAGATCCTCTGTACTCGCCCTTCTCGTTCACCATGCGCTCGAACACCATGGCTTCGACAGCCCCCTGGGCGTCCGGAACGGCCTCCAACGGGCTCAGGTTCTCGACAAATTCGACCCCCTCCTCGAAGCACTTGATGAGCTCCTCGTGGTTCAGTCTGTACGCGGGAGAGTCCACCATGCGTTTGCGGTAGCAGATCTTCACGCCGCCCCATGCCTTTACAAGAGGGACGAAGTTGGGCTTTTCTCGGGCTTGGCTCGCTCGTTCGCGCTCCTTGCGAACCTGGCGCCCGTGATCAAGAAACAGCAAGAGGGTCTTCTTCTCCGTGGAATCGAAGCCTTGCCAAAATGCCTCCTCTCCCTGCTCGGTCACCAGGATTTCGTACCGATGAAGAAGCTTCTCCACGTGAACCGGGTAATACGCCATGGCTTCCGTCGCCGTGTCGACGGCTGTGAGGCCCGAGCCAATCACGATGCACGGGAGCTGCAGTTGAAGATTGGCCAGCGAGGACTTCTTGATCGCCCCCGTGAGCTGCAATCCCATCAAGAAATCCGAGGCCGTACGTACGTTACTGATCAGAGTGTTTCTCATGTCGACCACCGTTGGGCGGCCGGCGCCCGCGGCAATTGCGATGTGGTCAAAGCCAAGATCCCAGGCGTCATCGATCTCGATCGTGCCCCCAAAACGGACTCCCCCATACGCTCGGAATCTCTCACGGCGGCTGAGCGTGAGTTGCAGAAGCGTCAGGAAGTTCTTGTCCCAGCGACCTGTGATGCCGTATTCGGCGACACCCCCGAAGCCAGCACCCACACGATCATCAAGTTGAGATTGAATCTCTGCGTAGTCGCGCACAGGACTCGGCACTCGGCCGTTCGCTCCGACCAGCTCCGGTTCGAGCGGCTCGATCTTGAGACCATCAATCCCAACGACGCCAAAACCCTCGTTGAGAAGCCACTGCGCAAGAGTGATCCCTGCCGGCCCCAGGCCCACAACCAACACGTTGCGGCCGTTGTAAGGGAGGGCGTGTGGCCGCCGGACGTTGAGCGGGTTCCAGCGCGTCAACAGGCCGTAGATCTCAACCCCGAAAGGAAGCTCGAGGACGGAGGTAAGACATCGCGTCTCTATCTGGGGAATATTAACGGGCTCTTGCTTCTGAAAGATGCAGGCCTTCATGC